>Ga0335084_10002572_pt1 | contig 17561 bp, 19 predicted proteins | sample Lox_Sample_44_FD_206721 | JGI IMG/M metagenome (GOLD analysis project Ga0335084, IMG submission 206721) | Soil microbial communities from Loxahatchee National Wildlife Refuge, Florida, United States - Lox_Sample_4.4 | ecosystem: Environmental > Terrestrial > Soil > Wetlands | place: USA... | reverse complement strand
ACGGTGACGCGGTTCAGCCCGGCGCGCGCGAGCTTCTCGGCTTGCTTGCCAAGCAGCGACCCGTTCGTCGTGAGCGTGAGCTCGACACCGAGCGGCGCCAGCAGCTCGATGAGCTTGTGGAGATCGCGCCGCACCAGCGGCTCGCCGCCGGTGAGGCGGATCTTCTCCACGCCGAGGCCGACGAAGACGCGCGCAAGGCGCGCGATCTCCTCGAAGCTGAGGATCGCGTCGTGCGGCAGGAACTTGTAGCCCGCGTCGAAGACCTCGCGCGGCATGCAGTAGGTGCAGCGGAAGTTGCAGCGGTCGGTCACCGAGATGCGCAGGTCGCGCATCGGCCTGCCGCGCGTGTCGGCGAGCGGGCCGCCGGCAAACGCCGGCGCGGGCGCGCGCTGCGCGGCGCCCGGCTGAATCGGAATGACCCGTTGAATAACCCGTTGCTGCATGGTGTTTTCCCAAGAAAATCATAGCAGACGGGGTATAGTTGCGCCGTGGAAAAACCGCGCCGAACCGTCGCTGTCGTGATGCAACGTCGCGCTGCAAGGAGCCCCTGGGCCGAGTTCGTCTGGGAGCCGTGGAGCGTGCTGTCTTCCGAGGAAAGAAGCGGCGCGCCGCGCGTGCTCGTGGACGAGCCGGGCATCGCGCAATGGCTGCACGCCGGCTTCGAGCTGGTGCTGCACAAGGACGAGATCGAGGGCTACTACCTGAACGTCTCGGCCCCGCAGCCGCGCGTGTTCGTGCTCTGGCGCATGGAGAACGAGATGGCGCTGCCCATCGAAGTCACGCTCAGCTCGGAAGAGGCGGCGCGCTGGGCCGACGGCGGCCACTCGGTCGACGGCGTGGCGATTCCGCCCGAGCTCTTCGCCTGGGTCGGCGCGCACGTGGAGGCCAACTACCGGCCGCAGCCGCAGCAGCGCTTCAAGCGGCGCTCCTTCTCCAAGGACCGCGCCTAGTCATGGCCGAGGATTTTCTCCGGCGCTGGTCGCGCCTGAAGCACGAGAGCGCGGCCGAGCCGCCGAAAGAGGCGGCGCCGGAGAATCCGGTCGAGAAGGCGGCCGAGGCTCCCGCGCTGCCGCCGGTGGAGAAGCTCACGCCGCAATCCGACTTCACCCCGTTCATGAATCCCAAGGTCGAGGACAAGCTGCGCCGCGTCGCGCTGAAGGCGCTGTTCCGCGACCCGCACTTCCAGACGCCCGATCCATTCGAGCCCTTTTCGGGCGACTGGACCGGCGGCGAGGCGATCGCGCCGGAGATGCTGGCGACGCTCAACCAGGCGAAGCGGCACCTGTTCAGCGAGGCAGAAAAGAAGCCGGAAGAAAAGCCCTCGGAAGAAAAATCGCTGGCGCAGGAGGAGAGCACACCCGGTGAGCCTGGGAAGCCGCACGCTTAAGGTCTGCAGCTGCAACCGCACGCTGGCGCTCGACGCGAAAGCGCTCGCCGGCGCGCTCAAGCTCGGCGAGCCGCTGAGCGTTCACCACGCGCTGTGCCGCAAGGACGCGGCGGCCTACCAGGCCGCGCTCGGCACGGGAGAGGACGTGCTCGTCGCCTGCACCCAGGAGGCGGCGCTGTTCCGCGAGCTGGCGGGCGACTCGCCCGCCAAGGTCAGCTTCGTCAACATCCGCGAGCTCGGCGGCTGGTCGGCCGAAAAATCCACGCCCAAGCTCGCCGCGCTGATCGCGGCCGCGGCGCAAGCCGAGCCGGAGCCGGCGCCCGCGGTGGAGTTCAAGTCCGCCGGGCAGCTGCTGATCATCGGTCCGGCCGCCGCCGCGATCGACTGGGCCGAGCGGCTCGCCGATCAGCTCGAAGTTTCCGTGCTCGCCACCGCGGCGGGCGGCGAGCTGCCGCTCGAGCGGCGCTATCCGCTCTGGTCCGGAAGCGTGAGCGCGCTCTCCGGCTGGCTCGGCGCGTTCGAGGTCGAGTGGCGGCAGGAGAACCCGATCGACCTCGAAGTCTGCACGCGCTGCAACGCCTGCGTGCGCGCCTGCCCGGAGCAGGCGATCGGCTACGACTACCAGGTGGACCTGGCCAAATGCAAATCGCACCGCGCCTGCGTGAAAGCCTGCGGCGAGGTCGGCGCGATCGATTTTTCGAGAAGCGACGTCGCGCGCAAGGAAGCCTTCGACCTGGTGCTCGACCTCTCGCGCGAGCCGCTGATCCGCACGCACGAGCTGCCGCAGGGCTATTTCGCGCCGGGCGACGATCCGCTCGAGCAGGCGCTCGCGGCGCAGAAGCTGACCGGCCTGGTCGGCGAGTTCCAGAAGCCGCGCTTTTTCCGCTACCGCGAGAAGATCTGCGCGCACAGCCGCGCCGGCAAGCAGGGCTGCAACGCCTGCCTCGACGTCTGCTCGAGCGGCGCGATCCGGCCCGACGGCGATCACGTCAAGGTCGAGCCGCACCTGTGCGCGGGATGCGGCGGCTGCGCGACGGTCTGTCCTTCCGGCGCGATGACCCACGACTATCCGACGGTCGCGGATCTCGGCATGCGCCTGAAGAGCATGCTCGCCACCTATCGCGAGGCTGGCGGCAAGGACGCGTGCGTCCTGTTCCACGACGGCGGCGAAGGCCGCAGCGCGCTGCTCGAGCTGGCGAGGAAGGGCAGGGGCCTGCCGGCGCGCGTGCTGCCGGTCGAGGTCTTCCACGGCGCTTCGGTCGGCATCGATCTGATGCTCGGCGCGCTCGCCTATGGCGCCAGCCAGGTGGCGGTCCTTGCCACCGAGAAGACCGCGGAGAGCTACGTCGCCGCCTCGAAAAAGCAGATGAGCTTCGCGCAGGCGATCGTCGACGCGCTCGGCTACGCCGGAAAGCACTTCGCCTTGATCGACGATGCCGGCAAGCTGTGGGACCTGCCGCCGGCGGCGACGGTGGCGAAGCCGGCGACTTTCAACCTCTCGACCGAGAAGCGCACCACGCTCGACTTCGCGCTCGACCACCTCGCGCGCAACGAGGCGAAGACCATTCCGCTGCCGGCCGGCGCCCCTTTCGGCTCGCTCGCCGTCAACAAGCAGACCTGCACGTTGTGCAAGGCGTGCGTCGGCGCCTGCCCGGAGTCGGCGCTGATCGACGCCACCGAGACCCCGGCGCTCCGCTTCATCGAGAGGAATTGCGTGCAGTGCGGCCTGTGCGTGGCGACCTGTCCCGAGCAGGCGATCAACCTGGTGCCGAGGCTGCGGCTCGGCAAGGAGGCCCGCGAAGCGGTGACGCTCAACGAGGCCGAGCCGTTCAACTGCGTGCGCTGCGGCAAGCCTTTCGGCACGCGGCAGATGGTCGACAACATGCTCGGCAAGCTCGGCGGGCACTCGATGTTCGCGGGCGGCACGCGGCGGCTGCAGATGTGCGGCGACTGCCGCGTCGTCGACATGATGGAAAACAAGTCCGAGTCGACGATCTTCGACTACCGCAAGTGACGCAAGCCGCGCCGCTGAAGTTCGTCGCTCCGGAAGACGCCGCGCGCGCGAACTTCTACGGGCTGATCGCGCGGCTCTTCTACGCCGCGCCCGACCCGCAGCTCATCGCCGAGCTGCTCGCCGGGGCACCGCTCGAGGGGACGGGCGCGCTCGCCGTGGCATGGCGCGACATGATCGAGGGCTGCCGCAAGGCGTATCCCAAGGTGCTCGAGGCCGAGCACATGGAGCTCTTCATCGGCACGGGCAAGGCCGAGGTGACGCCCTATCTCTCGCACTACGTGCTGCGGCATGCCAACGACAATCCGCTGGTGCCGCTGCGCCAGCAACTCGCCGCCTGGGGCATTGGCCGGCGCGAGCAGATCTCCGAATACGAGGACCATGTCTCCGGCATCTGCGAAACCATGCGCTTTGCTATTGCAGTGCAACAGCGGACTCCGGAAGAGCAGAAGATCTTCTTCGAGCGCTTCCTCTACGGTGGCGCTGCTGCCTTCTGCGACGCCGTAACTGCCTCGAATCAGGCGCGTTTTTACCGGCTAGTCGCGAGATTCGCGCGCGCGTTCTTCGACATCGAGAAAGCCGCGTTCGAGATGGTCGGATAACCAAAGTCGAGATTCGTTCTCAACATCCGGCCTATTCCTGAGGATGACTCTCATCGGAGAACGTAACTCCTCTTGAATCAAAGGAAATTGCAGCGTACCTTCGCGCCTTATACCTATGAATAGCGGTACATAAAAGGAGGGTCGCGATGACCGAGAAGAAGGCCAGACTTTCTCGCCGGAACTTCCTCGTAACTCTTGGCGCGGGTGGCGCGGCGGCGGCTGCCGCGGTCGCGACGAAGAACTCCACGCCTGCCGTTCAGTCTCCCAGCAAGGACAAGCGTGCCACGCGCGGCTACGAGGCCAGCGAGCACGTCAACAACTACTACCGCACCACGAAGGTTTAGGAGCTCCCCATGCTGCTTACCCGGAAAGCGAATTCCGCTGCTCCGCAGGAGCGCTCGCCCTCGCGTCTTGCGCGCGCGGTCCCCGCAAAATTGATGGACCGGCGCGACTTCCTGAAGCGCTCGGGTATTACCGTCGGCGCCGGCGCGGTCGCCTCGCAGCTGCCCTTCCGCATGATGGGCGAGGCCGAGGCGAAAGAGGCCGAAGGCGCGCCCGAGGTCAAGCGCACGGTCTGCACGCACTGCTCGGTCGGCTGTGCGATCGACGCCGTGGTGCAGAACGGCGTCTGGATCCGCCAGGAACCGGTGTTCGACTCGCCGCTCAACCTCGGTGCGCACTGCGCCAAGGGCGCCGCGGTGCGCGAGCACGGCATGACGCACGACTCGCACCGGCTGAAGTACCCGGTGAAGCTCGAGGACGGCAAGTGGAAGCGCATCTCCTGGGATCAGGCCTACGACGAGATCTCGAAGAAGATGCTCGAGATCCGCAAGCAGAGCGGCCCGGACGCGCTGTTCCTCGTTGGCTCCTCGAAGCACAACAACGAGCAATCGGAGCTGCTGTGCAAGTGGGTGCGGCTCTGGGGCAGCAACAACACCGACCACCAGGCGCGCATCTGCCATTCCACCACCGTCGCCGGCCTCGGCCAGACCTGGGGCTACGGCGCGATGACCAACTCCTATAACGACGAGCAGAACTCGAAGTCGCTGATGTTCCTCGGCTCGAACGCCGCCGAGGCGCATCCGGTGTCGATGCTGCACACGCTGCACGCCAGGGAGAACGGCTGCAAGGTGATCGTGGTCGACCCGCGCTATACGCGCACCGCCGCGAAGGCCGATCTCTACGTGCGTCATCGCTCCGGGAGCGACGTTGCGTTCCTCTTCGGCGTGCTGCACCACATCTTCAAGAACGGCTGGGAGGACAAGAAGTACATCCACGACCGCGTCTACGGCATGGACGAGGTGCGGAAGGAAGTGATGACGAAGTGGACGCCGGACAAGGTGGCCGAGGTCACCGGCGTGCCCGAGGACCAGGTGCTCCTCGTGGCGAAGACACTGGCCGAGAACCGGCCCGGCTTCATCATCTGGGCGATGGGACAGACGCAGCATACGAACGCGAACGCGATCGTGCGTGCGACCAACATCGTGCAGCTCGCCCTCGGCAACGTCGGGCGCTCGGGCGGCGGCTGCAACGTCTACCGCGGTCACGACAACGTGCAGGGCGCGACCGACGTCGGGCCCAACCCCGATACGCTGCCGGGCTACTACCCGGTCGGCGTGCCCGGCTCCTGGGCGCACTGGGCGAAGGTGTGGAACGTCGACCTCGACTGGCTGAAGAAGCAGTACGGGACCGAGGCGAGCATGGCCAAGCCCGGCATGACGGTGTCGCGCTGGATCGACGGCGTGACCGAGAAGAACGAGGCCATCGACCAGGATCCGAACCTGCGCATGATCTTCTTCTGGGGCCATGCGCCGAACTCGCAGACGCGCGGCTCCGAGATGATCGAGGCGATGAAGAAGCTCGATCTGATGGTGGTGCTCGATCCGTATCCCTCGGCGAGCGCGGCGATGTTCGCGAAGGTGCGCAAGGACGGCGCCTACCTGCTGCCGGTCGCGACCCAGTTCGAGACCGAGGGCTCGGTGACGGCGTCCAACCGCTCGCTGCAGTGGCGCGAGCGCGTCATCGAGCCGCTGTTCGAGTCGCGCACCGACCACATGATCATGTACCAGCTCGCCACCAAGCTCGGTTTCGGTAAGGAGTTCATCGGCCAGAAAGGCGACGGCAAGCCGAACATCTCGCTGGTCAAGGGCAGGGACGGCATGGAAGAGCCGTCGATGGAGGACGTGCTGCGCAAGGAGATCAACGGCGGCTGCTGGACCATCGGCTACACCGGCCAATCGCCCGAGCGTCTCCAGGCGCACATGCGGAACATGCACGTGTTCGACATCAAGACGACGCGCGCGCGCGGAGGCAAGGACGCGAAGACCGGCTACGACCTCACCGGCGACTACTACGGCCTGCCATGGCCGTGCTACGGCAGCGCGAAGATCAAGCACCCCGGCACGCCGCTGCTCTACGACACGCACAAGCACCCGATGGACGGCGGGCATGCCTTCCGCGCGCTGTTCGGCGTGGAGAAGGACGGCGTCAACCTGCTGGCCGAGGACGGCGTGGCGTGCAAGGGCAGCGACATCACGACCGGCTACCCGCAGTTCGACCACACGCTGCTGAAGAAGCTCGGCTGGTGGGACGAGCTGACCGACGAGGAGAAGAAGGCCGCCGAAGGCAAGACCTGGGCGAACGACCTCTCCGGCGGCATCCAGCGCGTCGCCATGAAGCACGGCTGCAGCCCCTTCGGCAACGCCAAGGCGCGCGCAGTCGTGTGGAACTGGCCCGATGCGATTCCGCAGCACCGCGAGCCGCTGTTCAGCCCGCGCCCGGACCTGGTCGAGAAGTACCCGACCCACGACGACGTCAAGAACCTGTGGCGCCTGCCGACGCTGTTCAAGTCGGTGCAGCAGCAGGCGGTCAAGGACGAGGTGGCGAAGAAGTTCCCGCTGATCCTGACCAGCGGTCGCCTGGTGGAGTACGAGGGCGGCGGCGAGGAGACGCGCTCCAACCCGTGGCTCGCCGAGCTGATGCAGGACAACTTCGTGGAGATCAACCCGAAGACCGCGGCCGATCGCGGCATCCGCAACGGCGAGTTCGTATGGGTCAGCACGCCGGGCAAGAACCCGGGCGGCGGCAACGTGCGCATCAAGGTGAAGGCCAAGGTCACCGAGGGCGTCGGGCCCGATACCGTGTTCATCCCGTTCCACTTCTCCGGCTGGTGGCAGGGCGAGGACATGCTGCCTTACTACCCGGAGGGCGCCGCGCCGATCGTGCGCGGCGAGGCGGTGAATACGGCGACCACGTACGGCTACGACCGGATCACCCTGATGCAGGAATCCAAGACCACGCTTTGCCAGGTGGCGAAGTTCCAGGCTTAAGGAGAGAGAGCCATGGCGAGAATGAAATTCCTCTGCGATGCCGAGCGCTGCATCGAGTGCAACGGCTGTGTCACCGCGTGCAAGAACGAGAACGAGGTGCCGTGGGGCGTCAACCGCCGCCGCGTCGTCACGCTCAACGACGGCGTGATCGGCGCGGAGAAGTCGATCTCGGTCGCCTGCATGCACTGCTCGGACGCGCCGTGCATGGCGGTGTGCCCGGTCGACTGCTTCTACCGCACCGATGACGGCGTGGTGCTGCACGACAAGGACCTGTGCATCGGCTGCGGCTACTGCTTCTACGCCTGCCCGTTCGGCGCGCCGCAGTTCCCGCAGGCCGGCGCGTTCGGGCTGCGCGGCAAGATGGACAAGTGCACCTTCTGCGCCGGCGGGCCCGAGCCCGACCGCAGCGAGGCCGAGTTCCGCAAGTACGGCCGCAACCGCCTCGCCGAGGGCAAGCTGCCGGCGTGCGCGGAGATGTGCTCGACCAAGGCGCTGCTCGGCGGCGACGGCGACGTGATCGCCGACATCTATCGCGACCGCGTGGTTCGCCGCGGCAAGGGCTCGGAGGTCTGGGGCTGGGGCACGGCGTACGGCCCGGGCCGTCCGGGTGCGCAGCCGCCTGCGCCGGTGAAGAAATCATGAGAACGCTCTTCGCTTCACTTACAGCGTTGCTTTTTGTCGTGGGAGCGTGGGGCTGCGGCGAGCAGGAGCAGGTCGTCGTCTACAAGCAGGGCAAGTACCAGGGCAAGCCCGACGGCCGGCCTTGGGACAACGCGCCGCTCGCGGAAGTGTTCCGCGGCGGCAACTGGAAGCAGGGAGACCGCACGAGCTGGGAAGAACAGATCAAGAACCGCCAGCTCGCCCAGCACGAGTACAAGCGGATCGGCCAGTAGCCGGGGCTGCTCAGCGCGAGGAGGAGTGATGAGGGTTTTAGTCCTGCTGCTTTCCCTTTTCATGGCGGGCGCGGCATTCGCTCAGGCGCAACCGCCGGCTTCGACGCCGAGCTCGGAGCAGAACGTCAAGGACCAGCAGCAACGGCCGGCGACGCAGCCCGGGAACAACGCGCCGTTCTACCGCGAAGTGCGCGGCGGCCAGAGCCTGTACACGACCAGCAGCGCGCAGGGCCGCGAGACCGGCGTGCTGGTGCAGTCCTGGGGCGATACCTGGCGGCGCATCCGCAACGGCCCGGTGACCTTCTACGGCGGCTGGCTGGTCGTGCTGGTCATCGTCGCGATCGTCGCCTTCTTCAGCGTCTTCGGCCCGGTCAAGCTGCACGAGCGGCCGACCGGCCGCCTGATCCAGCGCTTCAGCCGCGCCGACCAGGTGGTGCACTGGACGGTGGCGATCAGCTTCTGCGTGCTCGGCCTGTCCGGCCTGATCATGCTGTTCGGCAAGCACGTGCTGCTGCCGGTCATCGGCTACACGCTGTTCGGCTGGCTGACCGCGCTCGGCAAGAACCTGCACAACTTCATCGCGCCGATCTTCATCGTCTCGGTGGCGGCCATGGTCGTGCTCTTCATCCGCGACAACCTGCCGAAGGCCTACGACCTGAAGTTCCTGCTCAACGCCTTCGCCGTGATGGCCAAAGGCAAGCACGTGCCGACCGGCCGCTTCAACGGCGGCGAGAAGGTGTGGTTCTGGCTCGGCGTGGTGGTGCTGAGCGTGATCGTCACCTGGAGCGGCCTGATCCTGCTCTTCCCCAACTTCGACCAGACGCGCGCGGTGATGCAGGAAGCGTGGATCTGGCACGCCTCGGCCGCGCTGCTCTACGTCTCGATCTCGCTCGGCCACATCTACCTCGGCACCATCGGCCTGGAAGGCTCCTACCAGGCGATGCGCTCGGGCTACGTCGACGAGACCTGGGCGAAGGAGCACCACGAGATCTGGTACGAGGAAGTGAAGTCGGGGCAGCGCGCTTCCGCCGCGGGGGCCATTCCCGCCGGGGCGCCTCACGCTAAGGAGAAATCATGAAACGCATTCTGCTGGTGCTCGCCGCGGGACTGATGGCGGGCGCGATCGCGCACGCCAAGCTGCCGCCCGCGCCGCCGATGAGCGAAGCCGACAAGCACGCCAAGGCCGAGAAGGACGCCGCGGCCAAGGCGAAAGACGCCAAGGATCTGGAGAAGGCGCAGGACCGCGCCGTCGCCAACTACAAGCGAAACAAGGGCGCGTCGATGGCGCCCGCCAAGGGAAAGAAGTAGCTCACGACAGAGCAGGAGGAGGGGCTGAAAGGGCGCCGCGTGGCGCCCTTTCTCTTTCAGGCGCCTTCCACCGCGATCAGGCGGCCGCGCGCGGCCTTCTGCCTCAGCTTGATCAGCGGCGCGTACTCCGGCGAGCGGTACCAGGCGAGCGCCTGCTCCATCGACGGAAACTCGAGCAGCACGACGCGCTTGGGCGCCCAGCCGCCCTCGAGCGGCTCGAGCCGGCCGCCGCGCGCCGCGAAGCGTCCGCCGAACTTCTCGATCGTCGCCAGCACCTGCTTGCGGTAGTCGTCGTACAGCTTCGGGTCAGTGACTTCGATCTCGCCGATGACGTAGGCAGTCATGCCTCTTCCTCCTGGGTGACGAGTCCCGCAGCGCGGCCGAGCGCCGGCAAGCAGGCGTAGCGGCCGCCCTCGACCGGCACGACCTGCACGCGCACGCCGTACAGGCGCTCGAGCGTGTCGGCGCGGATCACCTCGCGCGGCGGACCGAGCTCGAGGGTGCGGCCCTCGCCGAGGAGCAGGGCGCGCTGCGCGCCGAGGAACGCGTGGTCCGGATCGTGGCTGGAAAAAAGGATGGCGATGCCCGTGCCGGCGAGGGCCGCGATGCGCTCGAGCACGCGCACCTGGTTGCCGAAATCGAGGCTCGCCGTCGGCTCGTCCATGACCAGCAGGCGCGGCTCCTGCGCGAGCGCGCGCGCGACGAGGGCGAGCTGCCGCTCGCCGCCCGACACTTCGGTCACCGGCTTGTCGCTCAAAGACCCGATGCCGAGCGAGTCGAGCGCGCGCTCGGCGACGGCGTAGTCGGCCTTGCCGGGCGTGGCGAAAGCGCCGACGCGCGAGGTGCGTCCCATCAGCACGAACTCGCGCAGCGTGAAGGCGAAATACGCCGTGTGTCCCTGCGGCACGTAGCCGGCGACGCGCGCGATCTCGCCGCGGGAGAGGAGCCCGACCGGCTTTCCCTGCAGAAGAATTTCCCCCCGGTGAGGAGACAACAGCCCGAGCAGCGTTCGAAACAGCGTGGTCTTGCCGCCGCCGTTCGGGCCGAGGACGCACATCACCTCGCCGGCGCGCAGCGCGAAGCTGAAGTTCCGCCCGATGGTCCGTGCCGGGAAACCGAAGTCGAGCGAGCGGACGTCGAGGATCACCAGCTCCTCCGCGTGAGCGCGAACAGCCAGAGGAAGAAAGGCGTGCCGATCAGCGCGGTGAGCACGCCCGGGGGAACCTCGATGGTGGCGATGGTGCGGCAGAGCGTGTCGACCGCGAGCAGGAAGCCCGCGCCGAGCAGCATGGCGAGCGGCAGCAGCCGGCCGAAGCCGGGTCCGACCAGCAGCCGCGCCGCGTGCGGGATCAGCAGGCCGACCCAGCCGATGATGCCGCTGATCGCGACGGTGGAGGCGGTCATCAGCGTCGCCGCGGCGATCACCACCGCGCGCAATTTCGCCGTGTCCACGCCGAGCGCGCGCGCCTCGTCGTCGGGCAGCGCGAGCAGGTTCATCCGCCAGCGCAGCAGCAGCATCGGCACGAGGCCGGCGAGCGCGAGCGGCGCGGCGCTGGCGAGATCGCGCGGCGTGATCGCGGCCAGGCTGCCGAGCAGCCAGAAGGTGATCGCCGGCAGCTGGTTGTACGGATCGGCGAGGACCTTGAGCAGCGCGATGCCCGAGCCGAGCAGGGTGCCGATCACGATCCCGGTCAGCACCAGCGCGAGCAGCGGGTCGTGGCCGCGCAGCCGCGAGCCGACGCCGTAGACCAGGGCGACGGCGGCGAGCCCGCCGCCGAACGCGCAAAGCTGGATGGCGAGCACCTCGAGCGAAAGGAAGATGCCGAGCACCGCGCCGAGCGCGGCGCCGGTCGAGACGCCGAGGATGTCGGGCGAGACGAGCGGGTTGCGGAACATGCCCTGGTAGGCGGTGCCGGCCGCGGCGAGCGCCGCGCCGACCAGCAGCGCCGCGGCGACGCGCGGGCCGCGCACCTGCAGCACCACGGTCTCGACGTTCTGCGGCAGCGCGTGCCCGCCGCCGGTGACCTTCGCCGCGAGCAGCGCGAGCAGCTCGGAAACCGATACCGGGTAGCGGCCTACGGCGAAGGCGAGCGCGGTGAGCCCGAGCAGCGCGCCCACGGCGAGCACGTAGGGCAGGGCGCGCGCGTTCAACGCGGCAGGACCCCAGGCTCGCCGAGCAGCGCGTCGAGCTGCGCCGCGGTCGGCTCGCGGTGGTAGAAGCGGCGATGGAACTCGGTCACCTTCGCGCGCAGGTCGACGTCCTCGAACAGCGCGGGATAGAGCAGCTTGCCCGCCCACCAGACGCCGAGCAGGCGGTTGGCGCCGGGCGGGAAGTCGAACCAGCCGAACGGCAGGTGCGGCGCGAGGAACACCTGCTTCTTCTCCACCGCGCTCACCGCGCGCCAGCGCGGGTCGCTCCACGCCGCGCGCCAGAAGTCCGGGTCGGTGGTCAGCACCACGTCCGGGTTCCACAGCAGGATCTGCTCGATCGGCACGGTGACGAGGCCGGCGCGCGCTTCCGCGGCGACGCTGCGCGCGCCGAGGAAATCCAGCACCTCGACGTTGATCGATCCCTTGCCGCCGGTCTGCAGGCCGGCGGGGCCGCGGCCGTAGTAGACGCGCGGATGCGCCGCCGCCCGCGCGATGCGCGCCCGGGCGTCGTGCAGCTCCTTCTCGTACCACGCCGCGAGCGGCTCGGCCCGATCTTCGTCGCCCATCAGCTTGCCCAGCGCGCGCAGCGTCGCCGGCGTGTTCTCGATGCGGCCGTCGAACAGCGCGTAGGGGATGCGCGTCTGTTCCTGCACCTGCGCGGCGAGCGAGGCGAGCGTCGGCCCGGTCGAGCCCGCGTCGACGATCAGGTCGGTCTTCGCCCTGAGCAGCACCTCGACGTTCGCGGTATTGCCGCGGCCGGTGAGGCGCCCGAGCTCCGGCAGCGCGGCGTACTGCGGCGGCACGAACTGCGCCTCGTTCGGCCGGAAGGCGCGCGTCCAGCCGGCGAGCTTCTCCGGCGCGATGGCGAACACCAGCATGCTCGCCGGCGGCCCGGCGGCGTAGACGCGCTCGACTTTGACGGGCGGACGGATTTCCCGGCCCGTCGCATCGGTCACCGGCGACTGCGCGATCGCCGTTCCGCACGACAGGAGACTCATCAGGACGAAGAGCCTCATGCGTACCCCACGCTGCGCCGGTCGATCGACACCGACTTGATGAGCGCGAACACCGGCAGGCCGGGCCGCAGCCCGAGTTCGCGCGCGGACTTGCGCGTGATGCGCGCGATGAGCGGCGTGCCGCCGACGTCGAGCTTCACGTCGAGGCTCGGCCCTTCCTCCTCTTCCAGCGCGGCGACGCTGCCGGCGAGCACGTTGCGGATGCTCAGGCCCGCGGGCTTCGACAGGGCGATCGACACGTCGCGCGCGCGGATGCGCACGCGCACCGCCTCGCCGGGGAGCGCCTCGACGTCGGGGATCTCGAGCGCGCCGCCGGCGAACTCGAGGCGCGCCAGGCCGCTGTCGAGGTCCTGCCCGGCGACGCGCGCCTCGATCACCGCGCCGCCTTCGTGGCGGCCGAGGTAGGGGCGCAGCTCGACCCGGCCGGTCATCTCGAGCACGCTGCCGCTGCCGAGCACGCGCCCCTCGGAGAGCAGCACGATCGAGTCGGCGAGGCGCACCACCTCGTCGAGCGAGTGGCTGACGTAGACGATCGGCACGCGCACGTCGTCGCGCAGTCGCTCGATGTAGTAGAGGATCTCCGCCTTGCGCGGCGCGTCGAGCGAGGCGAGCGGCTCGTCGAGCAGCAGCACGCCCGGATCGGCGAGCAGCGCGCGGCCGATCGCGACGCGCTGCTTCTCTCCGCCGGAGAGGTTCGCCGGGCGCCGCTCGAGCAGCTCGCCCAGGCCGAGCAGCGCCGTGGCCTGCTCGAGCGTCGCGACGCCCTTGCCGTGGCCGTTGAAGAAGCGGCCGTAGAGCAGGTTCTGGCGGACCGTCAGGTGCGGCAGCAGCCGCCCTTCCTGGAAGACGTAGCCGACGCGGCGGCGGTGCGCGGGCAGGTCGACGCCGGCGGCGGAGTCGAAGAGCACGCGTCCGTCGACCGAGACGCGGCCCGCGTCGGGACGCGCCAGCCCGGCGATCAGGCCGAGGACGGTGGTCTTGCCCGCGCCGGAGCGGCCGAACAGCGCGGTGATGCCCGGCCCCGTTTGGAACGATGCGTCGAGCGCGAACGCGCCCTTCCGCCAGCGCGCGCTGAACTCAAGCATCGCGGCCGGCGGCGCGCACGTTGGCGCGGCGCAGGAAGAACTCGGAGGCCATCAGCGCGGCGAGCGAAAGGACGATCGACAGGATGCACAGGCGCAGCGCCTGCGCGTCGCCGCCCGGCACCTGCGTGAAGCCGTAGATGGCGAGCGGCAGGGTCTGCGTCTCGCCCGGGATGTTGGAAACGAAGGTGATGGTGGCGCCGAACTCGCCCAGGCTGCGCGCGAACGAAAGCAGCATGCCGGTCACGATGCCGGGCAGGATGAGCGGCAGGGTGACCGTGGCGAACACCCATGCCGGCGACGCGCCGAGCGTCGCGGCCGCCGCCTCCAGCCCGCGGTCGACCGCGTCGAGCGACTGGCGCACCGCGCGCACCAGCAGCGGCAGCCCCATCACGGCGCAGGCGAGCGCGGCGCCGGTCCAGCGGAAGGCGAAGGTGACGCCGAAGGACTCGTCGAGGAAGGCGCCGATCGGGCCGCGCCGGCCGAACAGCACCAGCAGGAAATAGCCGACGACCACCGGCGGCAGCACCAGCGGCAGGTGCACGACCGCGTCGAGCAGGCTCTTGCCGGGAAAGCGCGCGCGCGACAGCAGCCAGGCGAGCGCGATCGCGAACGGCAGGCTCGCCGCCACGCTCCAGAACGCGACCTTGAGGCTGAGGAGGAGGGCTGCGGTCTCGGCCGGCGTGAGCATCACGCCGCGAGTCTAAGGGCTAACCGAGAAGCCGTGCTTCTCGAAGATCCGCCGCGCCTGCGCGCCGGCCAGGAATTCGAGCAGCGCGCCGGCGCCCGGCTTCGCGCCCTTCAGCATCGCGGCCGGGTAGACGATCGGCGCATGCGTGTCGGCGGGAAACACGCCTGCCACCATCACGTCCGGTTCCGCGTTGGCGTCGGTCTGGTAGACGACGCCGAGCGGGGCCTCGGCGCGCGCGACGAGCAGCAGCGCCGCGCGCACGTTCTCCGCCGCCGCGACCTTGCCCGAGATCTGCTCCCACACCCCGAGCTTCTCGAACGCCGCCCTGGCGTACTTTCCCGCCGGCACGCTGCCCGGCTCGGCGAGCGCGATCCGCTCGTTCTTCAGGTAGGCGGCAATCGGGAAGCCCGGAGCGGGCTGGAGCTTCACCGGCCGGCTCCTCGGCGCGATCAGCACCAGCTGGTTGCCGAGCAGATTCCTGCGCGTGCCAGGCGCGAGCAGGCCCTTCTTCTCGACGTAGTCCATCCAGTCGAGGTCGGCGGAGATGAAGAGGTCGGCCGGCGCGCCGTTCTCGATCTGCTTCGCCAGCGACGAGCTGGATCCGTAGGAAACGACCGGCCGGGTGTTTCCTTCTCCCGGGTAAAGAAAGACCACTTCGTCGAGCGCGTTCTTCAGGCTCGCCGCGGCAAAAACCACCTGCGCGTTCGCCGCGCTCGCCGCGAGGGCGAGCGCGGCGACGACCAGCCAGCGCAAGCTACGCCTTCAGCTCGCGCGCCGTGATCGTGTACTTGAAGCTGTCCGGGTCGAGGGGATCGAGACGCTCGGCGCCGTTCTCGCCCTGCGGGTACATGAGGAAGCCGACCTTCGCGCCGGCCGAGCCGGGCAGCTTCACGTCGGCCGCCTCGTTGAGGGCGACCCAGTTCATCTCCCAGGCGCCGAACAGCTTGCGCCGCACCGGCGGCACGATCGGGTCGGCGAGGTTGGTCGGCTGCGCGCGCTCCTCCAGCACCACCTTGCGCACGTCGGCCGGGTCGACCGGCACCCAGCCGTAGCCGACGAGGAAGATCTCGGCGCGGCAATGCTGCGCGCGCGTGACGTTGGCCGTCCCCGCGCCGAGGCTGCGATAGCCGAACTCGCTCTTCGCCACGCGCAGCCCGTAGACGTCGCGCGCCGGGATGCCGACCGAGCGGCACAGACCGACCATCAGCGCGTTCAGGTCGGCGCACTTGCCGGTCAGGTCGCCGCTGTCGAGCATCGCCTTGATGTCGCCCACGCCGCAGCCGCGCGTCTTCGGGTTGCGCTGCGTGTTGTCGACGATCCACTCGTAGATGGCGCGCGCCTTGTCCATGTCGCTGCTCTTGCCGCGCGTGATCTCGTACGCGGTCTTGCGCACGATGCCGTCGGTCGGGATCAGCTCGGTGGGCGCGGTGGCGAACTTCGCCGTGCCGGCGTCGACCTTGAGCCCGGGATCGCGCTTGCTGAAGTCGATGGCGCGGTTGATGGTGGAGAAGGTGCTCGTCACCTCGACCACCGGCGCCTTCTCGGCCGCGCTCCACTCGGTGACCGCCATCGCCGCGCCGTACTTGCCGTCGCGCGCGATGCTGGTGCGGCCGTTGCCCGACCAGCTGTTGCCGATCAGCTTCTGCCAGTTACTCTCGACCGAGGGTAGCGGCACCCAGGCGCGCGAGACGCCCTGCGGCTTGAGGATCTCGACGCGCGTCTTGATCTCGAAGGTGCGCCAGCCGGCCGGCCTCGGATCGAACGGCAGCTGCTCGGCGAAGCTGACGCGGGGCAGGGTCGACAGCAGCGACGCCGCGGCGCCGGCCTGCAGAAATGAACGTCTGCGCATGGCGAAATTCCTGGGAAGGGGTTGAGGGGAAAGTCTAGCGGAAAACTATAGCAGCTTGTCCCACGGCGGGGTCTGCCGCAGTTGGGCGACTTCCCCGGTGCGGTGCGTGCGCTCGCCGTGCAGCTCCGTGACGATGTCGTGAAACGCATCGCCGCGCAGCAGGCCGACCAGGTACTTGCCCTCCGCGCGCTCGAGAGTATCCCTGTGCGCGGCGAGGAAATAGCGCTCGGTCGCGATCGGCACGAAATCGAGCCCGAACTGGCGCGCGGCCGCCTCGATCCCCAGCCCGGCGTCGGCGAGGCCGCCCGCGACGTGCGCGGCCACGGCGCCGTGAGTGTGCTCCTCGTTGTCGTAGCCCTCCAGCGTGGAGCCGTCGATGCCGGCGGCGCCGAGCAGCTGATCGAGCAGCAGCCGCGTGCCGGAATCGCGCTGGCGGTTGATGAACCGCACGCCGGGCTTCGCCAGGTCTGCGACCTGGAGAACCTGCTTCGGATTGGCCGGCGCGACGATCAGGCCCTGCACGCGGTTTGCGATCCAGATCAGGCGGTGAACCTCGCCCAGCAGGCCGGCATAGCGGCTGGCTGCGGGAACGCCGAGCGGGCCCTCGGTGACATGGAAGCCGGCGAGGTCGCAATTGCCGCGGCGAAGCGAAGCGATCGCCTCGGCGCTGCCGCGGTAGCGCAGGTCGATCGCGATCGAGCGCGTCTTCGCGGCCAGCTGGCGCAGCTTCGCCAGCGCGAAGTCGTGGCTCGCATGGATCCGCAGCACCGGCACGCTGGCCGGGAGCGCCTCGTTCAGGCTCTCGGAGAGCTCGGCGGCGAGGTTGTCGAGCTCGGGCCCGAGCCGCGCGAGCGTGCGCTTGCCCGCCCACAGCAGCTTCGCGCCGAGCGGGCTGAGCTGCGTGCCGCGCCCGCGCTCGATCGTCACCAGCGGCGCGCCGAGGAACTGCGCCCAGCGCTCGATCAGGTTCCAGGCGTGGCGATGCGAGATCCCGGCGCTTTGCGCGGCGACGGTGAGCTTGCCGCTGTGCTCGATGGCTTCGAGCAGCGCGAGCAGCGTCAGGTCGAGCTCGCGCTCCTGGTTGTTGCGGAAGCGCCAGACCGGGCGAAGGTGGATGTCGAGCGGCAGCGGCATTGATCGCGATGGTAGCGGAGTTTCCAAATCGTCCGGCGAATGCTACCCGGTTATGAAAGCGCGTTCATATCGCGTCGGCGCTCCCTGGAATATATTGGTGCGTGGACG
>Ga0335084_10002571_pt1 | contig 17563 bp, 21 predicted proteins | sample Lox_Sample_44_FD_206721 | JGI IMG/M metagenome (GOLD analysis project Ga0335084, IMG submission 206721) | Soil microbial communities from Loxahatchee National Wildlife Refuge, Florida, United States - Lox_Sample_4.4 | ecosystem: Environmental > Terrestrial > Soil > Wetlands | place: USA... | reverse complement strand
CATCTATTAGGTGCTATATCTGTGGCGGCTTACTCGTATATGTCTCTGGTTCCCATCATTCAGCCTCCCATTATGAGATGGTTGACAACCAAAGAGGAGAGGGCGATCAATATGGGAACGGTGAAGAGGACTGTTTCGAAAACGACCAAACTCCTCTTCCCTCTGGTTGTTACAATCATTGGAGGTTTGATTGCACCGAAGGGGTTGATTCTCCTCGGAACGGTCATGCTTGGAAATTTTATGAGGGAGTGCGGTGTGGTTAGCCGACTCACCCGGGCTTCGGAAAATGAGATTGCCAATATCGTGACCCTCCTTTTGGGAATCGCCATTGGAGCCACCATGAATGGGAGAGTTTTTATAACTGCCCAAACGTTGATGGTCTTAGCTCTGGGTTTTGTCGCGATCTGCCTCGATACGGCTTGTGGGGTGATCTTTGGGAAAATATTGAAAGTGGTCACAGGGGGCAAAGTGAATCCTCTGATCGGAGCTGCTGGGATTTCAGCCTATCCCATGTCGGCAAGGGTGGTGCAAAAAGAAGGCCAGAAGTTCAATAAGAAGAACTACCTTCTCATGCACGCCATGGGGGCCAATACCGGTGGCCAGGTTGGCTCCGTCCTGGCCGCGGCGGTCATGCTCTCAATCCTCAAGGGTTTGGGGATTATCTAGATGACGGATTGTTGGATGCTGCCTCCCTTTTCGAGCTCTGGCATTTCCCATTTCTATTGTGGGAAGGGGATTTTGGTCATTATCTTGGTACGGAATGAGCGGATGTAAGAAGATGGCAGGCAACTGAGCAAGGAATTGTTACTGGATTATCGCAGGTATTTCTGCCCGTAAGAGCATCGCCCCGGGTTTCTCGAGCCCGGGGTTTTTTTGCTTGAAATTTCGCCTTGTTTAGGATATAAGAACATTTAATCTTGGGGTATCTCTTCGGCTTATCCAAAATAACAACAGAAAAATCTGCCAGCGGGGAAACGGATGCAGTTTGATCTGAGTTTCGTTTATATCATTGTGCAAGTTATCTTCCTGGAAGGCATCCTGTCCATTGATAATGCCGCGGTTTTGGGGGCCATGGTCTCTGTTCTGCCGAAAGAGAAAGGAGTCCCCTGGCCCGGCCCTCTCAAATTCCTTGGCCCCCCGGTCCATCGCGTCCTGGGTGGCCAGCGGCCTGCTGCGCTCAAGGTGGGGCTCCTGGGCGCTTATCTTGGCCGTGGCCTCATGCTTGTTATTGCCAACTTTGTCATCCACAACCCCTTCCTTAAGATCTTGGGCGCAGCCTACCTCATCAAGCTGGCCTTTGAGAACCTTGGGGAACCAGAAACCGGCGAGGAGGATCAGACAAGGGCCAGAAGTATGGAGGGCAGAGGTTTTTGGGGCGTGGTTTTGGCTGTGGAATTGGCAGATCTCGCCTTTTCTCTCGATAATGTGGTGGCCGTAGTTGCCCTCTCGGATAATCTTTATATTGTGATGTTTGGTGTGGCGATCGGCATCATTACCATGCGCTTTGCAGCAGGGATATTTACGCTGATGATTTTGAAAGAGCCCATCCTCAAGCCGGCTGCTTATATCGTGGTGTTCAATATTGGCACAGAACTATTATTAGATGAATTTGCTCACATTGAGTTTGGTAGCGCATTGAAGTTCATGATCTCCGCTGGTACGTTGATCCTGGCTGTGATTTACGCCCACATTAAACCGTTGCATGTGATCCAACCTGTCTTCACTTGGTTCGGCCAAGGAATGGCCAACATCAATGAGCTTCTGGATTGGGTGTTAAAGCCGGTATGGCTGATTTTCAAGATCTTTTTCAGGCTGATTGGTCTTATTCTCCGTCCTATCCTTACTTTCTTCCGTCATGAACCAGAAATTTTGTCACCTCAAGACCAAGTGGCTTTCGATAGCGATTGTGATAAGGAGAAGAAAGCAGAAGAGAAACAATAGCTCCCCTGTCGCATATTTGCTTTTTTGGGTAAGTGATTCTTGCGTGAGCCCTCTCAATTCTTTCCGGAGAGGGTTTTTTATTCTCTTGTGAAAATCTTTTTGATTTTTTAAGATAGTTCATTGGACGAGAGATTCGAATCCGAAGCAAGAAATTCGAGATAAACTCCACTTTCCAAAATGCCGGTGACGAAGGCCACGAAACATCTTTTTAAGTTTTGGGTTTGCATTTGTTTCGAGTTTCAAGATCCGGATTTCGGATTTAATCCTTGAGGAGGGGGTATGAAGAAAAAGCCTTTGGTTGGAATTCTGATGGGAAGCGAGAGTGACCTGACGATCATGGAAAAGGCGGCAGAGGTTTTAAAGGAGATGGGAGTCCCTTATGAGATAGCGATCAGTTCAGCCCACCGACTGCCCGAGAAGACCGCCAACTATGCCAAGACAGCAAGGAAGCGAGGCGTTGAAGTACTGATTGCAGGAGCAGGGATGGCTGCCCATCTTGCGGGCGCCCTGGCCAGCCATACGACCCTTCCCGTCATCGGCGTCCCCATCAATTCAGGGGCTCTCCATGGGACGGATGCCCTTTATTCCACCGTCCAAATGCCTCCCGGAGTTCCTGTGGCCACGGTCGGGATCGATGGAGCAAAGAATGCAGCCCATCTTGCTTGTGAAATCCTTTCGATCAAATATCCTGAAATGGCGAGAAAATTGGAGGATTTCAGATCCAGGATGAAAAAAACATTGGAAGAGAAGTCGAAAGTCATCAAAAAAGGAAAATCCGGATGAGGGATGCCAAGGCCATTCGCCAAGCTGCGGAAATCATCCGGAAAGGAGGTATTGTTGCTTTTCCGACAGAGACGGTTTATGGTCTGGGAGCAGATGGCTATAATCCTTTAGCCGTAGCTCGCATCTTTGAGGTTAAAGGAAGACCCTCCTTCGATCCCCTGATTGTCCATATCGCGCATCCAGCTCACCTGGAAAAATTGGTTAAAGAAACTCCATCCAGTGTCAAGAGATTGACGGAGAAACTTTGGCCCGGGCCGCTGACCGTTGTTCTCTTAAAGAAAGAAAATATTCCTGATATTGTAACCGCCGGTCTTCCTTCGATAGCGGTCCGGATGCCCGATCATCCAATCGCGCTCTCCCTGATCAAAGAATCCAGCTGTCCCATTGCTGCACCGAGTGCCAATCCCTTTGGTTACTTAAGCCCGACCACAGCCGAGCATGTTCGGGAGCAACTGGGCGATCAGGTTGATCTGATTCTGGATGGAGGGCCTTGCGCCATTGGAGTGGAATCTACGATCATTTCTTTCTTAGATGGAAAACCCAGGTTATTACGACCCGGTGGCGTATCGCTTGAAGAGGTCGAATCGGTCATTGGGAAGGTTGAGACCGGTCCAATCAAAGACAGACCCTCTGCACCGGGAATGTTGCCCAGGCACTATGCGCCGCGAACGCCGGTCGTCCTCGGGGGGAACGAGAAAAATCCAGAGCTTTACAAGAGCAGGAACGTTGGATTCCTGGCCTTTCAGGAGCCCAACCGTGATCTCAAATTCCATTCGGTAGAGGTTCTTTCAAGAAAAGGCGATATGAGAGAAGCGGCGGCCAATTTATTCTCAGCCTTGCGGCGCTTGGATGCGTTGAACTTAGACCTCATTTTGGCTGAGCCGATTCCCGAGGTTGGATTAGGCCGGGCTATCATGGACCGTCTCAGACGTGCCAGCCATTTTTTGGACTCCTCTCCTTTGACGGGAGAAAACAGAGGGGAAGGGGAATGGTTGTAGGAAGATCGATGTACGATTTCATGGGAAAAATAGTTTCAAGGGTTCTACTCCTCTTTCTACTTTTCATCTTCCATCTTCCCGATGCCCTCGGCTTACCCGCAGAGGATGTTCAGTTAGTGACCGATGGCCAATACTTTCAGGTGGCAAAGAAAATGATTCAGGACGCAAAGGCTTCCATTCAGGTGATGATGTTTGAGATGGGATATTATGAGAAATTCCCCAATACCCCTTCAAACCTTCTCATCAAGGAACTGGTCCATGCGAAGAAACGGGGTGTCAGAGTTGAGGTTATTCTGGAAGTGAAGGAGGGAAAAGACAGAACGACCGAAAGAAATCGACATACTGGAAAGATCTTATCCGATGGAAAAGTAGAAGTGATCTATGATTCGCTTTTTAAAACAACCCATGCAAAATGTATGGTCGTCGACGGATCGGTCATTTTATTGGGAAGCACGAACTGGACTTACTATGCCCTGACGAATAACAACGAGGTCTCTGTTCTGATTCGATCAAAAGAGGTAGCTAAGGCATTCGCGGATTATTTCAATCAAGTGAAAGCCACGAGCAACAAGAAATAATGCCAAATGTTAAAGTTCAAATTTCAAATCAATCTCAAATTTCAAAGGACAAATTTCAACAGATAGAATATTTAACATTTGACATTCGTTTGGCATTTGAAATTGATTCATTATGCTCATCGATTCCCATGCCCACTTAGAGATGCCCGATTTTAGAAGGGATCTGGAACAGGTGATCCAAAGAGCGAAAGAATCGGGTATTGGATATATCTTCACCGTTGGAACGGAGAAGAAAGACTGGAAGAGGACCTTGGAGATTGCTACGTCGCATCCTTCCATATACGCAATTCTGGGGGTCCATCCCCACCATGCCAAAGACATCGACGATCAGACCTTTTCAACCTTGAGAGAACTTTGCCGAAATGGGAAGGTGAAGGCTTATGGGGAGATTGGCTTGGACTTCTTCAGAAACCTATCGCCGCGCGATCTTCAGTTGAAGAGCTTCAGGGAGCAGATCGCGTTCGCGAAGGAGATGGGACTTCCCATCGTGGTACACGATCGGGAGGCCCATCAGGAAACCCTCGAGATATTGAAATCGGAAAAGGCAGAGGAGTGCGGAGGAATCATCCATTGTTTCTCGGGAGATTATGCGATGGCAAAAGCCTGCATAGAAATGGGATTCTATATCTCCACCCCCGGAAATATCACGTTTAAGAATGCGGAGGGTCTTAGAGAGATCGTTAAGAGAATTCCATTGGAGTCACTTCTTGTCGAGACCGATGCTCCATTTTTGACTCCCGATCCTTTTCGAGGGAAGAGGAATGAGCCGAGCTATGTACGATATACGGCAGAGAAGGTGGCAGAGATCAAGAAAGTTTCGTTTGAAAAAGTCGCTGAATCAACAACGGAGAATGCAATGCGTGTTTATCGTTTGAAGTCTGTAAAGGGTCGATGACATACGGAAGGTGGGCGTGGCCTGCACGGTGTCACAATGTTCTGTCCATCGGGAGCCGTCATGAAACCAGCGATCATTGTTGTGGACATGTTGAAAGATACCTTTAAGGAGAGTCCTCGGAATCCATACTATGAAGAAGGAAAACGGATTATACCAAATCTCCTGAGACTCTTGGGGGAGGGCCGAAAAAGGGGATTCCCCGTTGTTTTTGCCTGCGATAGCTTTCTGGAGGGGGATTTCATCTTTCGAGGCAGAATGAAAGCGCATGCCCTTCGGGGGACGAAAGGTGCAGAGGTCGTAGATGATTTAAGGCCGGAGCCGACAGATATTATTCTTGCCAAGAGGCGATTTAGTGCTTTCTTCAAGACTGACCTTGACCAGACGCTCCGCACCCTCGGCGTTGACACGATCGTCGTCACGGGCGTCACCGTTGAGGTGTGTGTTTTGATGACGGCAATGGACGGTCTCAGTCACGATTTTTCCGTTCTTCTTTTAGAAGATTGCTCAGCCAGCCGAAGCAAAGACCTCCAGCAAGGGTGTCTCAATCTCTATCGGGATTTTTCTCTTTATCCTTTGCTAAGAATCATGACCCTTGGTGAGTTTCTAAAAGAAGTATCCTAATCAAATCCTCCCAATCCTCCTTTTCTAAACGGGGGCAAGGGGGATGATAATGGAATGGGGACGTGAACCCTTGTGAACAAGATTTCATCGATCGGATTGGCAGGATCCTTTCTTCAAGGGAAAGGAGAGCCATTGACCATCCCCCGTTTTCCCACGCAGCGGTTCTTGTCCCGCTTTTTAAGAAAGGAGGAGATTGTCATATTCTCTTCACCAAGAGATCGGATCAAGTCAAGTACCACAAAGGCGAGATCTCTTTCCCGGGAGGAGTCGTTGATGAAGAAGATCTGGAATTGATCAACACCGCGCTCCGGGAGGCCCATGAGGAGATCGGCCTCGAGAAGAGCGATGTCCAGATCCTCGGGATATTGGATGATATTGTGACCGTCACGGAGTTTATCGTTACCCCAATTGTCGGTCTCTTCCCTTATCCCTATCCTTTTAAGGTAAGCGAAGTAGAGATTGCCGAATTGATCGAGGTTCCTCTCTCGTCCTTACTCGACGAGAACTGTTTCAGTAAGAAGGAAATTACCCGGGGCGGTCGGAAGGAGATCGTCCACGCCTATCAATATGGAACACATACCATTTGGGGGGCGACGGCCCGGATTCTGAAGCAGTTTTTAGATTTGCTCCCGTCCACGAGCGACATTTGAAATTTTCTCCCCCTTCATTCTTGCTGGCTCAACCCATCCCCCTGTTATCCTTTTGGCCGGGAAAGCTCAGCGGACCGGTAAAAGGATGGATGAAATGAAATTTTCTGAAATTCTTAAACTGGTGGCAAGCGTGATTCTCTGTCAACTGGCAGGTTTCTCAGGGTCTCTTTTTACTACCCCGAGTATTCCGACATGGTATGCGACATTAAAAAAACCCTTCTTCACTCCTCCGAACTGGATATTTGGCCCGGTCTGGACCGGTTTATTCATCCTCATGGGACTATCTCTTTATTACGTCTGGCGAAAGCCAGATCATCCAAAGTTCACGAAGGCTCTGATTTTCTTCTTCGTCCAGTTGATTCTCAACATTCTCTGGTCAGCGGCCTTTTTCGGCTTCAGGGCACCTTTCCTCGGACTGATGGAAATCGTTCTTCTCTGGGCGGCCGTCTTATTCACGACCCTGCATTTCTTGAAAGTTTCCAAATTTGCCGGGGTGCTTCTCATCCCCTATCTCTTGTGGGTTGGTTTTGCAACTCTGTTGAATTTTTCGCTATGGATTCTAAATTCTTAAGAGAGATGATCCAGAAGGAAAGAATAAGGAGGCTTAATGAAAAAGGGGCAAAAAAGGGGGCCTATGTTCTCTACTGGATGCAGGGCTCTCAAAGGGCTGAATACAATCACGCCCTGGAATATGCCATTTTGAGAGCCAACGAATTGCGTCAACCAGTCGTTGTATTCTTCGGGATCACGGATCGCTTTCCTGAGGGAAACGAGAGACATTACACTTTTATGCTGGAGGGGCTCAGAGAGGTGGAACAGTTCCTTGAACAGCGAGGCATTCGGATGGTCGTTCGACACCAATCCCCTGAAATGGGCACAATCCGGCTGGCTAAGAAAGCCTCGTTGGTCATCGCGGATCGGGGTTATCTTAAAATACAGAGGCAGTGGAGAAAGGTTGTCTCTGATCAAATCGATTGTTCTTTCATTCAGGTTGAAAGCGATGTCATCGTCCCCGTTGAAGAGACCTCACCGAAGGAGGAATACGCAGCGGCAACAATCAGGTCGAAAATTCATAAGAAGTTAAGCCATTTTCTTGTCCCCTTGAAGAAGAACATTCCCGCTGTCGACTCCCTTTCTCTTGATTTTGATTCTTTCGACATTAGTGAGGTCGGCAAGGCGATTTCAAAACTCCGCATTGACCGAAGTGTTCAAAGAGTGAGTTCCTTTCAGGGAGGAACGAAAGAAGCCCACAAACACCTTCAGGTTTTCCTAGAGGAGAAACTGGATCGGTTTCCGGAATTCAGAAATGACCCCACCCTTGATTATCTTTCCCACATGAGTCCTTATTTACATTTTGGACAGATTTCACCCCTGTTTATTGCTTTGAAGGCGTTAGAAACCAAAAGCCCCGGGTCGGAAGCTTTTCTCGAAGAACTAATCGTCCGAAGAGAGCTGAGCATGAATTTTGTGTTTTACAATGGGAATTATGATTCGTTTGCGGCGGTTCCTGAATGGGCGAAGAAGACGTTAAGAGATCATCAGAAAGACCACCGCCACGATACCTATGCCCTTGAAGAGCTGGAGTCAGCCAGAACCCACGATCCTTACTGGAACGCTGCCCAGAAAGAGATGATGATCAAGGGGAAGATGCATGGGTATATGAGGATGTATTGGGGAAAGAAAATTATCGAATGGAGCAAAACGCCTGAAGAAGCCTTTCGGAGAGCCCTTTATCTGAATAACAAATATGAGTTAGACGGCAGAGATCCAAATGGTTTCACTGGTGTGGCCTGGTGCTTTGGAAAGCATGACCGTCCCTGGGGAGAGAGATCGATCTTTGGCAAGGTGAGATATATGAATGACAAAGGGCTAAAGAGAAAATTTGATGTAGATGGTTACGTGAAGAGGGTAGACCTTGACAAAGAAAAATGAGATGATTTTATTATTGGAAGGCTTTAGGGGATAAAATTTTCAGTCAATGAGTCCAACCGAGGAGGGATGATGATGAAATTGATGGATTATTTTGAGAAAGCAAAGGGCCGGGGGGTTGTTGCCACTTCGGATTCAAAGGGAAAGGTAGGGACGGCTGTTTACGGACGCCCCCATTTCGTGAATGAGAAAACCGCAGTCTTTATCATGGCAGATCGTTTGATGCATAAGAATCTTCAGTCCAACCCCTATGCTTCTTATCTTTTCATGGAGGAGGGCCCCCGGTACACAGGAAAACGACTCTACCTGACCAAGATCAAAGAGGAAGAGAATCCCGACCTAGTCAATCAGCTCAGACGCAGAGGCTGCTGCCCGGTCGAAGAGAGCTACAAACGAGGAAAACGATTCGTCGTCTATTTTAAGCTCGATAGGGTGCTGCCCCTGATTGGCGCAAAGTCATAGCACAGGAAGATAGACAGGAGGGCTCGTGAAGATCCTGATCACTGGTGGCACAGGCTTCGTGGGTACGCAATTGACCTCTCGTTTAATCAAGGACGATCATGAAGTAACCATCCTTTCTCGGTCTGCGAAGCGGTCAGGAGAGATTTTGCGAGGGGTATCCCATTTGCAGGGGGATCCGACCCAAAAAGGGTCTTGGCAGGAGGCGATCAAGAATCACGACGCCGCGATCAACCTTGCAGGGGCTTCAATCTTTGCCAAATGGACGGAGGAGCATAAGAAGGCGATTCGAGAAAGTCGGGTGAGCACCACTCGAAATATCGTTGAAGGAATACCCTCCCGGCCGCAGAAGCCGTTTACATTTTTTAGCACCTCTGCCGTTGGCTACTACGGTTTTTGTGGAGACGAGGAGCTCACTGAGGAGTCTCCGCATGGAGACGACTTTTTGGCCCGGATTGCTTCGGAATGGGAAAGGGAGGCACTGAAAGCGAAGGAAAAGGGCGCAAGAGTCGCGATCACCCGGTTTGGCATCGTCATGGGAGAAAAAGGAGGAGCCCTCGGTCGGATGATTCCTCTCTTTAAGAAATACGTCGGGGGTCCAATTGGAAGCGGCCGTCAATGGTTCTCCTGGGTTCACATCAAAGATCTTGCTGAAGCCTTTTCGTTCCTTTTGAAGCACCCTGAGATTTCAGGTCCTGTTAATGTCTGCGCCCCGAACCCGGTAAGGAATAAAGATCTTGCAAAGGCACTCGGAAGAGCCCTTCACCGCCCTTCTTTCATGCCAGCACCGGGGTTTATGATCAAGCTTGTTCTGGGAGAGTTCGGTTCCGTCATTTTTGAAGGCCAGAGAGTGATTCCGAAACGGCTCCTGGACAGCGGGTTCGCCTTTCAATATCCGGAGATCGACAAGGCCTTGGAGGAAATTGTAGCTCAATAGATTCACTCCAGTTTCCGCCTTCCTTTAAAGAGATGGAGCAGACAACAGGGAGGCTCTCTATTTTTCAGACGTGATTTCGCAATTGAAGCTCAAGGGGATGGGGATTCAAATAAACCTGTTTTTTGAGGTAGGGCTGGTCATATTTTCGAACGTAATGATTCATGAGGGTGGTGGGGACGATCAGGGGAATAACCTCCTGCCGGTAGTGATCAATCACTTCCAATAACTCCTGTTTCTCGTCGGAAGAAAGTTGCTCCTTGAAATAGCCCATCATATGCATCAGGACATTGGCATTCTTCTTTGGGGTCGCGTTTACTTGAAGGGCTTCCATAAGAATCGTCTGGTATTGCTGGTAAAGCGGTTTCAACAGTATGCCCTTGGCTTCCGCCACGAGCTTCCCCATGATCCGGTAATGCTTTGGACTATGGGAAAGAATCAGCAATTTGTGCTGTGTATGGAATTCGACTAGAATCCCGCGGCTCTCTTTCTTTTTCAAAACTTCTCGCCACCTCTTTAATGTGAAGATGCGTTCAACAAAGTTCTCCCGAAGTTTGGGATCATGGAGGCGCCCCTCGTCCTCCACAGGAAGGAGGGGGTAATGTTCCATAAATATCCTTGCAAATATTCCCGCTCCCTTTTTGACTGGCATGCCTTTTTCATTGTAAACCCTGACCCGCTCCATGCCGCTGCTTGGAGAATCGCTCTTAAAGATAAAACCGCAAAGGTCTTCCTTCTCCAGGTCAGCCACGCGTTTCTTGGCCCAGTAGACCATACGTTCGGTCATATCCTGCTTTGTCCGTAAGGTGACCAACCGGGGTGACTCCGGATCTCCCTCCAGATGCATGGACTCCCTTGGAATAGGAAGACCGCATTCAACCTCAGGGCATACCGGAACATACTCCACATATTGTCCCAGGGTATCCGTGAGAAAGCGGTCCAGCTTGTGCCCTCCGTCATAACGCACGTTTTCTCCCAGCAAACAGGTGCTGATCCCCAGCTTAATCTTTTCCGTAGCCATTGTCTCCTATCTTCGAAAACGAGGAATGAGAAAAGGTGTCCTTCGCTTATACTCTCGATATTCAAAGCCGAATCTCTGCTCTAATTCCTTTTCTTCGACAAGTTTGATATAGATTAGGATTCCCACCGGGTAGATCAAGGCCAGGATAAGAGCCGAAATTGAGCCTGCCCATGCGGCGACCCCCCAATAAAAAGCTGTGGTCCCCGGGGTCATCGGGTTTCGGCAGTAAGTATAGGGCCTTTTGACAACTAGTTTTTGGGTAGCTATCAGGGGGATGGGGGTCCCTTTTCCGAATGAAAACTGGACCTTCACCGTCCAGTTAGCAAAAAGCCAGCCCGCCACCATCAAGACCAGGGCGATGACAGTGTTGACTGACCTATGAAAGAATCTTGGAAGAGATAGCCATGAATCCATAAAGCTAGAGCCGACCACGATGAAAAGAGGAATGATTATCCAGAAAACAATTCCTCCTAAGATAACCGCTATCATTCGCTGAGCCTTACCGTATTCCCGCTCAGACCATTTTTTCAACCTGTTCATGGCCCGGCCTCACCGAGGCCTCTCCTCCTCTGTCTGTCAGCAACCCGGCTCACCAGGGTGGCCGCAGCAGGATTGAAAGTGCCTCCATTTAATCCAGTTATTTCTAAGAAGGAGCCATAATCTCTTACGCCAGGGCATGCCCACTCCAAGATTCTTGAAGAACGATCGCAGATTTGGCTTGTTCATAAACATTTATTTTAATCGTTTCCGCTTGAATTTTCCAAAGGGTTGATTAGCTTGAATTGGAGCTTCTAAAAGATTAGAATTATTTTTATAGGTTTTGGAATGGCTCTGGATAAAGAATCCCTCGTCCATCTTATCTGCGAACACTGTGACTTCTACAAGGAGTCAGACAAGGATCTTGAGTGCGGCGCCTACAAGATCCTAAAGGGGCTGCTGGAGGAGGGTGTAATCAGCCCTGAACAGATCATCGATGCCAACCGGGAATGAGTTCATCGCAATCAATCCACACTGCACCTTGAAGAATCTCGAGGAGCCGTGTCTTTACGATATCAAGAACGATGAACTCTACGAGCTCGGCCAGGACGCCTACCAGTTTCTTCGCCGGTGCTCCCAGGGAGAAAGGCCCGCTGTCAGGAAAGAGGACGAAGAATTTATTCAGTATTGCCTCTCTGAGAACCTCATTCGCTGGGGCGGCGCACCCCTTCGGAAAAGACAGCTCGTCCGCCGGTCGCCCATTCCCTCTCTTCGATACCTCGAACTTCAGCTGACCGACCGCTGCAATCTTCAGTGTCGCCATTGCTACCTCGGAGAGAGCGGACATCAGGACCTCTCCTTTGCACAGGTGCTGCGTGTCATGGAGGAATTTGAAGAGATGCAAGGGCTTCGCCTTCTTCTCTCGGGCGGAGAACCTTTGCTCCATCCGCAGTTCTGGCGGATCAACGATCTTCTGATGGATCACGATTTCCGATCCGTCCTTCTTTCGAATGGCAACTTGATTACAGAAGAAGTGGCAAAGAATCTTCGAGCGCACGAGGTCCAGGTGAGCCTCGATGGGATGAAGGAGGGGCACGAAATGCTCCGTGGCAGAGGCACCTTCCGAAAGGCTCTGAAGGCCATCGATCACCTCCAGGAGGCAGGTATTCAGCTTTCCGTGGCAACGATGATTCATAAGGGAAATTTGAAGGAATTTGATTCGCTGGCAGGCCTTCTTGAGTCGAAAGGGATAAAGGAGTGGAATGTAGACGTCCCCTGCACGGAAGGCAGGCTGAAAGAGAACGAGAATCTCTGCCCCTCGCCCGTTGAGGCAGGACCGCTCTTGAATTACTGCTTCGGGGGAGGGATGCACGCCTCGAAAGAAAATTATGGTTGCGGCGCCCACCTTTGTGCTATAATCTCAACCGGGCATGTCGCAAAATGCGGACTCTTCGCACAGACTCCAGTGGGATTCATTGATGAGGGACTCAGGGTTTGTTGGGAGCGGGTTCCCCGAATTGAACTGAAAGAACTCACTTGTAACTGTTCCGTGCTGGAGGAATGCAGGGGCGGCTGCCGTTACAGAGCTAAACTCGAAGGGGGTATTCTCGAACCGGATGTTTTTCAATGTTACGCCCGGGGCCTAAGAAAAGGGGGTGAACTGGATGACGATTAAGAAAGTGGCCAAGAGGTTTTCGGCAATGTGCAAGTGCAAGGCATCCTGTTAGCGGGCGCGCTGAGATCCCTTCCACTGAAAGGAAAGGATCCGATCGCCAGACCAAAGAATCAACAGGAGATTGAGAGAACAATCAAAATCTGACTCGAACCGTCCTGTTTGATCTCATAGAAAAGAGTCAGAAAACAGTCCCCCTGAATGAGTAGTGCAGGGGGATTGTTCATTTATGGCCAGGGCGATGTATCTCGGGATCGACTTTCTTGTCACTCCTCAACTGACGCCTTTTGTCGTGGAGGCGAACATAGGTCTCCCCGGCGGGGCACAGGAGTATGAACTCACCTACCGGGTTCTTCACGGGAGACCATCAGGCATTTTTGAAAAAATTGAGAGGACCTCCCGAGAGGTTTATGGCAGACCCTTCCAGGATTATCTTCACTCCCTTCCCTTCATCCAGGGTCTTAAACCCTTCAAGATCTGGATGGACGGGATGGGTCCTTTTCCGAGCGCCTTCCACCCCGGGGTAAGGCTGGAAGACAAATGGATCCAGTACCAGCTGATCCACCCAATGATCGCCATGCCTGAAACGATGATCCTCGATCCCCTCCATCTCCCGGAAGCCGAAAGATTCCTTGAACAGGAAGGAACCATTGTCCTGAAGCGACGACTCGGAAGGGGAGGAAGGGGATTGCAAAGGATTAACGACTCCCGAACATTCATGAGTCTAAAGCCGGATTTGAAGGATTGCCTTCTGCAGGAATATGTTGAGAGCACGATTGACGGATTTCATTTCTCGATCCGCTCGGTAGCCTTTGGTGGCCGGTTTATGTGCATGTACGCCAACCTCTCGACAAGATCAGCTTCAAACCACGGGACCCTGGTTTTCGTCTCCCCCGGCAGTCCTTTCGGGCTTGTCCAGAAGGATTTCAGGACGGAATCTTTCAATCAGAAGTCATGGGAGGCAAAGATCTGGTTCGGCGAGACTGAACCGGCGTATTTGAGGCATAACCTCTATGAAGACGTCGTCGCTCAGACGACCCTCCAGATTCCCACCTCTGTTCTTGACGTCGTCATGGAGACATCGATCAAGATCGAGAGATTATATGAGGCCCTTGACCTTTTCAGCCTCCCAAAGGCCTGCTTCGAAGAATGAAAAGCCCTATCCGAAATAAATGGGATACGATCATTGTCGGTGCAGGCCTGGGCGGGTTAACCGCTGCTGCCAAACTGCTTCAGGCACGACGGCGCGTATTGCTCCTCGAAAGAAACCCCCATCCAGGAGGAACAGCTTATGTCTACAACCGGAGAGGATTCTCCTTCCCAATGGGTCCTCTTGGTTTTAGCCACCCTGGGCTTGTTCGATCCATCCGCAGAGATTTGAAAGTCGAGGACGGCCTCTCTCTTCACCGGGTTCATTATCGCATCAAGGCCTTTGAATGTGATGTGCCGCTCACGTTGCCCCCCACCGGCATGGTGAGGGTGCTTTCAGAAATATTCCCTTCCGATGCTCAGGCCGTGGAGCAGTTTTTTCAGGAGATGAAAGCAATCCTGTCCCCTTCGTCCCATCTCAATTCTAAAACAGATGGCTCAGCGCTGGTTGCCATTAATCGGGGTTCTGCGTTCGACTATTTGACCCGGCGAATCCGGGATTGGAGACTGCGCCGGATCCTGGGAAGCATTGGGACACGGGAACCATACAGCGGCCTTCCCCTTCTCGCCGCCATGTGGAACCTGATGACGGAGGAAGGCATCTGGTATCCAGAATCTGGTGTAAGGTCCTTTTCGGAGAGACTGATGGAAAGGGTCTTAGGAAAGTCTTGTGCGGAGAAGGTTTCGGAGATGCGTGGAGAGATCAAACTCGGAACGGAGGTGACCAAGATCAGGGTGGAAAACGGCAATGTGAAGGGGGTGACCCTTAAAGACGGTTCCAAGATTGATTCTTCCTCGGTCATCTCTAATGCCGACTACAAGACCACTTTTTTGTGCTTGCTGGACCGCGAGGAGGTCCCTTCTCAATGGTATCGCGCCGTGCACCAGGCCAGGCAAACCGGTTCCATTCTGCAAGTCTGTCTTGGAGTGGACAAAGCCAAGGCCGATCTTTCATCCTTCCAGGAAGCGAGCCGGCTGATCTACAGGAGCCGGGAAGCTGCCCAGACCACAAAAGGAATCGATTGGAATGCGGTAGAAATTGATCCCGGTGCACTTGCAAAGGAAGAGCTGGAGATCAGCCTCTGGAGCCAGGAAGACGAATCACTGGCACCCGAGGGGAGAGCCGTTATCGTAATTCGTACCGAAGCGGAATATTCCCATTTTGCTCGGTTCAGACTCGGTTGGAGAAAAAGGGCCCCTGGCTATGAAGCCTATAAAACCCGCTTAGGCCGCGCCCTGGTGAAAGAGGCGGAGAATCTCATTCCCGGACTGGGAATTTCGATTCAGGTCATGGATGTGGCAACCCCTCTCACCTTCGAGGACCAGGGCGGACGGAGCGGAGGGGCTGTTGCTGGCTGGTCTTGGGATTTTGCAGACTTCCGAAACGAGAAACCAAAGGAATTAATACGGACACCCATCCACGGATTGTACATGGCCGGATATCAGGCTTTCTCCGCCCTCTTCGCGGGAGGTATACCCACGGCGATGGAGAGCGGGAAACGGGCAGCCCAGGCAGCCCTTGAGGGAGCAGATCCCATAGAAGAAATCCTGATCCCTGGGATGCGTTAGCAAACTGACCGAAGAATAATTCCAACCAAGGAGGTAGCGAGTGAGCAGGCTCAAGGAGTTGCGCACGCCGATTTTCTGGGCAGAAGGCCATCCGGGCAAACTTAACCGGGAGGGTTGGGTCATCGAGGTGAACGGCCTATGCAAAGATTCGAAAAAATTTAGCTGGCAGGAGCTGATCGCCTTACCAAAATCGATTGCCGAGGCACGCCTGACAAGTGTCACCAGATTCTCTGTTCGAGGGAAGTGGAGAGGTGTGAAGGTTGCCGATTTACTTGATGTCGTCCAGGCTGATCCTAGGACCCAGTACGTCCGTTTCTGGTCTTACGGGTTGATTTATGACACCACCATTCCGGTCGAGGTGGCCCTTCGTGAGAGAACCCTTCTCGCTTACGAGTTCGATGGCGAATACCTGGATGAGGATTACGGAGGTCCTGTCAGGGGATTCTGTCCTTATCTGTGGGGCTACAAGTCGGCGAAGAGTGTTGTGAAGATCGAACTGATGGATCGTTATGTCTCTGGATATTGGGAACAGCGGGGATATCCTGACGATGCCCTCATCACTGCGGGAATAGTCCGTGACATGAACCAAGGAGGTCGTCTAAGGTCAATTCCCGACGGTGAGGTGATACAGTTTCTCGATGAATAGAAGATTCTCTTTGTGTGTAACGATGGATGAAAGAGCATCTGACCGTCGCCAATCGCTTTTTTGAGAGATTATGAGGGCTATCGAGATGGAGAAGACGTCACAATTGAAAGAGTTTTTGAAGAACCTTTTTTCCTCCCAAAGGCTGGCAGTCTTGGCTACACAGAGCAAAAGACAACCTTACGGAAACCTCGTTGCCTTCGTCGCGGCGAGTGACTTGGAATACCTGCTGTTTGCCACAACCCGTGCTACTCGGAAATATTCCAATATTTCCGATAACCCGAGGGTAGCGATGGTCATAGACAATCGATCCAACCAGGAGACCGATTTCCACCAGGCTGCAGCTGTCACTGCAACAGGTGTGGTGGAAGAAGTAGAAGGATCGGAGAAGGAGGCCCTGCTAAAACTCTACCTTTCTGGGCATCCTTACCTGAAAGATTTCGTATCCTCTCCCGCCTGTGCCTTGCTAAAATTGAATGTAGAAACTTACTATGTGGTCCGTGAGTTCCAAAATGTCATGAAGCTTCATATAAGAAGCTGATGCTAAGCTCATCAAGGGCCGGGGTGCAGGTTGCCTCGTAGGGGAAGAAATCTTATAACTTTTTGGAAGATAATCCCGATGATAATCAAATTGATGCTTATCTTGGGGATAAGCTCTTCAATCTTTTTTGGATGTGCCACAGGAATGAGACAAGCCGAGTCGCCTCTCCAGGTTGTCCCCCATGTCGAATTAGATCGATACCTTGGGACCTGGTACGAGATCGCCCGGTTTCCTTTCCGTCTCCAGGAGGGTTGTGTGGCAACCCAGGCGACTTACACGTTACTTGAAAACGGCAAAATTGGAGTTCTCAACCAGTGTCGCAAACACGGCTTCGACGGAGAGCTTTCGACAGCTCAAGGCAAAGCGTGGGTTGTGGATAAAGAGACAAACGCCAGATTGAAAGTCAGGTTTTTCTGGCCCTTCTCAGGAGACTACTGGATCATTGACCTCGGGAAGAACTACGACTATGCGGTGGTAAGCCAGCCCAACCGGAAATATCTATGGATCCTCAGCCGTACCCCCCAGATGGATGAGACCCTTTATGATCAAATTCTCGAAAGACTCCGCCAGCAACATTTTGATGTGAGCAGACTCATCAGGACCCCCCAACCCACGAGTTAACCCTATCACAGTTTACCCATCTGAAAATATCTTGCCAATATGGGCACTTTATCTCCATTGAAAGTATCTATCTCAAGTCTTC
>Ga0335084_10002570_pt1 | contig 17564 bp, 14 predicted proteins | sample Lox_Sample_44_FD_206721 | JGI IMG/M metagenome (GOLD analysis project Ga0335084, IMG submission 206721) | Soil microbial communities from Loxahatchee National Wildlife Refuge, Florida, United States - Lox_Sample_4.4 | ecosystem: Environmental > Terrestrial > Soil > Wetlands | place: USA... | reverse complement strand
ACTGCGACCCCGAAGCCGAAGGCCGCGACGAAGTTGAAGAACGCCGCCCAGAGGACGGCCTGGCGCGGCGTGAGCACGCGGGTCGAGACCACGGTCGCGATCGAGTTCGCCGCGTCGTGGAAGCCGTTCATGAAATCGAAGGCCAGCGCGACGAGGATCAGGACACAGACGAGCAGCAGCACGGGTACGCGCGGGCCGGTCAGGCGTACTCGAGGGCGACGCCCTCGATCACGTTGGCGACGTCCTCACACCGGTCGATCGCGTTCTCGAGGTTCTCGTAGAGCTCCTTCCACTTGATGACGTGGATCGGATCGGTCGCCTCGCGGAACAGCCGGGCGACCGCGCGTCGGAGGAGCTGGTCGCCTTCGTTCTCGAGCCGGTTGATCTCGGTGCAGTGCTCGACGAGCCGGTGCCGGTCCTGCATGTCCCGGAGGCTGTGCAGCGCGGCGGCCATGGCCTCGACCGCCTTCAGGAGCACCTGGGCCAGTTGGTGGGCCTCGGGTTCGATCGTGGTGATGCCGTAGAGCCAGAGCCGCTCGGACGACGCGTAGATGAGGTCGAGGACGTCGTCCATGGCCGAGATCAGCTCGTGGATGTCCTCGCGATCCAGCGGGGTGATGAAGGTCTGGTGCAGGCGCTCGATCACCGTGTGGGTGATCTCGTCGCCCTCGTGCTCGACCCGCTTGACGCGCTCGGCCTGCTGCTCGGCGTCGGCCCAGTTCCGCAGCATCGCCTCCAGCAGGCCGGCAGCTTCGACCGTCCGTGCCGCGTGCTGCTCGAAGAGGTCGAAGAACTCTTCGCTGTTGCTGCCCGGCAGCAGCCAGGACAGCGCCCCGCGCCGTGGTCCACCCGTCGCCATAGGGGTGGGCCGATATCACAGGGCGGGGGGAGCCTAAAGAGCAGGCTCCCCCCGTCGAGACTTGACTAGAACTTGACGATCGCGTCGGCCTGGATGCGCTCCATGGTGGAATTCTTCACGCCGGCCGGGCGGTTGATGAGGTTCGTGATGGAGCCCCCGACCCCGATCGTGAGCGGGTCGAGGAGCTGGTAGTCGAGGCGGAAGATCGGGCCCTGGAGATTCGTCCCGCCGAAGCCGAAGTCGCTCCAGGAGAAGGCGGCCATGGTGGCCTCCTGGCCGAGGTACTGGTAGGCACCCGAGGCGGCCCAGTCTCCCTTCACCTTGAGGTTGCCGAGGCGGGCACCGGCCTGCACGCCGCTCGTGTCGTCGGTCGACCCCTGCCAGTTCTGCACATAGTCGGTCCACAGCTTGAGCGGCTGTCCACACAGGACGTTCGGGATCGTGGCTGCGAGGTTCACGTTGGTGAGGTTGAAGGCGCCGGCGAAGCCGGTGATGGTGTTCTTGCCGCCGACCGTCGCGGTCTCGAGCACGTTGGTATTCCCGAGCGTCTGCTGCGACAGGCCCACGTTGAGCTTCGAGTTGGAGTTGGCCGCGACGGCGATCGGATCCGGGTTCACGTAGAAGTACTGGCCGACACCGGCCTCGAGCTGCACATCGCCGACGTGCCCGACCGGGTTCACCTGCCCGCCGACGATCCACGAATCCTCGCCGTTGCTGATCTCGTTCACCGTCCACTGGATGACGTGCAGGCGGATCTGGTCGAGGTCGCCGATCGGCTTGTCGAGGACGTTGAAGTTCTCGGTCAACCCTTCGGGAGCCAGGTCCTCGTCCCAGATCATCTCGCCGGGCCGGAAGAGCGCGCTCGGGAACTTACCGGCGTCGACGGAGAACACCCCGGGCCGCAGCCCGAAGCTCTTCCCCGGCGTGAACGTGAGGTATGCCCAGTCGAGGTTGACGTGCTTCCGGTTGAAGACGCCGCCCAGGTCGTCGTTGGTGGAGATCGGATCGTCGGGATTCCCCGTCGCGATCCGGACCGTCGCCGAGAGCTCGTCGCTGTAGGTGTACTTGAGGCCGATCCGCGCGCGGATGCGCTCGCGGTTGCGCGCCGTCACCACCTGCTTGCTCTCGCCGTCCACCGGGCCGAGGTGAGGCTGATGGTAGAAGCCCTCGAAGCGCGTCCTCAGGTCGCCGAACACGGTGAACTTCTTCATCTGGTCGGCCCACTGGAAGCTGGGCTGGGCTGCCGCGACGGTCTTGCTGGTCGCGGCCGCGTCCTCGGATGCCTGCGCCGCCTGCTTCTGCGTGGCCTGGCCGATGGCCTTCTGCTGGTCGACCTGCTTCTGAAGCTCGTCGATCTTCTTGAGCGCCTTCTGAAGCTGCTGTTGCATCTCGCGCAGCTGGCTCTCCACCGACGGGCCCGCCCCGGCCTGCGGTGGACTGGCCAGCAACCAGACGAGCCCCAGCCCCAGCACCATCCGAGTACGCATCGATCTCCCCCCCTTCTCGCGGAACGTGTGCGCCTCCTTTGGCGAATGAGGCCGCCGAAGTCCAGGCTGATGGCGTGGCGTCACACATTCTTCACCGTCGAGGAACGCCACCGTCACTCTGTTACGCGCGGGCGAATTTGGGGTCTTCAATGCGACGTAACGTTCTCGTAATAGTGCCCTGCTACCGTCATCGCGATTCCAGCAGGCCTAACGACGAGAGGAGATCGCATGCGGAGACGAGGGTTCTGGATGGCGCTCCTGAGCATGACGCTCGGAGCCACCGCACACGCAGCCGTCCTCGTGAACGGCGCCGGCGCGACGTTCCCCTACCCCCTGTACTCGAAGTGGTTCGACGAGTTTCACAAGCGGCACTCCGAGAGCCAGATCAACTACCAGTCGATCGGCAGCGGCGGCGGCATCCGCCAGATCCTCGAGGGAACCGTAGACTTCGGTGCCACCGACGGCCCGATGAGCGACGAGCAGCTCGGCCAGGCCAAGGTGCCGATCCTGCACCTCCCGACCGTCCTCGGCGCGGTGGTCCCGACCTTCAACGTGGCGGGCGTCGAGAGCCTGAAGTTCACGCCCGAGGCGTTGGCAGGGATATTCCTCGGGACGATCACGCACTGGAACGACCCCGCGCTCACCAAGGAGAACCCCGGCGTGAGCCTGCCCGCGGCGCCGATCGTCCCCGTCCATCGCTCGGACGGCAGCGGGACGAGCTACGTCTTCACGGACTACCTCTCGAAGGTGAGCCCGACCTGGGAGAAGTCGGTCGGCCGCGGGACCGCGGTGAACTGGCCGGTCGGCCTCGGCGGCAAGGGCAACGAGGGCGTGGCGGGCCTGGTCAAGCAGACCCCGAATACGATCGGCTACGTCGAGCTGATCTACGCCGTTCAGAACAAGCTGCCGAGCGGCCCGGTGCGGAACTCCTCCGGGGCCTTCGTGGCGGCGAGCCTCGAGAGCGTGACGGCGGCAGCGGCCGGCGCCACGATCCCCGACGACTTCCGGGTCTCCATCACCAACGCGCCGGGCGCCGGCGCCTACCCGATCTCCAGCTTCACCTGGCTGCTGGTGCCGACGCGGATCGCCGATCCCGACAAGGGACGTATCCTCACGCAGTTCCTCTCCTGGATGCTCGCCGACGGCCAGGCGCTCGCGAGCCCTCTCAACTACGCGCCACTGCCACAGGCCGTGATCGAGCGCGAGCGCAAGACGATCGAGAAGATCCAGGTCGGAGGGCAGTAGGACGGCGCACTTGGAAACCCTCTCGCCCGTGGTTCCACCCCGGCGGCCGTCCGTTCCCCGCCTCGCAATCGGGCGGACGGCCGCCACCTCCTTGACCCCGGTTCTGGCCGGGCGCGGTGAGCGCCTCCTGGGATCCAGCCGGCGACGGCGCTGGGCCGACCCGATCTTCCGCACCACGTCCCTGGCGTTCGCGCTGACCGTGATCGCAATGACCGCCGTGATCGCGAGCGTGCTCTTCCTGCGCTCGGCACCGGCGCGGGCCGCGTTCGGATGGGGCTTCCTCACCAGCTCGACGTGGGATCCGGTGTTCGAGCACTTCGGCGTCCTGCCGTTCGTCTGGGGGACGCTCGCCAGCTCGGCCATCGCGCTCCTGCTCGCGCTGCCACTCGGTCTCGGGGCGGCGATCTGCCTCTCCGAACTGCTGCCGACGCGCTGGTCCGATCCAGCCGCATTCCTGATCGAGCTGCTGGTGGCGGTCCCGAGTGTGGTCTACGGCCTGGTCGGCGTGTTCGTGCTCGTGCCGCTGATGCGCAACATCGAAGGGATCCTCCAGAGCACGCTCGGCTTCCTGCCGATCTTCGCCGGCCCCGCGTACGGCATCGGGCTCCTCACCGCCGGCATCCTGCTCGCGGTGATGATCGTGCCGTTCGTCGTCACGATCTCACGCGAAGTGCTGCTCGCGGTACCGCGCGCCCAGCGCGACGCGGCGCTCGCGCTCGGCGCGACCCGCTGGGAGACCGTGCGGCACGTGGTCGTGCCGTATGCCCGCTCGGGGATCCTGGGCTCGGTCTTCCTGGCACTCGCGCGTGCACTCGGCGAGACCATGGCGGTAACGATGGTGATCGGGAACCGCCCGGAGATCTCGGCGTCGCTGTTCGCGCCGGCGCACACCATGGCCGCCGTGCTCGCCAACGAGTTCACCGAGGCCACCGGCGACGTCTATCTGGCGGCGCTGGTGGAAGTGGCGTTGGTGCTGTTCGTCATCACGATCGTCGTCAACGCGCTCGCCCGTCTGCTGATCCTGACCGTGCGCGCGCCCGATCCGGCGCGCGTATGACGGCGCACGACCTGCGCCGCCGCCAGGTGGAGCGGCTCATGTTCGCCGCGACGATGCTCGCCGCGGCCACCACGCTCGGAGTGCTCTTCTTCCTGCTCGGCTACATCGCCTGGCAGGGGGCGACGTCGGTGTCCTGGGCGTTCCTGACCCGGCTGCCCGCGCCCGTCGGCGAGCCGGGTGGAGGAATGGCCAACGCGATCGTCGGGAGCGGGAAGCTGCTCCTGATCGCAGGGCTGGTCGGCATCCCGGTCGGGTTCCTCGGCGGCGTGTATCTCTCGGAGTACGGGCGCGGGCCGATCGCGTTTTCGGTGCGTTACGCCGCCGACGTGCTGAACGGTGTCCCCTCGATCGTGATCGGCGTCACGGCCTACGCCCTCCTGGTCGTCCCCTTCAAGCACTTCTCGACGCTCGCGGGTGGCGTGGCGCTCGGGCTCATGATGATCCCGGTGAGCCTCCGCACGACCGAGGAATTCCTCCGGATGGTTCCCGACTCGCTGCGCGAGGCGTCGCTCGCGCTGGGAGCGCCACGCTGGGTGACGATCGTACGGGTCGTCATCCCGGCCGCGATGCGCGGCATCCTGGCGGGCATCCTGCTGTCGCTGGCTCGGGTCGCGGGGGAAACCGCGCCGCTCCTCTTCACCGCCTTCGGCAACCGCTTCTGGAGCGAGGGCTGGCTGCAGCCGACGGCCTCGCTGCCGGTCATGATCTTCACCTACGCGATCGCCCCCTACGACGACTGGCACCGGCAGGCCTGGGCCGGCGCCCTCGTGCTCTTGACCCTCGTCCTGGGGGCGAACATCCTGGCGCGCATGGTACTGGTTCGGAGCGGCGGACTCGGTCGGAGCAGCTGACCGGATGGGTATGGACGCGACCGCGCCGGCCCCCGGTTCCGACGTGATCCCCGCCAAGCTGTCGGTGCAGGCCCTCAAGGTCTCGTACGGCGACGCCGTGGCGCTCTCCGACGTCAACCTCGAGATTCCCGAGCACCACGTGACCGCCTTCATCGGCCCGTCGGGATGCGGCAAGTCGACGTTCCTCCGCTGCCTGAACCGCATGAACGACCACATCCCGGGCGTGCGGATCGAGGGACGCGTCCGGCTCGACGGCGAGGACATCTACGAGCCGCGCGTCGATCCGGTCGCGCTCCGGCGCCGCGTCGGCATGGTCTTCCAGAAGTCGAACCCGTTCCCCAAGTCGATCTTCGACAACGTCGCGTTCGGTCCGCGGGTCCACGGCTGCAAGGACCCGGTCCAGCTTCGCGAGCTGGTCGAGCGGAGCCTCCGGCAGGCGGCGCTCTGGGAGGAGGTCCAGGATCGCCTCGACGGCTCCGCGCTCGACCTGTCCGGTGGGCAGCAGCAGCGCCTCTGCATCGCGCGCGCCCTCGCGGTCGAGCCCGACGTGCTGTTGATGGACGAGCCGGCCTCGGCGCTCGACCCGATCGCGACGGCCAAGATCGAGGAGCTGATCCAGGAGCTGAAGACGCACTACACGATCGCGATCGTCACCCACAACATGCAGCAGGCGGCGCGCGTGTCCGACTACACCGCCTACTTCTACCTCGGCCGGCTGATCGAGTTCGGCCCCACCGATCAACTCTTCACCAACCCCTCGCGTCCCGAGACCGAGGACTACATCACGGGACGGTTCGGCTGATGCCGCAGCACACGGATCGCGTCTACGAATCGATGCTCGGCAAGCTGCGCACCTCGGTCCTCGAGATGGGCGGGCTGGTCGAGGACCAGATCACGCAGGCGGTACGCGCCCTCGTCGACCGCAACGAGCCGCTCGCGCGCGCCACCATCGAGCGCGACCACACGGTCAACCGGCTGGACGTCGAGATCGACGACCTGAGCCTCAAGCTGCTGGCGCTGCATCAGCCGGCCGCCCGCGACCTCCGGCTGATCACGACCGCGCTCAAGATCACGACCGACCTCGAGCGCATCGGAGACATGGCCGAGCACATCGCCGAACGGGCCGTCGAGCTCTCGGCCGAGCTGCCGATCAAGCCGCTCATCGACATCCCCCGCATGGCCGACCTCGCGCGCGACATGCTGCATCGCAGCCTCGATGCGTTCGTCCGCGAGGACACCGACCTGGCGCTCGCCGTCTGCGCCTCCGACGACGCCATCGATCACCTCCACGACCAGGTGTTCCGCGAGCTGCTCTCGTTCATGGTCGAGGATCCGAAGGTCATCAGCCGCGCGATGCGCCTGCTCTTCGTCTCGAAGTACCTGGAGCGGGTCGGCGACCACGCGACCAACATCGCGGAGATGGTGATCTTCATGGTGAAGGGGCGCTCGATCCGGCACCTCGACACCGTGCCGCGCGATCTCTAGCGCGCCCGGCCCGTCAGCCCGCCGCCGGCAGCGTGACGCGCACCCGGGTCCCGGCGCCGAGCGTGCTGTCGATCGTCATGGTGCCGTTGTGCGCCTGGACGATGTGCTTGACGATCGCGAGCCCGAGTCCGGTGCCGCCGAGCTCGCGCGAGCGCGCCTTGTCGACGCGGAAGAAGCGTTCCGTCAGGCGCGGAAGATCCTGCGCCGGGATGCCGATTCCGGTGTCCTCGACCACGATGTCGACGTGGTGCAGCCCCCCCGGCTTCCCGTTGAGACCCGCGGCCCGGACCGCCACGTGGCCGCCGGCGGGCGTGTACTTGATCGCGTTGTCGATCAGATTGATCAGCACCTGCCGGAGGCGATCGCCGTCGGCGAGGACGGCCGGGGTTCCGGGCGCGATGCTCGCGCTGCACTCCACCTGCGACTGCGCGCTCCGCGCCGCCAGGATCTGGAGCACGTCCTCGATCGCCGGGCCGACCAGGACGGGGGCCAGCCGCAGGGACGTGCGGCCGAGCTCCAGGTTGGAGAGCGTCAGCAGGTCGTCGATCAGGCGGCCCAGGCGCTCGGAGTGGCGGTCGATGACGCCGAGGAACCGGCGGGCGGTCTCGCGATCGTCGCCGGCCGGACCGAGAAGGGTCTCGGCGTAGCCCTTGATGGCGGTGAGCGGCGTGCGCAGCTCGTGCGACACGTTGGCGACGAAGTCGCGCCGCACGACCTCCAGCCGGCGCAGCTCGGTCACGTCGCGCAGCACCAGCACGATGCCGAACGGGTCGCCGTCGAGGCCGCGCAGCACCGCCCCGTTCACCTGGCTGGTGCGGGCGTTGGCCCCTTCGAGCGTGACGTCGCGAGCCGGGCCGGGATCGTCGGTCGCGAGCGCGCGCGCCAGCTCGGCGAGCGCCGGGTCCCGCGCCAGCTCGACCAGCGGCCGCCCCCGCCAGTCCTGCTCGGGGGGCAGGCCCAGCAGGTCCCGCGCGCGCGCGTTCAGGAGCACGACCGTGCCGTCGAGGTTCGTGACCACGACCCCCTCGTTCATGCCGCGAAGGATCGCCTCCAGCCGCTCGTGCTCGACACGCAGCTCGGCGATCGTCCCCGCGACCTGCGTCGCCATCTCGCCGAGCTGGGCCTCCAGGACCCCGAGCTCGTCCGGCCGCTCGGCGACCAGGTACGGCGCCGGCTCGCCGGCCGCGAGCCGCCCCGCGAACCCGACCAGCCGCTGGAGGCGGCGCAACAGCGATCGCGAGAGCGCCAGGGAGACCGCCAGCCCGAGCAGCACCGCGACCAGGATCCCCACCACGACGAGGTGCCGGACCTGCGCGACGTTGGCCGCGACCGTCGTCAGGGGGAGCGCGACCCGCACGACCCGCACGTCGGCGCCGCGCGTCTGGCGCGAGGCGGCGTACAGCAGGCGCTCGCGCAGCGTGTCGCTCCAGCGCACGCTGCGCCCCTGCCCGCTCGCCAGCGCCTCGTGCACCTCGGGACGATCGCGGTGATTCTCGAGCACCGCCGACGGCCCCGACGATTCTCCCAGCACCTTCCCGTCCGGCGCGATCACGGTGACGCGCACGCCCAGGTCGTCCGCGAGCCGCGTCGCCGCCGCATCCAGCCCGACGCCCGAGGTCCACGGCAAGGCCTCGCCGACGGCGCGCGCCTCCGCCAGCAGGCGCTCGGCGAGCGTATCCACCTGGTGCCGCTCCAGCATCACCCCGACGACCGGCAGCCCGACCGCCAGCGCGCCCGCGAGCGCAGCCAGGGTCGGCGCCAGGAAGCGAAGGACGAGCCTACGCCTCCAGCGCGTCGGGGTTGAACTTGTACCCGACACCCCGGACGGTGACGATGAGCTCGGGCTCGGCATCGTTTCGCTCGATGCGTCTCCGCAACCGTCGAATGTGGACGTCGACGGTGCGTGGCTCGACATGCACGTCCTGGCCCCATACCAGGTCGAGGAGCTGGAGACGGTCGTAGACGCGATAGGGGTGAGTGACGAAGAACTTGAGCAGCTCGAACTCGCGCAGCGACAGCGCGGCCGGCGCTCTCTCGATGAAGACCTCGTAGGTGTCGAAGTCGAGGCGGAGACGCCCGCGCTCGAAGATCTCGTGCGGGGGCGGAGCATCCTCGCCGTGCGCGCGCCGCAGCACCGCCCGCACCCGGGCCACCAGCTCGCGCGGGCTGAAGGGCTTGGTGACGTAGTCGTCGGCCCCCATCTCGAGGCCGAGGACCCGATCGAGCTCCTCGGCGCGCGCCGTCAGCATGATGATCGGCAGGTTCGCCGTCGCCTCCGAGGCGCGCAGCCGCCGGCAGACCTCGAGGCCGTCGGTGCCGGGGAGCATCAGGTCGAGCACGATCAGTGCCGGCCGCTCGGCCGCCACCTGGGCCAGCGCGCGCTCGCCCGAATCCGCCTCGCGCACCGCGTAGCCCTCCTGCTCCAGATGGAAACGGACGAGCTCGCGGATGTCCTGCTCGTCTTCGACCACCAGAATGGTGCGCTTTACCGCCACGTGATGTTCCGACGTTCACCCTATACGATCTGCCGTTACCCCCCGGTGACGGCGCCGTGAACAGCACGCTATCCACCGTTGGGTGTCGTGCCGCAAGCGCCCGTGTTTCGCCTCGCCTTGACTGCCGGCCAGGCGGTTTGAAAAGAGTACGCCATGGCACGCGAGGAGGATGCGGACGCGTCGGGCGAGGGGACGTCCTGGCTGGTGCTGCGCCACGCGCAGGCCGAAGGGTTGGGCTTGCTCGGCAATGCGCTGCGAGAGGTCGGGATCCATCACCGCTATCTGGATCACGGCCGCGGCGAGCCGCTGCCGCGTGATCTACGCGGGGTCGGGGGCCTCATCGTCCTGGGCGGCCCTCAGGCCGCGTACGACCTCGACCGCCATCCGTTCCTGCGCGCGGAGAGCGCGCTGATCGAGCGCGCGCTCACGGCGGGGAGGCCGGTCCTCGGCATCTGTCTGGGCGCCCAACTCATCGCACAGGCGCTCGGCGCGCGGGTGTTCGCGGGCGAGAAGCGGGAGGTCGGCTGGGCACCCGTGACGCTCACCGAGGACGGCCTCGACGATCCGCTGTTCGTGGGCGGCGACGAGAGCCTCACCGTGTTCCACCTGCACGGCGACACCTACGAGCTCCCGCCCGACGCCCGCAACCTGGCCCGTTCTCCTGCGTACGAGCAGCAGGCCTTCCGCTGGGGCGAGCTGGTGTACGGCTTCCAGTTCCACCTCGAGTTCACCGATTCGATCATCGCGCGTCTGGCGAGCGAGGCGGAATCGAAGCGCTACATCGAGGAAGCCGGCGCCGATCCGCAGAAGATGGTCGCGGAGTCTGCCGCGCGCGTCCGTGCCCTCACCGACGTCGCGCAGAGCGTGTTCGCGAACTACTTCCGGCAGTGCGGGCTCTGATCAGCGCACGCCCGCGCTGAGCACCGCGCGGATCGGGCGACCGGCGAGCGCCGGGGGCACCGCTCCCCCGTCCGTGCGCGTCGGCGTCCGCAGGCCGAGCAAGAGGGCGATCGTGGGGGCCACGTCGACGGCGCCGGGCGCGGGGGTGTCGGCCGGCGCTGCCCGCAGCACCGGCGACCCTCCGCTCACCACCAGCGGGACGTCCAGCTCGCCGGGTCCGCCGTGGTTCCCCTTGAGCTGCCCGTCGACGTCGTCCCAGGGATCGACGAGCTGATGGCCGGGCGCCGCCACCAGGATCAGCTCCCCCATCCGCTCGTGCCCGACGTGCCAGTCGGGATGGATCGTCGCCAGCGCCGGCACCCCCGGCACGGGGAGACGCGCCAGGACCTCGACCACCCCGGGCGTCCGGCGGGCGATCGCCGCCACCTGCGCGAGCGTCTCGCGGTCGTCGCCCACGTCCTTCGCGTCCGGTCGCACGCCGTCGGCGTAGACGTGCTCGACGCCGCCGTCCGCGACCAGATGCACGCCGCGCACTCCGGCCGCGGCGAGCTCCTTCCCCAGCGACACCACCGGCGCGGGTCGCTCGGGGGTCGGCTGGACGTCGGTGAAGCCGTGGTCGGAGGTGACCAGCAGCACGCTCCGCTCCCAGCGCCCCTGGGCGTGCAACGCGGCGATCAGGCGGCCGATCGCGGCGTCGGCGCCCGTGATCGCGGCCACGTAGGCGTCGCTGCCGGGCCCGTCCCCGTGCCCGTGCCGGTCGACGTCCGCGAGGTTCACGATCGTCAGGTCCGCGGGCGCCTCGGCGAGCTTCGCGAGCACGCCGTCCATGGTGGCCGCGTCGGTCGAGTACCTGGTCACCGGGTCGCGCCCGCTCTCGGGCGCATCCGACGGCGACCACAGCCGATCGGGAGCGCGTTGATGTTCGGTCGCGGTCGCGAGCAGGTGGACCAGCTTCGCCTTCGCGAACGCACCGAACGTCGTCACCGGAGGCACCGCCTCGTGCGCGACCGTGAACAGCGTCTCGACCTCGATCCGGGCGGCGTCGTCGAGCTTCGCCGCCAGCGCTCCCGGACTCCGGCTCCACCACGCGTTGCCGGTGATGCCGTGCACCTCGGGATAGACGCCGGTCACCAGCGTGGCGTGGTTCGAGTTGGTGCGGCTCGGCATCACCGCACGGGCGTGGGCGAACACCGACGTGCGGGCAGGCTCGTCGCGCAGCAGGCCGAACAGGTTCGGCATCCGGGCCGCGGTCGCGGCGCGCGCGTCGAGCCCGTCGACGATGATCAGATACACCTGCGGGCGCTCGGTCCCCCATGCCCGGGCGACGCACAGGAGCAGCAGCACCGCAGCCACCCGCCCGATCCGCATGCTGACAGCATGTAGACCGAGCGGCGGGCGAACGCTACAAACCCGCCGTGTCGGCGCCGTACGAGCTGATCGTCGTCCCGGGGACGAGCCCGCTCGTCCTGGTGGCGCCGCACGGGGGCAACCGCGACCCGGTCCGGCGCCCGTGGGGCAACGGGGCCCGCAAGGTGAACGACCTGCACACCGCCACGCTCACCGCCGAGCTGGCGGCAGCCACCGGGGCGGCGGCCTTGATCAACGCCGCCGCCGATCGCAACGACGTCGACCTGAATCGCCTGAGCGCCGCGCACGACCGCGCGCCGCACTTCCTCGAGCAGCTCGAGGCCCTCCTCGACGCCACGATCGCCCGGCACGGCCACGCGGTGGTCGCGACGATCCACGGCTGGAACGTCGTGCAACCGGCCGTCGACGTGGGCCTCGGCTGCGCGCCCGGCACCGTCGACGGCGGCGCGGTGTCGCCCGTCTTCGCGGCCACGACGCTCACGGCCCTGCGCCACGCGCTCGAGGCGCACGGCATCGCCACCACGCTCGGCGCGCGCTATCCGGCTCGCGGGCGCGAGAACCTGCTCCAGCTCTTCACCCCGCGCTACCGCGACGATCCCCGCCCGCTGGTGCGCACGCTCGCGGCGCGCGGCGCGCACTGCGAGGCGCTCCAGCTCGAGTGCAGCATCCCGCTCCGCTGGCCGGGGGCGTGGCGGGAGCGGCTGGTCGACGCCCTCGCACGCGCGCTCACGGCCTCGGCCGTCGCGTCGCCGGCGGTCGCCCCGGAATCGGTGGCGGCCGGGGCGGATGCGGCGCCACGTCGGACGCTCCAGCTCACCTCGCCGGCGCTCTCGGGCCTCGCCGCCCTCGACCCGCTCGGCGGCCGGCTGCTGCTCTTCCCGCCGGGCGGCGGGCTCGTGCTGTTCACCGGCGAGCGGGTCGGCCCGTGTCACGCCGACGGCGTCGGCGCGCTCGTCATGGCCCCGACGCCGGGCGGCGGGCTCCGTCTCGAATACGACGGTCCCGTGCTCCGCTTCCCCGACACCACCCCGTTCCTCGATCTCGAGCACGGGCTCCGGCGTGCGACCCTCGACGAGGCGCACGTCCGTCTCTCGTTCGCCCCACGCCACGGCCGCGGCGACGACGAGGGGGAGTTCGGGACGGTCGTCGGCCGCGTCGTCCTGGGCTCCACCGAGACCCGGATCGATGGACACGGGTTCGCCGACGCGCGCCGGCCGATGACGAGCGGCCCCGGCATCCGGGGGGCGCTGGCGCTCGGCGGCGGCACGGCGCTGAGCTTCGCCGGCGGCTGCGGTCGCCCCGCGGTGGGGTTCCGCTGTGGTCCGACCGGCCACACCGCGGTCGCGGGCGTGGAGGTCGAGGGGCCACCGCTCGGCCCCGACCCGGGTCGCTTCACGATCAGCGTCACGCTCGCCGACGGGACCTGCCTCGGCCTCCCCGCCCGCATCGTCGACCGGCTGCCCGTGGTCCGGATGCGCCCCGAGGGGCCGGCCCGCGCCCTCTTCGTCACCTGCGCGGTCGGCGGCACGGGCGAGGCCCCCGCCGGCTGGTGCGAGATCGACGGGCTCTGAGCCCGTATCGGCCCCTCGTCCGACGACATGCACCTCCGCCGGGATCATGCGGCTGCGCCCGATCCGACGCGTACCGGAGGCCGTCCCCGGTCGGGCCCCCGTGGCACCCCCCTTGCTGCCTTGGGGACGGCTGCGGGAAGGTGTCGCCCCGGGCCGTTCCGCATGTCGCTGCTGCATCGATCGCCCCGCCTGGGGGCCCTCCTCCTCGCGACCCTCGCCGTCCTGGCGTGGGGCGTGCCCGCGCATGCCGGGTCGAAGATCGGCATCGCGGCCCTCGGCCAGGAGGCGCCCGGGGGGGGCATCTTCGCGGGCCCGAGCTTCACCGGATGGCCGTCGGCAGCCGGCAACGGCTGGGTCGCGTTCCGCGCCAAGATCGACGGCGGGGAGACCACCGAGTCGATCGTCGCCGCGGACCTGAGCCCGCCGGTGCGACGCTTCGAGATCGCCTCCCTGGGCAGCGACGTGCCCGGCATGGACGGCGTGCGGTTCCGGCAGTTCCTCGGGCGCCCGGCGATCAACCCCAGTGGCGACGTCGCGTTCGTGGCACTGCTCGATCAGACCGACCCGAATCCCGAGGCCCCGGACGCCGCGGGCGTCTTCCTGTACCGCCGTACGCCTCCCGCGGGCGAGGACAACATCGTGATCGTGGCGAAGTCGGGAGACGCCGTCGGCGCCGGCCTCCTGGACCTCGCGACTCCCGTCGAGCTCACGAGCGACCCCAACGCGGTCGACGTCCAGGAGCGCTCGCCGGCCCTCAACGACGTCGGCCAGATCGCCTTCCTCTCCTCGATCAAGGCCGGCAACCAGGCCGCGGGCGCCATCTTCTCGACCATCGGCACCGGGAAGCTCCGGCCGATCGTCCAGCTCGGCGACGAGGTCGACGGCGAGACGTTCGCGAGCCTGGGCCCGCCGGCCCTCAACCACTCGGGCCTGATCGCCTTCCACGGACTCGTCGACGGTCCGAACGCCACCGACGCACGCGACGGCATCTTCACGACCAACGGCACGACCGTCACCAGGCTGGTCAGCGACGGCGCCGACAAGGTCACCGTCACCGGCGTCGCCGGCGAGCTCGATCCCAAGCAACAGTCCCTCGAGCGCTTCGGCAATCTCCTGAGCCTGAACGACGCCGGCGACGTCGCCTTCACGGCCGGGCCGTTGAGCGGTCCGTCCGACTTCCGCTGCCTCGACGGGCCGCACAAGGGGAAGTCGTGCGGCGGCCTCGACAGGCTCTGTGAGAGCACGCCCGGCGCACGCGACTTCACGTGCTCGCCGATCACGCCGCAGGCGATCGACGACGACATCCCCGGCGTCCTGCTCTACCACGCCGGCGAAGTGCGGCTGATCGCGCACTCCGGGAAGAAGGTCACGGTGCCGAACCCGAGCGCGACGGACCCACCGATGGCGAGCCGCATCAGCAGCGTCGCGCTGAGCTCGGCCGCCGGCGGGCAGGTGCCGGCTCCCGCGCTCGAGGCGGATGGCAGCGTGATCTACTTCGCGTCGCTCAACGGGGGCAGCAGCGAGGTGCTCCTGCGCGCCGCCATCGACGACGCAGCGAATACGTCGATCCTCATGGTCCTGGGCGGCCCGCTGCCCGACGACTCCCCGGTCGGCGGCAAATTCCTCGAGACGATGAGCGCGCCCGCCGTCGACGCCATGGGGGGCATCGCCGTGCTGACGCGGGTGTCCGGCGGCACCGTCGGCACGCCGCTGGTCTACAAGCCCCGGACCGGGATGGCGACCGCCGTGCTCACCGGAGACCTCCTCCATCCGAACGGCGACGACAACGCCTACTTCGCGGGCCCGCCGTTCGGCGCGCCGGTGATCAACGCGCGCGGCGAGATCGTGTTCCGCGCCCAGCTGGCACGCAGCACGAGCAGCGTCGGGATCTTCCGGGCCAGTCCGAGCGGGAGGCTCAGTGCGCTCGTGCGGGCCGGAGATGCGGCACCGCTCCCCACCGCCGACGGCTCCGTCGACGCCCCCCGCTTCGTCGACCTGGTCGGAGACGTGAGCCTGAACGACGTCGGCACCACGGTGTTCACGGGCGTGGTCGATCAGGGATACGGGCGCGGCGTGTACACGGTCGGGCCCGACGGCGTGAAGCCGGTGGCCGTCCGGTTCGAGCGGGCGACCAGCGAGAAGAGCGCGTTCACGACCATCGGGCTCAATCCGAGCATCACGCTCGACGGCAGCGTCGCGTTCCGGGCGGCGATCGAGTACCCGGACCCGGCCGCACCCCAGCCGGAGGACCCGAACGACCCGATCCCGATGCTCAAGCAGCAGGGCATCTTCCTCGCCGATGCGAGCGGGATCCACCTGGTCGCGGCCGTCGGCGACCAGGTCGCGTCGGACCCGGCGCCGCTTCCGTTCTTCAAGATCCGCGATCCCGAGCTGAGCGGCATCTCCAGCGTCGCGTTCCGCGCCCAGCTCGGCACCGACGCGCTCTCGCTCACGAGCGGGCTCTTCCTGGCGACACCGGCGGGCGTCACGACGCTCGTGCGGGTTGGCGACAGCCTGGGGGGCGGCTACACGGTCGCCGACTTCTCGGGCACGCCCACCGTCGATCTCGACGGCAACGTCGCGTTCCTGGTGACGCGGGCGCTCGGGGCGCAGCAGTCGGCAGCGCTGCTCCGGCGGACGTCGGTCGGGCTCTCGCTGCTCGGCTGGCGCGGGATGCCGGGGCCGGTGGGCGGCAAGCTGAAGACGTTCGGGCAACCCGCCATGAACAACCGCCAGCACGTGGCCTTCCGCGGCACCTTCGAGAACGGCAGCGGCGGCAAGGCGGGCTATTTCCTCGCCGCCGGCACCCAGCTCTCGCCGCTCCTCCAGGTCGGCGAGAACACGCCGTTCGACGGTCAGTTCGTCTCCGTCAGCCCCAAGGTGTCGCTGAACGACTCCGACGAGCTGGCGTTCACCGCCACGCTCGCACGCGGCGACTACCGCAACGGCATCTTCGTGGCCTCGCCCGCGAGCCTGTCGGTCGACATGCTCGAGCTTCGCCTGACCGGCCACGCCCACGACACCGCCCGGCTGAAGGCCACCCTCACGCTCGGTTCCCGCACCAACGGGCTCGTCCCCGACTTCGACCGGGTCGCGGTCGCCATCGCCGACGTCAGCGGAGTCTTCTGGCAGGGCAGCATCCCCGCCGGTCGCCTCGAGCAGCGGAAGGGCGCGGTCTTCGGCCCGGTCTCCCGCAAGGCGCTGCGCCCGAGGCTCGCCGGCCTCCAGCTGACCCTCCTGCCGACCGGGGCCAGCGTGGCGCTCCGCTCCCGGACCGCCGACTTCACCAAGGGCGGCACCCGCAGCCTGGTCCCCCCGTTCTCGGTGACGTTCGAGGTCGGGGACGACAGCGCGACCGCGCACGTCGACTGCACGGTGCGTGGCACGCGCGTGCGGTGCCACTGAGCGCCCCGCGGCCAGCGCCTACGGTGCGAGCGCGCCCGGACGCTTGAAGGCGGTCCAGCCCCGGTCGCAGGTGAGCACGGCGCCCGTCAGGCTGACGGCGTCGTCCGAGGCCAGGAAGACCGCCACCGCGGCGATCTCCTCCGGCGTCTGGAGCCCGCTCGCGTGCTCCCTGGCGAAGGCCGCCCGCATCGCCTCGTCTCCCATGATGACGGCGGTGAGCGCGGTGTCGACGTAGCCCGGCGCGAGCGCGTTCACGCGGATCCCCTGGAGCGCGCACCCCGGCGCCATCGCGCGCGTGAGCCCGGCGACGCCGGCCTTCGACGCCGCGTAGGCGTCGGTCATGCCGACCGGCAGGATGGCCTGCGAGGAGGCCATGTTGACGATCGCCGCACCCGGGCGGTGCGCCAGGTGAGGGATGGCGTACTTCGAGCACAGGAAGACGCTGGTCAGATTGACGCGCAGGATCCAGTCCCAGTCGTCCTCGGCCATGAACGCGGTGAAGCCGTCGCGCCCGAGCGGGGCGATGCCGGCATTGTTGTAGAGCACGTCGAGCGCGCCCAGGGCCGCGACCGCCCCGTCGACGACCGCCCGCGCCCCGGCCCGCTCGGCGACGTCGCCCGGCACCGGCTCCGCCGCTCCTCCCGCCGCCCACACCAGGCGGGTGGTCTCCTCCGCGCGCCCGGGATCGAGGTCGTTGACCGCCACCCGCGCGCCTTCGCGCGCGAAGGCCAGCGCCCCGGCGCGTCCGATGCCCGAGCCGGCGCCGGTGATGAGCACGTTCCGTCCCGCGAGCCGCATGCGTCCCTCAGAGCCAGCCGGCCCGCCGGAAGCGGGACCACAG
>Ga0335084_10002568_pt1 | contig 17571 bp, 16 predicted proteins | sample Lox_Sample_44_FD_206721 | JGI IMG/M metagenome (GOLD analysis project Ga0335084, IMG submission 206721) | Soil microbial communities from Loxahatchee National Wildlife Refuge, Florida, United States - Lox_Sample_4.4 | ecosystem: Environmental > Terrestrial > Soil > Wetlands | place: USA... | reverse complement strand
CCATCACCGCGCAGGAGCGCGCGCGCCAGCGGTGTCCATCGCGCCGGGCGGCGGGACCGGTGATCCATTGGCTTTGTCCATTGCCAAGCGCGGTGCGGCCGTCCAGACTCGCTGCCGTCTTGAGCCGCAGCCACGGACGTCCGTGCTCCATGCGGGCGACGAATCCGATATTGAGCTCGCGCGCCTGGGCTCCCAGCAATCCATACTCCGCCTGCACTCCGGCGGCGCGCAGTCGCGCGAGGCCTTCTCCGGAAACTCGCGGATTGGGATCCTGCATGGCGGATACCACGCGGCTCACCCCGGCGGCGATCAAGGCGTCGGCACAAGGCGGCGTGCGGCCGTGATGGCTGCACGGCTCGAGGCTCACGTACGCGGTCGCGCCCCGCGCACGCTCACCGGCGGAGCGTAGCGCGAGGACCTCCGCATGCGGTTCACCGGCGCGCTCGTGATATCCCTCCCCCACGATCTGCTCGCCGTGAACGATCACGCACCCCACGCGCGGATTCGGGGTCGTGGTAAACAGCCCGCGCTCGGCCAAACGCAATGCGCGGGCCATGAAGGAATGGTCGCTGGCGCTGAACATCGGTGACAGGTAGCCGGTGAGCGGCGCGGAACGCTAAGCGATCGGCGAGCGATGCGGCATCCGTTGGATCATGACCGGCTGCCGCGCATGTTCCGCGATGCCCCCGGACAGAGGAGACACGTGCGCTGCGCCCGCTGACTCATCGTCTTCAAGGATTCTGTCGCTCCTTTGCGGCTCCCGCTCACGCCGGCTTGCGTACCCGGCGCCTTCCGCCAGGCCGGGCGACTTCCTTCAGCACATCGCGGAAATCCTCGACGTCCTGGAAATCCTTGTACACGGAGGCGAAGCGGATGTAGGCGACCTTGTCCATCTTGTACAGCTCGCGCATGACCATCTCACCGATGCGGCGCGATTGGATTTCGCGCTCGCCGAGGCTGAGCAGCTTCTGCGTGATGCGCTCGACGGCCGCGTCCACGTACTCGGTGGGGACGGGCCGCTTATGCAGCGCGCGCAGGAACCCGGTGCGCAGCTTCTCGTCGTCGAACTCCTCGCGGGTGCCGTTGGCCTTGACCACCTGCGGCATGCGCAGCTCGACCGTCTCGTAAGTCGTGAAGCGCTTGTCGCAGGCAGCGCAGCGCCGGCGCCGGCGGATGCTGTCGCCCTCCTCGCTCGTGCGCGAGTCCACGACCTGAGTGTCGTCGGCGCCGCAGAAAGGGCACTTCATATCCGGCGCACATGTGACGCGGCGGAAGCGCGCAGCGAAGCGCCACTAGGCCGTCTTGTGCCGTGTACCTCGGCCGCTTGCCGGCCAACGCCCGCCTCAGTGCGCATAGACCGGGAAGCGCCGGCACATCGCCTTCACGTCTTCGGCCACGCGCTCGATCACGCGGCCGTCGTCCGGCGCTTCGAGCACGTCGGCGATCAGGTTGCCGAGCTGTTCGGCTTCCAGCTCCGTGAAGCCGCGCGTGGTGATCGCCGCCGAGCCGATGCGAACCCCGCTGGTGACGAAAGGCCGCTCCGGATCGTTGGGGATGGCGTTCTTGTTCAACGTGATATGCGCGCGGCCGAGCAGCGCCTCGGCATCCTTTCCGGTGATCTTCTTGGCGCGCAGGTCTACCAGGAACATGTGGCTCTCGGTGCGGCCCGAGACGATACGCAGGCCCCGCCCCTGCAGCGTCTTGGCGAGCACCCGAGCGTTGTCGAGCACGAGCTGCTGGTAGCGTCTGAACTCCGGGGTCATCGCCTCCTTGAACGCCACCGCCTTGGCCGCGACCACATGCATCAGCGGGCCGCCCTGCGCGCCAGGGAAGATCGCCGCGTTGAGCATCTTCTCGTGCTCGGAGTGGGACAGGATCAGTCCGCCGCGCGGTCCGCGCAGCGTCTTGTGAGTAGTGCTCGTGATGAAATGAGCATGCTCGACCGGGCTGGGGTACAGCCCCGCAGCCACCAGCCCGGCATAGTGGGCGACATCCACCATGAGCTGCGCGTTCACGCTGTCCGCAATCTCGCGAAAGCGCTTCCAGTCGAACGCCAGCGAGTAGGCCGACGCCCCGGCGACGATGAGCTTGGGCCGGTGCTCGTGCGCCAAGCGTTCCGCCTGCCCGTAGTCGATCACCTCGTCGGAGTCCAGGCCGTAGCTCACCACGTTGTACAGCTTGCCGCTGAAGTTGACCGGCGAGCCGTGCGTCAAGTGACCGCCATGCGCCAGCGACATGCCCATGATCGTGTCGCCGGGATTCAGCGCCGCCATGTAGACCGCCTGGTTGGCCTGGCTGCCGGAATGGGGCTGCACGTTCGCGTAGTCGCAGTGGAATAGCTGCTTCGCGCGCTCAATGGCGAGCTGCTCGACGACGTCGACGTGCTCGCACCCGCCGTAGTAGCGTTTGCCCGGATAGCCCTCGGCGTACTTGTTGGTCAGCACCGATCCCTGGGCTTCGAGCACCCGGGGGCTGGCATAGTTCTCGGAGGCGATCAGCTCGATGTGATCCTCCTGCCGTTGCTGCTCGGCGGACATGGCGCGCCAGAGGTCCGGGTCGAAGCTGGAGATATCCTGCTGGGAGCTGTACATGCGATGCGGTGTGCGCGAAAGTCGCGGATTTTACCCGAAGGCGGCGCCTCTGGCCCGGCGCTCGCCCCCCGCAGGGTCGTGCGCACTGCTATGATTTGCCGGAGTGCCGCCGGACCTAAGCTTGGGGCACGCCGGCGCCGTCCAAGCCTGGGGGCCGCTACCGATCCGACGGAGGAGACACATGCAGAACAAGTTGGTCCGCGCGCTGGTCTGGTTCGGGGTCGCCGTGCTCGGGGGCTGGGCCTTCGGCAGCATCGCCGCCGCGCGCGCCGAACCCGTCAGCGCGGTCTGGTTCGTCATCTCGGCGGTGTGCGTCTACCTCATCGCCTTCCGCTTCTACAGCGCCTGGATCTGCGCCAAGGTGCTGACGCTGGACGAGACCCGCGCGACTCCCGCGGAACGGTTCAACAACGGACGCGATTTCGTCCCCACGAACCGATGGGTGGTGTTCGGCCATCACTTCGCCGCCATCGCGGGGCCCGGACCGCTCATCGGTCCCACGCTGGCGATGCAGTTCGGTTATCTGCCCGGCACGATCTGGATCCTCGTGGGCGCGGTGCTGGGCGGCTGCGTTCAGGACATGGTCATCATGTTCTGCTCGACCCGCCGCGACGGCCGGAGCCTCGGGCAGATGGCGCGCGACGAGCTGGGCCCGATCGGCGGCTGGGCCGCGCTCGTGGGCACGATGATGATCATGGTGATCCTGATCGCGGTGCTCGGCCTGGTGATCGTGAATGCCATGAAGCACAGCCCCTGGGCCACCGCCACGGTGCTCGGCACCATCCCGGTAGCCATGCTGATCGGCCTGTACATGCGCGGGGTTCGGCCCGGCCGCGTGCTCGAGGCGTCGCTGATCGGCATCGCGCTGCTGATTCTGTGCGTGGTGGGCGGCGGCTGGGTCGCGCACAGCGAGAACGAGACGCTGCGGCGCCTGTTCGACTGGGACGGAATGTCCTGCGCCTGGTTCGTGATGATCTACGGCTTCCTCGCCGCGGTGCTTCCGGTGTGGCTGCTGCTCGCCCCGCGCGACTATCTGTCGACCTTCCTCAAGCTGGGAGTCGTGTTCCTGCTCGCGGTATCGATCCTGATCTTGGCGCCGCAGGTCAAGATGCCGGCGCTCACCGAGTTCGCCCGCAACGGCATGGGCCCGATCTTCAAGGGCGACCTGTTCCCGTTCGTGTTCATCACCATCGCCTGCGGCGCGATCTCGGGATTCCACTCGCTGGTTTCCTCGGGTACCACGCCCAAGCTGCTCGCCAACGAACGCGACATCCGCATGATCGGGTACGGCAGCATGGCGCTGGAATCCCTGGTCGGCATCATGGCGGTGGTGGCAGCCTGCGTACTGGAACCGGGCGTGTACTTCGCCATCAACAGCCCGGCGGGTGTCGTGGGCAAAGTGGCGGCCGATGCGGTGGCGACGATCTCTTCCTGGGGTTTCCCGGTGACCGTGAGTGAGATGCAGGCGCTCGCCAAGGAGATGGGCGAGCAGACGCTGTTCGCGCGCACCGGAGGCGCACCTTCGCTGGCGGTGGGCATGGCGACGATCTTCAGCAAGACCTTCGGCGGGTCGCTGCTGGCGATCTGGTACCACTTCGCGATCATGTTCGAAGTGCTGTTCATCCTCACCACGCTCGATGCGGGTACGCGTGTGGGCCGGTTCATGCTGCAGGACCTCGGCAAGTACGTCTGGAAACCGTTCGGGCAGGTCTCTTCCTATCCGATGACTTTGCTTTCCAGCCTGATCTTCGTGGCGGCCTGGGGCTACTTCCTGGTCCAGGGCGTGCGCGATCCGCTGGGCGGAGTCAACATCCTGTGGCCGCTGTTCGGCATCTCGAACCAGTTGCTCGCGGGGATCGCACTGTCGGTCGCAACCGGGATCCTGGTGAAGATGGGCCGCGCCCGATATGCATGGGTGACAGGCTTGCCACTCACCTGGCTCGCCATCGTTTGCACGTGGGCCGCCGCGGAGAAGGTGTTCAGCCCCAACCCGGCCGTCGGTTTTCTCTCCGCGGCCACGGACCTGTCTCAGAAGCTCGCGGCAGGCACGCTGGCGCCGGATCGTGCTGCGGTGGCGCCGCAGCTCATCATCGGGCAACAGATCGATGCGCTGCTAGCCCTGCTGTTCGCGACGCTGCTTTGGGTGGTCATCCTCGACATGTTGCGCCTTTCCTTCCGGTACCTGAAAGGTCGCTCGGTGCTGCCGCTCGCGGAGTCGCGCTACGTGAGGAGCCAGCTCGACTCCGGCCTCGTGCCGACGTCCGCGCACGCTTGAGGAGATGTCCATGCAGACGTGGCGCCCGGATCCAGCGGTGCAGCTGCCATCATCGGCAGCGCTTACGGACGGGAGCACGCCGCACGACGAAGCCGTCGTCCGCAGGTTCCTGACCGGAATTCGACACGGGTTGACGCAAGCCTGGCGCTTCCTGCGTCAGGTGAGCGGGGACGACGCCTACGACCGCTATTTGGCGCATATGAGCCGTGCGCATCCCGGCAAGCCGGTCATGAGCCGCGGCGCCTATTTCCGTGCCCGTCAGGAGCACAGATGGAGTCGCATCTCGCGCTGTTGCTGACGGGTAGCGCGCGTCCAGACCGCGCGACCGGAGACGCGTGGCTTCCCCCGTTCCGGCACGATCCGAGCTACGGATCTGACGTGACCAGCCCGACGCGTACCGCGTAGCGCACCAACCCCGGCACGTCGTAGATCTCCAGCCGCTCCATGAGCTGAGCCCGGTGGCTCTCCACGGTCTTGTTGCTCAGGCCGAGGATGTGGGCGATCTCCTTGGTGGCCTTGCCTTCGGCGATGAGCTGCAGGATCTCGCGCTGCCGGCGCGTAAGCCGGTTGAGCGGGCCGGCATCCGCGCCGCGGCGCCGCAGGTAGCCCGCCACGACCTGCGGCGAAATCGGCGGGCTCAGGTAGGTCTCGCCGCGCATCACCGCGGCGACCGCGCGCGCCAGCTCGTGGGTCGCGGAGTCCTTGAGGATGTAGCCAGCAGCACCGGCCTGGAGCGCCTGCGCGACGTGCTCGATGCTGGTGTGCATCGATAGGATGATCACCCGCACGCCCGGCAGTTCCCGGTGCAGCCTCGCGGTCGCCTCGATCCCGTTGAGGCCTTGCATGGAGATATCCATCAGGACCAGGTTGGGCCGCAGGGAGCGCGCGAGCTCCAGGGCTTCCCGGCCGTCGCCGGCCTCGGCCACGACCCTCACTTCCGGGATCTCTCCGAGCAACGCGCGGATGCCGGCACGAACGAGCTTGTGATCGTCCGCCAGCAGCACTTCCACCGTCATCGTTCGCACACCCGCCACCGCAAGCCCTCGGTACGCGAAACACCGGGTTGGTCCTGCAGGTGGCCTGCCACCTCGAGGTTGGGGCCACGCCGGATGCGGCACGCGCGTACCGACCCGACCGATCCGAGACCAGGGCCGGCCGTCGACTCTTCGGTCACGCCAGCCGACGGCCGCACACAGTATAGTCCGTGCGGCCCATCCCGAGCCCAAGGTTAGAATGCCACCTTCGCCCCGGATCGATCTGATGATGGCGAGCCTCGTCCACTACCGCATCGTCCCTGAGCAGCCCGAAGCGCATCTGTTCGCGGCCACGTGCACCGTGGATGATCCCGATCCGCTCGGGCAGCGCTTCGCGCTGCCGGCATGGGCCCCGGGGAGCTATCTGATCCGGGACTTCGCCCGTCACATCGTCGGCATCCGAGCACAAGTCGGACGCCGCACCGTACGCCTGGAGCACCTCGACAAGCATACCTGGATGGCCGAGCCGGTGGAGGGGCCGCTTCGCGTGACTCTGCAGGTGTACGCCGGGGACGCTTCGGTGCGCGGTGCGTACCTGGATATGCTGCGTGGCTTCGTCAACGGGCCGTCCCTGCTGCTTCGTGCGCTGGGGCGTGAGCACCATGCCTGCGCACTCGAGATCCTGCCGCCCCGCGGCGCGCGCTATCGAACCTGGCGCGTCGCTACGGCGATGCGGCGCAAGCGCGTCTCGGCCTCGGGCTTCGGCACCTACGCGGCCGCGGACTACGATGAGCTGATCGACCATCCGATCGCGATGGGGCCGCTCTCGGTCGCGTCGTTCCAAGCCTGCGGCGTGCCCCACCAGGTGGCGATCGCCGGACGACACGCCGCCGACCTCGGTCGCCTTTGCGCCGACCTCAAACCGCTGTGCGAGACGCACATCCGGCTGTTCGGCGAGCCCGCGCCGATGGACCGATACGCGTTCTTGGTCACAGCGGCCGGCGAAGGTTACGGCGGGCTGGAGCATCGCGCCTCCACCGCGTTGCTGTGTGCGCGCGACGAGTTGCCGACGCCGGAAATGAAAAACCCGACGGAAGGCTACCGCCGCTTTCTCGGGCTGGCGAGCCATGAGTATTTCCACACATGGAACGTGAAGCGGATCAAGCCCGCGGCCTTCGCTCCCTACCAGCTCGACCGTGAGAACTACACGCGACTGCTGTGGGCCTTCGAAGGCATCACCAGCTATTACGACGACCTGCTGCTCGTGCGCAGCCGGCTCATCTCGCAGCAGGATTATCTGGAGCTGCTCGGCCGCAGCATCAGCGGCCTGCTGCGCAGCCCGGGGAGAGGCCGGCAGACGGTGGCGGAGTCGAGCTTCGATGCCTGGATCAAGTACTATCGCCAGGACGAGAACAGTCCCAACTCGCAGGTGAGCTACTACTTGAAGGGCAGCCTGATCGCGCTATGCCTCGATCTCACCATCCGGCGGCGCACCCGAGGACGCAAATCGCTCGACGATGTGATGCGCGCGCTGTGGCGCGGCTACGGACAGACCGGAATCGGGCTGCCGGAGGACGGGTTCGAGAAACTGGCGGACCGCGTCACCGGGCTGCGGCTGCGCGGCTTCTTCGACCGAGCGCTGCGCTCGACCGAGGAGCTGCCGCTCAAGCAGACGCTTGCGGCAGTGGGCGTGCAGATGCATCTGCGTCAGGCCGAATCGTCCTCGGACAAAGGTGGCAAACCCGGCCCTATCGCAGGGCCGCGCGCGAGCCTGGGTGTGCGCACGGCAGAGGATCCGGCCGGCGTCAAGCTCACTCACGTGCTCGAGCGGGGAGCCGCGCAGGCGGCCGGGCTCTCACCCGGCGACGTGATCGTGGCCATCGACGCGATGAAGGTGAGCGCCGCGGCTCTGGATCAGAGGATGGCCCGCTATCGACCCGGCAGCGTGCTCGCAGTGCACGCCTTCCGCGGCGACGAGTTGCATCAATTCAAGGTCGAGCTGCGCAGCGCACCGGAGGACACGTGTTGGCTGACGATCTCTGACGCCGATCGCACGGCTTCGAATCACCGGCGCGCATGGCTATCGGGGTAGTGGCCAGAGCGGGCCCCCGGCGCCGGATGCGAGTGTCCTGGACTGTACAACGAATTTCAAGAGGGTAGCTGCCGAACGGCATAACCACATCGAGGATTGCCTTGTCATCCCCCGTCACCGACTCCGAACTTCCGGTAACCTACGCCGACGTCGCCGCGGCAGCCCAGCGGCTGGCCGGCCGCGCGCGCACCACACCCGTGCTCACTTCGCGTCATGTGGACCGCCGCACGGGCGCGCAGGTGTTCTTCAAGTGCGAGAACTTTCAGCGTGCAGGCGCGTTCAAGTTCCGCGGCGCGTTCAATGCGCTGTCCCAGCTCGGCACGCAGGAACGCGAGCACGGCGTCATCACCTATTCCTCCGGCAACCATGCCCAGGCCGTGGCCCTGGCCGGGCAACTGCTGGGGATCCCTGCCGTCATCGTCATGCCGCAAGACGCGCCAAAGGTCAAGCTCGAGGCAACGCGCGACTACGGCGGTGAGCTCGTGCTCTACGACAAGCACACGACGTCGCGGGAGGACCTGGCGCGGCGCATCGCCGCCGACCGCGGCTTGACGCTCATCCCGCCCTACGACCATCCCCACATCGTGTCCGGGCAGGCGACGGCGGCCAAGGAACTGATCGATGAGGTCGGAGCGTTGGATTACTTGTTCGTGCCGGTGGGCGGAGGCGGGCTCATCTCGGGGTGCGCCATCAGCGCGCACAGGCTGTCGCCGGCATGCCGCACGATCGGGATCGAGCCGGAGGCGGGGGACGACGCCACCCGCTCGTTCCGGACCAAGACGCTGCAGACTTGCCACAACCCCGACACCATCGCGGACGGAGCGCGCACCCCGTCACTCGGTACCGTGACTTTCCCGCTCGTGCTGCGCTATGTGCACGACATGGCCACCGTGAGCGACGCGGAGCTGGTGTCGGCAATGCTGTTCTTGTGGGAACGCATGAAGATCATCGTCGAGCCCACCGGCGCGCTGGGCGCCGCCGGGCTGCTCGAGCGCAAGGTCGCGGTGCCGCGGGGCGCCCGGGTGGGTGTGATCCTGTCCGGCGGCAACGTGGATCTCCGGGATCTATGCCGATGGCTTAGCGAGCGGCCGTGAGCGCGGCGCGTCAGCGGCTCTCGGCCAACGCTTTGCGCACAAACGCCATGTCGTAGGTCTGACCGATCATCAGGCCGGGCGCGTCCTTCACCGTGGCGTCGAATCCGCGCAGCGCCTCGTAGAGCGCCTGCGCGCCCGCCGCCGGGATCAGCCCGTCCTTGGAGTAGGTGTCGCGCGACTTGCGCAGCGCGGTGAGATACAGTCGGCGCTCGCCCATCAGATATTCCGGCGGCACGGCCTGCGCGATCTCCTCGTCGCTCGCTTTCGCCAGCCACTGCAGCGTGCGCACCATGGCGCTCGCCAGCGCCTGCACCGTGCGCGGGTTGCGGCGAATGAACTCCTCCTTGGTGTACAGGCAACCCGCAGGAAGCTGCGGCGTGCCGAAGATCGCGCGTGTGCCCTTCTCGGTCATCGTCTCCGCTACGACGGTGATCGCTCCGGCGCTCTCCAGCATGCTGATCGCCGGCTCAACGCCGGCGATGGCATCGAGCTGCCCGGCCCGCACCGCGGCGACCGCGCCAGGCCCCGTCCCGACCCCGACGATGGATACATCGTCTGGACCGAGCCCGGCGGAGGCGAGTAGGCGGTTGACCACCATGTGGGTGCTGGATCCGGGCGCGCTGACTCCGATCTTCATGCCCTTGAGATCCTTGAGCGAGTGAAAGCCTGGCATGCGCGCTTTGGCGACGCCTACCGAGATGGCCGGCGTCGCCACCATCAGCACGAACGCCTGCACCTTCTGGCCCTTGGCGAGCATCACGATCGTGTGGTCGTAGCCGCCCGCGGTCACGTCGGCGCTGCCGCCGATCATCGCCTGCAATGCCTTGGAGCCGCCCGCGAAGTCGGCGATCTCCACACTGAGCCCCTCTCTCTGAAAGTAGCCCAACCGCTCCGCGAGCGTGAGAGGAAGGTAATACAGCGAGCTCTTGCCGCCCACGGCGATGGTGAGGTTCGGTTTCTCCGGCATCGCGGACCGGACCGATGGCGCGAGCAACAAGCCAACCGCCCCCCATAGCAACGCGCATCGGGCGCTCCTCCGCGACAGATTCATCCTCTCCTCCCCGTTTTCTCCACGCTCGTCGCTGCCTTCCCGTCAGTGCCGTCCCTCGGAAGCGGAGGGCCGCCAGCGCAGCAGGCGCCGCTCCAGCACGCCGACCAACCGGTCCAGCAGGACCGCACACACAGTGAGCACCAGCACGCCGGCCAGAACCGTGTTGATGTCGAACACCCCTTCAGCCTGCAGGATCAGGTAGCCGACGCCACGCGCCGAGCCCAGGTACTCGCCCACGACGGCGCCCACGAACGCCATGCCCACCGCCGTGTGCAGACTGGAGAACACCCACGCCGTAGCGCTCGGAAGGTACACGTGTCGCAACAGCTCGCGCCGGCCGGCACCCAACATACGCGCGTTCGCCAGGACGACGGGGCTCACATCCCGCACGCCGTGATACACGCTGAAGAACACGATGAAGAATACCAGGGTCACGCCTAGCAGCACCTTGGACCCGATGCCCAGCCCGAACCAGACCGCAAAGATGGGGGCGAGGATCACGCGCGGCATCGAGTTGATCGCGATGAGGTAGGGATCGAGCAGGCGCGAAGCGAACGGGCTGAGCGCGAGCCACAGGCCCACGCTCAGGCCGGCAGCGGTCCCGATCACGAATGCGAGCAGGGTCTCGAGCAACGTGACGCCGAGATGCGGGTAGATCTGGCCGGAGACGAACCAGTCCGCGGCGCGGCGCAGCACCAGCAGCGGCTCGCCAAAGAAGAACGGCGGTAGCACTTGCGTCGCAGTCAAGCCCCACCACGCGCCGAACACCGCCGCCAGCAACACGATGTGCCAGGGCCAGAGCAGCCGGCGCACGGACTGCTTCTCCATCTCAAGCTTCCGTGCGGGCATATGCCGCCATCACTTGGTCTTTAAGCGTATGCCAGATCTCGGCATGCAGCTGGGTGAAGTGCGGGTCGTGGCTCACCTCCGCTACGTCGCGCGGCCTCGGCAGGCCGACCTGGAAATCGGCGATCGGGCGCGAGCGCGGTCCCGCCGACAGCACGACGACACGGTCCGCGAGCGCGATCGCCTCCTCCAGATCATGCGTGACGAACAATACGCAGGCCCGGTTGTCCGCCCAGATCGCGAGCAGCTCGTTCTCCATGAGTTGGCGCGTCTGCACGTCCAGCGCACTGAAGGGCTCGTCCATGAGCAGGATCTTGGGTTGCAGGATCCAGGTCTGCGCCAGCGCCACGCGCTTGCGCATCCCGCCGGACAGCTCGTGTGGATACTTGGCCGCGTGCGCCGCGAGCCCAACGCGTTCCAGCCACGGACGCGAGCGAGCGCGTGCCTCATGCCGGCCCATGCCGCCGAACTCGAGACCGGCCGCGACGTTGTCCAACGCCGTGCGCCACGGGAGCAAGGAATCGGGTTGAAACAAGTACCCTGCATGCCGGTTCAACCCGGTCAGACGCTCCCCGAACACCCAGACTTCGCCCTCGACCGGCGAGAGCAGACCGGCGGCGGCGTTGAGCAGCGTCGACTTCCCGCAGCCGGTAGGACCCACCAACGCCACGAACTGTCCGTGCGCAACGGTGATGCTGGCGTCGGATACCGCGACGTACTGGCCACCACGACCGCTGCGGTCGGGAAAGCTGCAGGTAACCCGCGAAAGCTCGAGCGCGCTGGCGCCGGCATCTGGCTGCGACACGTTGGTTATGGCTCCGTCAGGCAACGCTCTTCGCGGCGTTGTTCTTGCACTCGGGCTCCGGCGTCGTGCGCCAGCCTGTGGGACGGACGGCCCGCTGGCGTTATTCCGTGCTGCGGATCGTCCCCTGGCGCTTCAGCTCGCGGCGCAGCTCGGCCACTTCCTCGCGCAGGCGCCGGATGTCGGCATGCAGCTCGCGCCGCATCTGCGCCTCCTCGTCGCTGATGAGGTGCTCTACGTCGCTCTTCAGATGCCGGATGTCGCGATGCATCTCACGCCGCAACAGCTTCTCGTCCTCGCCGATGAAGAAGGCAGCGATGCTCGCGGTCACCAGCGAGAACATGCCGAACCCGACCATCACGATCAGCGCGGCGAAGACGCGCGACGCCGGGGTGGTCGGGACGAAGTCGCCGTAGCCTACTGTGGCGCCGGTGACGAACGCAAGCCATAGTCCGTCGGCATAGCTGTGCACGGTGGGCTCGAGCCAGTAGAAACCGGCACCCGCGACCAGAAACGCGATCGTGGCGAATCCGAACACATAGGGCAGCCCGCCCGGCGTGAACAGGCTGCGCACGGACTTCGAGGCGCGGGTGAGCAGCAGAGCCACCGTAGCAAGGCGCAGCAGCCGAGCGAGCGCGACCCACTCCGTCTCGGCGCCCGCCAACGCCAAGCCCGAGCACAACACGATCAGCACGTCCATCCAGTTGTAAGCGAGGTAGCGCAGCTGGCGCGAGCAGAGGTGCAGCATCCAGAGCAGCTCGGTGGAGAAGGCCAAGAAGATGCCCCACTCGATCATGCGCCCGGCGCGGCGCAGCTCGGGCTCGCCGGAGAACTCCGTGCAGTAGAGCGATACCATGGAGGCCATGGCGATGGCAATCATGACGGGATGCAGCCGCCGCTCCCATGCGAACGCTCGCGGGTTCTCGCCAGCCGGCACCCCGCCGATCCCGATCACGCGGCGGATGGAGTGGACTGCCATCGCTGTGCTGTCGCGTTCCTGCCTCGGCGCCGGTTGTGGCCGGATGGATCCGGGTCACGGCGCAATCGGAAACCCATACCCGTGCCTGTGCGCGCCGCCACGCGCCACGTCAATCTCCCGCAATGGTCATCCGGTCGATCAGGATCGAGCCACACTGTCGGGAACCCCGCACGACGATGTCGTTGCCCACGGCGACCACTCCGAGGAACATGTCCTTGAGATTGCCGGCGACGGTGATCTCCTGCACCGGATAGGCGATCTCCCCGCCTTCGACCCAGAACCCGGCGGCGCCTCGGGAGTAGTCTCCGGTGACCTGATTGACACCCATGCCCAGCAGCTCGGTGACCAGCAGCCCTGTACCCAGCTTCTTCAGCAGCTCCGGGAAATCCTCGCCGGTGCTTTCCAGCACCAGGTTGTGACTCCCACCGGCGTTGCCGGTCGAGACCATGCCGAGCTTGCGCGCCGAATAGCTGCCGAGGAAATAGCCCTGCAGCACACCGTCCTTGACGATGTCTCTGCGCCTGGTGGCGACGCCCTCGTCGTCGAACGGGCTGCTCGCCAAGCCGCGCTTGAGATCGGGAATGTCCCGGATGCACGTGTGCGGGGCGAACACTCTGCGCCCCAGGCTGTCGAGTAGGAACGAGGACTTGCGGTAGAGGCTCCCCCCGCTCACCGCCCCAACGAAGTGCGCGAGCAGGCTGGAGGCGACCGGCGCCTCGAGTAGCACTGCGGCTTGCGTGGTGCCGGTCTTCTTCGCACCCAGCCGTCGAACGCAGCGCTCCCCGGCGCGACGGCCGACCGCGCGCACATCCTCCAGGTCTTCGGCCGCGCGGGCGGTCGCATACCAATCGTCGCGCTGCATGTCATCGCCCTCGCCGGCGATCACGGAGCACATCACCGTTTGGCGCGAGCTGGGATAGCCGGCGAGAAAGCCCAGCGTATTGCCGTAGACGAAATGCGACTGCTGCGTCGAGATCGAGGCGCCCTCGGAGTTGGTGATGCGCGGGTCCACGGCCAGAGCAGCCGACTCGCATTCCCGCGCCAGCTCGATCGCCTGCTCCACCGGCAGCGCCCAGGGGTGGTACAAATCCAGGTCGGGAATCTCGCGCGCGAGCAGCGCTTCGTCCGCCAACCCCGCTGCTTCGTCCGCGGCGGTGAAGCGAGCGATGGACAGTGCCGCATCGACCGTATCGCGCGCCGCCTGCGCTGAGAAGTCGGAGGTGCTTGCGTGCCCGCGCTGCTTTCCGATGTACACCGTGATGCCCACGCCCTTGTCACGGTTGTACTCGATCGTCTCGACCTCACCGTGGCGCACGGTGACGTTCTGGCCGAACCCTTCGCTCACCTCCATCTCCGCGGCGGTGGCGCCGTGGCGGCGGGCATGATCCAGCACGTCCTTGGCGATCTGAGCCAGGGTAGCGTAGCTGTGCGAAAACTGTTCTTCCGGCACCGGAGCAAGCTGGGGTTGGCGGGCGCATCAGAAGCGCCGAAGCGATCGGCGGCCCATCCGGTATGATACCAGCGAAGGTCTTCTTCCCCGCTCCATCCCATCGTCTGCACCCCCGCATGGACGCACAGGCGCCGCCGAGCAAGACGCAACGCAAGCGCGAGAGCAGCGCACTGCAGGACATCGGCGAACGACTGACCCGCCTCGATCCGCAACAGCTGCACCAGTTGGGCCTGCCGGAGCGCCTGCTGGAGGCCGTGCTCGAGGTCAAACGAATCGGGAAGTTCGGCGCGATGCGACGCCAGCTCCAATACATCGGGCGGCTGATGCGGGAGGCGGACGCCCACGCCATTACGTTGCGCCTCGAGTCGTTGTGCGCAACCTCGCGCGAGGCCACGGCGCACCTGCATTTGCTGGAACGCTGGCGAACCCGTCTGCTGGATGACGACAGCGCGCTGACGGAGCTAGCCGGCGACTACCCCGGCTGCGACACACAACGATTGCGCCAGCTGGTGCGAAGCGCCCGACACGAACAGGCACAGGGGCTGCCGCCTCGCAGTGCGCGGGCCTTGTTCCGGACATTGAAGCGGATCATCCCCGACCGAAACGGCGGCCGCTGACAGGCTTGTATCCCGTACCTGCATCCAGCCGTGCCGACGCGGCCTGCGGGACTGCGCTCGCACCGGCCGTCGCGGTTTTGTTAGCATTGGACGATCATGAGCGACACCTCCGTGAAGATCGGCCTGGTCTCCGTCAGCGATCGCGCCTCCAAGGGCGTATACAAGGACGAGGGCATTCCTGCATTGGAGGAATGGTTTGCGCGCGCGCTCACCACGCCCTGGAACATCGTCACGCGCCTGATTCCCGACGAGCGGCCTCTGATCGAGGCCACTCTGAGGGAGCTTGTGGACCAGGAGGGCTGCCATCTGGTGTTGACCACCGGGGGCACCGGGCCCGCGCCGCGAGACGTGACCCCCGAAGCGACGCTGGCGATCGGCGAGAAGGTGATGCCGGGATTCGGCGAGCAGATGCGGCAGATCAGCCTGCACTATGTCCCGACCGCGATCCTCTCGCGCCAAGTGGCCGTCATCCGCGGCCGCGCGCTGATCATCAACCTGCCTGGCCAGCCGAAGTCGATCCGGGAGACCCTGGAAGGGGTCAAGGACGCCGACGGGAACATGGTCGTGCACGGCATCTTCGCGGCCGTGCCCTACTGCATCGACCTGATCGGGGGCCCCTACATCGACACCCAGGCATCGGTCGTGAAGAGTTTCCGCCCCAAGTCCGCGGTGCGCGCGCAACCGAGCTGACCGGTGGAGAGAATCGGACGCTCCCCGGAGACGCCATGCCGGGATCGCCTCGAAGCATGGGCGCGGATCGGTCGGCCCGCGGCCCTGGCGTGTCACTTGCTTGAGTCGACGGGTTCGCTCTCCAGTCTTGCGTCGCCGTGCTTGCTACCGCCTTCATGACAACTGATCCCTTGCCCACAGTCGAGGTGGAGACGGGCCCGGCTCCCAGCTATAGCGTGATCTGGATGCACGGGTTGGGTGCGGACGGCAATGATTTCGTTCCCGTGGTCGAGCGCTTCGGCCTCGAGGGAACGCCGGTGCGCTTCGTGTTTCCCCACGCGCCGATGCGCCCCGTCACGATCAATGAAGGCTACGTGATGCGTGCCTGGTACGACATCACCTACGAGAACCTCTCACTGAAGGAAGACGAGAAGGGCGTGCGCGAATCGCAGGAAGCGATGGAGGTGCTCATCGCACGCGAGCAGGCGCGCGGGATCGCACCGGACCACATCGTCCTGGCCGGCTTCTCTCAGGGTGGCGCGATCGCGTTGCAGACCGGACTGCGTCACCGCGAGCGCTTGGCGGGCATTCTCGCGCTCTCCGCTTATCTGCCTCTGCCGGATACCGTCGAGCAGGAGCGGGCCAAGGCCAACCTTCAGATCCCGGTGTTCATGGGTCACGGCAGCGAGGACCCGATCGTGCCGCCCAAGCTGGCGCAAGCGTCCTGCTCCCGCTTGCTGACCTTGGGATATCCGGTCGAGTGGCACGAGTACCACATGCCCCACAGCGTGTGCGAGGAGGAAGTCGCGGACATCGGGCTGTGGCTCATGCGGATCGTCCAGGGCTAGGCGCGCAGCCGAACCACCGAGTAGAAAACGGGCGGCCTCACGGGGCCGCCCGTTTCTTCTCCCCCTTCTGAACTGACCTGCCGCGCTCCGTGCACTACGCGGCGTGCTGCATCACCCGGAACTTCGCCATGTCGAAGTCCTGTCCTCCCTCCAACAGCTGCTTCGGAACCAGGACATAGTCGCGCTCATACGCGCGCATCTGGAAACTCTGTCGGGGCGAAAAGCTACCCATGCGCATGAGCAGGCTCAACTCCCCGGAACCGCCGCTGTCGGCGGCGCTAGACGGCAGCAGCACGGCGTCCTGTCCCCCCTCGGAGACGGCTTTGCCGCCGACCGGAAACAGCTTGACGCGTGCCCCACCCTTGGCGAGCGTCTGGATACCGACGTAGCGCTGCTGGTTGCCGTCGTTGCTCATGCGGCGGACGATCCCCACCCCCCAGCAGCTGCCCTCTTCCGGCTTGATGCCGAGCAGGGTGCCCACCCGCAGCCAGTCGCTCTTCGCTTCAGGGATCAACGCTCCGTAACCGGTGTCGCTCTCGTTCTCGACGGTCCAGGTTTCGATGTTGGCATCGAACGCGAGGTCGTTCGACTCGCCGGAGATGATGGCAACCACGTCCTCGAAGTTGTGCACCACGCTGATCCTGGCGAAGGACTTGCGCCTCTCCTGCGCGCGCGCCGGCGGGGAGGCGGACCAGTAGCGCGCCAGGTGGCGGAGCACTTCGACGACGAGGCTGGGCTCGTAGCTGCCTCCCAGATTCAGGTTCGAAGGCAGGGCCCCGGTCTGGGTGGTTGTGTCGATCACCCGGTCCACGGTGTCGAACGCGGCGCCGGGGCCGAAGTAGCGCACGCTCTCCCCGCCTGTGACGCGGGCGACCATCCGTGCCGGCGGCTTGGCGGTAGCGAGGTCCGCGTAGTAGTGGCAACCGCTCGCGGGTTGCTTCTGCAAGACGAACTGGTCGCAGTACTGCGCGATGATCCGCTCGGCCAACTCCAGCTTGCGCGGTAGCAGGCTGTCGGTCGCCGACATGTACAGCATGAGCGCCTTCAGGTACTCGCGCTGCACCGAGGACTCACCCTGGGGCCCGGGGTAGACCATGCTCGCCTGCAGCGCGAAGCCGCGCTGCTCGGCTTGTGCGTACAGCGCGCCCATCCGGGCCCATACCGTGGGGTCCACAGGCCCGTAGCGCAACAGGTCCCATTTCAGCTCCAGCGCGAGGGCCCGGATGGCGCGGCATGTGATGGCCGGCGCATGGGGTTTGAGAGTGCCGGCGCCCGAGACGCCC
>Ga0335084_10002567_pt1 | contig 17573 bp, 18 predicted proteins | sample Lox_Sample_44_FD_206721 | JGI IMG/M metagenome (GOLD analysis project Ga0335084, IMG submission 206721) | Soil microbial communities from Loxahatchee National Wildlife Refuge, Florida, United States - Lox_Sample_4.4 | ecosystem: Environmental > Terrestrial > Soil > Wetlands | place: USA... | reverse complement strand
GGTGTTCGCTCACCTCGACGCTGAGGCGCCGCTCCACGAGGGGCCGGGGCTTCTGCAGGTGGACGTCGTAGAGGCGCGAGCGGATCTGGCGGCCGATCTCCAGGATGTCGCGGAAGCCGCGCGTGACGAGCATCCCGACGCGCGCGATCCTGCCCTCGATGATCGCGTTGGTCGCCACCGTGGTGGCGTGCACCACGGCGGCCACGTCGCCGCCGGTGGCGCGGCACTCGCCGAGGCCGCGCTCGAGCGCGGCCATGAAGCCCTGCGCGGGATCCTCGGGCGTGGTGAGGACCTTCACCACGCGGATGGCACCGGTGTCGCCGTCGACCAGCGCGGCGTCGGTGAAGGTGCCGCCGATGTCGATGCCGATCCGCAGCGCGCCCATCAGGCGCGCCGCTGCCGCTCGCCTGCTGTCGCCGCCGCGTCGAGCGCGCCTGCGGCGTCCACGACCACGCCGTAGACCTCGCGGGCGCGCCCGGGCGAGATCTTGCCGAGGGCGACGTCGGCGGCGACGTCCTCGGCGCGCCGCGCGCGCGCGGACTCGGTGCCGCCGCCGCCGGGCGTCTGCACGCTGACCACGTCGCCGGGGGCGAGCTGGAAGGTGATCTTGGAGGGCAGCTCGCGGGCGCCGGGGGTCTCGGGATTCAGGATGTACTTCGCCGGGCGCGCGTCCTCGCCGCCGAAGAGGCCCCGCGGCGCGAAGCGCGCCTTGTCGGAGAGGATCGAGAAGCTCGGCGCGTGCCCGGGGAACGTGTAGTCGCGCCGGACGCCGAGGCCGCCGCGGTGGCGCCCGCCGCCCTCGGAGTTCTCGATCAGCTCGTAGCGCACGATGCGGACGGGATAGGCGGCTTCCGTCTCCTCGACCGGCGCGTTCTCCGTGTTCTGGAAGTGCGCCTGCACGGCATCCATGCCGTCGGTGGCGAGCGTGGCGCCGTAGCCGCCGGCGATGGTCTCGTAGTAGGTGAAGTACTCGCCGCTGGCCGGGTTCACGCCGCCGAAGGCGATGTTGCACACGCAGCCCTTCGTCCCCGCCACCACGCGGTCGGGCAGCGCCGGCGCCAGGGCGCGGAAGAGCAGGTCGCAGAGCTGCATGGCGATCTCCCAGCCCGCCGCCACCGCGGCCGGGTGCTGGGCGTGGACGACCGAGCCCGGTCGCGTGCGGATGTCGATGAGGCGATAGAAGCCGTCGTTCACTGGAATATCGGGGTCGATGAGGCACTTGAGCACGTACACGACGCCGGAGTAGGTCTGCGACGACGTCGCATTGGTCGGCGACGGGCGCTGGTCATCACAACCGGTGAGGTCCACCGAGACGCGGCCGCGCTCGACCGTCACCGCGGCCGCCAGCCTCACCGGCTCGTCGGTGACGCCGTCGCCGTCCATGCGCATCTCGGCGCTGAAGCGTCCGTCCGGGAACTCCGCGAACGCCACCCGCGTGCGCCGCTCGGTGTAGCGCAGCAGCTCCTCCAGGTAGTGGCCGAGCGTGCCGGCCCCGTGCTGGGCCACCAGCTCGGCGATGCGCTGGGCGCCCAGGCGGTTGGCGGCGGTCTGGGCGCGGAAGTCGCCGGAGATCTCGCGCGTGCCGCGGAAGTTGGAGCGGATCAGCGCGAAGATGTCGGGATCGATCTGGCCGCCCTTCACGAAGCGGATGGGCGGGATGACGAGCCCCTCCTGGTAGATCTCGCTCGACACGCCGATGGAGCCGGGGGCGCCGCCGCCCACGTCCACGTGGTGCGCGATGTTGGCCACGTAGCCGAGCAGCGTCCCGTCGTGAAAGACCGGCGTGATCAGCGTGATGTCGTTCAGATGCACGCCGCCGAGGTACGGATCGTTGATCAGGATGCCGTCGCCCGGGGCCAGCCGCGCGGCGCCGTAGGTGCGGATGGCGCGCGGCACGATGTGGGCGAGGGAGCCTAGATGAGACGGCTGGGCGAAGGCCTGGGCGATGGTCCGCAGCTCGGCATCGAAGAATGCACAGGAGAAATCACCGCGGGTCTTGATATTGGTCGAATACGCCGCTCTTCGAAGCGTGGCGCCCATCTCCTCGGTGATGGCCAGCAGCGCGTTGCGGATCACCTCGAAGCGCACCGGATCGATGTCGGCGGCGAGCGCGCGGGTGGGACTGGATGGGGTCGTCATCGACCCAGCACGATGTCGATCCCGAAGAGGACAAGCTCGAGCTTCGCTCGAGAAAGCTTCCCGACGCGTTCCGTCAGTGACGGTCTGTCCAGCGTCACCAGCTGAGACACGTTGGCGACGGAGTCCTTGGGCAGCCCCGTCAGTTTCGCCTCGAGCAGCACGTTGCCCGGAGCTTCCGCCCATCGCAGCGTGCTCGTCAGCGGTACGCAGACCACGGTGTCGATCCGGCTGCGGTTGAAGGGGTCCCCTTGCACGACGATGACGGGCCGCCGGAATCCCGGCTCCGAGCCGGATGGCTCGGGGAGATCGGCCCACCAGACCTCGCCCTGAGCGATCACCACGTCGAGCGCTTGAGCGTTCGCCTCGCGGCCGCGCGGGCCAAGTCCTTGTCGGGTGGAGATTCGACGTGAATGCGGTCGAGGGTCTCGGTGACGTATTCGGGGCCGTGTCGTGCGACGTACTCGCGGAGGGCGTGACTGTAGAGCTCGCTCCGGGACTTCTTGAGGCGGCGTGCCAGCCGCTCGGCCTGGGCAAAGACCTCGTCGGGGATCGAGATCGCCGTCTTCATACCAGGAGTATAACCCCGACGCTCCTGGACCGGGCGGCGCTTTGACGCTATAAAGAACCTTCCCGAGGAGGAGGGACCCATGCTCGAGCGGGTGCTGTGGCCGAGAGGACGCCGGACCGTGAGCGCGCGGCCCGTGGCGGCGCGCCTGGAGACGCTGCGGGGCAAGACGATCGGCCAGCTCTGGGACGATCTCTTCCGCGGGGACGAGATCTTTCCGATGCTCGAGTCCGCGCTGGCCGAGCGCTTCCCCGGCGTGCGCTTCGTCGGCTATCGCACGTTCGGCTCCACCCACGGCGCCGAGGAGCAGCAGGTGCTCCGCGATCTGCCCGCGCGCATGCGGGAGCTGGGCGTCGACGCCGTCATCTCCGGGATGGCCTGCTGAGGGAGCTGCACGCCCGCCGTGTTGCGGGCCAGCGCGGCGGCCGAGGAGGCGGGCGTCCCCTCGGTCTCCCTCACGTGCGAGGGCTTCATCGGCCAGGCGGCGACGACGGCCACCGGGCTCGGCCTGCCGGGCCTGCCGGTCGCGATCGTCCCCGGGCACGTGGACGTGCAGACGGTCGAGGAGCTGCGTGCCAACGTGCTGGCCGTCACCGTCGAGGGTGTCGTGCAGGGGCTGACGGCGCCGCCCGAGAAGGCGAGCGACCTCGAGGAGCCCGAGCCGGGCGAGGTGGTCTTCGAGGGCACGTACGACGAGATCAACCGCTTCTACTACGAGAACGGCTGGAGCGATGGGCTGCCCATCGTGCCGCCGACGGCGGCGCGCGTGGCGGAGTTCCTGGCGCTCGCCGGCCGCCACGCCGACGAGGAGCTGGGCGTGCTGCTGCCCGACAAGCGCAGCGCGACCATCCGCACGGTGGCCATCAACGGCGTGATGGCGGGCTGCCGGCCCGAGTACATGCCCGTGCTGATCGCGCTGATCGAGGCGATGGCCGATCCGCGCTACGGCGTCGAGCACAGCGGCAACACGCCGGGCGCCGAGACGCTGATCGTCGTCAACGGGCCGGTCATCCGGCGGCTCGGCTTCAACTATCAGCAGGGGGCGCTGCGCGACGGCTTCCAGGCCAACACCGCGATCGGGCGCTTCTGGCGCCTCTACCTGCGCAACGTGGCCGGCTTTCTGCCGCACCGGACCGACAAGGGCACGTTCGGCAACACGTGGCGCGTCGTGCTGGCCGAGAACGAGGACGCCCTGCGCCAGATGGGCTGGACGACGATCGCTCAGGATGCGGGCGTCGCCCCGGGGGAAAGCGCCGTCACCATCTCACGCTTCACCGGCGGCACCGTGCTCGCCTCGGTCTTCGGCAACGCGCCCGACCAGATGATTCCCTATCTGGCCGACGGCATCGCGCGGCTGGTGGCGTGGGAGGTCATCTTCACGGTCGGCATGTCGGTCGGCGCGCAGCGGCCGCTGCTGGTCCTCTCGCCGATCCTCGCCCACACGCTGGCCCGCGCCGGGCTCAGCAAGCAGGACGTCCAGCGACGGCTCTTCGAGCACGCGCGGATTCCCGCCTGGAAGTTCGAGCGCTACATCGGCGAGTGGACGAACCTCGCGCCCGGCCGCCCCGCGCTGCGCGACCTCGTGGCGCGCGGCCGGGCGGCGCCGGTCTTCGCGGAGTCCGACGATCCCGATCGGCTCGTGCCCGTGGTGGAGAAGGCGGAGGACATCATGGTCGCGGTGAGCGGCGATCCGCTCCGCACGAACGCCTACGTCTTCGCGCACAACGGGATCCTGGGGTTCCCGGTGACCAGGCCGATACGTCCGGCGATCGGCCGATGAGGGACGGCGCGCTCCACGAGACTCGCTAGTGGAGGCGCTGTGGGTGGTCATCCCGGCCGGCCAGCGGGCCTCCGGCGAGTGGATCGACGACACCCTGCGCCGGCGTGCGGAGGAGGGCGGGCTGCTGGCCCGCACGCCGCTCGCCGGCCGGTTTCCGCGGCAACGCGTCGAGGTCGTGCGCGGGGCCGATCCCACCGACGAGGTCAACCGCCTGTTCGAGGCCCGCGGCTGGACCGACGGGCTGCCGATCGTGCCGCCCACGCTGGCGCGTGTCGAGGCGATGTGCGCGACCACCGGGCGCGCGCCGTCGGACGTGCTCGGCGACGTCGAGCCGCTGCGCGGGGAGGCGACCGTCGAGAAGATCGCGGCGAACGCCGTCATGGCGGGATGCCGGCCGCCGCACTTTCCGGTGGTGCTGGCGGCGGTGGAATGCGTGCTCGATCCCGCGTTCAACATGCGCGGGGTGCAGACGACGGATGAGAACGTCACGCCGCTGATCATCGTGAGCGGGCCGCTGGCGGCGCGGCTGGGGATCAACGCGGGATTCGGCGCGCTGGGACCGGGGTGGCGCGCCAACGCGGCGATCGGCCGCGCGGTGCGCCTGGTGATGCTCAACCTCGGCGGCGGCTGGCCGGGCGCCGTCTCGCTCGCCGGCCTCGGCCAGCCCGGGCGCTACACCCTGTGCCTGGCCGAGCGCGACGACAGCCCGTGGCCGCCGTTGCGCGTCGAGCTCGGCTATCGCGCCGAGCAGAGCACCGTGACGGTGCTGCGGGCGGAGACCGTCGTCAACGTGACGGGCGGGCTCGCCGAGGTGGCCAGCGTCATGGCGAGCGCCGCCTCCGCGTTCACGATGCTGTGGGAAGGCCGCGTCGCCGTCGTGATCGCGCCGTTCGTGGCCCGCCGGCTGGCGGCCGAGGGCGTCGGCAAGGAGGACGTCCGGCGGCGGCTGCACGCCGAGGCGCGCGTCCCGGTCGCCGCGTGGAAGGGTTGGTGGCTGCGCGCGACGGCGCGGCAGTGGCCCGCGTGGGTCGACGAGGCCGCCGGCACGCTGCCCGTGGTGGAGAGTCCCGACGACATCACGCTCGTGGTGGCCGGCGCCGACCTGGCCATCCCCCAGCTCGCCTACGTCCCCTCGTGGGGCTTCCCGCCGTGCCGCGTCACCCGCGAGATCACGCCGCCGATCGATCTGGTAGGATAGCGACCCATCAACCCCTGGAGGCTTCGTATGCGACGGCTCGCCGCGTGTCTCTGCATCCTCGCCGTTCTCGTGGTCGCCGCACTCGGTGTCTCGACGGTGGCGCCCGCGCAGCCGAAGGTCGCCGAGGTGCTCATCGGCTCCGTGCTGCCGCTGACCGGCAACTTCGCCAGCCTCGGCCAGCAGTACCTGTGGGCGGCGAAGACGGCCGAGGACATCGTCAACAACGACTATCCCGACCTGCAGGTGCCGCTGGGGCCGGGCAAGGGCTTCCCGGGGCTCGGCGGCGCGCCCATCAAGTTCATCGTGCGGGACGACCAGAGCCGCGGCGAGCAGGCGCGCACGATCGTCGAGCAGCTCATCAGCGTGGACAAGGTCCACTGGTTCAACGGCGAAGGCACCAGCGGCATCACGTCGCTCCTGCAGCCCGTGCTGGAGAGCGCCGGCATCCCGATGACGTGCCACGCCTGCGCGTCGCCCACGCTGACGGAAAAGGGCCTCAAGTGGTTCTTCCGCACCGGCCCCAACGACAAGACCATGGTGGCCAGCGTCTTCTCCTTCCTCAAGGAGTGGCCGGAGAAGGGCGGCCCCAAGGACCTCAAGACGATCGCGCTCTTCACCTGCGACAACCTCTTCTGCCAGGACAACCGCAAGGTCGCGACCGACCTCGCGCCGAAGGCCGGCTTCAAGATCGTGCTGGACCTGACGACGAAGACGGGCGCCACCACGCTGGCCTCCGAGGTGCAGCGGCTGCAGGCGGCGAACCCCGACGTGCTCTTCAACGTGCAGTACCCGGCGGAGACCGTCGTCTTCGAGAACGACGCCAAGCGCGCCGGTTACACGCCGAAGGTGATCGCGACGAGCAACGGCGCGTACTCCGACGAGACGTGGCTGCAGGCGCAGAAGAAGACCAACGGCGCCGCCGGCTGGCTGGGCCGCGACCCGACGGCCATCGACCTCGTGCACGAGCGCCCGGCGTGGAAGAAGGTCAACGAGATCTACCGGAAGTACAGCAACGGCCAGAACATGGGCGAGCTGGCCATGCGCGAGATCACCGGCCTCCTGTGGATGGCCGAGGTCATCAACCGCGCGAAGTCGGTGGAGCCCGCCGCGCTGCAGAAGGCGGCCAACGAGACGAACATGCGGCCCGAGCAGCTCATCATCGACTACAAGGGCATCAAGTTCGAGAACGGCCAGAACGTGCTGGCCACCGGTGTGGTCACGCAGGTCGGCTGGGACGGCGAGAAGCACACGCTGTGGCCGTGGGACATCGCGGCCAAGGCCAACTTCAGGCCCATCTTCCCGAACCCGAGCTGGCAGGAGCGCGAGAGCAAGCCGAAGCCGGCGAGCTGAGCCGACTGAGCGACCTGGCCGCATGACCGAGCTCGCCCAGGCCGTCGTCAACGGCCTGCAGATGGGGTTCCTCTACGCCCTCGTGGCCGTGGGCCTCACGATCATCTGGGGCCTCATGGAGATGATCAACTTCGCCCACGGCGAGTTCCTCATGCTCGGCATGTTCGGCGCCTGGTGGCTGAGCGCCGCCTTCCGCCTCGACCCGCTGCTCGCCATCGTGCCGGTCGCGCTGGTGATGTACGCCTTCGGCGTGCTGGTCTATCGCCAGCTCATGCGCCGCGTGCAGGGCGGCGATCCCTTCACGCAGATCTTCGCCACCATCGGGCTCCTGTTCCTGATCCAGAACGCGGTGGTGGCCGGCTTCACCAGCGACTACCGCTTCGTCAACGACACCGTGTTGCAGAAGCTCGGCGGCGCCCGGCTGAGCGTGCTCGGCCTCACCTTCGCGGTGCCGCTGCTGCTGGCGGCCGGGCTGGCCCTGCTGCTCTTCCTCGCGCTCTACCTCCTGATCGAGCGCACGGAGTTCGGCCTGGCCCTGCAGGCCACCAGCGAGGACCGCGACGCCGCGCGGCTGGTCGGCATCCGGCCGCAGCGCATGTTCGCGATGGCGTGGGGCCTGGGCGCCGCGCTGGTCGCCATCGCCGGCGCCATCCTCGTCAACTTCTTCTCGGTCTACCCGCAGGTGGGATTGCAGTTCACCGTGCTGGCCTACGCCATCGTCGCGCTCGGCGGCTTCGGCAGCATCGTGGGCACGCTGCTGGCCGCGCTGCTGGTGGGCGTCATCCAGAGCGTGACGGTCGTCTACCTGCCGCCGGCCTTCAAGGATGCCTTCGTGTTCGGCTCCTATCTCTTGATCGGGCTCCTGCGGCCGCAGGGGCTGTTCGGGCGGTTCTAGTGGCTCCTGCAATCTCGCGACGGCGGGGACCGGGCGGGCGGGCCCCGGGCGCGCCTGCAGGGCTCGCCTGTCGCCGTAACTCGCCCGGGGCGCGGCTCGCTCGACCCCCCATCCCCCGGAGGGGGTCCGCGCCGGGGACAGTCCCATCGTCGTCGGCTCGCTTGCCGCACCCCGGGCTCGAATGGCGACGACGGCTCGCCCTGACGGCGCTCCCGCGGCCCGCCCGCCCGGTCCCCACCGTCGCGCCGTTGCACGACCGCTCGACCGCCGTTTCCGTTCAGGAGTCGCACTAGCCGTGGCGCGGCTCGCGCTGGTGATCGGGGCGCTGGCGGCGATCGTCTATCCGATCCCGCTGCAGATCCAGGGGACGACGTACTACCAGACGGTCGGCTTCCTGGTGCTGCTCAACGCGATGCTCGGCGTGGGCTGGAACGTCATCGGCGGCTGGACGGGGCAGTTCGACTTCGGCCCGCAGGTGTTCTTCGCCGTCGGCGCCTACGCGGCCGCGCTCCTCTACGTGAAGCTCGGCGTCGATGCCTGGCTCGGGCTCCCCGTCGCCGCCGCGCTCGCCGCGCTGATCTGCGCGGCGCTGACGTATCCGCTCACGCGCCTGCGCGGCCACTACTTCGCCATCGCCACGGTGGCGATCTGGATGATCGCCCAGCCCATCGGCGCCACCTGGGAGTACATCGGCGCCGCCCAGGGGCTGTTCATCCCGGTGAAGCCGCACGGCAGCGTGGTGGGCGAGGCGCTCTCCCTGCAGTTCGGGGGACGCACGAAGGCGCTCGGCTACTACTACGCGGCGCTCGCCCTCTTCGCCGCCACGCTGGCGCTCATGGCGTGGGTGGAGCGCTCGAAGCTGGGCTTCTACTTCCGCGCCATCCGCGACGACCAGGAGGCGGCCGAGTCCATCGGCATCGACAGCCGGCTCTACAAGGTGATCGCGCGCTCCATCACCGCCGCCGTGTTCGGCGCCGCCGGCGTGCTCTATGCCTTCTGGGCGCTGTCGGTGTTCCCCGAGCAGGCGCTGGAGCTCAACTGGAGCACGCTGCCGATCATGGCCACGGTGGTGGGCGGCATCGGGCGGCTGTGGGGCCCGGTGCTGGGCGCCGTCATCCTGATCCCGATCTCGCAGATCATGTCCACCACGCTCGGCGCCGGCCCGCTGGCCGGCCGCGGCATCGACCTGATCGTGTACGGCCTCATCATCATCGTCATCGCCGCCTTCCGTCCCACCGGCCTGCTGTCGCTGCCGTGGGCGCGCTGGCTCGGGCGGCGGCCGGCGGCGGCGTAGGGCATGGCGCTGCTGACGCTCGAGGGCTCGACCAAGCGCTTCGGCGGTCTGCTCGCCAACCGCGACGTGTCGCTCGCCATCGAGGCCGGCGAAATCATCGGGCTCATCGGCCCCAACGGCGCCGGCAAGACGACGCTCTTCAACTGCATCACCGGGTACATGCATCCCGACGGCGGCCGCATCACGTTCGACGGCGCCGAGGTCACCCACACGCGCCCCGAGCGCATCTGCCGCCTCGGGGTGGCGCGCACGTGGCAGGTGGTGCGGGCCTTCGGGCGCATGACCGCGCTGGAGAACGTGGTGTGCGGCGCGCTCCAGCGCACCAACCGCACCGCCGAGGCCCGCGCGCGGGCGGGCGAGCTGCTGGAGTTCACGGAGCTGCACGGGCGCGGCGACATGCCGGCCGCCACGCTGACGCTGGCGGACAAGAAGCGGCTGGAGATCGCCCGCGCGCTGGCCACGCGGCCCAGGCTGCTGCTGCTCGACGAGGCGATGTCCGGCCTCACGCCGATCGAGACGGCGGCGGCCGTGCGGCTGGTGCGGCGCATCCACGAGGAGCTGAAGATGACCATCTGCGTGGTGGAGCACGTGATGGAAGTCGTCATGCCGCTCTCCCACCGGGTGGTCGTGCTCGACTACGGCCTCAAGATCGCCGACGGTGCGCCCGAGGACGTGGTACGCGACCCGCAGGTGATCCGCGCCTATCTCGGCGAGCGCCGTGCCGCCGTCTAGCCCGCCGCCCGGCGGTGGGAGCCTGCTGCCAACAGGCGAGAGCCTGCTGACAGTCCGCGACGTCCACGTCGCCTACGGCGCCGGCGTGCGCGCGCTGCAGGGCGTCTCGCTGCGGGTGCAGCCGGGCGAGGTCGTCGCGCTGATCGGCGCCAACGGCGCCGGCAAGACCACGCTGCTCAAGGCCATCGCCGGCCTCGTGCAGCCGCAGGCGGGCGAGGTGATCCTCGACGGCCGCCCGATCAGCGCGGTGGACGCCTCCGACCGGGTGAAGCTCGGCGTGGCGCTGGTGCCGGAGGGCCGCCGCCTCTTCAGCCGCCTGAGCGTGGCCGAGAACCTGCGGCTCGGCAGCTACAGCAACGGCGATCCCGCCCACCGGCGCGAGATGCTCGAGCGGGTCGAGGCGCTCTTCCCCGTGCTGCGCGAGCGCGCGGGCCAGCGCGCGGGCACCCTCAGCGGCGGCGAGGCGCAGATGCTGGCCATCGCCCGCGCGCTCATGTCGCGCCCGCGATTCCTGATGCTGGACGAGCCGAGCCTCGGCATCATGCCCCGCCTCGTCGACCAGGTGATGGACTCGCTCCGCCGCCTGCACGAGCGCGAGGGGCTCACGATGTTCCTGGTCGAGCAGAACGTGGCGGCCGCCCTCGACCTGGCCGACCGCGGCTACGTCCTGCAGACCGGCCGCGTGGTGCTGGAAGGCCGCAGCGCCGCGCTGCGCGACAGCGACCTCGTGCGGAAGGCCTATCTCGGAATGTGATAGGTTGAGCGCCACCCATGACCCGGCGCCACATCAGCCGATACGTGCAGGCGACCGCCGGCGGCGAGCGGACGCGCCACTTCACCGCCAGGCAGCCGCCGGAGATGCTCAAGCTCGACTCCGGCGATCCGCACGCTCCCACGCCGCTCCACATCCGGCAGGCCGCCCAGCAGGCGCTCGACGCCGGCCTCACGCGCTACGCACCCGGGCAGGGCGACCCCGAGCTCCTGGCCGCGGTGTGCGAGACGGTGGAGCGCGAGACGGGCGCACGCTACTCGCCCGACGACGTCTTCGCGACCAACGGCGCGACCTCCGGCATCTACGCCGTGTTCACCGCGTTCCTCGATCCGGGCGACGAGGTCATCGTGATGGACCCGACCTTCTCGCTCTACGCGCTGGTGGCGCGGCAGCTCGGCGCGGTGCCGGTGGCGGTGCCGCACGCGAGCGACTACCACATCGACCTCGCGGCGGTGCGCGCGGCCGTCACGCCGCGCACGCGCCTGATCATGCTCAACAACCCGAACAATCCCACGGGCGTGGTGTATCGCCGCGACGAGCTGGAGGCGCTGGCGCGCCTGGCCGCCGAGCGCGACCTGCTGCTGGTGGCCGACGAGGCGTACGAGAAGATCCTGCAGGCCGGCTGCGTGCACGTGCCGCTGCTGTCGTTCCAGGAGCACCGCGACCGGCTGATCCTCGTCCATACGTTCTCCAAGACCTACGCGATGACGGGCTGGCGCCTCGGCTACGTGGTGGCGCCGTCCGACCTGGCCAGCCTGCTCTTCGGCGTCCACCGCGCGATCGCCGGGCCCATCACCACCTTCGTGCAGCGCGCCGGCGCCGCCGCGCTGCGCGGCTCGCAGGACTGCGTGGCCGAGATGCGCGACGAGTACCGCACGCGCGGCGGCCTCATGCATCGCCTCGCCCTCGGCATTCCCGGCCTCCGCCCGGTCGAGCCGCAGGGCGGCTTCTATCTCTACTGCCGCTACGAGGCCGCGCTCAGCGCCCGGGACCTCCGCCAGCGGATCTGGGACGCCGGCGCCGCCGTGCGCAGCGGCACCGAGTTCGGCGCCGCCGGCGAGGGTCACCTGCGCTTCTCCTACTCCGTGGACGAGCCGACGATCGAGAAGGGGATGGCCGTCGTGGGCGAGGTGTTCCGCACGCTCGGCCGGACGCTGGCCGCCCTGCTGCTGCCGCTGCTCCTGCTGGCCGGCTGCGGCAGCGAGGAGGCGCCGAAGAAGCCCGCGGTGTCGGCCAACCTCTGCGTGTTCCTGCCCAACGGCATGACGCTCGGGCCCTACGACACCGCCAAGGAGTGCGCGACCGCCAAGGAGAACATGCCGCGCGGGGAGTGCAAGCCGTGCGCGAAGTGAGCGCCGGCGTGATGGTGCGCGCGCGCGACGTCGAGAAGTACTACGGCGGCTTCCAGGCGCTGCGCGGCGTCTCGCTCGACGTCCACGAGGGCGAGGTGGTGGTGATCTGCGGGCCGAGCGGCTCCGGCAAGAGCACGCTGCTCCGCTGCATCAACGGGCTCGAGCGCATCCAGGCGGGCGACATCGTGGTGGACGGCATGTCGGTGCGCGACCCCCGCGCGGATCTCAAGAAGCTGCGCTCGGAGGTCGGCATGGTCTTCCAGTCCTTCAACCTCTACCCGCACATGACGGCGCTGCGAAACATCACGCTGGCGCCCATGAAGGTGCGCGGGCTCGGGCGCGCGGAGGCGGAGGCGGTCGCCCACGAGCTGCTGCGCAAGGTGGGGATCCCCGAGAAGGCCGCCGCCTATCCGGCCGAGCTGTCGGGCGGCCAGCAGCAGCGCGTGGCCATCGCCCGCTCGCTGGCCATGCGACCCCGGGTGATGCTCTTCGACGAGGCCACCAGCGCGCTCGACCCCGAGGTGATCCACGAGGTGCTCAACGTGATGCTCGACCTCGCCCGCGAGGGCATGACGATGGTGGTGGTCACGCACGAGATGGGCTTCGCCCGCGAGGTGGCCGACCGCGTGGTGTTCATGGACGGTGGCGTGACCGTGGAGACCGCCGCGCCCAAGACGTTCTTCTCGGCGCCGCGGGAGGAGCGCACCCGGCGCTTTCTCGAGAAGATCCTCTGAGCGTCGTCTCGATCGACCTCGCCTCGCGCGACTATCGCGACATCGGCGTGGCGGTCCTGCGCGACGCCCCGCCCGTCATCGACGTCGACCTGATCCGGCCCGCGGAGCGCGCGCTGCACGGCGAGCCGACCGTCCCCGCGGTCGCCGGGCTGTGCAGGGATCTCGCGGCTGACGCCGGCGCACGCCTGATCCTCATCGACGGGCCGCAGGCCTGGCGCGCCTCGGCCTCGCCGATCATGGGCAAGCGCCTGTGCGAGCACTGTACGCACACACCGGGGAAGACAGGCGTGCCCGGCGTCGTCAAGCCGCCATCGTGGACACGCATGGCGAAGTTCTCGGTCAGCGTGTTCGATGCGCTCCACGAGGCCGGCTGGCCGCGGTTCTCAGGCGTGTGGCCCGTCGAGCGGGCGGCGGTGGAAAGCTTTCCGACACAGGGCTGGCGCGGCGTGGGATTTCGCTGCCTCCCGGCCAAGACGTCGCGCGCGTTTCCCATGGCGGACTGGACCGGGCATCTCACCACGGCGTTCGGCGTGAGATGGCCGCGGCGGCCCCATCACGACGAGCTGCAGGCGGTCGTGGCGGGCGTCGGTGGGCTGCTGCTGCTCCGCCACGGCGTCGCCGCGTGCGACGTGCACGGCCGGGAGCCGTTCGTCGAGGACGACGTCTGGCGCGAGGGCTTCATCCTCGGCCCGGCCGCCGGCGCCCGCGCCGTGTGTGCGCGCTGCGGGTGCGGCGGGTGAGCGCTACACGGCCGTGGTGTCCTCGATGACGCCCGGGCGCTGGCCCAGGTGGTGACCCAGGCGCGAGAGCGAGAAGCAGCAGACGAAGTAGACGGCGGCGAGGAAGGTGAAGACGGCGAACGAGGCGTTCTCGCGCCCGTTCACGATGGTGCCGGCGCGGAAGAACTCGATCACCCCGATGACGAAGGCCAGCGACGTGTTCTTGAAGAGCGCCACCGAGCGGTTGACGATGGCCGGCGCCATGTTGCGCAGCGCCTGCGGCAGCACGATCCAGCCCATCACGCCCACGTAGCCGAGGCCGGTCGAGTAGCCGGCCGCGAGCTGGCCGCGGTCCACCGAGCTGAGCCCGGCGCGCACGACTTCGGCGCCGTACGCGCCCTGGTGGATCACCAGCGCCCACACCGCCGCCCAGAACGGGCTCAGCGCGTAGCCGATCAGCGGCTGGCTGAGGAAGTAGACCCACACGACGAACATCAGTCCCGGTGTGCCGCGGATGACCTCGACGACGGCCGCCGCCGGGTAGCGCAGCCACGGCCGCGAGGAGTGGCGCATGGCGCCGAAGAGCACCGCGAAGGCCCAGCAGCCGATCCACGCGATCGCGAAGATCGTCAGCGTCAGCCGGAAGCCGCCCAGGAAGAACCCCGCGTTCTCGGGGATGACGCTCCACTTCCAGAACGTGTCCATCGCGCTCAGGCCGCCGTCCGCACCTTCAGCCCGAGCAGCCGCTGGAGGAGGTAGATGGCGCCGACGGCCAGCAGCGTGAGCAGCAGGAACAGCAGGGTGCCGGCCGTGTAGGCCTCGAAGCCGGCGAAGGTGTCCTCCTCGATCTTCTGCGAGTAGAACATCAGGTCGGTGATGGCGATCGTCATGGCCACCGCCGAGTTCTTGATGATGTTCAGCACCTCGCTGGCCAGCGGCGGGATGACGATCACCAGCGCCTGCGGCAGCACCACGCTGCGCCACGTCTGCGCGCGCGAGAGCCCGGTGGAGGTGGCCGCCTCCCACTGGCCGCGCGGGATGGAGCGGATGCCCGAGCGCACCACCTCGCCCATGTAGGCGCCGGTGTACAGCGAGAGCGCCAGGATGCAGGCGAAGGTGCTGGGGATGAGGATGCGCAGGCCGAACGGATCGTTGAGCGCGGCGTTGACGACCTGCTGGAGGCCGAAGTACGCCCACCACATCTGCACCAGCAGCGGAATGTTGCGGAAGATCTCCACGTAGCCGGTGGAGAGTGCGCGCACCCAGCGCACGCCGCTCGTGCGCCCGATGCCGCAGAAGACGCCGAGCACCAGGCTGAAGGCGAGCGACCAGGCGAAGATGTAGAGCGTGGTCCCGATGCCCCAGAGCAGGAACCGGCGCTGCTGCCACACCACCGACCAGCGCCAGTTGTAGTCGTAGTGCGCGCGGGGGCCGAAGAAGAAGTACCAGACGGCGAGCGCCGCGATGCCGCCCCACACGAGCAGGAAGGCGCGGCGCTCGCCCGGTGACTCGAACCAGGACCGGTGCCGTCTTACTTCGGGTACCACGGGATCTCGAACTCCGGCTTCTGCCCGAACCACTTGACGTGGATCTCGGCGTAGCGACCGGAGTCCCAGATCTCCATCAGCGCCTGGTTGATGGCGTTGCGCCATCGCGAGTCGTTCTGCCGCACGCCCATCCCGTAGGGCTCGATGGTGTAGAGCTTGCCGACCAGCATGAGGCTGGGGTCCTGCTTCACCCAGAACTGGTTGAGCACGTCGTCGCTCACCACCGCGTCCACCTTCTTCTGCTTGAGCGCCAGCAGCGCCTCGGTCTGCTCCTGGAACTGGACCAGGATCGCCTTGGGCTGGACCTTGAGGAGGTTCGGGCCGGCGTTGCCGCCCTGCACGGAGGCCACCTGCTTGCCGGCGAGCTGGGAGACGTGGGTGATGCCGGTGTCCTTGCGCGTCACCGCCCGCTGGCCGGTGATCATGTAGTGCATCGTGAAGTCGATGGCCTGCTCGCGGTCGCGCTTGTGCGTCATGGTGGCCACGATGAGGTCCACGTTGCCGTTCACGATGAGCGGGATGCGCGTCTTGGACAGCGCCTGCACGAACGTCGCCTTCACGCCCAGCTCCTTGGCGATCTCGTTGGCGAGGTCGACCTCGAAGCCCTCCGGCTTGCCGGAGTCCTTGTTGATGGAGCCCATCGGCGGGAAGTCGTACTTGACGCCGACGATCATCTCCTTCTTCTGCTGCACCTTGTCCAGCAGCGAGTCGGCCGCGCGGGCCTCGGGCACGGCGGCGAGGGCGACGAGAGCCACCAGGGCGAGCGCCAGTCTACGCATGGGGTCTCCTCCATTGGGAGGGGGAACCCTCGGAGGGTTCCCCCTTTCCCCTCCCGGGGTCTGCGGTCGGGCGGACTATACTATGGCTCCGCGGACAAAGGAGAGTGCCCATGGCCCGGATCGCGACGACGCCCAGGCTCGCGGACGCCTACACCGACGCGCTGCCCGCTTCGCGGGCACTCGACGCGCGCGCCCAGAAGCTGTTCCCCGACGCCGTCACCCACGACAACCGCCGCATGCAGCCGTTCCCGCTCTACGTCGACCGCGCCGAGGGCGCCTTCAAGTGGGACGTGGACGGCCGCCGCTACATCGACTACTGGATGGGCCACGGCGCGCTGCTGCTCGGCCACAACCCGCCCGCCGTGCGCGACGCCGTGCGCGAGCAGGCCGGCAAGGGCACGCACTACGGCGCCTGCCATCCGAAGGAAGTGGAGTGGGGCGAGTGGGTGCAGCGCCTCGTGCCCAGCGCCGAGCGCATCCGCTTCACCGCCTCCGGCACCGAGGCCACGCACATGGCGGTGCGCCTGGCCCGCGCCTTCACCGGCCGCAAGCACGTCGTGAAGTTCGCCGGCCACTTCCACGGCTGGCACGAGGGTCTCGAGATCGGCGTGCGCGCGCCCTACGAGGCCGAGCCCGAGGCCGGCCAGCTGGCCGAGGTCGTCGAGCTCGTCAGCGTGCTGCCGCCCAACGACATCTCGGCCGTGCGCGAGCGCCTGGAGGACGGCGACGTGGCCGCGGTCATCGTGGAGCCGACCGGCGGCCACTTCGGCTCGGTGCCGATGCCGGCCGCGTTCGTGCGCGCCCTGCGCACGGAGACGCAGCGCGCGGGCGCCCTGCTGATCTTCGACGAGGTCGTCACCGGCTTTCGCGTGGCGCCGGGCGGCGCCCAGCAGCTGATCGGCGTGAAGCCGGACCTGACCACGCTGGCCAAGATCCTCGCCGGCGGCCTGCCCGGCGGCGCCGTGGTCGGCCGCGCCGACGTGCTGGCGTTCCTGGCCACGCGGCCCGGCGCGCAGAAGGTGGCGCACCACGGCACCTTCAACGCCAACCCGCTCACCGCCGCCGCCGGCGTGGCCATGCTGAGCGCGGTGGCCGACGGTGCGGCGATCCGCGCCGCCAACGCTCAGGCGGCGAAACTACGCCACGGCCTGAACGAGGTCCTCGCGCGCGAGAAAGTGGCGTGGAAGATCTACGGCGAGCACAGCGACTGGAAGATCTTCTTCGGCGCCGACGCGCCCCCGCGCGACGGCGCCGATCAGTCGGTCGCCGACGTCGACTGGCGCCGCCTCGATGCCAGGGACGCCGCGCGCAGCCGGGCCCTTCGGCAGGCGCTGATCCTCCAGGGCGTGGACTTCAACGGCGCCCGCGCGCTCGTCAGCACCTGCCACACCGACGGCGTCATCGAGGAGACCGTCGCGGCCTTCGAGACCGCGCTCCGCTCGCTGCGCGAGGAGGGAGTCGCGTGAGCGCCGGGAAGCCCGTGCCCGAGATCTACCGCCGTCTCGGCGTCCAGCCGATCATCCACGGCTCCGGCACCACGACGCGCTACGGCGGCTCGCGCCTGCGCCCCGAGGCGCTGGAGGCGATGCGCGAGGCGTCCACCACGCTCGTCAACCTCGACGAGCTGAACGAGGCGGCCGGCGCCGCCATCGCGCGCATGCTGGGCGCGGAGGCCGCGTTCGTGAGCGCCGGCGCCAGCTCCGGGCTGATCTTGCAG
>Ga0335084_10002565_pt1 | contig 17575 bp, 18 predicted proteins | sample Lox_Sample_44_FD_206721 | JGI IMG/M metagenome (GOLD analysis project Ga0335084, IMG submission 206721) | Soil microbial communities from Loxahatchee National Wildlife Refuge, Florida, United States - Lox_Sample_4.4 | ecosystem: Environmental > Terrestrial > Soil > Wetlands | place: USA... | reverse complement strand
CCGTGCAGTGGACGACGCGCACGCCGGCCGCGCGCGCCGCGCGCGCGAGCCGCGACGCGTTCTCGACCATGCCGACGCGCGCGACACCCTCGGCGAGCCCAGGGAGCGACGAGCTCTTGCCGATCACTCCCTTCTGACACTCCTGCGTGACGAGCGCTGTGTGAGCCGGGTCGCAGAGCGCGGCGAGATCGAGGGCCATTAGCGCGACTCGTCCAGGTCGCGCTCGTAGCGCCAGCTGCCCTCGGCCAGCGCGTAGAGCCGGTGGCGCGGACCCTGGAGGTTGGCGTCGTGCGCGTCGTAGCCGGCGTCGCCGGGGTAGAGCATCACGGCGCCCGCGTCGAGGCGGACGATGCGCGGGCGGAAGGTCGGCAGCTCGCAGTCCGCGCAGGCTCGGAGCGCGGGCTCGACGCCCGCGTGCACGGCGAGCGTCGTCACGGTCACGAAGGTCGGCGGTGCGAGGCGCAGCGCCTTCTTCTCGTGCAGGGCCAGCGCCTCGCGTGGCGACAGCCATCGGTGTCCCTGGATCTCGCCCCCGTCCACGCGCACGCTCGCGGCCTCGCGCAGCGGCGCCAGGAAGAACCAGGTGTCGAACCGTTTGGGCGAGATCTCGGGCGTGATCCAGCGCGAGATCGGCACCAGCGTCTCGACGTCGAGCACGAGGCCCGCTTCTTCTTCCGCTTCCCGCGCCGCCGCTCGCCGCGCCGCCGCGACCTCGTCCTCGCCGGCGCGGAGATCCGCGGCATCGACCTTCCCGCCCGGGAAGACCCACGGCTGCGGCTCGCCGCCGCGGGGCGTGCGCTCGAGCAGCAGCAGCTCGAAGCCGTCGCCGGCGTCACGCACGACGACGACGGTGCCGGAGGGCCGAGGGGTGGAGGGCGTGCTCACGTCGGCGGCATTGTACGCGGACGGCTGCGATATGCTGCCGCGCGGTGACTGACTTCCGATACCAGCCGCTCTTCGAGCACTCCCACGACGAGACTCCGTACCGGCGCCTCGACGACGCCTCGCGCCACGTGCGCGTGGAGGAGCAGGGCGGCCGCACCATCCTGAGGGTCGAGCGCGAGGCGCTGCGCGGGCTCGCGGCGCGCGCCCTCGACGACATCTCGCATCTCTTGCGGCCCGGACACCTCGCGCAGCTCCGCAAGATCCTCGACGACCCGGAGGCGTCCGCGAACGACCGCTTCGTCGCGCTCGAGCTGCTCGTCAACGCGAACATCGCCGCGGGCCGCGTGCTGCCGGGGTGCCAGGACACCGGCACCGCGATCGCGATCGGCTACAAGGGCGAGGACGTCTACACCGGCCTCGACGACGCCGAGGCGATCTCGGCCGGCATCTTCGACACCTACCAGCAGAAGAACCTGCGCTACTCGCAGCTCGCGCCGCTCGATCTCTACACCGAGAAGAATACGGGCACGAATCTGCCGGCGCAGGTCGAGCTCTACACGGTGCCGGGCGGCGAGTATCACTTGCTCTTCATGGCGAAGGGCGGCGGCTCGGCGAACAAGACCTTCCTCTTCCAGGAGACGAAGGCCCTGCTGAACCCGGGCTCGCTGATGGCCTTCCTCGGCGAGAAGATCCGATCGATCGGGACGTCGGCGTGTCCGCCGTACCACCTCGCGATCGTGATCGGCGGTCTCTCCGCCGAGCTCACGCTCAAGACCGTGAAGCTCGCGAGCGCGCGCGCGCTCGACGATCTGCCGACGCGCGGCAACGAGCAGGGCCGCGCGTTCCGCGATCCGCTGCTCGAGGCCGAGGTCCAGCGCCTCTGCAACGAGATCGGCATCGGTGCGCAGTTCGGCGGGAAGTACTTCGCGCACGACGTGCGCGTGATCCGCCTGCCGCGCCACGGCGCGTCGTGCCCGGTCGGCATCGGCGTCTCGTGCTCGGCCGATCGCCAGGCGAAGGCGAAGATCACGCGGGACGGAGTCTTCCTCGAGCAGCTCGAGGAAAACCCCGCTCGGTTTCTTCCAGACGTGAGGTCGGAGGAGCTCGCCGGGCACGTCGTCCGCATCGACCTCCGCCGCCCGATGCGCGAGATCCTGGCCGATCTCTCGAAGCACCCCGTCGCGACGCGCCTCTCGCTCACCGGCCCGATGATCGTCGCGCGCGACATCGCCCACGCGAAGCTGAAGGAAAAGCTCGATGCGGGCGGGGATCTGCCTGCGTACTTCAAGGATCACATGATCTACTACGCAGGTCCGGCGAAGACGCCGCAGGGCTACGCGTCGGGCTCCTTCGGCCCGACCACCGCGGGGCGCATGGACTCCTACGTCGACCTCTTCCAGAGCCGCGGCGGCAGCATGGTGATGCTCGCGAAGGGCAACCGATCGGCGCAGGTCGCCGCCGCGTGCAAGAAGCACGGCGGCTTCTATCTCGGCTCGATCGGCGGGCCGGCGGCGCGCCTGGCCGAGCACTGCATCAAGAAGGTCGAGGTGCAGGAGTTCCCCGAGCTCGGCATGGAGGCGGTCTGGCGCATCGACGTCGAGGACTTCCCGGCCTTCATCGTCACCGATGACAAGGGCAACGACTTCTATGCCGACCTGCTGCGCAAGCGCCCGACGCCGACGCTCCAGATCGGCTGAGCGGGCTCGATGGGCTGGGGCCGCGGGCTCCTCGCTCTCGGCGTCGCTCTGCTCGCGGTCGCGGCACTCGACATCGCGCTGCGCGCGGCGCGTGTGCTCCCGCCGGACGATCCGCTGCTCTTCTTCGCACGGACGCACTCGCTGCGCGTCGATCCCTTCATCGAGACCTCGCCGGGGCGCCTCGCGATCCGCGCCGACTGGGTGAACGATGGCGCCTCGCTCCGCGGTCGCCGCGGACTGCGAGCCGGTCGGCAGTTCCTGCTGCCGGGGTTCCGCCCGATCGAGCTCGCGCGGGCCAAGCCTCCCGGCATGGTGCGCATCGTCGGGCTCGGCGACTCGACCGCGTACGGGCTCTTCGTCGGCGCGGACGCGGCTTTCATCTCGGTGTTGGGCAAACGGATCACGGTCTCGACGGGCAAGCCCGTCGAAGTCGTGAACCTCGCCTGTGCGGGCTTCGCGAGCGACCGCGTGCTCGCGCTGCTTCCGACGGCGCTCTCGCTGGATCCCGATCTCGTGGTCGTGTACGTCGGTCACAACGAGATGCTCGGCGGATCGGACGGTCCGGCCGGCGGACTGACACAAGCGCTGCGCGCGCGTGCCTGGCTGCTCGAGGGCTCCGCGCTCTTCGCGTGGCTCGACCATGCGTGGGTCGCAACGCTTCGCGGCGCGGAGACGGACCGCGTGCGCGAGGAGGTCGCGGCGCTCGAGGCTGGCGAGATCCCGACCTTCGTGCCCGAAGCAGTACCGGAGTCGCGGCGCGTGGCGCCGTCCTCGGAGTTCCGCGCGCAGGCCGCGGCGCGCTATCGCGACAACCTCGAGGCGATCGTCGCCGCAGGCCGCGCAGCCGGCGTGCCGCTTCTGCTCGTGCTGCCGGTCGCGAATCTTCTCTGGCCGCCGGGGATTTCGTTCCACTCGCCGGGGTTCGCGGGAGAACGAGAGTTCGCAGCAGCGCTTCGCGCGGCGGCAGCCCTGCGCGAGTCGGGCAAGCGCGAGGAGGAGCTCGCCGCGCTCGATCGCGCGGTCGCGCTCTCGCCTGAGTACGCGCAAGCGCACTCGCTCCGCGCGGACGCGCTGCGTGCACTCGGTCGCGGCGACGAGGCGCGCGCGGAATACGCGACCGCGATCGACCGCGACGGGGTCACGCACCGCATCACCTCGCCGCTCGAGGCGGAGTTCCTCGCGGTCGCGCGCGCGGAGGGCGTGCCGTGGGTCGATCTGCGCCCGCTCTTGCAGAGCGATCTCTCGGACGACGCCGCGAAGCGTCACTTCGTCGACCACGTCCACCCGACCGCCGAAGGCCACGCCGAGATCGCCGCGGCGCTGCGGGAGCCCGCGCTCGCGCTGCTGCCATCGCGCGCCGAGAGCGCGCGAGGCGCGGACGGGCGCTGAGGGCAGGTTCGAGGGAGAGAACGGGCTAGCGGGTCGGCCGGCCTACCACCGCGTCCAGCATTCCGGCGTTCTCGGCTACCGACGAGCCGCTCGTCAGGCGGCCATTCCGTCATTCACGTCCTGAAAGAGCAGCATCCTTCCAAGCTTCTGCTCCGAGTCACCGCGAAAGCCGCACCGAGGTGCGAAGTTCATCGCGTCTCGCTAGGTGCCGAAGAGCCGATCCCAGAACGGGATGTCGCCGTAGTTGTAGGCGTGGACGTCGAGCTGGTGATGAATAACAATCCGTTCGTCGACAGGAACACCGCGAGATTCGAATAGCCGAGGAGACCGCGGAACTCGAAGAAGGCTCGCAGCTCGAACGGCTCGGTGAAACCGGAGATGGCGGAGCGTGATGGAGAACAGGTAGACGTGAACCAGGAGAACGACGAGCGCAAGAATCACGTCGACCGGTGATTCCAGAACGCGCTTTGCGAAAGTCGTCAGGCTTTCGAACGGTTCGGCGGCCAGCCTTCGACGAGTCCGAGTTCCTTGCAGAGCTTCTGCGCGGACACCATGCGCCCGTGCCACGCCTCGGCGCGCGGATCGGTGAGCAGCCATGCGATCACGGCGGCGGGCACTCGCGGCGGCGCGCCGCCCCATTGCTCGGCGAAGCCCGCGCGCAGCTGGCTCTGTTGCATCAGCTCGGTCAGCACGAAGCCGGGCTCGACGTCGAAGAAGCGGACGCCGCGACCCTTGTGCTCGACCGCGAGCACGCCCGTGAGCCGCATGAAGGCCGCCTTCGACGCCGCGTAGGCGAAGCCCCAGCCTCCTTCACCGGTCGGCGACGGAGGATCCATCGCGCCCGACGCCGACACGAGGTTCACGATCGCGCCGCGGCCGCGCGCGAGCATGCCGGGCAGCACGCGCTGAACGAGCTGGAGCTGCGCGACCACGTTCCCCTGGAGCACGTTGGCCAGCGCATCGAGCGGGGTTTCGAGCACGCGCGCCATCATGCCGGGGAGCTGCACGATCGCGTTGTTGACGAGCGCGTCGATCGCGCCGAGCTCACGCTCGGTCCGGGAAACCGCCGCGTCGATCGAGGCGGGATCGAGGAGATCGAGCCGAAGGGGCAGGGGGCGCGCGCCGTGCGCGCGCACGCGTGCGGCGGTCGCGTCGAGGCTTCCCGGCAGCGGCGCGTTGCCGGCGGCGTCGCCGTGCTCGTGCTGCTCGCCCTCGTGGAGCGTGCGCGCGGCGAGCGCGAGGTCGTAGCCCTTCTCCGCGAGGGCTTGCGCGGTCGCCGCGCCGATGCCGCGCGAGGCGCCGGTCACGAGGGCAATGGGCCTGGCCATGTGGCGCATGGAGTAGCACCCGCGAACGCGCGCGCCCCCCCGACGACCCGCGGACGCCGATCGACGCGGATCCGTGACGCAGACGGCGCGCAGACGCGATCGACCGCTCATCGATCCGACATGCGGGTTGCCTATCCCGTGTGCGTGGATCACGCCGTCTTCCTCATGGCGGCCGCGCTGCTCGCGCTCGAGCGGATCGGCTACGCCTGCATCTGGCACCGCCCCGAGTGGTTTCGCGCACTCTGCGTCGATCATGGCCTACGCAATCCGGTCGAGGTCCTGCAGCTGCTCTTCTGCGGCTTCAAGGCGCTCCAGGCCTCGATCTTTCTGGCCTGGTGCTTCTACTTCGGCGCGAAGACGGGCTGGCCCGAGAACTGGCTCGCGCCCGCCGGCTGGCTCGGCGCGATCCTCATGGGTGTCGGCCAGACCTTGAACGTGTCGGTGTTCCTGCGACTCGGCCGGGTCGGCGTCTTCTACGGAAATCGCCTCGGCCGCGAGATCGAGTGGCGCGAGGGCTTCCCGTACTCGCTGCTCGCGCATCCGCAGTACGTCGGCACGGTCCTGACGATCTGGGGATTCTTCCTGCTGGCGCGCCATCCATACGGAGACTGGTTCGCATTGCCGCTGCTGGAGACGGTCTACTACACGCTCGGCGCCTGGGGCGAGCGGCTGCCCGAGCGAGTGAGCGGATGACAGCCGAGGCGCTCGCCCTCAGCGCGCCGACGCCGACGTCGAAGAGCCGCTCCACTTCGAGCAGGCGCTAGGCACTCCTCTGCTCGGCCGCGAAGCTCCGCGCTCTTTCGTGGAGCGAAGGACAGAAATGTGATGCTAGGTCGCGAGCGGCGGTAGCCGACGGCCCCTTCGGTTGACGCTCGCTGGCCCGCCGTGTCACGATGGCACGCGAAGACCTTGGAGGACTCCCGCTGGCTCGTCCTCTCCCGTGGATCGTGTGGTCGTCCGCAGCTGCCGTATGGGTCGGGCTCTGCCTCCTCGGCGCACCGGATGTGGCCCGGGCCGTCACGCCGTTCGCCAGCGAGTTCCAGGTCGACACCTACACGACGCTCCACCAGCGCAGGCCGTCGGTCGCGAGCGACGGGAGCGGCAACTTCGTCGTGGTCTGGGACAGTTACGGGAGCCCGGGCAGCGATCACTCGAGCTACTCCGTGCAGGGTCAGCGCTACAGCTCGAGCGGCGCTGCACTCGGCGGGCAGTTCCAGGTCAACAGCTACACCACGAACAGCCAGTATCTTCCGTCGGTCGCGAGCGCTGGCAACGGCAACTTCGTCGTGGTCTGGGTGAGCCGCAGCTCCGACACCGACTACTTGTTGTCCGTGCAGGGCCAGCGCTACAGCTCGAGCGGCGCTGCGCTCGGCGCGCAGTTCCAGGTCAACAACTTCACCACGAGCTCTCAGCTCGATCCGTCGGTCTCGAGCGACGCCGCCGGCAACTTCGTCGTGGTCTGGCAGAGCTACGGGAGCCCGGGCAGCGATCACTCGGGCTACTCCGTGCAGGGTCAGCGCTACAGCTCGAGCGGCGCTGCACTCGGCGGGCAGTTCCAGGTCAACAGCTACACGACGAACGGCCAGGATCTTCCGTCGGTCGCGAGCGCTGGCTACGGCAACTTCGTCGTGGTCTGGCAGAGCTTCGGCAGCGCGGGTAGCGACACTCTCGGCCGGTCCGTGCAGGGCCAGCGCTACGACTCGAGCGGCGTCGCGCAGGGTGGGCAGTTCCAGGTCAACAGCCATACGGCGAGCGAGGAGATGTCTCCCTCCGTCGCCAGCGACGCCGCGGGTGACTTCGCCGTGGTCTGGGAGAGTCACGACAGCGCGGGAAACGACAACTCCGGCTACTCCGTGCAGGGCCAGATCTACGACTCGAGCGGCGCAGCGGTCGGCGGGCAGATCCAGGTGAACAGCTACACGACAGGGAATCAGCGGCTTCCCTCGGTCGCGAGCGATGCCAACGGCCACTTCGTCGTGGTCTGGGAGAGCTCCTTGAGCGGGGGCAGCGACGCGAGCGGCTACTCCGTGCAGGGCCAGATCTACGACTCGAGCGGCGCTGCGATCGGCTCTCAGTTCCAGGTCAACAGCTATACGACGGGCGTCCAGTATCTGGCGTCGGTCGCGAGCGACCCCAACGGCAGCTTCGTCGTGGCCTGGCAGAGCTATGGCAGCATGGGTAGCGATACCTCCGGCTTCTCCGTCGAGGGCCAGCGCTATCTGCCCGAGCCTGCGTTCGTGCCGAGCTTCGGCGCGATGGTCGCGCTGCTCGGAGCGTGTCGAAGCGCGAAGGCCCGGTCGCGGGGCTAGTCTCGGCAGCAACGCCGAGACGGAGGTCCCATGCCTGCGCCGCTTCGCTTCGCGTGTCAGCTCGCGCTCACCGACACCTTCGAGGAGCTGCTCTCCGCCACGCTCGCCGCCGAGAGCGCGGGCTTCGAGAGCGTGACCGTCCCCGACCACTTCTACGTCGGCGGTGGTGGTCTCGGCGGCGACGCCGGACTCGGCGAAGCGTGGACCACGCTGGCCGCGCTCGGCGCGCGCACGACGCGCATCCGCGTCGGCGGCGCGGTGATGTGCAATCTCTTCCGCCATCCGTGTCAGACCGCGCAGATCACGGCCACCGTCGACGTCATCACGCAGGGTCGCGTCGACCTCGGGCTCGGCGCCGGCTGGATGGCGCGCGAGTTCGAGCAGACCGGCATCGCCTATCCGCCCGTCGGGCCGCGCATCCGCATGTTCGAGGAAGCGCTCCGGATCATCGAGCCCGCGCTGCGGGGCGAGACGGTGCGCTTCGACGGCGAGTTCTACCACGTGCGCGACTTCTCGCTGAAGCCGCGGCCGGTGCAGGCGCGCGTGCCGATCCACATCGGCGGCGGTGGCGATCGCCTGCTCGGCGTCGCGGCGCGGCACGCGGACATGGTCTCGCTGATCCCGCCGGCAGTCGGCGGCCGCATCGATCCGGCCGAGCTGAAGAAGATGACGCCCGAGCGCTTCGGCGAGCGCGTCGCGCTGCTGCGTCGACTGACGGAGCAGGCGGGGCGCGATCCGGAGAGCGTCGCGGTCGGTGGCTTCGTGATCACGCGACTCACCGATTCGGAGGCGGAGAGCGCGAACGTCGCGCGCGCGCTCGGCGCCGCCTTCGGCACCGACGAGAAGGGCGCGCGCCAGAGCCCGTTGACCTTGATCGGCACGCCGGCCGAGGTCGTCGAGGAGCTCGCGCGCCGCCGCGACCGCTACGGCATCAGCTGGGTGCTGCTCTCGGGGCGCCCGTCGCGCGAGACGATCGAGCGTTTCGGCAAGGAGGTGATCCCGCGGCTCGGAGCGCGCGCGTGAGCGCGGAGGCTCCCGCGCAGGAGCTTCCGCAGCGCACCCGGCACTACCTCGGGCCCGCCTACGACAGCGCGCGCTGGGACGGGTTCCGGCCGCGGCCCGGCGACATCGTCGTCGCGACGCCGTCGAAGTGCGGCACGACCTGGACACAGATGCTGTGCGCGCTGCTCGTGCACCAGTCGCCCGAGCTGCCGCTGCCGCTGACGCGGCTCTCCCGCTGGCTCGATCGCCACACGGATCCGATCGAGAGCCTGATCGCGGAGTTCGAGGCGCAGCCCTGGCGGCGCATCATCAAGACGCACACGCCGCTCGACGGGCTCCCGTACTTCGAGCAGTGCTCGTACGTGGTTTGCGGGCGCGACCCGCGCGACGCCTTCCTGTCGATGCTCGACCACATGGCCAACGTGTCGGAGAAGTCGATCGCCGACGCCGCGCGCCGCGTCGGCGCGCCGCTGGACCTGCAGGCGCTGCTGAGCGATCCGGATGCGACCTTTGCGCTCTGGATGACGGTCGGCGAGCAGCCGTGGATGCGCGACGGCGCGATCATCGGCTCGGTGCTCGACATGGTCCACAGCTACTGGCCGTTCCGATCGCTGCCGAACGTGCACCTCCTCCACTACGCGGATCTCGTGTCCGATCTCGACGGCGAGATGCGACGCCTCACCGCGTTCCTCGGCATCCCGGTCGACGAGCGGCGCTGGCCCGACCTCGTCCGCGCGGCGCGCTTCGACGCGATGAAGCAGCGCGCTGACGACACGGCGCCCGGCGCGCACCTCGGCGAGTGGAGGAGCGCGAGCGACTTCTTCCGCAAGGGCCGCATGCAGGCCTGGCGCGAAGCGCTCGGACCGGAGAGCCTCGCGCTCTACGAGCGCGCGATGGCGGAGCGCTACGAGCCGGCCTTCCGGCGCTGGCTCGAGGGCGGCCGCGCGGCAGCGGGCGCTGCGCCGGCCGGCGGCTGACGGCGCCCGTCGCGAGCGGGGTCGACGCGCGACCGCGCGCTCAGGCCGACGCGCGGCCCTCGAAGGCGTTCCAGCGCATGACCTCCGACACCGGCTTGCGACGCGCCGGTCGAAAATCAGTCCCGAGCGTGAACGCCACCGGGAACAGGCCCGCCTGCATGTAGTGGCGGTGGGGGATGCCGAGCAGCTCCGCCACCTCGCGCTCGCGCCAGAGGTGACCCGTCGTCCAGGCGCTCCCGAGCCCGCGCGCGCGGAGCGCGAGCATGAAGCTCCAGACGGCCGGCAGGAGCGAGCCCCAGACGCTCGCCTGATGGAAGAGGTTCGCGCCGGGGACGTCGGTGCGGCCCGCCGCGAGCGGTAGCACCAGCGCAGGGAGCTCGGCGAAGCGATCGCGCAGGTGCTGCGTCGACTCGGCGATTCGGTCGGCGCCCGGCACGCCCGCGCCGGGGTAGCCGCGCTGGCCGAAGGTCGCGATGTAGGCCTCGAGTCCTTCGTTGTAGAGACGCGCGAGCTCGCGGATCGTCGCGCGGTCGTCGACCGCGATCCAGCGCCACGCGTTCAGGTTCCCGCCGTTCGGCGCCTGGAGGGCGACCTCGAGGCACTCCTCGATCAGCGCGCGTGGCACCGGACGCGCGAGATCGAGGCGCCTTCGCACGGTGCGCGTCGTGGTCAGCAGCTCGTCGGGAGTGAGCTCGAGCATCTCGGCTCCGCCGTTCGGGTGCGCGCAGGCTACCGCGGCGGCGGCGCTGCTCGCCGAGATCCTCTACCGGCAGCTCGCGGCGCGCGGCCTGGCGGCCGGGGCCCGCGCAGCGTTGCCTGCGTCGCCGCCTCGGTCCTAGCATCCGCGTTTCCTCTCGAGGCGGCCCCCCATGACCCACCCGGCGCTGCGCACGCCGCTCTGCTCGCTCGTCGGCATCGAGGTCCCGATCGTGCAGACCGGCATGGGCTACGTGGCCGGCGCGAGCCTCGCCGCCGCGACCGCCAACGCCGGCGGGCTCGGCATCATCGCGTCGGCGACGATGGACCTGCGCCAGCTTGCCGACGCGATCGCGCGCGTGAAGGAGCGCACCATGCGTCCTTTCGGCGTGAACCTCCGCTCGGACGCGCCGGATATCGAGGAGCGGGCCGAGCTGATGGTGAAGCAGGGCGTGCGCGTGGCCTCGTTCGCGATGGCGCCGGGCGAGAAGCTGATGAAGCGCCTGAAGGACGCGGGACTCGTCTGCATCCCGTCGATCGGCGCGCGCCGTCACGCCGAGAAGGTGGCCGCATGGGGCGCCGACGCGGTCATCGTGCAGGGCGCGGAGGCGGGCGGGCACGTCGGCGAGGTCGCGACCACCGTGCTGCTGCCGCAGGTGGTCGACGCGGTCGACATCCCGGTCGTCGCGGCGGGCGGCTTCTTCGACGGTCGCGGTCTCGTCGCAGCGCTCGCCTACGGCGCGGCCGGCATCGCGATGGGCACGCGCTTCCTGCTGACGTCCGACTCTCCGGTGCCCGACGCGATCAAGGCGCTGTATCTGAAGGCCGGCGTGACCGACACCGTCGTGACGACGCGCGTCGACGGCTGGGCGCACCGCGTGCTGCGCACGCCGTTCATCGAGCGCTTGCTGCGGACCGGCGCGCTGACGAGCCTGCCGCGCGCGCTCGCGAACGCGGTGCGCTTCCAGCGCATGTCGGGCGCGCGCTGGAGCGATCTGTTCCGCGAGGCGCTCGCGATGCGCAGGAACCAGGAGCTCTCCTGGAGCCAGACCTTGATGGCCGCCAACACGCCGATGCTGCTACACGCCTCGATGGTGAAGGGCGATCTGCGCTCGGGCGTGATGGCGGGAGGTCAGGTGACGGGCGTAATCGACGACCTGCCGAGCTGCCAGGAGCTGATCGCGCGCATCGTGCGCGAGGCGGAGTCGGTGCTGGCGCGGCTCGAGGTGCGCGCGTGACGGCGCCCGCGGCGAGCGATCCCGCGTCGGTGCCGGTGCGTCCGGCCGCGACGATCATGCTGCTCGACGACCGCCCGGACCTGCAGGTGCTATTGCTGCGCCGCCGCGCGGGCTCGGCCTTCGTGGGCGGCATGTCGGTCTTCCCGGGCGGCGGCGTCGACCCGCACGATGCCGACGCGGAGGTCGCCAGCTCGTGCGCGGGCCTCGACGACCCGGTCGCGAGCCGGCGACTCGGCGTCGCGCGCGGCGGCCTCGCCTACTGGGTCGCGGCGGTGCGCGAGACCTTCGAGGAGGCGGGCGTGCTGCTCGCGATCGATGCGCAGGGAAGGCCCGTCGACCTCACGCCGCCTTCCGTCGAGAGCCGCTTCGCGAAGCTGCGCGTCGAGATCGACTCGGGGCGCGCGCGCTTCGCGGACGCCGTGCGCGCCGAGGGGCTCCGCCTCGCGCTCGGCGGCGTCCACTACGCCGCGCGCTGGATCACGCCGTCGGGGCCGCCACGCCGCTACGACACGCGCTTCTTCGTCGCGGCCCTGCCGCCCGGTCAGACACCCGTGCACGACGACCGCGAGGCCGTCGACTCCGAATGGCGTCGCCCCGCGGACGCGCTCGCGGCCTTCGCGCGGCAGGAGCTCGCGATGCTGCCGCCGACGGTCGGCATGCTGCGCATCCTGGCCGGCTTCACGCATGCGGCCGGCGCGGTGCGCGCGGCCGCTGCGCAGGAGGACGGCGAGGACCGGCCGGCGCGCCTCACCGGCGACTGGAAGAGCCGCTGGCGCGTGCTCCTCCCCGGCGATCCGGACTACGACACGGCCCCGGCGATGGAGCAGCGCGCCTGGGTGCGCCTGCTTCCTCCGGCGTAGACGCGCGCAGCGAGCGAAGGCGAGCGGAGGCCAGGAAAGATGGGACGCGTGGAGGGCAAGTTCGCGATCGTGACGGGCGCCGCGCGCGGGACGGGCGAGCGCACGGCGCGTCTGCTCGCGGCGGAGGGCGCGCAGGTGCTGCTCTGCGACGTGCTCGACGCGCAGGGCGAGGCCGTCGCAAAGGACATCGGGAAGCGCGCCGCGTACGCACACCTCGACGTGACCTCCGAGCCGGAGTGGGCCGCGCGGGTCGCGGACGCGCGGCGCGAGCACGGCCGCATCGACGTGCTGGTCAACAACGCAGCCGTGCTGTGGATGCAGCCGCTCGAGCAGACGTCGCTGGCCGACTACGAGCGCGTGGTCCGCGTGAACCAGGTGGGCCCCTTCCTCGGCATGCGCGCCGTTGCGCCCGCGATGCGCGAGGCGGGCCGCGGCTCGATCGTCAACGTCTCGTCGATCGACGGCATGAGCACCAAGAGCGGCCTCGTCGCCTACAGCGCCAGCAAGTGGGCGCTTCGCGGTATGACGCGCGTGGCGGCCGTCGAGCTCGGGAAGTACGGCGTGCGCGTCAACGCGGTCTGCCCGGAGGCTGGCAATGCGGAGATGTTCCGGCCCTACGTGCCGGCCGGCGTCGATCCGGAGGTCGCGGCGTCGTTCTCGCAGCGGATCCTGAAGACGCAGATGCAGCGCTCGCTCGCCGACAAGATGGACGACGTCGCGCGCATGATCGTGTTCCTGGCCTCGGACGAGAGCGGCTCGTGCACCGGCACCGACTTCCTGGTCGACGGCGGAAATCTCGCGGGCACGCGCATCGAGGTCGGGAAGTCCTGAGCCACGGGCCTCCGGCCGTCGCTATGGTTCGGCGCCACCGCGCCCGCGCGCGTGGCCGCACAAGGAGCGGACGATGATCCACGGAATCGACCACACGGCGCTCTCGGTGCCGGACTTCGACAAGGCGCTCGACTTCTACTGCGGTGTCCTCGGCTTCGAGGCCGAGTTCAAGGCGGGCTGGCCGAAAGGGGCGAAGCCGCTCGACGATCTCGTGGGCCTGAAGGACTCGGCGTCGAAGGTCGCGATGCTGCGCCTCGGCGACACGAAGATCGAGGTCTTCCAGTACGAGAACCCCGTCGGCAGGCTGCAGGATCCGCAGCGTCCCGTCTGCGACCACGGGATCATCCACCTCTGCTTCCGCGTGTCGGACATCCACGCCGAGTACAAGCGCCTCTCCGACGCCGGCGTGCGCTTCAACGCGCCGCCGGTCGATCTCGGCCGCGAGATCTGCTGCTACGGTCGCGATCCGTTCGGCAACGTCTTCGAGCTGCTCGAGAAGAAGCAGAAGAAGTAGGGCGGCGCGCCTCATCCCGACCGGGCGCCCTTCCGATCAGCGCGCGGGGGTGCTCGCGTGCTCGTCCTCACGGGTCTCGTCACCGCGCTGAACCTCGCGCTGTCGCTGGTCGTGGGCCTGCGCCTGCTCGGCCTCGCGCGGCGCGGCGGCTGGCCCGCGCCGGAGCTCTCGCTCGCGATCTACTTCGTAGTCAGCGCCTTCCTCGCGACCCCGCCACAGGTCGTCGTCTACGGCGGCATGGGTGATCCGCGGCTGGCGGTGGCGGAACCGGTCGCGCGCGCGCTGCTCGCCTTCGCGGTGCTCGCGATGGCGATCGGCGCGGGCGCCGCGTACGTCTTCACATGGAAGACCTTCCGCCCCGAGCGCGCCTTCGCGAAGGCGATCGTCGCGGCGGGCTGCGGCTGCCTGGCCCTCGGCTACGCGATCGAGGCGATCTTCGAAGGCTTCGCGCCGGTCATGTTCGCGGGGCCGGGCCACTGGCTCGGCTGGCTCGGCCGCACCTTGGCGATGGTCGGGATCAGCTTCGAGTCGTTCCGCTACTGGCTCGTGCTGCGCCGGCGGCTGCGCCTCGGCCTCGCGGATCCCGTCGTGACCAACCGCTTCCTGCTCTGGGCGCTCTGGGCCTGCTGCTCGACCTTGAACTTCGTCTCGGATCTCGCGTCGCGGATGTTCTACTGGCTCTGGTTCGGGACCATCGAGCCGGTTCCCGCGTATCTCGCGCTCTTCGTCACGCCGACCATCGCCGTCACGATGGTGCTCGGCGCGGTCTCCGCCGTGACGCTCTTCCTGACCTTCTTTCCGACGCCGGGCTATCTGCGCTGGGTGGAGGCGCGCGGCGCGACGGCGCAGGCCCGCTGATCCGACCGCGGCGGGCTACTCGCCACCCGTCTGCTCCGCGACCTCGTCATAGTGCGCCTTCGCGGCGTCGTAGGCGCGCTGCGCGTCGGTGCGTTCCTGGGCGATCTTCTCGCGCTCGGCGCCCTTCGGGTAGTTCTTCGCGCGCATCAGGGAGTAGGCGGCGTTGGCCTGATCGAGCCGGACCTGCGCGTCCGAGACGGCCGCGCGCGCGCGCTGCAGGGCGTCGCGCGCCGCGGCTCCGGTCGGTCTCGCCGCGTCGGGCGCCGAGGCCGCCGGAGGTGCGTGGTCATCGGCGAGCATGGGACTCGCGCCGAGGAGGGCGGCGGCGAGGAGAACGGCGAGGCGACGGGTCATGGCGTCTCCCTTTGCTGGGTCCGGCGCGTGCCGGACCCTCGTTCCATCGGCTCGACTGGGTTCCGACTCGAGCACGACGCGATCGGGCCTGGACTCGATTCGGATTGGACTCGAGTCCAACTCGTAGTAGACTGCGGTCCAATGCCCGGACCGGTCGCTCTTCCGCGCGTCGTGCAGGCGCGCGCCTCGATCCTCGAGGCCGCGCGGGAGCTCTTCGCCGCGCGCGGACTGCACGAGGTGACGATGGCCGACGTGGCGGAGGCCGCGGGCGTGGCGCGCGCGACGGTCTTCAACCACTTCGGCACGAAGCACGCGCTCGTCGACGCGATCACGGCCGAGGTGCTGCACGGGTACGTGCTGCTCCTCGACGGGGCGCTCGCCGACCGCCGCGCTCCGACTCCGGTGCTGCTGCGAATGCTCTTCGAGTGGATGGGTCGCGGTATCGAGGAGGACGAGCGCTTCTACCGCGCGATCTTTCGCGAGATCGCGAAGCTCTCCCTCGGCCTCGACGAGGGCAGCGAGGCAGAGGCCAAGCGGCGCGTTGCGCTCGAGCGCCTGCTGGCGCTCCACACGCGCGGTCAGGCGCGCGATGAGCTGGTGCGAACCCAGCCCGCCGAGCACCTCGCGTCGGCCTTCGACGCGCTGGTCTTCGGCACGATCATCCACTGGCTCTACGAGGACCCGGGCGAGCCGCTCCACCTGCGCATGCTGCGCGCCGCCGATCTCCTGCTCGGCGGCATCGCGGTCCAGCCCGAAGCCGAGTACCGCGGGCCGGCGCCGCAGCTCCTGCCCGCCGACGCCCTCGCCAACCGGCCGGCACGCCGCACCGGCGCGCCCGCTCGCCGAAGGAGGAGACACCCATGACGGCCACCCCCATCCAGACGCTTCCGACCTACGCAAGACGGCGTCGCCGCGCGCGCCCGCAGTGGCGGCGCGCCTGGCGCGCGCTGCGCACCTTGCTCGACGATCCCGACGCGACCGAGAACGCCTTCGAGGTGATCGCGGCGCTCGAGCCGGACCAGCTCGAGCGCGCTCTCGCGAGCTTGCTCGCGCATCCGGAGGGAAGGCGCCTCTTCCTCGAGCGGCCCGCGCTGCTGCCGCGCTTGTGCGACCGCGGCGCGCTCGCGGCGCTGCCGGAGGGAAGCCTCGGACGCGCCTACCTCGCGCACCTCGATCGCTTCGGTCTCGATCCCGCGAAGCTGGTGAGGCTGGACCGCGGCTATGCAGGGGAGATGGGGACCGAAGGAGAGGTCGAGCGCTGGTTCGCGGAGCGCGTCTCGCTCTCCCACGATCTCTGGCACGTGCTGACCGGCTACGGCGCCGACGGGCACGGCGAGACGGCGCTGCTCTGGTTCTCGTTCGGCCAGTCCGCGGGACTCGGGATCGGCTTCCTGATGCTCGGCGCCGCGTGGCGCAGCGACGGGGGACGCGGCTGGTGGCTCTACCTGCTGCGCGCCTGGCGGCGCGGCCGGCGCGCGGGCTGCCTCGGCGCGCTGCCCTACGAACAGCTGCTCGCGATGCCACTCGCGGAAGTGCGGCAGCTGGCCGGCATCGAGCCGCCGGAGCGCGCCCACCGCGGCGGCGTCCGCGTCGACCCTTTGTCGCAGCTCTGAGATCAGCCCGCGGGCTGCCGGCGCGCGCGCAGCCGCGCGCAGAGCGCGAGCGCGACGACGCCGCTCGCGACGAGCGAGGCCGCGCCGGGCTCGGGCAGCGCGACGATGCGGTCGACGCCGGCTGTCGCCACGATGTTGTCGCCGAAGGCGGATGGAACCGCCGAGTTCAGGATGCGCAGGGTCACGACGCCGTTCATCACGGTCGCGTAGTCCGCCGTTCCCTGCGTGCGCGTGAGATCGGCGCTGCCGAGCGGGAACACGAAGAAGTGCCAGCCGCTTCCGGCCAGCAGCGAGACCGGCACCGTCGATGCGAACCAGGTTCCACCGGACGAGGGCGCCGAGATGTTCCCGAGCACGACGCGCATCTGGAGGTCGGTGTCTCCGAGGTTCTCGAGGAACATCCCGATCGCCTCGATGCCGGCCGCCGTGTAGCTGCCCGCCCACTGGAGCTGGTTGAAGGTCACGAGCTTGCCGTTCTGCGTGACGCCGTCCGCGTGAAGGAGCAGGAAGCCGTCGCTCCCGCCGCCCGGACCGCCGAGCGCGGGAGTGCCCTGCGCCCAGGCGTCCTTGACGCCGTTGAAGTCGTCCTGCTGGCCCTGCGTCAGCGCGGCAGATGCCGCGCTGCCGACGAGAAGTGCGATCGTGATCCACGCACCCAGCCACCGCATCCGCATCTCCTTCGCGACACCACTGCAGCGTGTCAGATGCTAGCGCCGGCCACCTCCTCCGAAGCCTCCACCTCCGCCGCCGAAGCGCCCCCCGAAGCCGCCGCCGCCGAAGTGATCGCCCCAGCCGCCTCCGCCACCACCCCCGAAGCCGCCGCCGCCGAAGCGGTCACCGCCGCCACCACCGCCGAAGCCGCCACCGCCTCCGAAGCTGTTGCTCGCCGCGGCGGAGCGGCTGTCGCCTTCGCTGCGCGCCTGCTGCTCTCGGTCTGCCCACGAGGAGTCGGACGCCGACTGGCCCTGCGAATTGGTCCAGCCGCTGCCGTTGTTGTGGTAGACGTTGCCGTCCGCGCCCGCGT
>Ga0335084_10002564_pt1 | contig 17577 bp, 14 predicted proteins | sample Lox_Sample_44_FD_206721 | JGI IMG/M metagenome (GOLD analysis project Ga0335084, IMG submission 206721) | Soil microbial communities from Loxahatchee National Wildlife Refuge, Florida, United States - Lox_Sample_4.4 | ecosystem: Environmental > Terrestrial > Soil > Wetlands | place: USA... | reverse complement strand
AAGATTGAGTTCCGTCACCATGCCGTTCATTGCGTAGATCTCACTTCCGAGCTGGGGCACGAAAAAGACGTTCATGACCGATGCGGACGTCAGTCGAAAGTGCACAGGCGTCCCGGCCGGTGCGACTAGTACATTGACGCTCGCAATATGCTGGTCTGGGTAAATGAAGAGCCACTTCCAATCGAGTGCGACGACCTGAACCTCGAGCGGCTCGCGGTGCGTGGGTAACGGTTTGGCGGGGTCGAGGTCGTGGGACCCTATCCAGGCGATCCCTCCGAGAAATAGGATGACGAGCGCCGGAATTGACCAGACCAGCAGCTCCAGTCGACCGGAGTACGCCCACAGCGGGGCGTAGACCGCCCGCCGATTAGAGGCGCGATACCACCAGGCGAAAGTCAGGGTGCAGACGATCGTCGGCACGACGATCGCGAGCATGATGGCGAGGGAATCGAGGAGAATTACCCGTTCGGCAGTCCCCACCGGTCCTGCCGGGCTCAAGAGACCGCCGTCGCAAGCGCTCAGAGTTCCGGATAGCAGTACGAGCAGGCTGACCCGATGCGCTGCCGCGAAGAAGCGGGGGCGCGGTAGCGGCATGACGGTGCGGGTAGTGGAAGCCATGGCCGAGTGACCTCTGCGTACGTTGAAGTGCAGGGTGTCAGACGGCGACTCACCGCTAACTTACCGCTGCAGCCATTCAGGCCGGGGCCGACTGGTGGGGGCGTGAGGGGCCTGTGAGCAATCCTTCGCTAAAGTCCCAAGCCAAGGATCGAACCTAGCGAATCCCGTCACCCCATGCGAAGACAGAGACAATCAGATAGACCACCCAGTGCTTGCGGCGGCAGCGCTGCACGCTCTGCAGCCGCAGGACCGCTGGACAGGCTTGTGGCCGACGGTGAGGAGCCGCAGGGCGGCGCGCACATCATCTCGCCCCGTCGCGGGTATCTGCATCATGGCATTTACGTCGGCGATGGACGCGTCGTGCACTATGCCGGCATGGTGCATGGATTCTTCCGCGGCCCAGTGGAAGAAGTGTCGCTGGTTCAATTCGCTGGCGGTCGAGACGTATGGACGCGCTGGCGCGGGGTGCCCGCCTTCGATCGGGGGGAAATCATCGGTCGAGCACGTTCGCGCGTCGGCGAGAACCGGTATCAGATTCTGCATAACAACTGCGAGCACTTTTGTGAGTGGTGCATTCACGGTGAGCCGCGCAGTTATCAGGTCGAGCACCTACGTCCATCGCGACGCGCACTGGCCATGATCTTGATGTTGATCGGGCGGTGGGCCGAGTTCTGCACGCAGCTGCGGTCGAGGCCGCACGCAATCCGCTCGACGTATCAGCTGCGCTAACGGCCATTAGCGTGCTGTTTCCCAGCCACCTCCGAGCGCAAGGAATACCGCGATCTCATCGGTTGCAAGCTCGGCATGGGAGGCCGCCAGCGCGCCGTCTGCCGCGGCCAGAGTCCGTTGCGCATCCAAGAGCGACAGGGAGTCAATCTTGCCCGCGTCATGGAGCCTGCGGGCATCCAGCTCCGCTTCGCTGGCGCGAGCCTGCGCGGCCATGAGGTCCTCTTCGCGCTCTCGGTCACGTGCATAGGTTGTCAGTGCACTCTCCGTGTCGCGCAGCGCCGTCAGCACCACGGCGTCAAAACTAGCGAGGGCAGCTTTCGCTTCGGCCCCTGCGGTTGCGATCTTTGCACGCGCGACGGACGGGTTGGCCTGCCAGTGGATGCCGAGCCCGATGCCGTAGCGATTGGTGGGGGTGGTCAGCAGGTCGCTCAGCGCGCCCGTCGAACCGGCGCTTAGGCCCAGCGTGACCCGCGGATATAGATCGGCGGTGGCGACGCCGATACGCGCCGTGGCTGCGCCCAAGTGACGTTCCGCTTCCCGCACGTCCGGTCGCCGCCGCAAGAGCGCCGCGCCATCGCCAACCGGAATTGGCTTTCCCAGGCGCGGCGCTCCCAAGCATGACTCAGCCGTTCGCGGATATTCCGAGGGCGGCCGGCCTGTCAGTGCAGCCAGGCGATAAAGCGCGTTGCTGCGCTGTCCCTCGAACGCTGGAATGTTCGCTTTGAGCTGTGCGGCAAGTCCCGCGGAGCGTGTGTAATCGAGCTTCGGAGCCCGTCCTGCGGCCAGCAGACGCTGCGTGACCGCGGCGCTGTCGATCTGCAGCTGCAAGGAGCGGCGAGCAACCGCGAGCTGCTCGTTTGCGTTGCAGACCTCGGCATACGCGCGCGCCGTCTCCGCCGCCACAACGACTTTGGTGAGATCGTAAGCGGCTCTTACCGCTTCGTTGTCCGCTTGGGCGGCCTCGACGGCGCGACGCAGCCGCCCGAGAAAGTCAACCTCATAGCTTACCATTATGCCCGTGTCATAGAGGCCCGACGGAGAAAGAGAGCCAGGATAAAGATAACTCTCGGCCGAGAGCTGCTGGTAGCTCGGATCGAAGTTCACGGTGGCTGACGGTTGCCGCCGAGCGCGGGCCTGCTGCAGCAGTGCGGCGCTGCGCTCGAGGTTCGCCCGCGCGACTCGCAGATCCGCATTGGCGGCCATTGCTTGGGCGATAAGTTGATCTAGCGCAGCTGAGTCATACAGATGCCACCAGGTGTTTGGAACAGGTTCCTGGGAAAACTCGGTACCGGAAGCGCTGATGAAGGCTCCCTGCGCCGCAGGGGCGTACACCAGCGCTGCCGGCGGTGGGCCTCGATAGTCGGGCCCGACCATCCGGCAGCCTTCCGAGCCAAGCAGGCATGCGCTCAGCGCGATCAGAAGGACGGCCCTGCGACCGCGCTTCAAGGCGCGCGCTCCCGCGGCAGTGCAGGAGCTTCGAAGGAAAGGTCAATGACGGTTGCGGTGCGACCAGCAATCAGGCGAACCGTAGTGTCGGCCGTGTCGAGCTTGATTCTCACCGGCACCCGTTGCGCCAGCCTCACCCAGCTGAAGGTCGGGTTGATATTCGCGACGAGATTACCGGTGGGCGTGCGTTCGCGATCCTCGATGGCAGGTGCGATACTTTCCACTCGGCCGTAGACCAGTTGCGATTCTCCCATCAGACGCACTGATACGCGGTCACCGAGGTGAATGCGCCGCAAGGTCGTCTCTTCGAAATAGCCCTCCACGTGCAGGCTGTCGCTGTCAACGAGCGCCAGCGCCTGCCGGCCAGTCGTGAGGTAGTCTCCGGGCCGCAACTCAAGGTTGGTGACCACCCCATTTACCGGGGCCACGATGACCGCACGCTTGAGATCGAGCTGCGTGGCGGCGAGATCGGCGAGGCCTCGCGCCAGGTTCGCTGCTGCTTCCTGCACGCGCGCCTCGCTCTGTTCACGTGCCTCGAAAGCGACCAAGTCACCGAGATTGTCGTTGCGGCGCGCTTCACGGCGGGTCTCGGCGAGGATGGCTCGTTCACGCGCCACCGTCGCCTCTGCCTGGTGCACGGCGATCTCGTAACGGGCCGTGTCAAGTCGAAAGAGTGTATCGCCCTTTCGTACGACTGCGTTATCAGTGACCGCAACGCTCGCCACGAACCCAGACTCATCGGGTGCAATGGTCACGATGTCTGCTCGTACCCGGCCATCGCGGGTCCACGGAGCACGCTCGTAGTGAAACCACATCCAGCGTCCCGCGACAATGGCAACCGCCGTGATGGCCACTGTGATCGTGGGACGCAGCAGTGAGACGATGCGGTGAACGAGTGAGTTTCCGAAGCGCATCGAGGGCCTCACGGACGCGTGCACGTTCTTGAAGGTGCCGTTGTCCATCGGTTCACTACCGCAGCCAAGCCTCAGCGAACGCCATCTGGTATGCGCCCACCGAGATTGCGCCCCAGAGAATTACGAATATCCCCAGGTCGAACAGGGCACGATGCCAAACTAGCCGATAGCACCCGGTGCGTGCTAAAACCCGCTCGACTAGCAGGGAGAGGACGAACGCTGCACCCGCCCAAACGAGTGCAGCCGGCACGTAGACCCCTCCGATGTTGATTTCCAGCATGGTCATCTCTCGCGCGAGAAGAAGCGTGCATGCCGCTGCAGAGCGTCCGCGATGATGGTGGCCTGAGCTGCGGCATCGATCGCGGGTGCGCCGGTGCCAGCATGCCGATTGCCTTGCGCGGCCGCAAAACGCACCAGCGCATCGCGGGCTTCAGCGGTATTCGCCTCGGCGAGGCACATCAGCGCCCGATCGAGCGTATCGCGCGCCGGTACAGTGGGCATCATTTGAAGCAGCGCGATGGAAGCCTGTCCGATTGAAAGCGCGGCGAGGAGCTCAGCTTCGTCCTCCAGAGTGGCCTGCCTTGGCATGGCAGCCAAGCGTTGCGAAAGCAGGCCGAGCCAACCTTCCTGCGAGAAACACCGCCGCCCACCGAGCAGGCCCCGCAGATCCCGCAAGGTAAGCATCAGCAGACGTCGGGTGCGCCGCTCGGGTGACAGAGGCGGAAGAAGTTGAAACAACAGCACCGGTACTGCAGTGCCGGCGACGATTGCGAGCGCCACATTGAACAGGCGTGCGGCACTGTAGTTGGTCTCGTTCTCGATCGCTAAAACGGGAACGAGATTCGCGACCGCCGACACGAATACGGCCTTGTGCCACGATCCGGCCGATAGGGCACCGAGTGGCAGCAGTAGCAGGGCCAATGCGATGGAAAGAGCGAAGAAACCGCCATGGATCGAAGGCAGGATGGCGAAAAGCAGGACCGCGGCAAGCGCGGCGGCAAGACCGCACCCCAATGCGAACTCCAGCGCACTCGAATAGGCTGCGTCAGTCTGGCGAGCGAACAAGACGACGCCGATTGCCGTGAAGATCATCATCGTCGGCGCGTCCGGCCAGCCGGTAGCGACCCAGAACAGCTCGACCGAAGCGAGTGCTACGACGATTCGCAGGCCATCCAGCAACCCAGGCAATGGGTCCGGCACATATACGCGCGCCCGGTGATGGACGTTCCACTGCATACGGGGTGTGCTGACCACTAGGAGCCCCTTTGCGACCGCTTTAAAGGCCTGGAAAATCCGCAGCAGCCCATCGTTGAGTACCCGGGATGAAATGTCGGCGGCGGGCCGCTGGGCGAGAAGCCGACCGTACGCGCTACAAGACTGATGTATCGCGTGTGGATCGCTCAGCCAGACCCGATCAGCGAGTGCGGCGACCGCCGGCAGAACGGGAGACAGCAGCTTCTCTGTACGGTGCACCGGCATGGTAATGAGATGGTTCGCCAGGGCGCGCCACGCCGAAAGCGCGACGAAGAACGATTCAAGAACTGCCTGCATCTGGGCACGGCGATGCCGCAGATGCGAAGGCTCTCCCATCGCCTCATCGATCGTTGCATCGAGTGCAATAACGCGCCCTATCAACGCACGGCGCGACGTCCTCAATCGCAGGTCTTCCTGGCCAGCCTGAAGCGTCTGAGCTACCCCGCCGGCGATCTCTCTGCCCACTTCGGAGATGGCTTCCGCAAGACGGAACCGGGCGTCGCCAAAATCGGTCAGCGAATGCACGATCACTGCGGCGGAGATGCCGATAATGATTTCGGTTACGCGCCATACGGCGACCAAGAACACACCCTGCGGATTCTCAATAATGCCCGCGAACACCAGCACGGCGGTGTACCCGGCAAGCGCGGCCGCATAGCCTGCGAAGTTATGCAGAATTGCGGTGAGAACTCCACAGACCACTGCCCACAGCGTAAGTCCGAGCAGAAACCCGACGTGATCCTGCGGGAACGCGGCGGTCAACAGGACGATAAGAACTCCGCCGACGACCGTACCAATCGCGCGGAATCGTCCTTTGCGTACCGAAGCGCCAAGAGCCGGTTGCGCGACGATGGCGGCGGAGGTTCCAGCCCAGTGCGCATTGTCTAGTTGCAACCAAAACGCGACAAAGAGAGCCAGGCAGACTGACGCCGTCAAACGCAGGCCATGGAGCAGCGCCGGTGTCGCAGAGGCGAGACCGCGCTTCAGGCCATCCGCACGTGCGCTGCCCCATCGTAGGAGCTCCCAGGTCTGAAGCGCTTCCGCTGCCACTGCCAGTCAACCCACAACGGTGGATAGGCCACTCATGGCACGTCCTGGCCTGCCAGTTCTGCGTCGATCTCGGTCGGCATCGGTCGTTCCTTGGGCCAGATTGGCTGCAGTCTTGGGCGTAGAGGAAAAAGGGCCTCATAGGATTGCAACGAAAAACCGCGCCGCCACAGTGAGTCGGCGTCCGCGCCGTCAGCTCGGAAAAGAAGGCGCTGGTGATGAACAGCTGAAAAATTGTGGTTCGACATCGTGCGACTCGTATTGCTCAGGTAGTTCACGCGTCGCCCATGATTCCGCATAGGGAACCGACATACGCCCAACATGGCGGGCCGACGCTCACCACAAGCTCACGCGTTCCGGGAATCTCCGCATGCGGCAAGGGCTGAGCCAATGTGACTGGAGGAGAAAATATGAAAATGGTCAACCATTACGTTGCCGCACTGCTGCGGCCGGCGTGAGGCGTATCTACGGTGTCGCGGCCGACTGCCTCCAACGCCGTCCGCAGGCAACGCGATATTTGCGCAAAGTATATCGGGCGCTGTGCCCGTCGACCGTCGGTGGATCAGGATGTACGCGCGGCGGTACTCATGATGTGCGAGTTCGAACGGGGATTCACGGGTGGATTCACCCGTAGCAAGGCGCGAGGGCGGTAAGCAACCAGCTGTGGAGGCTGGCGTTATATGGGTCTGCTCAACATATAGACCGCGCGCTATCTCGCAGTGAGCAGCAAGCGGTCGCTAATCGGCCGTGTCTGGGATGCCTCGATGACCAAAGTATGGACCCGGTGAGTTTGCGGTGAGTCTAAGCGCGTTACGTTGAGTCCCGCAAAACCTGTGGGGACTCTTACATGAGCACCATCATCGCAAAGTCATCTGGCACGCCAAAGCGCGCGGAATCTGGCCGGCTCTTTTTCCTCGACCTGAGCGCGGGCCGAGTGTTGTCGGCCGATCCGGATGGCTCGAACGTGAAAGTGATCGTCGAAGAGGGGAGACGTCTGCCAGATGGGTTGGCCATCGACGTTGCCATGAGACATCTGTACTGGACGAACATGGGAAATCCCAAGGCAAATGACGGTTCGATCATGCGTTCCGATCTCAACGGGGCCAATATGATCACCATTGTCCCGCCGGGCGGCACGTTCACTCCCAAGCAACTTCAGCTCGACACCACGAATCGCAAGCTCTATTGGTCAGACCGCGAAGGCATGCGAGTGATGCGCGCAAACTTCGATGGCTCGGAAATCGAAACTCTCGTGGATACGAGCGGGGGCGATGCGCGCCCGGGCGCGAATGCCTCCAAATGGTGTGTCGGCATCGCTGTGGATACTGCAGACAGTAAGATCTACTGGACGCAAAAAGGTGGCGATAACGCCGGTGAGGGCCGCATCTGTCGCGCCAGTATCAATATTCCACCGGGCCAGACAGCCGCGAATCGGCAGGACATCGAGCTTCTCTACAGCGATCTGCCGGAGCCCATAGACCTCGAGCTCGATACGCAGAACCGAATGATGTACTGGACCGACCGCGGTAACCCGCCCCGCGGCAACACGGTAAATCGCGCACCGATGGATGCAGTGCAGGGCGGCCGCAAACCGCCAGAGATCCTGTTCCCGGACTTGATGGAAGGCATCGGCCTTGCCCTCGATCGTAAGGGCGGCCGCATGTTTATTACCGACTTTGGCGGTACGGTGTACAGCGCCAATCTCGATGGGTCGGCCAAGAAAACGCTGCTCTTCGCCCAGGGGAATCTTACCGGGATTGCATACGTCGAGCTGCCCGTCGGCCGCTAGCGCGTGAGCGCTGTGAAATCTGCTGCCACTCAAACGATCAGGAGTAAAGAGAAATGACATCCGCCTCCGTAGCCACGAAACCAGTGAAGCAACCGAAGCCGCTCCCCGCGCCCAACAGCGACTTCTACGAGGTCTATGAGACGCTGCCTCCCGAAGATCTCGCGACAGTGAAGCGGCTGCGGGCGTTTTTGGAGGCCAAGGTCGCACCGGTCGTGACGAAGTATTGGGTCGAGGACGCCTTTCCGTTTGAGCTACTGCCAGCCTTGAAGGAATTGGGCATCGGCGGGGTCGGTATGCACGGCTACGGCTGCGCGGGCGGCGGCCTGTCGCTGTTGGGCTTTGTGCAAATGGAAATTGCGCGCGTCGATCCGTCATTCTCGACGTTCATGGGTGTGCACGACGGTCTGGCGATGGGCTCCATTTACATCGACGGATCGGAAGAGCAGAAGCAGAAGTGGCTGCCGCCGATGGCTCGCTTTGAGAAAATAGGCTGTTTTGGTCTCACCGAGCCGCTCGTAGGTTCCGGTGCCTCCGGCGGCCTGAACACGACGGCGAAGCGCGACGGCGACACATGGATTCTCAACGGCGAGAAGCGGTGGATCGGCAACGCTCCCTGGTGCGACGTGTCGATCATCTGGGCACGGGATGTCACCGATAACCAGGTGAAGGGTTTCATCGTCGAAAATAAGACGACGCCCGGCTTCAGCGTCGAGAAGATCGAAAACAAGGTGTCGTTAAAAATCGTCCAGAACGGCCATATCACCCTGAAGGACGTTCGAGTGCCGGAGGAGAACCGGCTCCAGGGCGGCAATTCTTTCCGGGACACCGCCAAGGTGCTGAAGATGACCCGATATGCCGTGGCATGGATGGCGACCGGATGTGCGATGGGCGCTTTCGAGACGGCACTCAAGTACAGCCAGGAGCGCTTGCAGTTCGGGAAGCCCATCGGATCATTTCAGTTGGTGCAGGATCTCCTCGCAAAGATGATCGCCAACATCACGGCGTCGCAGTGCTTGATCATGCGCCAGGCTCAGCTGCACGCCGAAGGTAAGCTGACCGACGCTCATGCGGCGCTTGGCAAGGCGTTCGCAACGGCAAAGTGCCGCGAGACGGTCGCGTGGGCGCGTGAGGTGCTCGGTGGCAATGGAATCGTCGCCGACTACAAGGCTGCGCGCTTCTTCACGGACGCCGAAGCGCTCTACTCATACGAAGGCACCTATCAGATGCAGAATCTGATCATCGGCAAGGCCGTCACCGGATTGAGTGCGTTCCTGTAACGCTGATCGAGCTTCGAGAGAGGAGACGTCGCCATGGTTGCCCCAGTACCCGTATCGCCACTCGAGCAACGGCCGGCACCCCTGTTCGCGCCGAACACAGTGCTGTACGAAAAAAAGGGCGCGGTAGCCTACGTGACGGTCAATCGGCCAAAAGTGCTCAATGCCCTGAATACACCGACCTGGGCGGCTCTGCGAACTGCATTCGAGGACGCGCGCGATGATCCGGAAGTGCGCGGCGTCATTCTGACAGGCACCGGCAACAAAGCATTCATTGCGGGTGCCGACATCGGTGAGCTCGCGCATGCCACCGCCATCGAAGCGGAGCAGTCCAGCCGTTTCGGACAAGGTGTACTCGACCTGATCGAAAACCTGGGCAAGCCGGTGATCGCGGCGGTAAACGGCTTTGCGCTCGGTGGGGGTTGCGAGACGGCCATGGCCTGCACCATCAGGATCGCGGCCGACACGGCGAAGTTTGGCCAGCCCGAAGTCACGCTTGGGCTCGTTCCAGGCGGTGGCGGCACACAGCGTTTGCCGCGGCTGGTCGGAAAAGGTCGCGCCCTGCAGCTCATTCTTTCCGGCGAGATGATTAGTGCGGAAGAGGCTTATCGCATCGGGCTCGTCAACGAAATCCTTCCAGCGACCGATCTGATCGCGCGCGCGGAGACCATCCTGCAGAAGATCGCCTCCAATGCTCCCATTGCGGTCAATTTCGCGCTAGCTGCCGTGAACAGTGGGCTAGAGACGACCCAGAGCGAGGGCGCGCGGCTCGAAGCGTCCTACTTCGGTCTCTGCGCCGCAACCGAAGACAAGCATGAAGGCACGTCCGCCTTCATCCAAAAGCGCGTACCACAGTTCCATGGGCGCTGAAATGAGCTCGGCGCATGACAATTCAGGAGATATCGATGGCAAGCGATAACATTTTCTCCGGCTTGAAAGTCGTTGAAATGGCAAGTTTTATTGCCGGTCCTAGCGCGGCAGTGATCCTGTCCGACTTTGGCGCCGATGTGATCAAGATCGAGCCGCCCACCGGCGACACCTGGCGACAAGGGCACAAGATCCCACCGCAGCCGCAAGCGGCAGACGCCTACCCGTTTCATCTTGCCAACCGTAACAAGCGCGGTGTCACGCTCGATCTGAAATCTCCGAGCGCTGGTCAGGTTCTCGAGCGCTTGGTCAAGTGGACGGACGTACTCATTGTCAATACGCCGCATCCGGCACGCAAGCGGCTAAAGCTCGAGTACGACGATGTCGTGCAGTGGAATTCGCGTCTCATCTATGCGGATCTCACTGGCTTCGGCGAGAAAGGTCCCGACGCCGGGCTGCCGGGATTCGACATCACGGCGTACTGGGCACGCAGCGGGCTGTTGTCCCTGACGCGCGACGCTGGCGCACCGCCAACCTGGCCGGTTGCCGGCAGCGGCGACAATGCGACCGCGGTCGGCCTTTATTCCGCGATCGTGACAGCGCTCTATCGGCGTGAGCGTACCGGCCAAGGATCGTATGTCACCACCTCGCTCCTCGCGGAAGGCGTCTGGTCGGCCAGCGTCTCGATTCAAGCCGCGCTGTGCGGGGCCCATTTCTTCGGACTGCACGACCGTAAGAACCCGGCAAATGCAGCCTTGAATGTATACCGCGCAGCGGACGACACCTGGTTCGTTCTGATCGTCACGCCTGACAAACTCGCCGCTGTAGCAAAGGCGCTCGGCCGCGCGGACCTGCTGACCGATCCGCGCTTCTCCGATCCAGTCAAACTGATACAGAACATGCCGTACCTCACTGCAATTCTCGATGAAATCTTCGGCTCGCAGCCGATGACTCATTGGTACGAGGTCTTTAATGGCGTACACGTCACCTTCGGCGCGGTACGCGGACCCCAGGAAGTCATCGCCGATCCGCAGCTACGATTGAATGACATCGTCGTACCGCTCGAAGGCGCCGGTGACAAGCTGACCGCCACGATCAGCAGTCCCATTCAGGTGCACGGGCTCACCAAGGTGCCTGCCAAGCGTGCTCCAACGCTTGGAGAACACAATGAAGAGGTTCTGAAGCAGCTCGGGTTCAACGCGTCCGAGATCGATGCCTTGCACGCAAGCGGCACGGTTCCGAAAGGAAAAGAGGAACGCGTGGCCACGGAGGCGGCGCCAAATTACGAATGTGGAAGACTGTCGCCTTGTGCCGGCGCGGAAATGTGACCATTCGACCAAAGGAGAGCTGACCATGTCCACCAATAAGCCCATTAGTCGCGTCGCCATCATCGGTACCGGCGTGATCGGCGCGAGCTGGGCGGCCTTATTTCTGGCGAAGGGCCTGGAAATCGTGGCGACCGATGTGGCGCCGAATGCTGAAGGCGGCCTTAAACGTTTCATCGACGCGGCGTGGCCAGCGCTGAAGAGATTGGGTCTGGCCCCTGGAGCATCCCGGGCGAAACTCTCCTTTACGAGCGATTTGGCCACTGCGGTCAAGGGCGCGGATCTTGTCCAAGAGAATGGGCCCGAGAGAATCGAGTTCAAGAAAAAACTTTACGGTCAGCTTGATGAGCTATTGCCCGCAAACGTCATCATCGCATCGAGTTCCTCCGGACTCACCATGAGCGAAATCCAGTCGGGCTGCGGCGCGCACCCGGAGCGATGCGTGATTGGACATCCTTTCAACCCGCCACACGTGGTCCCTCTGGTGGAGATCGTGGGTGGCGCCAAGACTTCCGAAGATACGATTCGTCGCGTTGACGACTTTTACACCGCGATAGGTAAACGGACCATCCGGCTGCACAAGGAAGTGCCTGGGCACGTTGCCAATCGCTTGCAGTCGGCTCTGTCGCGCGAGGTTTACCACCTCGTTGCCGAGGGGGTCGTGAGCGCTGCCGATGCCGACACCGCATTGTCATGGGGACCAGGCCTGCGGTGGGGGATCATGGGCAGCTTGCTCTTGAATCACCTCGGCGGCGGCCAAGGCGGCATCGAGCATTTCTTCGCACAGTTCTCCGGTCCTATGACAGCTTGGTGGAAGGTGCTCGGGCAGCCGGTATTGACGCCAGAAGTGCAGAGGAAGCTCATCGATAGCGTTCAAGCGGAGGTCGGCACGCGCTCGATTGACGAACTAGCGGCAGAGCGAGACGAGCTGCTGCTCGGGCTCATTGAGCTGCGCGCTAAGGCAGAGAAGCCCTCGGGCGTCTCCGCAAAGACGGTGAGCGCCAGTTGACAGCCGGAGTTCTGCTGGCGCACATCGCAGCGCCGCGAAGGTCCTTACACTAGGTCCGATACCGAAAAGCAGGCCGCAAGATGAACGCAAGCGTGGTCTCTTCTCCAGCAGAAAGTTCTTCGTCGGAGCGGCCTGCGAGGCCACGAATCGTCATCGTCGGTGGTGGCTTCGCAGGAGTCGCGACTGCCAAGGCCCTGCGACATTGCGATGCGGATATCACGCTAATTGATCGTCGCAATCACCACATCTTCCAACCGCTCTTGTATCAGGTGGCTACGTCGGTGCTGGCGTCCGCCGATGTCGCCGCACCGATTCGGCAGCTGGCCGCTCGGCAAAAGAACGTGTCGGTAATGTTGGCGGAGGTCGTTGCCATCGACTTGAAGTCCCGATCGGTCGATGCCGAATGTCCCGGCATTGGAACTAAAAAAGTGGGGTTTGACTATCTGGTGGTCGCCGCGGGCACGCAGTCGAGCTATTTCGGTCACAACGAATTTGGAAAATATGCCCCGTGTCTGAAGACGCTCACGGATGCGGAAACGATACGCACAAAGATACTCAGCGCCTATGAGTTGGCGGAGTCTTCTGATGATGCAGACGAGCGGCGCCGCCAGATGACATTTGTGCTTGTTGGCGCGGGGCCAACCGGTGTGGAGTTGGCGGCATCGATCGCCCAAATGACCAATACGACGCTGCGCTCGAACTTTCGACGGATCGACCCTGCGAGCACGTCGATTGTCCTGCTGGATGGCGCCAAGCGCGTACTTCCGAGTTTTGCCGAATCGTTGTCGGAAAAAGTGACCCAGCGCCTGGAGAAGCTCGGTGTAAGGGTGATCACGAGCGCGACCGTGGAGCATATCGATGCGGAAGGCGTGATTGTCGGCGGCAAGAGGATCGAAAGCGGTACGGTTTTGTGGACGGCGGGCGTATCGCCGTCGCCGCTCGTGAAGATGCTCGGTGTTGCGACCGACCGGGCGGGTCGAGCTTGCGTCGGTCCTTACGCGAATGTCCCGGACACTGAGGGAATATTTGTCGTCGGCGATACCGCAACGCTGATCCAGAACGGTCGGCCGTTGCCGGGTGTCGCGCAGGTTGCAATCCAACAGGGACGGTACGTCGGCCGGTTGATTGCCTCACAGCTCAGTGGGGGCGAAGCGCCTCGTCCGTTTCGGTACTTCGACAAGGGCAATATGGCCGTCGTCGGCAAGAATTTCGCGATCCTCGAAGCCGGGCGCTTTCGGCTCGCTGGTTTCACGGCATGGCTTGTCTGGGCATTCATCCACCTGATGTTCTTGCCGCAGTTGCAGAACCGCCGGCGCGTTCAAAACCAATGGTTCTGGAGCTACTTTACCGGGCAGCGCGGGTCGCGTCTCGTTACCGAAGCGCCGCGCGTCGGCTTCTAGTGTTCCATCCTTGTGCGATAACCGGTCAGCGGAGTCTTCTATGAGCCAATCAATCGAGAATTCGTCAGCCCCATCTGGCGGGCAACTGACTACGAGCGCAGGCAATCCCGTTGCCGACAATCAGAATTCGCTGAGCGCCGGTCCTCGGGGTCCTCTGCTACTGCAGGACTATCAGTTGGTCGAGAAGCTCGCGCACCAGAACCGCGAGCGAATTCCTGAACGCCCGGTGCATGCCAAGGGGTGGGGTGCATATGGCACGTTGACGATCAGCGGCGACATCTCGAAGTTTACGAAGGCGGAAGTACTTCAACCCGGAGCGCGCACGCCGCTCATCATGCGCTTTTCCACCGTGGCCGGCGAGCTGGGCGCCGCCGACGCCGAGCGCGACGTACGCGGTTTCGCGATAAAGTTCTATACCAAGCAGGGCAATTGGGATTTGGTTGGCAACAATACGCCGGTGTTCTTCGTCCGTGACGCCTACAAGTTCCCCGACTTCATTCACACGCAGAAACGCCATCCGAAGAGCAATTTGCGCTCGCCCACCGCGATGTGGGATTTCTGGTCCTTGTCGCCGGAGAGCCTGCATCAGGTGACAATTCTCATGTCCGACCGTGGTCTGCCGATCGGTGTGCGCCACATGAACGGCTATGGCTCCCACACGTACAGTCTGATCAGCGCTGTCGGCGAGCGCGTATGGGTGAAGTTTCACTTCAAGACCCAGCAGGGTCACAAGTTCTGGACCAATGCGCAAGCGGCCGGTGTCGTCGGCCGCACCCGCGAATCGACCCAGGAAGATCTGTTCGGCACGATCGAGAAAGGCGAGTTTCCGAAGTGGACGATGCAGGTGCAGATCATGACCGAGGCGCAAGCCGATGCCTGGTCCGAACGCACCGGTTGGAATCCTTTCGACCTCACCAAGGTCTGGCCACACCGCGACTGTCCCGTTATCGATGTGGGCGTTCTAGAGTTGAACCGCAATCCGGACAACTACTTTGCCGAAATCGAGCAGGCCGCATTCGCGCCGTCCAACATTGTTCCGGGAATCGGTTTCTCCCCGGACAAGATGCTGCAGGCGCGAATCTTCAGTTATGCTGACGCGCACCGCTATCGACTCGGCACCCATTATGAAGCGTTACCGGTAAACGCACCGCGCTGTCCGGTACATCATTATCACAAGGATGGGCCCATGCGTTTCTTCGCCAACAACGCCAGGAACCCGGACGCATATTACGAGCCGAACTCGTTCTACGGCCCGCAGGACGACAAGCACTTCGCCGAGCCGCCGCTGGAACTGCACGGCGCAGCCGACAGATACGACCACCGTGACGGGAACGACGATTATACACAGGCCGGCAACCTGTTCCGCCTGTTCGACGCTGCGCAAAGGCAGCGTCTTTTCGAGAACATTGCGGCCGCAATGCGGGGTGTACCGGAAGAGATCAAGCGTCGACAGATTGCGCTGTTTGCAAAGTGCGACCCGGCCTACGGCGCCGGCGTGGCGAAAGCGGTAGAGCTCGAGGCGCCGAGCGACGATCGACTCAAGGCCATGGCGGCGACGGACGACCGCGAAAAGGCGTCGACCGCAGCCTGAGTCTTGACGATGGCTCAACACGAGCCAGGTGAGCCTGCCGTGAGCACCTCTGCCCCACCATTGCATCGAGGGACAATTTGAGGAGCACGCCATGGGGGCTACGCACGTCGGTTCAATTCGTCGGGTAGCTTCGACCCGCCTGCCGACACGGTGGGGCATGTATACGGGCCTGGCGTTCGAACGTGGGGTGTCGAACGGTACCCGGCGCATCGAAACGGCGCTCGCAATCGTTCTGGGAGATCCCGCCGCGGGAGGTCCCCCGCTTTTGCGCATACACTCGGAGTGCCTCACCGGGGAGATGTTCAGGTCGCTGCGATGTGATTGTGCCGACCAGCTCGACATTGCCATGCGCGAGATCGCGTTCGAAGGGCGTGGTCTTGTGATCTATGAGCACCAAGAGGGCCGCGGCATCGGCCTAATGGCGAAGCTGAAGGCGTACGCGCTTCAGGATGCCGGATTAGATACAGTGGACGCGAATCGCGCACTGGGGTTTGCCGCGGACTGCCGGGACTTCAGTCTGCCGGCGGCAATTCTGCACGTGCTCGGTATTCCTCGCGTGCGTCTGCTTTCGAACAATCCGGCCAAGGTTCGCGCACTGGATGATGCCGGTATCGACGTCATCGAGCAGCTGCCGTGTGAAGGGCAGCCGAGCGCCCACTCCTTTGGATATCTGCGTACCAAAAAGGACAGGCTCGGCCACACGCTGACGTTCGCACCGGCGGCCCCGAATAGCCCTGTTGTTCCACCCAAGTTCGCGAGCATTGAGGATGCCATTCGGGCACTGCAGGCCGGACGCATGGTCGTGGTGATCGACGATGAGGATCGCGAAAACGAGGGCGACCTGACGATGGCGGCGGAGATGATCACGCCCGGCGCGATTAACTTCATGGCAACGCATGGACGCGGAATCATCTGCCTCGCCATGACAGGCGAGCGCCTCGATGAATTGCAGCTCTCGCAGATGGTGCCGGAAAGCACCGCGCTTGGGGGCACGGCGTTCACAGCTTCAATCGACCTAAAGGGTAGCGGTGTCACGACCGGCATTTCCGCGCACGACCGGGCGCAGACCATTCGCGCCGCGATAGACCCCAAGAGTGAGGCGGGGCACTTCGCGCGCCCGGGACACGTTTTCCCACTGCGCGCGCGGGCCGGCGGGGTGTTGGAGCGTCGAGGTCAGACGGAGGCCGCAGTCGATCTCGCCAAACTTGCTGGTTTGTACTCCGCGGGCGTCATCTGCGAGATCCTAAATGACGATGGCACGATGGCCCGGGTGCCCGATCTCGTCCGTTTCTGCCGAAAGCACCAGTTGCTGATGATCACAGTTGCCGACCTCGCGCGCTATCGAATCGAAACGAGTGACCACGGGACATGTGCCAGGATCGATGGCCGATTCTCCGTATGTGACCGCTTTTATGCGCGGGAGTAAACATGACCGACTCGCGAGCCCCGGGCGGTATTACGGCGTTGTTCGACGGGCGAACCGAGCCGCGTGGTGGATCTGGCGGTGCGCCTGAACTGGAAGGTGACGCTGGTTAATCATCGCTCGGCCTACGCCAAACGCGCGCACTTTCCGCGCGCGGAGACCTTGCTGGAAGTGCATCCGCAGGAACTCGCCGCGGTGCTCGACCCGAGCGCCTTCGACGTCGCTGTCATCATGAGCCATCATCTGCCGTCCGATCTTGCGTACCTGCGGCGCTGGCGCCGACTCCCATCCCCTACGTCGGACTGCTCGGCCCAGCCGCGCGTCGCGACAAGCTGCTTGGTGACCTCGGCCCCGAGGGCGCGCGGCTGGGCCACCGGCTGCATGCACCGATCGGTCTGCCAATCGGCGGCCGCACACCCGAATCGATCGCACTGGCGATCGTGGCGCAGCTGCACGCCTTTATGGACGCACCTGCCCTCCACACGGCCGTTCCGATGAGCTCAGCCCGTGCCGCCGGGGCTGAGTAGTGGCGGCGTGCGAGCGTGAATCAGGTTAAGGTAGAGACGAGAAAGTAAAACCTTTCGGAGAAAGCTATCATGGCAGCAAAGAGCAAGCGCGCATTAACCCGCCGACGCAACGCGCCGCTGATCACGCCGACAGATCTCGGCCCTGAAGCACATAAGAACATCGCTGGGCCGATGAATGCGATACTCGCTGACGTATTTGCGCTTTATTTGAAGACGAAGAATTTCCACTGGCATATGAGTGGGCCGCACTTTCGTGATTACCATCTGCTTCTTGACGAACAGGCCGACCAGCTGTACGCGATGACTGATCCCATTGCGGAGAGGATCAGGAAGACCGGCGGCACGACACTTCGCTCCATTGGGC
>Ga0335084_10002563_pt1 | contig 17580 bp, 9 predicted proteins | sample Lox_Sample_44_FD_206721 | JGI IMG/M metagenome (GOLD analysis project Ga0335084, IMG submission 206721) | Soil microbial communities from Loxahatchee National Wildlife Refuge, Florida, United States - Lox_Sample_4.4 | ecosystem: Environmental > Terrestrial > Soil > Wetlands | place: USA: Florida... | reverse complement strand
CGAGGCGCTCGACGTCACGCGGCCGGAGGTCGACGCGATCATCCAGCTCTACCTCAAGCGCAACGTGTACTACGACGCGACGGTCACGGCGTACGGCTACTGGTACGACCCGAAGGACGCGCGGGTGTTCACGACGTGGCAGGACGAGATGAGCTTCCTCACGCCGCACGCGCGCGAGGTCGTCCAGGCGCGCCTGCCGCGGCCGTCGAACGAGCAGTTCCGGCGGATCTACGACGTCAAGCTGAAGGAAGTGAAGCGGTTCTACGATGCGGGCGGCGCGCGGCTCATCACGCTCGGCACCGATCATCCGAGCTGGGGCGAGTTCTTCTCCGGGTTCGGATCGCACCGCGAGCTGCAGGCGTTCGTGCTCGCCGGCATCCCGCCCGCGGCCGCGATCAAGATGGCCACGATCAACGCCGCGCGCGCGTTCGGCCTGGGCGATCGGCTCGGCTCGATCGAGACGGGCAAGCTCGCCGACCTCTTCGTCGTGCGCGGCAACCCGCTCGCCGATATCCGCCACACACGCGACGTCGAGCGCGTGATCGTGCGGGGCACGCTGTACGACGCGCGGGCGCTGCTCGATCAAGCCCGCGGCACGCTCGGACCGAAATCCGAGGCCGACGATGCCTGGTGGAAGGGCAACCGGCGGTTCGCCGGCGGATCGTGATCGGCCCGACGCGACCCGGCCGGCCGCCCCGCCCCAGCGTCCTAGATCACAGGCCTCGCTCGGCACCCATTCCCCCGACGAGGCCCCGGCAGTGAGCTCCCCCTTTCACAAAGGAGTCGCATGCGCACCCACACCGGCAACCTGATCCGCACGCTTCTCGCGGCCGCACTCGTCGCCGCGCTCCTGCCCGGCACCGCGCGCGCGCAGGATCGCTCGTTCTCGATGTCGTTCCTGCCCGGCGCGGACTCGACGGCCGCCCAGTCTTCCGGCGGCGGCGGCGTGGGCGTGGGCATCAAGGGCGGATGGTTGTACAACTCGCTGAACCTGTCCGGCGCGAGCGATCTCTACAACAGCCGCTCGGGCTGGATGCTCGGCATCTTCTTCGGCGGCAATCGCCCGGGCGTCGTCGGCGTGATGGGCGAATTGAACTATCTGAAGAAGAGCGCCACGGACAAGGCGACCGGCGCGGTCACGAACCTCTACTACCTCGAGATTCCCGTGCTGCTCCGCATCAACATCGGCGCGTCGTCAGCCAGCGGCGTGCGCGTCTACTTCATCGCCGGCCCCGGCTTCGACTTCAAGGTCGGCGATTCGATCAGCAGCCTCGCGGTCGTCCAGAACTATGAGACCTTCGACGTCAACCTGATCGCCGGCGGCGGTCTCGAGTTCGCGCGGATCATTCTCGAGGCCCGCGGATCGTGGGGCCTGCGCAACATCGCGGTGACACAGCTCAACCTGGGTGAGGACCTGAAGAGCCGGACGTTCGCGCTGCTGGTGGGCGTGCGCTTCAACTAGTCGTCGTTCCGGACTGATCGGAGTTTCTTTTTCGCGCTCTGGCGGCGCTTGACCTCGACGCGCCGCTCGCGGGACGCGGCCGACGGCCGGGTCGCGCGTCGAGCTTTCGGCGGGCGCGCCGCGCGGGCGACCAGCGCCAGCAGGCGCGCGCGGGCGGCGTCCCGGTTCTGGGCCTGCGTGCGGTGCTCGCGCGCTTCGATGACGAGTACGCCGTCGGTCGTCATCCGCTGGCCGGCGAGCGCCGTCAGGCGAGCCTTGACGTCCGCCGGGAGCGCGGACGCGCGGACGTTGAACCGCAGCTCAACCGCGGTCGCGACCTTGTTGACGTTCTGGCCGCCCGGGCCGGACGCCCGGACGAACCGCTCCTCGAGGTCGCGCTCGTCGATCACCGGCCTGGCTGCCGCACGGGCTTCCGGTCGTCCGCGGCGAGCACCGCGTGGTACTCCTGCAGCGACTTGACGTTCAGTCCCTCCGCCTTCAGCGCGCCGATGGCGCTGACGGCGGCGGCCGCGCCGGTGAGCGTCGTGATCGCGGGCACGCCCTGGAGCATCGCGACGCTCCGCACCGTCCGATCGTCGAAGAACGACTCGCGGCCGAGCGGCGTGTTGATCACGAGCGCGATGCGCCGGTTGAGCAGCTCGTCGCCGACGTGCGGCCGCCCCTCGTTGATCTTGTAGATGATCTCGACGTCGAGGCCGTGCGCGCGCAGGTAGGCCGCCGTGCCCCGCGTGGCGACGATGCGAAAGCCGAGCCGGATCAGCTCGCGCGCGATCGGCACCACGCTGGCCTTGTCCTGGTTGTTGACACTGATGAACGCCGTGCCGCCGTCGGGCAGGTGCTGCCCGGCGCTCATCTGCGCCTTCGCGAACGCCGACCCGAACGTGTCGGCGCCGCCCATGACCTCGCCCGTCGACTTCATCTCGGGGCCAAGCAGCGTGTCGACGCCCGGGAACCGGACGAACGGAAACACCGGCGTCTTGACGAACACGCCGGACACCGTCAGATCCTCCTTCAGGCCGAGCTCGGCGAGCGTCCTGCCGATCATGAGCTGCGCCGCGATCTTCGCCAGGGGCACGCCGGTGGCCTTCGACAGGTACGGCACGGTGCGCGACGCGCGCGGGTTCACCTCGAGGACGTAGACGACGTCGTCCTTGATCGCGAGCTGGGAGTTCATGAGGCCCACGACATTCAGCGCTTTGGAGATGCGCCGCGTGTAGTCGCGGATCGTCTCGACGATGGTCTCGCGGAGCTGGTACGGCGGCACGACGCAGGAGCTGTCGCCGGAGTGAATGCCGGCCTGTTCGATGTGCTCCATGATGCCGCCGATGACCACGGCGCCCGACGCATCGGCGAGCGCATCGACGTCGATCTCGGTCGCGTCCTCGAGGAACTTGTCGATGAGAATGGGATGCTCGGGCGACGCCTGCACGGCGTGCCGCATGTACCGATCGAGGGCGGCCGTGTCGTAGACGATCGCCATCGCGCGTCCGCCGAGCACGTAGGAGGGCCGCACGACGACGGGGAACCCGATGGACGCCGCGACGTCGCGCGCCTGGTCCGGTGACGTCGCCGTGCCGCTCGGCGCCTGCGGGATCTTGAGGTCATCGAGCAGCTTCGCAAACCGCTCGCGGTCCTCGGCCAGGTCGATCGAGTCGGGCGACGTGCCCAGGATCTTGACGCCGGCTTCCTGCAGCGGCAGGGCCAGCTTGAGGGGCGTCTGGCCGCCGTACTGCACGACGCACGCCACCTCACCGCCGGCGCTGGCCTCGCGGTCGATGATCGTGAGGACGTCCTCGAAGGTGAGCGGCTCGAAGTACAGCCGATCGACCGAGTCGTAGTCGGTCGACACGGTCTCGGGGTTGCAGTTCACCATCACGGTCTCGAAGCCCTCGTCGCGGAGCGCGAACGCGGCGTGACAGCAGCAGTAGTCGAATTCGATCCCCTGGCCGATGCGATTGGGCCCGCTCCCCAGGATCACGACCTTCCGCCTGGGCGTGGGCTGGGCCTCGTCCTCGTGCTCGAACGTGCCGTAGAGGTACGGGGTGAACGACTCGAACTCGGCGGCGCACGTGTCGATGCGCTTGTAGGCGGCGGCGAGGCCCGCGTCGCGGCGGCGCGCGCGCACGCGGGTCTCCTTGACGCCGAGCAGGCGCGCGAGGTCGCTGTCGGCGAAGCCGGCCCGCTTCACATCGCGCAGGAAGTCATCCGACAGGTCGCGGAATCCCCGTTCGACGACCGCCCGCGACATGTCCACGATCTCCTGGAACTGCGTCAGGAACCAGCGGTCGATGTGCGTGAGGCGCTGCACTTCCTCGAGGCTCCAGCCGCGCTCGAGCGCGCGGAACACGGCCCACATGCGCCGATCGGTCGGGATGCCGAGCGCCTGCTGCAGCGTCATCGCGTCCTCGGCCGCGCCGCGCGCCGACCCGACGAGCGTCTGGCCGACGAGCTGGCCGCTCGCCCCGAGCTCGAGCGATCGGAACGCCTTGAGGAACGCCTCCTTGAAGGTGCGGCCGATGGCCATGGCCTCGCCCACCGACTTCATCTGCGTGGTGAGCGTGCGGTCCGCCTGCGGGAACTTCTCGAACGCCCACCGCGGCACCTTGACGACGACGTAGTCGATCGTGGGCTCGAAGGAGGCGGGCGTCAGCCGCGTGATGTCGTTGGGAATCTCGTCGAGCCGGTAGCCCAGCGCGAGCTTGGCGGCGATCTTCGCGATTGGAAAGCCCGTCGCCTTCGACGCGAGCGCGGACGACCGCGAGACGCGCGGGTTCATCTCGATCGCGACCATGCGGCCGTCGGCCGGATTGACCGCAAACTGAATGTTCGACCCGCCGGTTTCGACGCCGACGCGCCGGATGATGCGCCGGGCCGCATCGCGCATGCGCTGGTATTCCTTGTCGGTGAGCGTGAGCGCGGGGGCGACCGTAATGCTGTCGCCGGTGTGCACGCCCATCGGGTCGACGTTCTCGATCGAGCAGATGACGACGAAGTTGTCGGCGCCGTCGCGCATCACCTCGAGCTCGAACTCCTTCCAGCCGATGACGGATTCCTCGACCAGAATCTCGTGCACCGGGCTCAGCCCGAGGCCGCGCTGCGCGAGCTCGCGAAACTCTTCGACGTTGTACGCGATGCCGCCGCCGACGCCGCCGAGCGTGAACGAGGGCCGGATGATCACGGGGAAGCCGAGCCGGTTCGCGGCCTCGAGCGCCTGGTCGAGCGTCTTCGCGTAGACGCTGTCGGGCACGTCGATGCCAATCGAGCGCATCGCGTCCTTGAACTTGAGCCGGTCCTCGGCGACCTTGATCGCCTCGACCGACGCGCCGATGAGCTGCACGCCGTGCCGCGCGAGCACGCCCTGCTCGCCGAGCTCGACCGCAAGGTTGAGGGCGGTCTGCCCGCCGACGGTCGGCAGGAGCGCGTCCGGCTTCTCGCGCGCGATCACGCGCTCCAGCACGTCGACGGTCAGCGGCTCGACGTACGTGCGGTCGGCCAGCTCCGGGTCGGTCATGATCGTCGCCGGGTTGCTGTTGACGAGGATGACCTCGAGGCCCTCGGACCGCAGCGCCTTGCACGCCTGCGTGCCCGAGTAGTCGAACTCGCACGCCTGTCCGATCACAATCGGACCGGAGCCGATGACGAGGATACGTTTCAGATCAGTGCGCTTCGGCATGAGTCATCGATAATCGGCAATCTACAATCGGCAATCGAAGAGCCATCGCCCATCGACATCGAGAATCGCCCATCGACATCGACCATCGCCCATCGACATCGACCATCGCCGATCGACCTCGACCATCGCCCATCGACCTCGACCATCGCCCATCGACCTCGACCATCGCCCATCGACCTCGACCATCGCCCATCGGCATCGAGAATCGCCCATCGACGTCGACCATCGCCCATCGACGTCGACCATCGCCCATCGACCTCGACCATCGCCCATCGACCTCGACCATCGCCCATCGACGTCGACCATCGCCCATCGACCTCGACCATCGCCCATCGACCTCGACCATCGCCCATCGACCTCGACCATCGCCCATCGAGCATCTCGATTAACGATCACCCGATGTCGATCATCGATGATCGATGCTCTTCGATTACCCGATTCTCGATTGCCGATTGCCGATGTCATGAGCGGTGTTCCATCGCCTCGAGAAACCGCGCGAACAGGTAGTCCGCGTCGTGCGGCCCGGGCGACGCCTCGGGGTGATACTGCACGCAAAACACCGGCTTCGAAACGTGCCGCAGCCCTTCGATCGTGCCGTCGTACAGGTTGAGGTGCGTGACCTCGACGTCTGAGGGCACGGTCGCCGGATCGACCGCGAAGCCGTGGTTCTGCGACGTGATCTCCACCTGCCCCGTGCGCAGTTCCTTCACCGGGTGGTTCGCGCCGCGGTGGCCGAACTTGAGCTTGAACGTGCGCGCGCCCATCGCCAGCCCGAGGATCTGGTGACCCAGACAGATGCCGAACACCGGCACGCCGCTCGTGATGAGCGCTTGCGCGTTGCGGATCGCGTAGTCGAGCACGGCCGGATCGCCCGGGCCGTTACTGAGAAAGACTCCATCCGGCGAGGACTCGAGCAGCTCCCCCGCCGGCGCAGCGGCAGGATAGACGCGAACCTCGCAGCCGTACGCCACGAACCGGCGCAGGATGTTCCACTTCATCCCGTAGTCGTACGCGGCCACGCGGAGCGGCCGCTTGGCGCGGTGGCCCGGAGGCACGGTGAACTCGGGATTGTCGCGCGGGGACTCGGGCGGGGGCCAGTCGAACGCCTCGCGGCACGTGACGTCCTTCACGAGGTCGGCGCCCTCCATCGGCGGGATCGCCCGCGCCTCCTCGACGAGATCCGCCGGGTCCGGATCGCCGGTCGCAATGACGCCGCGCATGACGCCCGCCGATCGCAACAGGCGCGTCAGCGCGCGCGTGTCGATGTCGGCGATCGCGACGATGCCCTGACGCGCGAGGTAGCCGCGCAGCGTGTCGTCGGCCCGCCAGTTGCTCGCGACGGGCGACTCCGACCGGACGATGAACCCGGCGGCCTGGACGCCGCGCGACTCGACGTCCTCGTCGGCGACCCCGTAATTGCCGATCTCCGGGCACGTCATCGTCACGATCTGGCCGGCGTAGGATGGATCCGTCAGGATCTCCTGGTAGCCGGTCATGCTCGTGTTGAACACGACTTCGCCGGCCGTCTTGCCCGCCGCGCCCGCGGCCTTGCCGCGGAAGGACATGCCGTTCTCGAGAGCCAGGACTGCGTTCATGGAAAGTTGGAAGTTCGAAGCCAGAGGTCAGAAGTTCCGCGACTCTTCAAGAGACACCTTCACCGAGGCCTCAGCCCCGGCCTTCACCGTCACCGTCGTCGCGATTGGTTTGTAGCCGGCGAGTTCGATGCGGACCGCGTGCGAGCCGACGCCAATGCTCGCAAGACGCAGCGGCGTGACGCCCACCGCGCGGCCGTCGACGAGGACGCTCGCCCCACGCGGACGAGAGTCCACCACGAGCGAGCCGGCCTCCGGGGCGCGCGCGGCACGCGCGTTCGCCGGCGCGGGTCTTGGGGAGGCCGTCGCCGTGGGCGTGACCGCGGGCGTAGCCGTCGGCGTCGGCCGCTCTTCCTTGGGCAGCGCGGCCGCCGGCGGAATCGGGGCGGACTTCTCAGCCAGCGGCGTCACGGGCGGCGGCGGCGGTGTCACACGCACGTCCGTATCGGACGACTGCGGTCGCGCGGGCTCGGCGGCGTGGGTTTCGGCCACCGGGGCCGAGCGGCGACCGATCGCGTAGCCGCCCACGCCCCCGACCACCAGGCATGCGACCGACGCCGCGATGACGGCCGACCAGGGAAACGGCGGCGCGGTCGTCGTCGTGCTGCCGAAGAAGGGCGGCGGCACGGAACGCGCACGCGACGAGAACGGCTCGATGGGCTCCGCCCGCGGGCGCAGCACCGCCGCCGGCTCGACGACGGCTTCCGCCACAGCACGCCCTTCGCTCTCGAAGTCGGCGAGGGCCATCGGCGGCGGCGCGGGGATCGACATCACGGGCGGCTCGGCCGAGACGGCTGACGGCGCGGAGGACGCGGCCGGGGCCGCGGCGAGCGGCGCCGAGACAGGCGGAGGCGGCGCGTCTCCCGACGGGGCCTCGACCACGTCAATCACTTCCAGGAGCGGAGGCGTCGCCGCCGGCCGTTTGCGTGGCGCGGCCGGTTTCTCAGCGGGCGCGGGCGCCGCCGCCTCGGGTTCGGGCGGAAAATCGGGAGTCTCACCGCGCGCCACGGCCGACAACGCGGCGACGAGCGCCGCGGGTGAGGCGAACCGGTTGACCGGCCGCTCGGCGAGAGCCGCCGCGAGCACGCGCCGAATCAACACCCGCTGCTCGGGCGTCAGCCCGGTCGCGAGCGCGCCATCCTGCTCGCCGGCGCCGGCCGGACGACGGCGCGTGAGCAGCTCGTGCGCAATCGCGCCGAGCGAGTACACGTCCGCGCGAATATCCCAGGACTCGCCTGCGGCCCGCTCGGGCGCGGTGTAGGGCCGGCGCACAGGCGCCTTGACGCCCGTGGCTTCGAGCGCCGGCACGACGCCCACGCCCGTGACACGAACGTCATTCGTGCCCGCGGTCAGGAAGACATCACGAGGATGCAACGCGCCGTGGCCCAATCCGGCGGCCCAGCCCGCCTCGAGCGCCTCGGCGACCTGGGTCAGGACGGGCAGCGCGCGGTCGAGCGGCGCCGGCGCGAGGTGACGGAAGGCCACGTCGAGCGTTTCGCCCGCCACATAGTCCATCGCGAGGAAGGCCGTGGTGCCCTCGAGGCCGGCGTCGACCGCGGGCACGAGGCTCGGATGTGACAGGTTCGACCCGGCGAGCCGCCGGAGCGCGTCCGCCAGGCGCGCGACGTCCTCCGGGACCAGATCAAGCCGAAACGCCTTGACGGCGATCAGCCGATCCCGCTGGGGTTCGTAGGTGCGAAACACCGGGCCCAGTACGCCGCTGCCGATCTGATGAAGCACCCGGAAGGGCCCGAAGGCCGACGGCGCGACAAGACTGGCGGACTCGTCGAAAGACAGCGCGGAAACTCCTTCGTTACGCCTCGGATCGTAGCACGTCTGCTCCGGCACGGATACGCGCGAGGCGTCCGCGCGCGCCGACTCCGACGTGTAGTAGATTGGCTCGGTGCGCAGCCATTCGGAGACGCGCCACGTGAGTGGTGCCGTGCGCGAGGCGGTCGATCTCAGCCGCCTGCCGTGGATCCGGCCGCTCGTGAAGGCGTACGCGGATGACTATGCCAGCGTGGCGCCGCTTTTCGCGGGCAATCCCGCCGACAGCGCCGCGTGGCGCGCCACCATCGAACGCGTCCAGCGCGCGCGCCGCGACCGCACGGCGCTCGCGGCCCTGCTTGCCCGCCAGCTCGAGGCGCGCGGCGCGCCGGCCGCCGCGCAACGTGCCGCGGCCACGCTCGCTGATCCGGCGAGCGTCGCGGTCGTCACCGGCCAGCAGGCGGGCCTTTTCGGCGGACCGCTCTACACGCTGCTCAAAGCGGCGACCGCCATTCAGCTCGCGCGGCGCGCGCGAGAAGCGCACGGCGTCCCGACCGTGCCGGTGTTCTGGGTGGACGCCGAGGATCACGATTGGGAGGAAGTGCGGACGGCAAGCGTTCTCGACGCGAATTTCTCCCTGGCCGACATCACGCTCGCCGATTTGCCTGGGGCGGGCGCGCAGCCCGTCGCGTCGCTGACTCTGACCAGCACCGCCACGGACGCCGTCAGCAGCCTCGAGGCCGTGCTGCCTCGCACCGAGTTCACCGACGAGGTCATTGCCGCCCTCGGTCGCCGATACCGGCCGGGCGCCGGCATGGCCGCGAGCTTCGCCGGGTGGCTCGACGATCTGCTGGGCGCGCAGGGGCTCGTCGTCTTCGAAGCCGCCGACGTGGCGGCCAAGCCGCTCGTCGCGGACCTGTTTGTCCACGAGCTCGCCCACCCGTGTCGGACGAGCGCACTCGCCCGGGAGGCCGGCGCCGCCATGGCCCGCCTTGGGCACGCGCCGCAGGTTGAACCGGCCGACGATGCGGTGGCGCTCTTCTACCTGGAGGAGGCCGGCCGGCACGCCATCCGGTACCGGGACAACGAGTTCGTCGTCGGCGATGCGACGCGATCCGCCGAGGCCCTCCGGGCCGAAGCGCAGAGCCACCCGGAACGCTTCAGTCCCAACGTGCTGCTTCGCCCGGTGGTCCAGGATCAGCTCTTCCCGACCATCTGCTATGTCTCGGGACCGAGCGAGCTTGCCTACCAGGCTCAGCTGGGCGGCGTCTATCGCGAGTGCGGCGTCGAAGCGCCGCTGCTGTACTCGCGGGCGACGGCGACGCTGCTCGATTCGGCGGCGGCGCGTTTCCTCGATCGCCATCAGCTGCCGCTCGAGGCGCTGCACGCGCAGGACGAGTCGGCCCTCAACCGCCTGCTCGAAAGCCAGCTGCCTCCGACGGTCGAGCGCGCGCTCGACGACACGGATCGCCAGATCGTGGAATGTAGCCGCGCGCTCCGGCAGGCCGTCGTCGGGATCGACCCCACGCTCGGCGGGGCCGTCGACACGACGCTCGAGCGCATGCGCGAAACGATCAAGAGCCTCCACACCAAGATCATCCAGGCGACCAAACGGAAGGACGACACGCTGCGCCGCCAGTTCCAACGCACGCGCGCCCTCACCTTCCCCGCCGGCCACCCGCAGGAACGAACCTTGACCGTGCCTTTCTTCCTCAATCGGTATGGCCTGTCGCTGGGCGAACGGCTGACCGAGGTTCTTCCGCTCGAGACGGACAAGCACTACGTGCTCGTGCTGTGAGGAGCCCGGCGGAGTGCTGCGTGCTAGGTGCTGCGTGCTAGGTGCTGGGTGCTCCGTGCTACGTGCGTCTGCGAAGTGCCCGTGCGACCGCGGACGCTGCTTCCTCAGCGTTTGGCCACCGACAAGGCGTACGGGCCAGGTCGAAGCTGTGTGTCCTGAGGAGCACCGCCCGGTGCCGCACGGGCACCTCGCAGACGCACGTAGCACCTAGCACCCAGCACCAAACACCCAGCACCGCTCTTTGTGCTTGACTTCCCGCGAAAGCCGACCACAATCTTCGATATTCGACTTCCTAAAATGTCTGAATGAAGTCAGTTGTGGGAGCTGGAGGTCATTCATGAAGTCGCGGCATCTGCTGCTAGCGCTGGCGGCCGTCTGCTGGGCCTGGGCTGGGCCAGCCTTTGCGCAATCACAGGCCGTCAATGGCACGATCGAAGGCACGGTCAAGGACGTCCAGGGGGGTGTGCTCCCGGGCGTGAACGTGACGGTTCTGAACGTCGACACGGGCTCCAAGCGCGTGGTCGTCACAAACGCGTCGGGCGTGTATCGCGCCGAGCTTCTTCCCCTGGGCAAGTACAAGCTGACGTTCGAGCTGAACGGCTTCGCCAGACTCGAGCAGACGGAAGTGGAGGTCACGGCCGGCCTGTCCGTGGTGTTGAACGAGACCATGAAGGTCGGCACGATGTCGGAGGCCGTGACGGTGACGGCGGAAACGCCGGCGGTCGATCTGGGCAAGATCGACATGGGCCGCAACATCAACGAGCGCGAGGTGAAGAACCTGCCGCTCGTCTCGCGGAACCCGTACAACTTCGCGCTGCTCGAACCGGGGGTCATCGGCAACGAGAACTCCGAATTCGGGGTGCCGCGCTTCAGTGCGAACGGCGCCCTGCTGCGCATCAACTACCAGGTGGACGGCAACAGCAACACGCAGAAGGACCGGGCCGGGCTGCGCCTGATGCCGATGTCGGAAGTGATGATCAGCGAAGTGAAGGTCGTGACGTCCGGCTACGCGCCGGAGTTCGGCCAGACGACGGGCGTCGTCTACAACGCGATCACGCCGTCAGGCACCAACACGGTCAAGGGAGATGGCGCGTACCGGTTCCGGCGGACGCCGATGACGGCGTGCCAGTTCCTGCTGACCACGCCGTGCCCGGATTCGAGCAAGCCCAATGACGGCAAGCCGCAGGAGAACCTCGACATCTACACCGGCGACGTCGGCGGCCCGATCATCAAGAACACGCTGCACTACTACGGCGGCTTCGAGCACACCTATCGCGACATGCAGCGGCCGATCACGATCGACCCCAACGTGGCGGCGTCGGTCGGCGTGCCGCCGCAGCCGGCCACGGTGCCGGCGTATCAGTCGGTGACGTTCTTCATCGGCAAGGGCGACTGGCAGGTCAAGCCGGGCGAGGCGTTCACGCTGCGGCTGAACACCTTCAAGAACAACAACCCGTACAACGCGGGTTCGGGCGGCACGACGGCGCTGTCGCGGTCGGCCGACTACTGGGACAAGATGTTCTCCTTCGGCGGCCAGCTGGTCTCGACGCTCGGGTCCAGTCGCCTCAACGAGCTGCGCGTGCAGTGGGCGCAGCGGCACAACCGGCGGTTCGCGAACTCGGACTCCGGCACGGGCCCGGCCATCAACATCTCGGGCTCGATTGGCTTTGGCGGACCGACCAACGATGGCGAGGATTTCCAGCAGGACATCTACCAGTTCATCGACAACTTCACCTGGATGCGGGGCGACCACAGCTTCAAGAGCGGCATCGACTTCCAGTACGTGAAGGACCATCGCGCGGTGAACGAGACGGCGACGTTCACGTTCACGACCGTGGCGGCCTACAACGCGGCGCTGAGCGGCGCGGCGCCGTACGGCTACTCGACGTTCGCGCAGACGGTCGGCGTGCCCACGCTCGACTTCAACGACAAGCTGTTCAGCTGGTTCGGCCAGGATGACTGGCGCGTGACGCCGGACCTCAAGGTGGTCTACGGCGTCCGGTATGACGTCTACGTGTACCCGGACGGCGTGCCGAACGCGCCCTACCCGCTGCAGCAGCACTTCAACATCGACAAGAACAACTTCGCGCCGCGGCTGGGCTTCGCCTGGACGCTGGGCGCGGACAAGAAGACGGTCCTCCGCGCGAGCACGGGCATCATGTACGACCAGCCGCTGCTGGCCATCGTCGAGCAGACGTACACGCAGAGCAGCAACCCGTCGCGCATCACCGTCAACCTGAACGGCACGGGCAACGCGAGCGGCGCGAGCCCCGGCGCCCCGCCCTTCCCGTCGACGCTGAGCAACCCGCCGCCCGGCTACACGATCCCGCTATCGTCGCGCACAATCTTCGCGATGGATCCGAACTTCGTCACCGGCCGGACGTTCCAGAACAACATCCAGCTCCAGCGCGGGATCGGCCGCGACTACTCGGTGTCGGTCGGCTTCATCTACAGCAAGGGCTACGACCTGCCGGTCGTGCTCGACACCAACCTGCTCCCGACCGGGACGTTCCTCGCGGACGGACGGAACATCTTCAGCACGGCCGTCAACGCCGCGACGCGCGTCGATCCGAACTACAACCACATTCAGGTGGCGCAGTCGGTTGGCGACTCGACCTACAAGGGCCTGACGCTGCAGTTCACCAAGCGGTGGTCACACAACATTCAGTACGACTTCAACTACACGCTCGCCCGCGGCATCGACAATGCCGTCATGACGACGACGCTGGCCCAGCAGGGCGACGACGCGCCATCCGACCCGCTGAACCTCGAGCGCGATCGCGGGCCGAACGCGCTCGACATCCGCCACACGTTCAACACGAGCCTCGTGGCGATGTCGTCGTGGCATCGCGGGCCGACGTGGGTGCAGAAGGTGCTGAGCGACAACCAGGGCGGCCTGATCCTGCAGTTCAACAGCGGAAGCGACTTCACGGTTCGCAGCAACACCGACCTCAACAAGGACGGCACCGGAAACGACCGGCCGCTGGACGTGACGCGCAACTCGATGTACCTGCCGCCGCGCTACAACACGAACCTGCGGTACTCGCGCTTCTTCACGATTTCGGGGGCGCGCCGGTTCGAATTCCAGGCGGAGTTCCAGAACCTGTTCAACACGCTGCAGGTCTCGGGCGTGAACCGCACGATCAACGTGTCGGCCGCCGGCGTGCCGCTCGCGCCGATCCCGGCCACGGGCGGCGACTTCCCGTACACGAGCGCGTACGAGCAGCGCAAGTTCCAGCTCGGCTTCAAGTTCTACTTCTGAGATCGGCGGGCCCGGAGGGTTTCACCATGAAGGCATGACGCGCCACGAAGACTCGTGGTCGTCGTGCCTTCATGGTGATCCGGGCAGGCGCGGCCGCGCGATCGGCTTCGTTCGGCGGCTCAAATCGCCGCGAGCGCCTGGCGCCGCCTGGCGTCGGCGTCAACGAGGGCGTGCCGCCGCTCGTCGAGGGCCGTCGCGTCCTGGGCGAGCCGCCGCTGCGACGCGTCGATCGCCGCGCCGGTCACGTCCGGCGCCGGGCCGCCGAGCGTGCGACGGACCGCCACGAAGTGCTCGGGGCTGAGGACGCGCGCCAGCGCCTCCGGCGTCAGGCGGATGTCGCGGCCGGTGACGTCGCGGGACGCGGCGGCCAGCAGCTCCGCCAGAGGCGCGGCCGGCTGCTCGGCGTGCGCCTTCACCAGCCGCGCCGCGATTTCATGTCCGGCGCGGAAGGCGACGCCGTGGTCGCGCGCCAGCGTGTCGGCGAGCTCGGTCACGGTGACCCAGCCGAGCCGCGCGCGCTCCCGCATCCGCGCGACGTCGAACTCTGCCGTCGTGAGCGCCGCCGCCACCAGCGCCACGGCTCGCGCGGCGTCCTTGAACGCGGTCGCCACCAGCGGCTGCAGATCGTCCTCGGTGTCCACGATGTCGCCGAACGGGGTGTTGTGGACCGCCGCCGGCACGCCCGAGAGCTGGGCGAACGCCTTCGACGCCAGCGCCCGCGCGTGCTCGAGCGCCACCGGGTTGCGCTTCTGCGGCATGATGCTGCTCACCTGCACGAACGCGTCGCCGAGCCGCAGATAGCCGACTTCCGCGGTGCACCACAGCAGCAGGTCCTGCACCACGCGACCGATCCCCACGATGAGCACCATCGCCGCCGAGGTGCTTTCAATCAGATAGTCCACCGTCGCGATGCTGCCGTAGGTGTTGCCCGTCGGGCCGTCGAAGCCGAGCAGCTCGCTCGTGCGCGCGCGATCGATCGGAAAGCCTGTCCCCGTGATCGCGCAGGCGCCGAGCGGGTTGACGTTCGTCGAGCGAAACGCCGCGAAGAGGCGCGCCGTGTCGCGCTCCAGCTGTTCGACCGCGCCGAGCAGGTAGTGCGCGACGGTCGTGGGCTGGGCCGGCTGCGTGTGGGTGTGCGCCGGGAAGACGGTCTCGCGATGGCGCGCGGCCACCTCGATGAGCGTGCGGCGCAGCGCGATGGCCGCGCCGGCCAGATCCAGCAGGAACTCGCGCAGCCGCATCCGGTACATCGTCATGTCGATGTCGTTGCGGCTGCGCGCCGTGTGCAGCCGGCCGGCCGTGTCCGCGCCGGCCGCCGCGACGATCAGGTGCTCCACGTGGAAGAACAGATCCTCGCAGGCGCCGTCATACGCCGCGCAGCGGACGACGTCCAGATCGATACCCGCGAGTGCCGACCGCAGCGCGCGCGCCTCGGGCGCCGAGACGATGCCGCGCTCGGCGAGCATCGTCAGGTGGGCTTCGTGGATCGCCAGCAGCGGCGCCAGAAACAGGGCTTTCGCGTCCTCGAAGTTCTCGTTGAGGACCAGCCGGATGTACTCGGGGGAAAACGCCATCGTCAGCGAGACGAGGCGCGTGAGGCGACCTGCGGCGGCATGCCCGGGCTGCCCGCGATCGCAAACAACCTCGCCTCCGCGGCTTCCATGGCGGAATACACACTGCCCAGCAGTTGCGCGTCGTCGCCCAGCGCCGAGATCTCGATCGCCGGCACGTTGGGCACGATCTGTCGCACGACGCGGCGCACCGGCTCGAGGAGCAGGTCGCCCGCGTGGCTCAAGCCGCCGCCGATGACGACCAGGCCCGGATCGAGGACGGCGACGATGTTGGCGACGGCCGTGCCGAGAAACACGGCCAGCTCGTCGACCACCGCGGCGGCGTCGGCGTCGCCCTGCCGGGCGGCGTCGATGATCATCCGCACGCAGGCCTCGCGGTCCTGGCCGGCGCGCGCGAACAACCGGCGCGCGTGCGCCCACTCGGGGATGGCCGCCGCGCCGATCCGGCTCTCGAGGTAGCCGCTCTGGCCGAAATCGACCTGCCAGTCGCGGTAGTCGAGCGTCATGCGGCTGATTTCGCCCGCGTACCAGTGGTGGCCGCGGTGCAGCCGGCCGCCGATGACGACGCCGGCGCCGACGCCCGCGCCCAGGGCCAGGAACACGAAGTCGCTCGTCGTGCGCGCCGCGCCCTGCCAGCGCTCGCCGAGCGCCGCCATGTTGGCGTCGTTGTCCACGTGCACGGGCGCGTGGAAACGCGCTTCGACCATGTCGCGCAGCGGCACGTTGGTCCAGCCGGCGAGATTGGCGGCGCTGATCACGCGGCCCGTGGTGACGTCGGTCATCCCCGGCGCGCCGATGCCGATCGCAAAGAGCTTGCGGAGGTCGCGCCCGGCCTTGCGGAAGAGCGCTTCGATGCCCTGCATCACCTGGTCGATCGCGGCGTCGCAGGAATCCGCGCGCGTGCGCTCCTGGTGACGGGCGAGCACGTGCCCCTGAAGATCGGCCAGCGCAAATCGCGCCGTGCGCGATCCGAGATCCACGCCCGCCAGGCAGCCGTAGTCCGCGTTGAACTCGAGCAGGATCGGCGGGCGTCCGCCGCTCGACGCGCCGACGCCGACCTCGCGCAGGAGTCCCGCTTCGCCCACGAGCTCTTCCACCAGCGCGGACACCGTCGGCGGCGACAGATGCGTCCGCTTCGCCAGATCGGCGCGCGAAATCGGCCCGAGACGCCGAATCGCCTCGAGCAATCGCTGCCGGTTGAGACGGCGGGTATTGAGTATGCCCGCGTCGGGACCGAGAACAAACACAGATGGCATTGGCACGTCTGCTCGAGGACCTCTTGGACTTAGTTCGGCGCGCGAACAAAGTGAAGGTACCCAGGAGAGCCGCCGCTGTCAAGACGAAGTTCCGCCGAGCCGCTAACGTACACTGCTAACAGCGCATGGCGACCCGCCCGCCCGCACGACCAGGCCTCCCGGCGCGACGCCGCTCACGCGCGGGTCTGTTCATTCACCCGGCCCGCGGCCGTCGGTCGTGGGTGCGGCTCGCGCTCATCGCGCTGGCCGTTCTGGTCGTCATCGGGACGGGCGTCGGCAGCTTCTACTGGGTTAAGTACGGCCGGCTCATCGATTCCAAGCTCGGCGGCGAGCAACGGCCGGCCCCCCGCATCTTCGGGCGGGCGTTCACGCTGCGTCCGGGCGCGGCCCTCTCCCCCGCCCAGCTCGTCCAGCGGCTCAACGACGTCGGGTACGCGGAGCGGCCAAAGGTCGAGAACCCGGGCGAGTTCTCGGCGCAGGGCAACACGGTGATCGTGGGCGTGCGGCCGGTCGGGCAAGCCAAGCCGCAGACCGTGCGCGCGGATTTCTCGCGCGGCGCCTCGCCGGTGGTGACCAAGCTCACGCTCGTCGGCGGCGGCCCGGTCGACACGGTCGCGCTCGAAGCGCCGCTCCTGACGGCGCTCGCGCCCGGCGAGAAGCGACGATACGTCCCCCTCTCGCGCGTGCCGAAGGTGATGGTGAATGCCGTCATCTCGATCGAGGACAAGCGCTTCTTCGACCATCCTGGGGTGGACGTCATTCGCGCCGTGGGCGCGCTCCTCACCAACCTGCGCGGCGACAAGCCGTATCTCGTGGGCGGCAGCACCCTGACGCAGCAGATCGTCAAGAACACGTTCCTCACACCGGAAAAGACGCTGAAGCGCAAGGTGCAGGAGCAGTTCATGGCGCTCGTGCTCGAGTCGCGCTTCACGAAGGACCAGATCCTCGAGCTGTACCTGAACGACGTGACGCTCGGGCAGCGCGGGCCGTTCGAGATCCACGGCGTGGCTGAGGCCGCGCGCATCTTCTTCGGCAAGGACGTGAGCAACCTCACGCTCGCCGAGGCGGCGACGATCGCGGGCGTGATCCAGGCGCCCTCGCACCTCTCGCCGTTCCGCAATCCCGACCGCGCGCGCGATCGCCGCAACATCGTCCTCGCCGAGATGGCGGGCGCCGGCTACATCTCGAAGGACGACGCG
>Ga0335084_10002562_pt1 | contig 17582 bp, 15 predicted proteins | sample Lox_Sample_44_FD_206721 | JGI IMG/M metagenome (GOLD analysis project Ga0335084, IMG submission 206721) | Soil microbial communities from Loxahatchee National Wildlife Refuge, Florida, United States - Lox_Sample_4.4 | ecosystem: Environmental > Terrestrial > Soil > Wetlands | place: USA... | reverse complement strand
CAGAAGAGCGCATGGACGACGCCGCCACACTCGTCGACGGCGGCGTCGATCGACGCACGCTCGGCCAGGTTCACGCGGATCGCCCGGACGCCAGGGAGCGTGACGTCGGCGAAGTCCATGACGACGACCTCGGCGCCGGCGTCCTTCGCGAGCTGGGCGGCCGCGGCGCCGATGCCACTGGCACCGCCGACCACGACGACTCGCTTCCCGTCGTATCGAAAGGCGTCGAACAGACTCACGTTGTGGTCCACTGGACGATTCGCAGCGTCGCCATGGTTCAGGGCTCCGTCGGGATCCGTCGCTCGCCGTCACGCGCGCGCCGCAACAGGAAGCGCTTCGGTCCCCGGATCATGAAGGAATCGATGTGCTCCACGCGCGGCTCGCTGCGTTCGCGGCGCAGCAGCTCATCGAGCATCGCCTCGAGCGCGACGCGGGCTTCCAGCCGCGCCAGTGCCGCACCGAGGCAGAAGTGGTTGCCGAAGCCGAACGCCAGGTGTCCCTGCGGATTGCGCGTGACGTCGAACTCGGCCGCGGTCGGGCCCCAGTGCCGTTCGTCGCGGTTGGCAGAGCCGAGGATCGCGACCACGTGGGTGTTTGCGGGCAGTCGCCCGCCGGCGACGTCGACGTCGGTGGTGGTACGGCGAACGACGAACTGGACGGGCGCATCCCACCGCAGGGTTTCCTCGATCCAGCTCGGGACCAGACTTCGATCGGCGCCTACGCGGGCGAGCTGTGAAGGATGGCTCAGCAGCGCGTTCGTCGCGTTGCCGATCAGATTCGTGGTGGTCTCGTTGCCGGCCACGAGCAGCAGGAGAACGAAGAGCGTCATTTCGGCCGCGCTCAGGCCCGAACCACCGTCCTGCGCCGCGACGAGGACGCTGATGAGATCGTCGCTGGGTTGCTCGATCCGCTGGGCCGTGACGCCGCGAATGTACTCCGCGAGGTCCCGCATGGCGTCGGCGAAGCCGCTGGTGAGGGGGTCCAGATTGCGCGCCGAACCCGTCGTGCCGGCGATGATCCGGTCGGACCATTGCTTGAAATGGTCTCGCTGCTCCGGCTCCACGCCGAGCATCTCGCAGATCACGCGCACCGGCAGCGGCATGGCGAGGGCCGCCACGAGGTCGATCTCGTCGGCATGCTGGATGTCGTTCACGCACTGGCGGGTGAATTCACGCAGGCGCGCCTCCCACATGGCGATGCGTCGCGGTGTGAATCCCCGGTTGACGAGGTTGCGCATCGCGGTGTGCCGCGGTGGATCCTCGGAGAGGAGTTGGCGCGCACCCATCAACTCGTCCAACGGAAACGACAGCGCCTGCGTCAGTGCCAGTGCGCGTGCCATCGCCTCGGGATCCTCGAGCGGGTTGACGCCCGGACGAGCACCCATGAGCATCGTCCGCATGGCGTCGGAGGAGAAGAGCTCCGGGTGGCGGAGGACGTGGAGCACGTCGTCGTACCGCGACACGCACCAGGCTTGGGCTCCCTCCGCCCAGTAGACCGGCGCTTCGTCGCGCAGCGCCGCGTAGTACGGATACGGATCCTCCCGTACCGCCTCCGAGAATGGTTCGTAGGGTTCCATCCCTCGTGGCCCCTTCAGACGACCGGCCAGGCGACGGATTTGAGCTCGGTGTACTGATCGAACCCGGCATGGCCGTTCTGGCGGCCGACGCCGCTGGCCTTGTAGCCGCCGAACGGCACGTCGGCGCCGTAGGGCACGCCGCCGTTGACACCGATGAAGCCGGCGCGCAGCCGGCGGGCGACTGCCAGGGAGCGATCCAGCGAACCCGACATCACGTTGCCGGCCAACCCGTAGATGCTGTCGTTGGCGATGCGGACGGCGTCGTCCTCGTCCTCGAACGGAATGACGACGAGGACCGGACCGAAGATCTCCTCCTGCGCGATCGTCATGGCGTTGTCGACGTCGACGAACAGGGTGGGCGTGACCCAGAACCCCTTGGCGAGTCCCGCGGGTGGCTCCGGACCGCCGACGAGCAGCGTGGCGCCCTCGTCGATGCCCTTCCGGATGTAGCCGACGATGCGCGCGCGCTGCCTGGCCGAGATTACCGGGCCGCACAACGTGGCGGGATCCTGCGGATCGCCGGCGGCGACGCTCTCGTACATGCCCTTCAGCAGCGCGACGCCCTCGTCGTAGCGCGATCGGGGCAACAGCAGACGGGTTGGGGTCGCGCAGCCCTGGCCCGCGTGGAAACACGGCGCGATGCCGATCAGGCAGGCTTGCTGGAAGTCGGCGTCCTCCAGCACGATCGTGGCCGACTTGCCACCGAGCTCGAGGAACAGGCGCTTCATCGTCGCCGCGCCTCTTTCCATGATGCGCTTCCCGACCCTCGTCGAGCCGGTGAAGGAGATGAGATCGACCTTCGGGGAGAGCGTGAGCTCCTCGCCGACCAGGTGGTCGGACGCCGTGACGACGTTGACGACGCCGGCCGGGATGTCCGTGTGCTCTGCGATAAGGCGCCCGAGGCGCGTCGCGTTGTAGGGCGTGTCCGGCGCCGGCTTCAGCACGACCGTGTTGCCGGTGGCCAGCGCCTGCGCGAGCTTGTGGATCGTCACCTCGAACGGGTAGTTCCAGGGAACGATCGCGCCGACGACGCCGACGGGTTCGCGCCAGACCTTCCGCGTCGTGAGCTGACCGGTGAGCTCGACGAAGGCGTCACCGAGGTCGGCCTCCCACGGGTACTCCTCGATCAGCTTGGCCGTGTAGGGCAGCGCGCTCGCCAACGGGGCGTCGAGCTGTGGCCCGTGGGTCACCATTCGAGGGCAGCCGGCTTCGAGGATCAGCTCCTCGCGCAGTGATTCCTTCTCGGCCTCCAGCGCTGCCTGGAGCTGCTCCAGGCAGCGTCGCCGGAAGGCATGGCTCGTCGACCAGTCGCTCTCGTCGAATGCGCGGCGAGCGGCATCGATCGCACGGTGCATGTCCGCCTTCGACGCATCGGCGACCTCGCCGAGGTGCTCCTCGGTCGCCGGGTTGACGTTGGCGAACGTACCAGCGCCGCCGTCGACGAGATCGCCGTCGATCAGCATCCGCGATTCGAAACGGACCTTCGACGTGTCAGCCATACTGCCTGCTTGCATCGGATCGGGAGGCGACGGGCGTCGGCGAGGCCTGGCGCTCTCGAAGGGTGCCGCGCCGTGGGAGACCCAACGCGAGACGGATCACGCCACGGAGGACCCGCACCGGAAGAACGCGGCTCGCGAGCAGCAGCAGGCGCGCGTCGAGCCCCACTGCGCGCCGGGCGAACGGGGCCCGCTCGTCGAGCGCCCACGCAAGTGCGCGCGCGAAACGCTCGGGCCGGCTCGCCAGGCGCACCATGAAGAGGCCCCTGCGCTCGATCTCGGCGTAGTGCGCGGCGTAGGGGCCGCCCAGGTCGCCATGGTGCGGGGTCTGGTCGGTGAGGATGTCGGTCTTGAACAGTCCGGCCACCAGGATCGTCACACCCAGGCCGAACGGAGCGACCTCGTACGCCAGTGCTTCGGCCCACCGTTCGAGCGCGCCCTTGGCGGCGGAGTACGTGCTGACGGACGGCATGCCCGCGATGCCGCCCGCGCTCGACAACACGACGATCCGGCCGCGCCCGGCAGCTCGCATCGAGGGCAACAGTGCCTTGGTGAGCGCCACGGGTCCGAAGAGGTTCGTCGAGAAGACCTGCTCCCACGCGCTGATCGGGACGTCCTCCACGCAACCTGCGACGGCGATCCCGGCGTTGTGCACGAGGACGTCGGGCGCGCCGACCTGCTGATGGATTCCCTTGGCGGCGGCTGCGATCGACTCCGGATCGTTCAGGTCGAGTCGCACGGCGAGCAGTCGCGGATCGTCGCCGGCAGCTCCGGTCGCGGCGCGAAGGCGTTCGAGCCCGACTGCGGGCGAGCGCATCGCTCCGACGACACGCCATCCGAGCTCGTAGAGGTGCGCGGCGGACGCCAGGCCGAGACCGCGCGACGCCCCGGTGATGACGACGCTTCGCGGCTCATGCACGGCCGGGCCCACAACGTCCACCGTTCTCGGGCGGCTCCACGTCGGGACGTCCCGACGGCTGGCCGCTCATCCAGGTGTTCCAGTGGCCCTCGAAGTACGGGCCGCGCTGCCCCTCCCGCTCATAGAATCCGTTTGGATCGTAGACCTTGGCTTCCGGAAACGGCCACGGACAGGCGACGGCGGTGGCGAGCTTCGCCGCGCGGATGGTCGCGAAGCCGGCCCCGTATGCGAAGTAGGCGACGTTCAAAATCCCTGCCATCACCAGGAACGTGGCCAGGGCCGGGCGAGTGCGGAACCAACCGAGCCTCTGAGCGAGCTTCTCGGCTTGCGTGCGTCCCGTGTCGTCCCGATGGCAGAGCACGCCCGCGGGAATCATCACCACGGTGACGAGCGACGATTCGACGATCAGCGGGAACTGGAAGGTCGTTCCGGCGAAGACGGATCCCCACGGCATGACTTGCGAGTAGATGTACAGCCCGGTGCGGACGAGGAAGATCTCCAGGAGGGCGTCCATGACGAAGCCGACGACGAAGAGCAGCAGCGCCAAGCTGATGAGCGGGCGGCGCCAGACGAACGAGTGGGTGGATGCGCGCGCCTGAAGACGGCGCAGGATCCAGCTTCCCGCGACGAACGGGCCGATGAAGTAGAAGGTCGAGTAGCCGATGACGATGAAGGGCTCGACCGTGGGCGACAGCTTCACGAGGGGCCAGTCTTCGGGAAAATGCCAGAGCTGCGGGTTGTAGACCGCATAGGGCGCCCAGTTCATGATCGGGTCCTGCCAAACGATCGCCGTCGCGGCGAGAACCATCAGAAGGTAGGGATGCGCAGGGTGCCGTCGCCACGCCCACACGCACACGGCGACGAGGACGAGCATCATGACGACCGTCCCCACCTGGTGCAGGACGAGCCAGTGGTTCCATCCGAACAGGAACTCCACCGGGCGGGGAACCCCCGTCACGACAGGGTTTGCGATGCGAGGAGAGACGGTGCCCATGCGGGCGTTGTAGGCAACGGCCGCGATCGTCGCCGCGCCGAGGATGGCCACGGCGAGCATCGCCGGGTTCAGCAGCCGCTTCGGCTCGGAACCCAGGCGCTCGGTCGACGCCCCTGTCTGCGTTGTGATCACTACCGACGGCTCAACCCTTGAAGTTCATGGACTGCGAGATCACGGCGAACCCCGTCGTCGCCGCCAGGCGCTTGCCGACCACGGCCTGGTAGGCGGGTGATCGGTACCAGGCTTTGGCTGCCTCGGTGGATTCGAACTTGAGGATCACCGTCTGCGGTCCGGGGGGCGTTCCCTCGATGGTCTCCGCGGCGACGTCGAACGACACGACCTCCCCGCCGGAGGCCTGGATGGTCGGACCGGCGGCGGCCTGGTACTCGCGGTAGAGCTTCGGGTCGTTCACGACGTACTGGGCGATGAAGTATGCGGCCATGATCTTCTTCTCCTTCGCCTCACATGGCGGCCTGCATGCCGTCGAAGAAGTGCCACCAGGCGTCGAGCGAGTGCTGGAGCGCGTCGCGCACGCGCACCTGCGTCGCGGCGTCGGTCGCATGGCGCACGACGATGTTGTCACCCACCTGGCTGTGCTCCGCGTCGGCAACTTCGTGCAGGTCCCAGAACTCCACCGCCTCGCGGCTGAGCCCGTAGTGCTGCTGGAGCCGGCGTGCCATCGGCCCGAAGGCGCCGGGCACCTGGCCCTCGGCCGCCAGGTTCATCGCCGCCGCCGCCTCGATGAACGAGCGCTGCTTGCTCGACAGCTCGAACCAATCGATCAACGCGCGGGTCGCGGGCAGCGGTCGGCCCTCGACCATCTCGATGCGCGAAACGCCGACGGCCTCGCCGAAGCGGATGAAGATCTCCGGGTGGGGCCGGTTGGCGCCGGAGATCCGCCCCGTCTCCTCCTCGTAGATGCTCTCCGCGAGCTCGATGCGCTCCTCGGGGAACGGACAGTTGGCGTGCATCGCGCTCACGGCGCGGGGGAACTCGCGCACCTGCAGGAAGAACTGGACGGCGAACACCTTCAGCCGTTCGCGTCGCAGCTTGCCGTCGAAGATCTCGAGCCACAGCGGGTGACGACCGAAGGTCCGGCGGGACTCGATGCGCGCGACCAGATCGCGGATGAAGTCCGCGGGGGCCAGAACCTCGCTCATCGCTTCCTCCTCGCACGCGTCGCGCCCGGCCGCAGGTTCCTATTCCCCGATTCTGAGAACATGCCTTCCGCGGCTCTATAGTACGATTATCTTCCGCGGGGAAGGACTATTACGTGCCGGCCCGCGGGGGAGCGCGGCTGCGGGCCTGGGGATCAGCGCGACCAGGGCTCCTTGTCCCAGGGGCGATCGAGGGGCTCCATTCCCCCGCCGACCGGGAAGAACTGGCGCTGCGCGTACATCTCGCGGGCGATGCCGTGATTCAGCTCGTTCAGGAAGGCGCGCTTGAGGTCCTGGGTGAACAGCATGCGTGTGTAGCGGAGCGTGAGCGGAGGGCGCTTCGCGAGCTCGCGCGCCAGCTCCCACGCCCGGTCGAGGAGTCGGTGCCTGGGAAGCACCTCGTTGACGGCTCCCCATTCGAGCGCCTCCTGCGCGGAGAGCTTCTTCCCGGTGAGGAGAAAGTACCGCGCCCGGTTGCGGCCGACGATGGCCGGCCAGATGACGTGCTGGCCGTCGCCCGGCACCATGCCGCGCGGGAAGTGCGGAAGGTCCTGGAAGTAGGCGTCGTCGGAGGCCAGGACGATGTCACTCATGAGCGGGATCTCGGAGTGGATGTTGCACGGGCCGTTGACGGCGGTGATCATCGGCACGTCGACGGCCAGCACGTTCTCGATGAGCATGCGGCCGTACCAGGCCTTCTCGTCGAGTTTCTGGAGACCCTTCTGGCCGTCCATGGCGAGGTACAAGGGCTTCTCCGTCGTGGCGGGCCCCCAGTTGGCGTTGTAGTTCTCTCCGGTCCCGGTGTGGATCAGGACCTTGATCTCCCGATCACCGGAGATGTCGGCGAACGCGTCCGACATGTCGTCGTGCGCCTTCCAGTCCCACACGAGGCTCCCCCCGTCAGTGTGGCACTGCATGAAGAGGATGCCCTCCGCGCTCAGCTCGAATCGGTAGTTGGCGTAGCGGTCCTTGTACTCCGCAAACCTCGTTCGCTTGGCCACGGTCTCTCCTATCGCTTCAGGAAGCGGGCGACGTTCCCACGCAGATCGTCCGTATCGAACGACTCGGTCTCGGCCGCCAGCGCGAAGTCGATGGTCGCGAGCACGGCCCGCTCGACGTGCAGGTTGAGGACACGTTTCGTCGCCTCCACCGCCTGCTGCGGCAGCGACGCGATCCTCCGGGCGGCGGTGAGCGCCGCGGCGAGCACCTCGCCGTCGGGGCAGACGTGATTCGCGAGGCCGATCTCCTTCGCCCGCGCCGCGCCGATCCGGTCTCCCGTGAACGCGTACTCCTTGGCGAGCAGCAGGCTGGTGTGGAGGGGCCAGGTGAGCGGGCCGCCGTCGGCCGCGACCAGACCCACCGGCACGTGCGGATCCGAGAGATAGGCCGACTCCGCCATGTAGACGACGTCCGAGAGCGCGATCACGCTGCAGCCGAGGCCGACGGCGGGGCCGTTGACCGCGGCGATCACCGGAACCCGGCAGCGGATCATGTTGAGCACGAGCTCTCGACCCTCCGCGATCGTCCGGCGTCGCAGCTCACGATCGCCGATCATCCGGTCGAGGAGCCTGAAGTCGCCGCCCGCGGAGAACGCGCGACCTTCCCCCGTGATGACCGCGACGCGCGCATCGGGGTCGGCGCTGAGGAGCGGGAAGACGCGGGTCAGGCCCGAGTGCAGCTCGTCGTTCACGGCGTTCAGCTGCTCGGGGCGGGAGAGCCGCACGATGCGCACCGGGCCGTCGGCCTCCACACGAACCGCCTGGGGAAGAGGGTAGTCCATGGATCTCCTCTCTGTGCGCGGCGTACTCAGGTCGCCGGAAGGCCGAGGATTCGAGTGGCGATGATGTTCTTCTGGATCTGCGAGGTCCCGCCCATGACGCTCTGGGCGCGGCCGTAGAGGTAGATCTTCAGCGCGACGTCGTCACCGTCGACCACGGCGCGTGATCCCGCCACGGAGAGCGCCGCGGCTCCGACGGTCTGCTCGACCCACGTCATGAGGATCTTGTCGATGGAGCCGCCGGGACCGTGGTCGAGCCCGCCGAGACGCTCGGAGAGCCTGCGACGCACGTGCAGCCGCAGCATCTCCGCCTGCACGTGGGCCCAGGCGACCGCCTCGCGCTGGTCGCTGCGAAACGCGCCGGGGTTCGCCCGCACGGTCGCCTCGAGGTCCTTCACGGTCTTCACGTACCGCGCGACGTAGCCGACCTCGCCGGGTTCCCGCTCGTGGCTGACGATCGTCATCGCGATGCGCCAGCCTTCGCCGGGCTTGCCGATCATGTTCTCGGCCGAGACGCGCGCGCCGTCGAACACCACCTGGCCGAACTCCCTGGTGATGCCGTTCATCATGCGGAGCGGGTACTGCTCGATCCCGCGCTGGCGCATCGGCACGGCGAAGGCGGACAGGCCCTTGTGCTTCGCAACGTCGGGGTCGGTACGGGCGAGTAGAAAGCACCAGTCGGCGACGTCGGAGTAGCTCGTCCATATCTTGTGCCCCTGGATCACGTACTCGTCGCCGTCGCGCTTGGCGGTAGTGCGCAGGGAGGCCAGGTCGGAGCCGGCTTCGGGCTCGCTGAAGCCCTGACACCAGCGCTCGCGGCCGCTGATCAAGCCAGGTAGCAGGCGCTGCTGGATCGCCTCGCTCGCGTGCGTCGTGATTCCCTGGACCAGGTATCCGAGGCTGGGGCGCGGCGGTGCGCCGGCGGCGGCGAGCTCTTCGTCGAGGATGACGTCGAAGACCGCAGGCAGGTCGTGACCGCCGAAGCGGGAGGGCCAGGAGAGCCCGAAGAAGCCCGCGTCGTAGAGCGCGGTGTGCCACTCCGCCTGCCGAGCCCAGTACTCGTCGTCGGTCGAGGAGGCCGGCAGTCCCGGGTTGTGCTCCGCGATCCAGGCGCGCAGCCGCGACCGGAACTCGGCTTCCTGCGGCGAGTCACGAAAGTCCGTACGTCACCCCCAGGCGGATCCGTTCGAGCTGGCGCAACTGCTCACCGTCGTCCCCGAACCACTGAGAGGAGAGCAACGCCCGGCGCAGGTAGACGTGCACGATGCAGTCCCACGTGTTTCCGATCCCGCCGTGCACCTGCACCGCGGTCTCGCAGACGGTACGTGCGGCGCGCGCGCAGTAGGCCTTGGCGACGCGCCCCGCGGCGCGGGCATCGTGGGGAGCGAGCTGATCCACGGCCCACGCGGGATACAGCGCGGCGCTGAACGCCGCCTCGATCAGGCAGCGAGCCTCGGCGAGGAGATGCTGCACGGCCTGGAAGGTTCCGATGGCGACGCCGTACTGCTTGCGGTCCTTCGCGTAGGCGACCGAGAGGTCGAGCACGCCGCGCATGAGCCCGACGATGTCTGCGCTCGTCAGCGCGAGACCGAGGGCCGCCCACGCGTCGAGATCTTCGTGGGTAAGGCGCCGGGACTGGTCGGGAACCCGGACCACGGATGTGCCGGCGGGGAGTGGGCGGATCGCCCGAGTGAGGTCGGCGCCGTCGTTCGCGCCATCCGTCGTCGCGAGTGCGAGATGGTAGCCGTCGCCTTCGGGAACCAGGACGTACGCCGCGACGGGCCCCCGTGCGGCGTGGTCGACGGCGAGGATCGCCGTGTCCGTCACCGCGCGCGAGACCACGGCGGCATCGATCAGGTCCGCGGAGAAGGCGACGACGGCTCCGTCGACGGGGCGCACGCCCGCACGGCGCGCGAGATCCGCGGCGAGGATCGGCCCGGAGAAGGGCACGTCGGCGACGGCCTCGCCCAGCGCGTCGGCGATGATGGCCGCTTCGACGCCGCTGGCGAGCGGATCGCCGTCGCCCGCGCTGTGGCGCAGCTCGAGCCACCCGGCGCTGCGCACGGCCTCGGCGAGGCGTTCGCTGCGTTTGCGATCGTCGAGGTCCGCCACGGTACGCGGTCCGAGCTCGCGAGCCACGCGGCGGGCGGTGCGCCGCAGCTCGGCCTGTTCGAGCGTATCGCGGGTATCCATGAAAAGAGAATTGTACTTGTAACAGACGAGAGTGACCTTGCAAAAGCCCGAAGTCGTCCTATCATCGACCGCGCTCCCGTGCCCGGCGGAGCGTCCAATGCTGCGAGAACACGGCTACCACCCCCTGACGGTGGCCGACGTCGTCGACGAGACGAGCGACGCGCGGTCGTTCGTTCTCGAGATCCCTCCGGCACTCGAGGCCCGCTTTGCCTACGTCGCCGGGCAGTTCTGCACGTTCCGCGCGACGATCGGCGGCGAGCAGATCGTCCGCTGCTACTCGATGTCGAGCTCGCCGGACACGGGCGATCCCTTCACGGTCACGGTCAAGCGCGTGCCCGGCGGGAAGATGTCGAATTGGATGAACGACGCGCTCGCCACGGGTGACACGATCGACGTGATGCCCCCGGCCGGCGTCTTCGTGCTGCGCGCCGCCCCGACTCCGATCGTGGCGTTCGCGGGGGGCAGCGGCATCACTCCGGTCCTCGCCATCCTGAAGAGCGCGCTCGCGAGGACGGCGCGCGAGATCGCCCTGGTGTATGCGAACCGCGGCCCCGACGGCGTCATCTTTGCCGACGCCATCGAACGCTTGCGGACGGGATCGGGCGGTCGCCTCTCGGTGCATCACCACCTCGACTCGGAGAAGGGATTCCTCGACGCGGCGGCGTGCGCTGCGCTCGTCGGGAGCCGGACGCAGGCCGATTTCTACGTGTGCGGGCCCGGGCCGTACATGAACGTCGTCCAGGCCGGTCTGGATCAGCGAGGGGTCGATCCGGCTCGCCTGTTCATCGAGCGCTTCGAGCTACCCGACGACGCACGCGCCGCAGACACGGAATCCGAGACGGAGTCGGTCACGATCCAGCTCGAACGCCGCAAACGCCGCGTTCGGTACGAGCCCGGCGATACCATTCTCGATACCGCGCGGCGTGCGGGTCTCAATCCACCGTTCGCGTGCCAGGCGGGAAACTGCGGGACCTGCATGGCCTACCTGACGGAAGGAACGGTCACGATGCGCGCGAACAACGCCCTGGACGCCGACGAGGTCGAGCAGGGATGGATCCTGACCTGCCAGTCGATTCCCACGAGCCGCGAGGTCGTCGTGGACTACGACCGCTGACGGACGCGGCCCCGCACGGGCGTCACAGCTCCGGACACAGGGAGGCGAGGAACGCGAGCGTCCGATTCCGCGACTCGACGCGTGCCTCGCGGTGTGGTCCGAACGGGAGGACCCGAACTGCGAGATCGGTGGCCCCCGCATCGCGGAAGGCGCGCAGCCGACGGCCGACGGCCGACTCGTCCCCCGCCACGAGGATGTGGCCCACGTCGTCGGCGTCGCCTCGCGCGAGGAGCCGCTGGTAGTTCGGGCTGATCTCGGCCTGCCCGAGCACCTGATTCGCCCACGTCCGCGCCTCGTCCACCCGGTCGTTGGGGCAGATGACGATCGGGACCCCGGCGACGACTCGCGGCGCGGGCCGTCCAGCCTCGGCCGCTGCCTTCGTGATGCGCGGGACGACGTGCTCCGCGACGGCGCGCTCGTCGGCCATCCACAGGATCGTCCCCGACGCGTGCTGGCCGGCGAGACGGAGCATCACCGGACCCAGGGCCGCGAGCAGCACGGGATTGGCACTTTGGTCCGTGACGTCGATCGGGCTGTGCACGCGATACGCGTCGTTCTCGACGTCCACCGAGCCCGGGCCGCGCAGGGCCGCGTTCAGGACCTCCAGGTAGTCGCGCATCTGGTGGGCCGGCCGCTCGTACGGGAGGCCGAGCATGTCTTCGATGATCCAGTGGTGCGACGTGCCCAGGCCGAGCGTGAAGCGACCCTCGCACACTGCCTGGTTCGACAGCGTCGCCTGGGCCATGGCGATCGGATGGCGAGTCTGGATCGGCACGACCGCGGTTCCGAGCTCGATCCGCGCGGTCGCCCGCCCCATGAGCGTGATCGCGGTGAAGGCGTCGAAGTCCCCGGGGACCTGGGGCACCCAGATCGAGGCGAAGCCGGTCTCCTCGGCCGCCTCGGCGTCGGCGACGAGCTGCGCCACCTTGTGGCGGTACCGCCCTCTGTCCGGGCCGATCATCAGGCCGATCCGCACCTGGTCTCCTTTGGCCCCCGCGCCAGCTGTCCCCCACGTTTGCGGCGGCCGAAGGCGCTGGCGATTGTATTCTCGTTCTGCGAGAATGCAATTCCAGGAGGGTAAGTGAAGGATGGCCATGGCTAGAACCGACGACCCGCAAGACGGGCACGGACCCAGCTGGCGGCACCGTGCGGTATCGAAGAGCCTCAGCGCCGCGCGCACCCGCGCGGAGCTGCGCGTTCAGGGACTCCTGGACGCCGCGTTCGCGCTCATCGACGAGAGGGGCACGACCCAGTTCACGATCCAGGAGGTCGTCGATCGTTCGAAGCAGTCGCTGCGAGGGTTCTACCAGTACTTCGAGAGCAAGGACGAGCTGCTGTTCGCGCTCCTCGAGGAGACCATCCGCGAGTCGCTCAAGGATCTCCACGCCGCCGTGGAGTCCGAGTCCAAGCCGCTCGAGCGACTTCGCGCCTTCACGATCCGTCTCCACGAATGGTGCGAGCCTCTCGGGACACGTCGCAAGCGCGGCGCCCACAACCGCGTCCCCATCTCGGAGTTCTCGTTCCAGCTCGCGCTCAAGGATCCCGACCGCCTGGCTGCGGCGATGGCGCCGATCTCCCGACTCCTGGTCGACGTGATCAAGGCGGCGGCCGCGGCCGGGTCCCTCAAGGTGACCGATACGCAGCGAGCCGCACTGCTCATCCAGCAGACCGTCATGTACGGCTGGCTCATGAACCGCTTCGTCCCGAATTCCCGGGCGCGTGTGACGGCCGAGGACGCCTGGGAGTTCTGCCTCCACGGCCTCGGCGGCTGACCGCCGGCGGCGCTCGGCGGCGGAGGAGCGGGGTGGCCCGATGGCCACCACACGAGTCTCGCTCAGGGCGCCGCCGTCGCAGCGCACGCGCTCGAGGCCTTCGAGAACGTGCAGTCCGCCTGCTTGGGCTTCATGTTCGGCTCATCGTTCTTCCAGTCGAGCTCCTTGCAGAGCTTTCGGTCCGACTTCTTGGCGATCGTGAACGCGGCGCAGAACTGGGCCTGCGAGCAACCGCCGTCGTCGACGAACTGCCCCGCGGGCGTGGTCGCGCAGCGATCGCGCGCATCCGGTACGCCATCGCCGTCGGCGTCGGCGGTCATGGTGGTGATCGTGGAATTCGCTGCAGCGAGGTCGTCCTGGCATTGCGAGAGCTGCGCGTTCGTGTCCGCGCCGGCGGGGAACAGGCCCGCCGTGAGCTGATACTGTCCGGCGACGCCGCCGAGGGCACCGATGAAGACCGTGTACTTCCCCTCGTATGCTGGATCGAGGTCGTAGGAGCGGCTGAGGGTCACGCCCGGGCCGGTCGCGACCGCGAAATCGATCAGCTTGAGTCCCGACGATCCGAGCGGATTGTCGATGGGTGCGGGGTTCGTGGTGAACGTCTGGTGGCGCGTGGCCGTCGTGCTGGTGTCCCATCCACCATAGATCGCATAAGCCAACGTCACGGCGACGTCGTCGGTCGGATCATCGCTCAGCGTTAGGGTGAGCTTGACCGGGCCGTTCTCCTCGATCGTGTCGAGCGGCGTCACGTGGATCACGCCGTAGTCGAGCCCGTGCCCCCAGCCCTGGTCGCCGTTCGCCGGATCCGTCCACGACAGGCCGCCGACGGCGAGCACGCGGTCGGTCGGCAGATCCGGGTCGTTCGTGCCGTTGTACGTCGCCACCTGCGCGAGCAAGCTATCCGACGGCGGATTGGCGCCTGCGCCGGTCTGCATGGGGCGCACCTGTGTGGCGTTGTGTAGGCCGCAATACCACTGCGCCGGCAGCGCGCCCCCGTACTCCTCAGGGGGGCCGTTCGTCCAGGTCGCGGAGGGATCGGCGGGCGTGCCATCCGCACCGTTCGTGCTGCCGCCGAGCCCGGAGCCATATCCGGACAGGTTGTAGGTGGCGTGTGCGTGCGCGTCCGCGGAAAGGAGCAGCGGGAACGACGCAGCGAAGGAGACGACGAGCGCGCTCAACGATCGACGCATGACCAGGCGAATACCGGACCGGGAAAGTCGCGAGCAATGCGACAGGATGTCGCACCCGGGGATTTGCCGTCGACGATCGCCGGCATGCGTGGCACCTTTGGAGGACGTGCGCCGTTCGACGCTTCGCATCGCTCGCCGGCCTCGCGCGCTCGTCCCCATGATTCTCCTCGCGACGGCGATGGTACGCGACGCCCGTGCGCACGGCGACGTCCCCGGGTCGCTGCAAGGTGTCGAGGTGCCAAAGGTTCCCGGTTTGCTCTCGGGCCATGCCCCGATCGTCCACAATCGCGCGAAAGCGATCGCGCTCGGCAAGGCGCTATTCTGGGACATGCAGGTCGGCAGTGATGGCATGGCGTGTGCGAGCTGTCATTTCCACGCCGGCGCCGACGCGCGTGTGAAGAACCAGCTGTCGCCGGGCCGCGCCGCGAACGCGACGTTCGGGCTGACCGCGTCCGGCGGCATGGGCGGATCGAACTACACGCTCCGCCTTTCTGATTTCCCGTTCCATCGGCTCGACGACGTATCGATCATCGACTCCACCGTGCTGTTCGATAGCGACGACGTCGCCGGATCGGGCGGCGCCTTCGCGGGGGTGCTCCGGGGGGGCGGGGACGGATCGACGCCCTTCGACGATTGCACGCCGGGCGACGCCGGCGAGTTCACGATCAACGGGCTCGCCACGCGCGCGGTCACCTCGCGCAACGCGCCGTCGGTGATCGGCGCCGCATTCAACCGACGCTCGTTCTGGGACGGACGCGCCAACGCGGTGTTCAACGGCGTGAATCCCTACGGCGATCGCGACCCGAGCGCCGGCGTGTGGATGTGGCGCGCCGGGCGGCTGCGTCACAAGCGGCTACGCCTGCAGAACGCGTCGCTGGCATCCCAGGCCGTCCAGCCCCCGCTCGATCCCACCGAGATGTCCTGCAGCGGCCGGACGTTTCCCGACCTCGGCCGCAAGCTGTTGCGACGGCGCGCGCTGCAGTTCCAGGCGGTCCATCCCGCCGATGGTGTGCTCGGTCCCTATCGCGCGCCGGCAGGCAAGGGACTGCGGCGGACATACGCATCGCTCGTGCGCGCCGCGTTCGACCGGCGGTTCTGGGCCGCGCCGTCGCGCGTCGCCCGCGGCCAGGTCGGGACGCCGACGGTCGGTGGCGCGCCATTCGATCAGATGGAAGCGAACTTCGCCTTCTTCTTCGGGCTCGCCGTACAGCTGTACGAATCGACGCTGATCGCCGATCAGACGCCATTCGATGGCGCGCGCGGTACCGACGGCGTCCCGGTCGCCTTCGATGACCAGCAACGGCGCGGGCTGGCGGCCTTCGTCGATCTCCACTGCGCACAATGCCACCGCGGGCCGACGCTCTCGGGATCGACCTTCGGCATCGATCCGGCGGCGCTCACCGAGGTCGATCGCAAGCCGCTGCGCGGAAGCGGCGGCGAGATGGTGCTCGGTCTTGTCGACACGGGTTTCATCAACACCGGGGTGGTGCCGCGCGATGCCGATCCGGGCATCGGGGGAAGCGATCCGTTCGGTAACCCGCTGTCGTTCACGGCGCAGTATCTCGCCGTGCTCGCCGGAGGTCCCACAGCCGCCGTCGACGACTTCGTTGCGCGCAGCTGCGCGATGTCGGCCCCGTTTGCGGTGACCGCATTCGGTCAGCCGCCGTTCCCCTCGACCGACCTCGTCGACGATCCGGCCGGGACGACGGCGTGCACCGCGCCACGCTGGGCCGCCGTGCCGAGCCCGAGCATCGTCGCGGCCGAGAGCGCGCAGAGCGACGGGGGTCGACTGCCGCTGGGTGTGCAGGGCGCGTTCAAGGTGCCGTCGCTGCGCAACGTCGAGCTGACCGGTCCGTACATGCACAATGGCGGCATGGCGACGCTCGACGAGGTGGTCGAGTTCTACAACCGCGGCGGCAACTTCGCGTCGCTTGGCAAGGACGCCGAGTTCCTCTTCGGCATCGGCGCGGCCCCCGACCTGCGCGCCGACCTCGTCGCGTTCCTGCGCACGCTCACCGACGAGCGGGTGCGGTGGGAGCGCGCGCCGTTCGATCACCCGGCACTGTCCATCCCGCACGGGCACGTTGGTGACGAGCACGCCGTCGACGGGGCGGGCAGGGACGGGCGAGCCGCCACCGAGTATCTCGAGGTGCCGGCGGTCCCCGCATCGGGCCGGAGCGCTGCGGACGGACCGCTGCTCGCGTTCGACGCGCAGGCGCCGCCGTGATGGCTGCGACAACGTGTCGCGTACCGAGGCGGACGAGGGTCCAGTATGCTCCCTGCCGCCGTGTCGCGCTTCGTTCACCTGATCTTGATCGCCTTCGCGATATTGCCCCTCGGTGCCGACGTGTGGGCGGACGACGATCCACCGCGCCCGCCATCGCTCAAGACCGTTCCCGTCCCCGAGCCGGCCGACCTCGACTTGTACGTCCGCGACCGTGACGCGGCGGTGCTGCTCGGCAAGGCGTTGTTCTGGGACATGCAGATCGGCAGCGACGGGATCGTCGCCTGCGCGACCTGCCACTTCCACGCAGGCGCGGACGCACGCACACGAAATCAGGGCAATCCCGGCCAGCGCCGCGTGCGCCCCGATGGCTCGCCCGATCCCGATGGCGGCTGGGATCGCGGTCGCGGCTTGAACCATCTGCTCCGTGCGGCGGACTTTCCGTCGACGCCCGCGTCGAACGACGTGGTCGGCTCGCAGGGGATCTCGTACTTCGTCTTCCGCGGCCTCGACCGCCGGCTCGCCGAGTTGTTGCAGTCGGCGCCCGACCCCGACGGATTCACGCTGCAGGGGCTGAACCTGCGCCGCACGACCGCGCGCAACGCGCCGTCGGTCATCAACGCGGTCTTCAACGACAGGCAGTTCTGGGACGGCCACGCGGCGCGGGTGTTCAACGGCGTGAACGGCCTGGGCGACGGCGACCCCGGCGCCTTGGTGATCCGCGCCGACGATCCCGGGTCGCCGCAGCTGGTGCGAGTGCGGATCGCACCCGCGAGCCTGGCGTCGCAAGCGATGACGCCGCCGACGGGCGACGTCGAGATGGCGGCGCACGATCGGTCCTTCAGGAGCCTCGCCCAGCGTATCGTCACGTCCGACCTGCGCGGCCGGATCGGGGGGCTGCGACCGCTGACGGGACAGCTCGTGCATCCCGCGGACAGCGTGCTCGGACGCTTCAGCCGTTGGCCGTTGCCGGGTCTGCGGATCGCTCGCTACAGCACGCTCGTCCGCCGCGCGTTCCAGCCGCGTTGGTGGCACGCCCGCCGCAAGGTGCGGGTCTGGCCCGACGGCCACGTCGACCTCGCGCGCGACAGCGACCGCGATTCGATGATGCGGGAGGAGCGTCTCCTCGAGCACAACTTCCCGCTCTTCTTCGGTCTCGCGATCGCTCTC
>Ga0335084_10002561_pt1 | contig 17583 bp, 16 predicted proteins | sample Lox_Sample_44_FD_206721 | JGI IMG/M metagenome (GOLD analysis project Ga0335084, IMG submission 206721) | Soil microbial communities from Loxahatchee National Wildlife Refuge, Florida, United States - Lox_Sample_4.4 | ecosystem: Environmental > Terrestrial > Soil > Wetlands | place: USA... | reverse complement strand
GTGGTCACGTTGGCGCCGCGGCCCGTGCGGTCGCGCTCGCGCAGCGCCCCCAGGATGGCGATGGCCGCCCACATGCCGGTGCCCATGTCCACGAGGGAGACGGGCACGCGGGCGGGCGGCTGGCCCGGGTGCCCGTTGATGGACATGATGCCGCCGAGGGCCAGCATGAGGGGATCGTAGCCCGGGCGATCCTTGAGCGGGCCTTCGGTGCCGAAGGCCGTGACCGAACAGTAGACGAGTCGCGGGTTGAGCTGGTGCGCGCGCTCCCAGCCGAGCCCCAGCTCCTCGACGGCGCCGGCGCGCAGCGACTGGACGAAAACGTCTGCGCGGGCGATCAGGCGGTCGAGGACGGCGCGACCCTCGGCCTGCTTCATGTCCACGGCGAGGCTCCGCTTGCTGCGGTTGACGGCCATGAATGTGGCGCTCTCCTCGCCCCAGTAGGGCGGCGCCCAGGCGCGGGCGTCGTCGCCCCGCCCGGGGCGCTCGACCTTCACCACCTCGGCCCCCATGTCGCCCAGGATCTGGGTGCAGGTAGGGCCGGCGACGTTCTGGCTCAGGTCGGCGACGAGGAGTCCGGCCAGCGGGGCGTCCATGGAAACCCGATTATAGCCGCAGGGCGTCGATAAGGTCCCATCTGCTTCGTTGCCGCCCTCGGCTACAGGCTCGTGGCTCTTCGAGCTGAGGGGCGAAGCCACGAGGCGAGGGCTGAGACAGTCCTACGGTTCATCTGCGGAATCCACCCAGCCCTCGTCTCGCGAGGGCATCCGCCGTCGCTCGACTCGAACAGCGGGTTGCCGCCTCGCATCTGGACCCTTCTCGACGCCCTGCTCCCGCTGGCCCGTCTCACAGGGCCCCTTTTTGAGGCTCCGCTGCTATTCAGCATGCTAGGCTCGTCGCAGCATGTCGTTTCTGATTTTCATTCTCGCGGTGGCGGCGCTGTTCGTGGCGCTCAAGGCGCTGCGCGACAGCCGGCCCCGCCCGGGCCAGCCGACGCCGGCGGAACGGATCGCGGGGCTCGAGGAGCGGGTGCGCGACCTGCTCTATCGTGTCTGGACGCTCGAGCAGGCGCGCGGCGGCGCTCCGCCCCAGCCTGAAGCCGCCCCCACGCCCGCGCCGCCGGCGGTCGTTGCGACGGAGCCCGCTCCGCCTGCTCCGGAGCCCGCCCCGTCGCCCGCGTGGAGCGCGGCCGCCGCCGCCGTGCAGGGCGCGGCCGTCCACGCCGCTGCGCCGCCGCCCGCTCCCGCGCCCGTCCCCGCGCCGCGGCTCGATCTCGAGCAGCGGATCGGCGCCCGATGGACGACCTGGATCGGCGTGGTCGCCATCCTGTTCGCCGCCTCCTTCTTCGTGAAGTGGTCCATCGAGAACGATCTGATCGGCCCGCGCGCCCGCCTGGTCTTCGGCGTGTCGGCGGGGATCACGCTGCTGGCCGTGGGACTTGCGCTCCACCGGCGGCGCGACCTGCCGTATCTGTCCGAAGGGCTCTCGGGGCTGGGGCTCGGCCTCTGCTACCTCGCGCTCTACGCGGGCTACGCCTACTACGGCCTTCTCCAGCCGGGCGCCGCCTTCGGCCTCATGTTCATCGTCACCGTGCTGGGCACAGGCGTCGCCGTCGTCTCCGAACGCCAGGCGACGGCGGTGCTCGCGCTCTTGGGCGGGCTCCTGACACCGGTGCTGCTCGCGCAGGAGGAGCCCAACGAGCGCGTCCTGCTCGGCTACCTCCTCGTCCTCGACCTTCTGATGCTGGCCATCGCGCGCTTCCGCACCTGGGCGGCGATCGACCGCCTGGCCTGGGCCGGCACCGTGCTGCTCCTGGCGCCGACCTTCCTGCGCGACCCCGACACGGAGTATCCCGTGGCCCGGCTCGTCCTGCTCACCGCGCTCTTCCTGCTCTTCCTCCTGACGCCGCTCGCGCAGGCGTGGGGGCGCAGGGCGCGAATCCACGAGGTGGATCTCTTGTTCGTGGCGGGGACGGCCGCCGGCTACTTCTGGGCCCTCTACGTGACGCTCGATGCCTGGCGGCCGCTGCTCGAAGCGCCGTCAGCCATGGCGCTCGCCATCCTCTACACCGCGCTGGCCGGCTTCTACCGCCGCCGCGTCCCGGACGACGACGAGACGGTGGGCGTGCTCATGGGCGTGGCGTGTGTTCTCCTCACGCTCGCCATCCCGCTGGCGCTCAAGGGCCCGTGGATCACGCTCGCGTGGGCCGCCGAGGGCGCCGTGCTCCTTTCTGTCGCGCCGCGGCTCGTCACGCCCGTTGCCGCGTGGGGCGGCACGGCGGCGCTGTTCCTTGCGGCCTTCCGCGTCGTGGGCATCGATCGGTGGGGCTCGGCGCGCTGGACGCCCGTATGGAACCCGACCTTCCTCGCGCACCTCCTGACCGTGGCCGCCATCGTGCTGGCGGGCCGGCTGGCGCTCGGGCTCCGGCCCGGCCAGATGTGGCGGCTCCGCGGCGAGGGGCTCCGAAGCACGCTGTGGGTGCTGGCCTCGGTGACGCTCTCCGTTCTCCTCTGGCGCGAGCCGCCGGGGCTCTGGCCCGCCGGCCTTCTGATCGCCCAGCTGCTGGTGCTCGGGTGCCTCGCGCGCCTGGGAAAGTCGCCGGCCTTCGTCGTCGCCGTGCCGCTGGCCGCCTTGACCGTGCTCGCGCGGACGCTGGGCGCCGATGACACGATGGCCCGTGCCGCGGCCGAGGAGCTCGTGAACCTCTACACGCTCATGCGGGTGCTGGCCTGCGTGGCGCTGGCGGTGGCGGGCGCCTGCCTGTCGCGCTCGGGCGCCGCGCGCTACGCCGATCCTGTCGGGCGCGCGCTGTCGGGAGCGGCGGGCGTGGTCCTGCTGTTCGTGCTGAGCCAGGCGTGGACGCGGTACCTCGGCGTCGCCATCAAGGACATGCGCGGCCCCTCACAGTCCGCGCAGGCGAGCGAGCTCCGCTGGCGGATGCAGCTCGGGCTGTCGATGCTCTGGACCGTCTACGCCGGCGCGACACTCGCGTGGGGCTTCCTCCGCCGCTCGGTGGCGCTCCGCTACGCGGCCCTCTGTCTTTTCGGGCTGACCATCGTGAAGGTCTTCTTCGTCGACATGGCCTCGGTCAAGACGGCGTACCGGATGCTGTCCCTGTTCGTCCTGGGGGTCGTGCTCCTCCTCGTCGGTCTCCTCTACCAGAAATCCAGCCGCCGTCCCGCCACCGCCGAGAGTCCTCGCGCTGGCGGCTCGTGAGCTGCGGACTGCGCTGATCGCGGGAACTGGAGGCGATTCATGAAGGCGTGGCGGCTGGAGAAAGCCGGAGGCCGGCTCAGCCTGGAAGAGGTGCCCGTGCCGTCCCTTCGACCGGGGGCGGCGCTGGTCAGGCTCTCCGCCTCGCCGGTCCTGAGCTATATGGGCGACGTCCTCGCCGGGAAGATCGCGACGATCTACCGCTTTCCGGACCGCGCCTTCACGCCCGGTACCAATGGCGCCGGCACGGTCGAGGCGGTCGGTCCCGCCGTGTTCCACCTCCGCGCGGGCCAGCGTGTCGTCCTCAATCCGCACTTCGTCGCCGATGAACGCGGCGTCGATCCGGCCCAGATCCTCATCGGCCTGACCCGGATCGGCCAGGATTCGGCTCCCGCGCAGGAGGAGTGGCCCGACGGCACGTTCGCCGAGTACGCGCTGATGCCGGCCAGCGCGCTCACCCCGAGCGGCGATGGCCTGGCGCCCGAGCGGCTGGCGACGCTCGGCAAGTTCACGGTCCCGTACGGCGGCTTCGTTCGCATCGGGCTCGCGGCCGGCGAGACCGTCATCGTCAACGGAGCCACCGGGTACTTCGGCTCAGCCGCCGCCCTCCTCGCGGCGGCCATGGGCGCCGCGCGCGTCGTTGCCGCCGGCCGCGACGCGGCGACGCTGGCCACGATCGGCGCGGCGCTGGGCCCGCGCGGCGCGATCGCGGTGCTCACCGGCGATGCGACGACCGACGCCGCCGCGTTGCGTGACGCCGCCGGCGGCGGCGCGCACGCGGCCATCGACCTCGTCGGCCGGGCCGGGGACAGCAGCAGCACCGTCGCGACGATGCGCGCCCTCCGTCGCGGCGGGCGCCTTGCGCTGATGGGCAGCATGACCGTCCCGCTCTCGGTGGGCTACGGCGAGCTGGTCATCAACGATCTCACGGTCGTCGGCCAGTTCATGTACCCGAAGGACTCGCTGGCGAGGCTCATCGCAATGGTTGCGAGCGGAGTGCTCGATCTGGCCGCAGTCCAGATACGCTCCTTTCCGCTCGCGGAGCTCCCCGCGGCCATGGCGCACGCCGCCAACATGCGAGGACTCCAGGCGACCGTGCTGAGAATGTGATCACGATGAAGGCCGTCTGGTACGAGCGCCAGGGACCGGCCGTCGACGTCCTGGTCGTCGGCGAGACGGGCGCGCCGAACGCGGGCGCGGGCGAGGTCCGCGTAAAGCTCGCGGCGTCCGGCGTCAATCCGTCTGACTGCAACAGGCGGCGCGGCGCGGGCTATTCCCTGGAGTACCCGCGCGTGATCCCGAACAGCGACGGCGCCGGCATTGTCGACCAGGTGGGCGCCGGCGTCGCGCGCGAGTGGCTCGGTCGTCGCGTATGGCTCTACAACGGCCAGCGCGGCCGCGCGTTCGGCACGGCGGCCGAGTACATCGCTCTGGACGTCGGCCTCGTCACCCCGCTGCCGGAGTCGGTCAGCTTCGAGGCGGGGGCGACCCTCGGCGTTCCCTGCATGACCGCCCATCGGTGTGTGTTTCGCGACGGGCCCGTCCGGGGAGGCACCGTGCTCGTGACGGGGGGGGCCGGCGCGGTCGGTCACTACGCGATCCAGCTGGCCAAGTGGGGGGGCGCGCAGGTCGTCACCACCGTCAGCTCCGAGGCCAAGGCCGCGCATGCCAGGGCGGCCGGCGCCGATTGCACCGTGAACTACCGGACGGAGCACGTCACGGAGCGCGTCATGCACTTCACGGAGGGCAGGGGCGTCGACCGGATCGTGGAAGTGGATTTCGCGGCGAACCTCGCCGCGAGCCTGAAGGTCCTCAAGCTGAACGGAGCCATCGCGGCGTATGCGTCGACGAGCAACCGGACGCCGACCGTCCCCTTCTACGATCTGATGCGGCGCAACGTCACGGTGGAGGCCTTCGTGCTCTCGACGCTTCCCCTCGAGGCTCGGCGCCAGGCGCAGCAGGACATCACCCGCTGGCTCGAGGAGGGCCCGCGGCTCCACTTGATCGCCGGCCGATTCTCGCTTGAGGACACGGCGCGCGCGCACGAGGCGGTTGAAGCCGGGACAAAGCTCGGCACGGTCGTGGTCCTCTGTCGGCCGGCGGGGTCCGCGCACTAGTCCATTTGCCCCATCCGCTTGACAGGCCGCCGCTTTCCCGCCACGCTACCGGCGGAAGAGCCCGCCCGGAGAAAGGACATGCCATGGGCCATCGACTGAGCAGACGGAGATTTGTCAAGGGCGCGGCAGCGGCCGGAGCGTTCGCCGCGGCTCCGGCCGTGATCCTTCGCCCGGGTTTCGCGCAGACGGGCCCCGTCAAGATCGGCGTGCTCGAGCCGCGCAGCGGCCCCGTGAAGTACGTCGGCGACAAGCACGTGGCGGCCCTCGGCTACGCCGTCGAGCAGGTGAATGCGGCCGGCGGCCTGCTCGGCCGCAAGCTCGAGATCGTCGTGGCGGACAGCGAGATGAAGGGCGACGTCGCGACCCGGCGCGCCAACGACCTGATCTTCTCGGAGAAGGTGGACTTCCTCACCGGCCTCGGATCGACGGTGGGCAAGGCGGCCTCGCAGATCGCGGCGCAGAACAAGAAGATCTTCTTCACGCCCACGAGCGAGGCCGTCGAGCTGACGGGCGAGGAGTTCTTCGACACGACCTTCCGCTGCACCGTCAACACCGAGATGCACAGCGCCCTGCTCGCGGTCTACTTCACGAAGCTGGCACCCCGCGCGTACGAGAAGTTCTACCTGCTCAGCGAGGATGACAACTTCGGCCGGTCGGCGACGGCCGGGTTCAGGAGAAAGTTCGCCGCGCTCAAGCGACCGGGCCAGACCATCGTCGGCGAAGAGTACCACCCGTTCCAGCGCCTCCAGGACTTCGGCCCATACATCACGAAGGTCAGGGCCACGGGCGCCGAGGTCGTCGTCACGTCGGACTGGGGCCAGGACCTCCGGCTCCTGCTTCAGCAGGGCCGGGCGCTCGGCTGGAACGTCAAGGTGGGATCGTTCTTTCTCAACGACCCCTCGACCCTCCAGGCCATCGGCGCCGACGCGGTCGGGCATGTCACCGCGTCGGACTACCTCGTGACGGCGGACACGCCCGCCAACACGGAGTTCGTCAAGAAATGGCGGGCGCGGTACCCGAACCCCCCGCTGGAGTCCACCGTCCCGGATCTCACGATGGGCCGCTACGCCGAGTGCGTGCGGTGGCTCGCCAATGTCATCAAGAAGGCCGGGAGCCTCGACACGGCGCGCCTGATCAAGGAGTGGGAAGGCGCCAGGTTCGACATGGTGTGGGGCGAGGTCGAGATGCGCGCCTGCGATCACCAGATGCAGACGCCCGGGTACGTCGCGGAAGTCATGGTGCCGGAGAAGATTCCCCAGGAGATCCGCTACTTCGGAAATGATTTTCCCTACATCGGGCGGCCCGTCCGGATCTCCAGGGACGAGATCACACAGCCGGCGCGGGACACCGGCAACAGGCGGTGCGCGTAGATGTTTCCGCTGAGCGTGTACGCAACGCAGGCGATGCACGGCATCGTGTCGGGCATGCTCCTGTTCCTGGTCGCCTCGGGGCTCACCCTTGTCTTCGGCATGATGGGCATCCTCAACATCGCGCATGCCGGCTTCTACATGCTCGGCGCCTATCTGGCATACAGCACCGTGCACGCGACGGGCCACTTCTGGCTGTCGCTCCTGGTCGCCCCCATCGCGGTCGGGGCGATCGGAGCGCTGGTGGAGCGCTTCCTTCTCCGGCGCACCCACGCGTTCGGCCACGCGTACGAGCTGCTCCTGACCTTCGGCCTCTTCTTCATGATCGGCGAAGCCGTGCGCTGGATCTGGGGCAGCAACCCGCTCCAGGTGGCTGTGCCGGCCGGCCTCGTGGGCTCGATCCCCTTCCTCGGCAGCCAGTACCCTCTCTACCGGCTCTTCATTCTCTGCGTCTCCGCGCTGATCTGCCTCGGCATGGCCGCGGCGCTGCTCAAGACGCGGGTCGGCATCGTCATCCGCTCCGCCGTCTCCGACGGCGAGATGGTCTCGGCCCTCGGAGTGAACACGCCGCTGGTCTCCCTCGGCGTGTTCACCGTGGGCTCGGCGCTGGCCGCCGTGGCCGGTGTCATCGCGGCGCCGTTCCTGCAGGCCGATCCCTCCATGGGGGCCGTGATCCTCACCGACCTGTTCGTGGTGATCGTGATCGGGGGCTTCGGATCGCTCCTGGGCGCGCTCCTGGCCTCGCTGATGATCGGCGAGCTGCAGTCCTTCGGCATCCTCTGGTTTCCCGAATTCGCGCTCGTCTTCCAGTTTCTCTTGATGGCCATCGTGCTGATCGTCCGCCCGCAGGGCCTCTTTGGAGAGAAGGGTTGAGTCTGCGCTCCCGCGCGCTCGCCGTCGCGGCGCTCCTCGCGCTCTACGCGCTGCCGGGGGCGATCGACGTCGTGAGGCTCCGGATGGCCATCGAGATCCTCTACTTCGGCCTCTTCGCGGTCTCGTTCAATTTGCTCTTCGGCTACGCGGGGCTGCTGTCCTTCGGCCACGCGGCGACGTTCGGCGTCGGCGGCTACACCGTCGGGCTCGCGCTGAAGCACATCGCCGGGCTGCCGCTCCTCGGCGCCTTGGGCATCGGCGCGCTCGCGGGGGCGCTCGGCGGCCTGCTGATCGGCTTCTTCTGCGTGAGGCTCCGCGGGACCTACTTCGCGCTCCTGACGCTCGCCTTCAGCCAGTTTCTCTACGCGGTGGCGCTCAAGTGGCGCACCGTCACCCGCGGCGACGACGGCCTGACCGTGTCCGTGCCCGACATCAGCCTGCCGGGCCTGGGCGTCCTCCGCATGGGCCAGCCGGCGCACTTCTACTGGCTGGCCCTGACCGTGGTGCTGATCTGCCTCTGGGCGGCCTGGCGGTTCACGCGGACGCCCCTCGGTAACGCGGTGCTGCTCATGCGGGAGAACGACGAGCGCGCCGCTTTTCTCGGCTACAGCGTGATGAGCACCAAGCTCATCGTCTTCACGGTCGCGGCGACGCTGGCCGCCGTGGCGGGCGGGCTCTTCGCCTCGTTCCAGCGCCTCATCTCGCCCACCTCCCTCGACCTGCCCATCGGCACCGAGGTGGTCTTCATGGCGGTGCTCGGCGGCACGAGCAGCTTTCTCGGTCCCTTCATCGGGGCGACCGTGTACCTCCTGCTGCAGGACTGGCTCTCGCGCACGACGGACCGGTGGCCGTTTTTGCTCGGGCTGCTCTTCGTTCTCATCGTGCTCTACGCCCACACCGGCCTCACGGGCCTCCTCGGCCGCGACGGGCCGATCCGACGGCTGTGGGCCCGTCCCCAGCCGGAAGAGACCGCATGACCGCGCTCGAGCTGCGCGACATCCACCACGACTTCTCCGGGCTGCAGGTGCTCACGGGGATCGATCTCGAGGTCCGCGACGGGGAACGCCACGCCATCATCGGGCCCAACGGCGCGGGCAAGTCCACGCTCTTCAACATCATCACCGGCCGCTACGCGCCGCGACGCGGCCACGTTCTCTATCGCGGCAGGGACATCACGGGCGCGGCGCCCCACAGGATCGCGCGCCTGGGCGTCGGGCGTTCATTCCAGATCATCAACACCTTCCCGCGGCTCACCGTGTTCCAGAACGTGCGGAGCGCCGTGCTCTCGCGCCGGCACATGCGCCTGGATCCCTGGTCGCTGCTCGACCGGCAGGCCGATGTCAGCCGCGAGGCCGAGGAGGCGCTCGGCATGGTCGGCCTCCTCGACCGGCGCGACGTGCCCGCCAACGCGCTCTCCTACGGCGGCCAGCGCGAGCTCGAGATCGCGCTCACCGTGGCGACGCGCCCGGACCTGGTCATGCTCGACGAGCCGACCGCCGGGCTCAACGCCGAGGACACGCGGCGCGCCGTCGGCCTGATCCGCCAGGTGACCGAGGGCCGGACGCTCGTGATGGTCGAGCACGACATGGAGGTCGTCTTCAATCTCGCCGACCGGATCAGCGTCATCTATTACGGCCGCGTTCTCGCCACGGGGACGCCGGACGAGATCCGGACGAACGACGAGGTCAAGCGCGCCTACCTCGGGAGGAAATCCAGTGCTGCTGTCCGTTGACGACCTGCACGCGCACTACGGCAAGTCCCACATCCTCCACGGCGTCAGTCTCGAGGTGGACGCCGGCGAGATCGTGTGCATCCTCGGCCGGAACGGGGTGGGCAAGTCCACCACGCTCAAGAGCGTGATGGGCCTCGTCGCGCCGTCGAGAGGCCGCGTCTCCTTCAAGGGCGCTCCGATCGCCGGAATGCCGCCCTATCGGATCGCGCGGCTCGGGCTGGGATACGTGCCCGAGGAGCGGCGGATCTTCCCCACCATCACGGTGCGCGAGAACCTCCTGATGGGCATCAAGGGCGGGTCGCGGAACGGGGGCTGGACGCCGGAGCGGGTATACGAGTTCTTTCCCCGGCTCAAGGAGCGCGAGCACCAGCGTGCGGGAACGCTCTCCGGCGGCGAGCAGCAGATGCTCACCATGGGCCGGACCCTCATGGGCAACCCCGAGCTCCTCCTGGTGGACGAGCCCACGGAGGGGCTGGCGCCCATGATCGTCGAGCAGGTGGAGGGGATCCTCGGCGCGATCCACAAGAACGGGACGCCCGTGCTCCTCGTGGAGCAGTCGATGGAGACGGCGGTCGCGCTGGCCCAGCGGGTTTACGTCATGTCCAAGGGGCAGATCGTCTTCAGCGGGAGCATGCGGGAGCTGCAGGCGAGCGAATCGGTCCGCAAGCAGTACCTCGAAGTGTGAGCCAAAGGAGGCTGACATGATCGGCAAGATGAATCGCAGGCAGTTCCTCAAGGGCGCGGCGGCCGTGGGCGCCGTGGCGACGGGGCCGTTCGTCATCACGCGGCCCGGCTGGTCGCAGACAGGGCCCATCAAGATCGGCGTGCTCGAGCCGACCAGCGGCCCCGTCGCCTACATCGGCGAGGGCAACCTGGCCGGCTTCCGGTTCGGCGCCGAGCGGGTGAACGCCGCGGGCGGCGTGCTCGGGCGCAAGCTCGAGATCGTGCCGGCCGACAGCGAGCTCAAGCCCGACGTGGCCACGCGGAGGGCCAACGACCTCCTGCTGAGCGACAAGGTGGACTTCCTGGCGGTGAACACGGGCTCCAACATCGCCAAGGCGGTCTCCCAGGTCGCCAGCCAGGCCAAGAAGGTCTTCTTTTCGACCGGCACGGAGGCATCCGAGCTGACCGGAGAGGAGTTCTTCGACACCACGTTCCGCTGCTGCCTGAACACCGACATGCACTCGGGCGAGCTCGCGCTCTACTTCGCCAAGCTCGCGCCCCAGAAGTACACGAAGTTCTATCTCCTGAACCAGGACTACAATTTCGGGCGGGCCGCCGCCGACGGCTTCAAGAAGAAGTTCAACAAGATCAAGGCCGCCAACCAGACGATCGTGGGCGACGAGTACCATCCGCTCCAGAAGGTCCAGGACTTCGCCCCGTACATCACGAAGATCATGGCCTCCGGCGCCGAGGTCGTGATGACCGGCGACTGGGGCCAGGATCTCAAGCTTTTCCTCCAGCAGGGCGCAGCGCTCGGCTGGAAGGTCAAGGTCGGCAACTACTTCCTGGACGACGCTCTCGTCATGCAGACGGTGGGGAAGGCCGCGCTCGGTCAGGTCACGGCCGACGCCTACCTTTCCACCGTGGACACCAAGGAGAACCACGACTTCATCAAGGCGTGGCGGGCGCGCTACCCGGACGCGCCGATCAGCTACAAGTTCCCGACGCTGACGTGCGCCCGGGTCACCAACGCCACCATGTGGGTCGGCGATGTCGTCAAGCGCGCGGGCAGCCTCGATACGGAGAAGCTCATCAAGGCCTGGGAGTCCAGCAAGTTCAAGACCGTGTGGGGCGCCGAGGTCGAGATGCGTGCCTGCGACCACCAGATGCTGACCCAGGGATATGTCGCCGAGGTCATGGAGCCGGACAGGATCCCGGCGGACCTCCGCTACTTCGGCACCGAGTTCCCGTTCCTCGGCAAAGCGGTCCTGCTGCCGAAGGAGGAGCTGACCGTCCCGCCCAAGGAGACCGGCAACAAGCGCTGCGCCTGAAGCGCTGACCGGCTGAGCCTCGCCGCCGTCCGGTTCGCGCCGGGCGGCGGCGCTGTCTTCACCCCGGGGTCACGGGAGGCTTGGTACCCACCGTCCCGGCACGATCACCGCTTCTCCCTCGCCGGGCCATGGCGGCATGGTCGCGGCGAGAGCCACGAGCGATTCGTGTCCGAGCGATCGGAATTGGAAGTGCGTGCCGAGCGGCAGCGTCACGCAGACGCCCGCCTCGACCGTGACGACTTCCTCCCGCCCCTCCTGCTTGCGCCACATCTCGCCGCGGCCTGACACGAAGAACCAGATCTCTTCGACCGTGCGGTGCACGACGGCCGTCGAGGTCTGCCCCGGCGCCAGCGTGAAGTGCGCCAGCGCGCCGCCGGCGAGGGTCTGAAGGATCCGCACGTCCGACCCGTCCGTCGCGACGAGGTCGGGCTCGCTGGAGAGCCGGCTGGTGGTGAAGTCGGTCATCGGGGGATCTCCGCCAGCGTTTTGAAGTTGAGGAGCTGGCGGCGCATCATCACGAGGTCGCCCCAGGGAAGGCCCCAGCGCATCAGCGTCCCGGTGAGACCGCGCGGGTAGCGCACGACGATCTTGGCGAGGAGCCGGCAGCGCTCGGAGGTCTCCGGCACGATCAGGTAGGTGATCGCCAGATCGCCGAAGAGGGTGAACGCGCTTGTGCCATGCTTGATCCGGAGCGTCAGGTGCCGGTCCTTCGCGAAGTCCACGAGGGTGAAGATGCGCATCACCGACTGGCCGACCGCCAGCGCGTCCAGCCCTGGCGTGAGCGATCGCGGGCTTCGCCGGCCGCCGTTGTCGATCCAGTCGTAGGAATATGGCGCCGCCCGCATCTGGCAGAGCCAGCGGAAGAGTGTCGTGGGGCTGGCGCGCACGGTGATCCCGCGGAAGTATGCCGCGTCGGCCCGGTCAACGTACCGGTCGCAGGGAAACGGCAGCCGGCGCTCCGGCTCTGCGATACCCCAAGAGAAGGCGACCGACACTGCGCCTACTTCTTCCCCGTCAGCTCCTGACGGGCCAGGACTGCGCCCGCGGCCAGCGCGCGGACCTTCTGGTTGCACATGTAGCGCGGCGACCAGCCGAAGCCGCAATCGGGGTTGACGTAGAGCTTCTCCGGCTTGCAGACGGCGAGCACGCGCTTGATCCGCTTCGCCACGTCTTCCGGAGTTTCCGGGTAGAAGCCCTTGACGTCGATGACGCCCGCGCCCAGCTCGCGATCCCCGCCGTACTCCTTCCAGAGCTCGAGCTCGGAGAACTCGCGTCCGGCGAACTCGAGGACCAGCTGGTCGGCGCGCGCCTTGAGAATGCCCGGGAAGTAGGGTCGGTACGTCCGGTCGAAGCGCGAGCGGCCGAAGCGGTTGCCGAAGCAGATGTGGAAGCCGAGCTTGGCCTTGACGCCCTCCGTCGCCATGTTGAAGAGGCGGGCCATCTCCTCGCCCGAGACGTTGCCGCGTGCCGGTTCATCGAGTTGAATGAAGTCTGCCCCTGCGGCGACGAGCGCCTTCAGCTCCACGTTGATCACCTCCGCGAAGCGCTCGGCCACGTCGACGACGCCCTTGTACATCTTGCCCGGGTGGATGCGCGAGCCGAACGTGAGCGGCCCTGCGCAGGTCGCCTTGGTCGCCTTGGAGGTGTGCGCCTTGAGGTACTCGAACTCCTTGACGATGCCGAGCCCGCCTTCCGGCGTCTCGATGCGGCCGACGGCCTCGTAGCGCGTCTGCTGGTCGTACCCCCAGGGACCGGCCTTGCGGCGCACGGGCAGGGGCGAGATGCCCTTGATGATCGCGTAGTAGGAGTCCACGTAGCCGTCGAGGCGGCGGACTTCGCCGTCGGTGATGATGTCGAGGCCCGCGCGCTCCATGTCGCGGATGGCGGTGTCGGCGGCGTCGTCGAACATCTCGTCGAGGTCGCCTCCGCCGTACTCGCCGGCCTCGACCTTCTTGACGGTGGCGAACCACCACCCGGGCTTGCCGTGGGAGCCCACGACGGCGGAGGGGATGAGGGGAAGGCTGGGCATCAGGCGTGTCCTCCTATGGCGCGGAGCGCCGCGGCGTCCTTCCGGACGTCGTCCGGCCGCCCCGTGAAGATGATCTCGCCGCGCTCGATGACGTACAGGCGCGTGGCGAAGTCCGGCACGTGGTGGATGTTCGATTCGGCGATCAGGATGGCATGGCCGCGCTTGGTGATGCCGGCGATGCCGGCGGCGACCGTGGGCACGATGGCGGGCGAGAGCCCCTCGAAGGGCTCGTCGAGCAGCAGCATGTCGGGGTCGAGGGCGAGCGCGCGCGCGATCGAGAGCATCTTCCGCTCGCCGCCCGACATCTCGGGCCCCTTGCGCGCGGCGTACGTCTTCAGCACGGGGAAGATCTCGTAGGCGGCCGCCAGGCGCTGCGGGGCCGGCCTGCCGCCCGGGCGCGTCCAGGTCGAGATCTCGATGTTCTCCGCCACCGTCAGATCCGGAAAGATGCCGCTCTCCTCCGGGGCGAACCCCAGCCCCAGCCGCGCGATCTCGAACGTGCGCCGCTCGTGGAGCGGCACGTCGTTGAAGCGGATGCCGCCGCCCCGGGGGCGATGGTAGCCCATGATGGTCCTGAGCGTCGTGGTCTTGCCCGCGCCGTTGCGCCCCACGAGGCAGACCACTTCGCGGTCTCGCACCTCGAGCGAGACGCGCCTGAGGATGTGGCTCGCGTGGATGAACACGTCGATATCGGCGACGGTGAGCATGGCTAGCGGCGCCGCCGGCCGACGACCATGTCCACGACGCGGGCGTCGGCCTCGATCTCGGCCGGCGTGGCGTCGGCCAGCACCTTGCCCTGGTGGAGCGCGATGATGCGGTCCGAGTAGCCGAAGACGATGTCCATGTCGTGCTCGACCTGGATGATGGCGCGCAGCCCGATGCGCTTGGCCGCGCCCACCAGGATCTCCATGATCGCGTGCTTGTCCGCCGTGCTGACGCCGCTCGTCGGCTCGTCGAGCAGGATGATCTCGGGACGCAGCGCGAAGGCCGAGGCGACGTCGAGGAGCTTCTTGTCCCCCTGCGGCAGCTCGCGCGCGAGGGCGTGGGCCTTGTCCGACAGGTTGAAGAGCCCGGCGACGTCGAGGGCGTCGGCCTGGACCTGACCGTCGCCGGCGAGCGAGGCGAAGATCCGGGCGCCGCGCCCGAGCCGCGAGACCACGGCGGCCTGGAGTGTCTCGAGCACCGTCAGCTCCGGGAAGATCTGGACGAGCTGGAAGCTCCGCGCCATGCCGAGCCGCGTGAGCGCGACCGTCCCGATGCCGCCGATGTCCTTGCCCTTGAAGCGGACGCTGCCCGCGCTCGGCTGGAGGACTCCGGTCAGCACGTTGATGAGCGTGGACTTGCCTGCGCCATTCGGCCCGATGATGGAGACGAACTCGCCCTCCTGGATCGACAGGCTCACGCCGTCGAGCGCCACGTAGGCGCCGTAGAGCTTGCGGATGTCCCGCGCCTCGAGGATCACGCGCGCGAGACCTCGATGGGCCGGCGGCGCCTCGCGAAGAGCCCCATGAGGCCGCCCGGGGCAAAGATCACGATGAAGGCCAGCACGGCGCCGAAGATGAGCCGCCAGTAGGGAAAGACCGACATGACCGTGTCCTGGAGGAAGATGAAGGCGAAGGCGCCGACGAGCGGGCCGAAGAACGAGGAGAAGCCGCCGAGCAGCACCATGAAGACGATGTTCCCCGAGTGCGTCCAGTAGGCAAGCGTCGGGTCGACGTTGCCGGTCGGGGTCGCCAGTAGCGCGCCGCCCACTGCCGCGTAGACGGCCGAGATCATGAAGGCGTACCAGCGGTACCGCGGCACGCTGACGCCGAGGCTCTCGGCCTTGAGCGGGTTGTCGCGGATGGTCTTGAGACAGAGACCGAACGGCGAACGGACGACGCGCCACATGAGGAGCGTCGCCAATACCAACACTGCGAGGGAGAAGTAGTAGTACGGCCCGATCAGGTACGCCGTCTTTGAGAACCCCTTCCACTCGCTTCCAAGCAGGTAGGGGCGGAGCATGCGCATGCCCTCGTCCCCGCCCGTCAGCTTGTAGAACTTGAGGAGGAACGTGTAAAAGACCATGCCGAAGGCCAGCGTCAGCATGCCGAAGTAGATCTTGACGTAGCGGACGCAGAGCGCGCCGACGGGCGCCGCCACCACCGCGGCGGCGAGCGCGGCGGCCGGGAGGATCGCCTCCATGTGGCGCACGCCGAGACGCGTCGTCAGGACGGCGCCCGTGTAGGCGCCGATGCCGATGAAGAGCGCATGCCCGAAGGACACGAGCCCCGTGTAGCCGAAGAGGAGGTTCAGCCCGAGCAGGACCACGCCGTAGGCCATGAAGGGCAACATCAGCGTGACGTGGTAGGCCGGCGCCAGGAGGGGAAGCGCGACGAGAGCGATTCCCACGAGCGCCAGGACGACGGGGGTCCTCACGCGGCGGCCGTCCCGAAGAGCCCGCGCGGGCGCCAGATCAGCACGGCGATCACGATGAGGTAGATCAGCAGCATCTCGAGCTCCGGATAGATCGATATGGCGAGGGAGCGGAGAATGCCCACCACCAGGGCGCCGACGAACGCTCCGCGCATGCTGCCGAGGCCCCCGATCACGACGACGGCGAAGGCCTCCACGATCAGCTCGATGCCCATCTCGCTCATGGCGGCCGTCGCGGGGATGACGAGGGCGCCGCCGAGCGTGCCCAGCATGGTGCCAAGCGTGAACACGCGCACGTACACCCAGCGCATGTCCACGCCGAGCGCTTCCGCCATCTCGCGGTTGTCGGCGGCAGCGCGAATGATGCGCCCGAAGACCGTGCGTGAGAGCAGCCACCCGATGCCGAGCGCGATGGCGAGGCTCGCGCCTATGACGATCAGGTTGTAGACGGGCACGGTCGCGCCGAGGATCCGCGCGTGGCCGTAGCTGAGATAGAGCCCGCCCGTCGAGACGGGCGCCGTGCCCCAGGTCATGCGGATCAGGTCTTCCAGCATCAGCACCAGCGCGAAAGTCAGCAGGAGCTGGAAGGTCTCGTCACGGTCGTAGACGAAGCGCAGCAGGCCGCGCTCGACGACGACGCCGACGAGCCCGACTGCCAGGCCGCCAAGCGCCAGTGGCAGGATGAAGAGCGCCGGCGATCCGCCGCGGCTCGTGAAGTATCCGACGGCCGAGACGCCGGCATACGCGCCCAGCGCGTAGAAGGAGCCGCACGCCAGGTTGAAGATCTTCTGGACGCCGAAAACCACCTGAAGCCCGGCCGCGACGAGGAAGAGGATGGCGGCGTGGAACACACCGCCCATCAGGACATTCACGAGGTTCGCGGTCACGGACGAAGCGTGTGGCGCGGCCTAGTCGACGTAGCCGGCAATGCTGGCGGCCGTATCGACCATCGGCTGCTGGCTGGTCGTGATGAAGCCGGTGCCCGGCCTATCGAGGTCCTGGATGAGCAGGATCACGGCGCAGATCAGTATGCTCGTAATGTAGACGGGCAGCCTCGAGCGCCGCGCCTCCAGCCCGCTGGCATAGCCGGTAAAGGCGCTGGCGACGGCGGCAATCCCGTATAGCGCGAGCAGGACGATGTTCGGCACCCGGTTGCGGAGCGCCGTCAGGCGCGTTTCCTGGCTGTCGATCATCTCGTTGAGCGTCTGGATGAAGAGCCCGGTGGGCACCAACCCGCTGTCCTTCTTGGCCACCGCCTTTACCTCCTGCCACAGGGCCTCCTGGATCTCGTTCGAGCGGGCAATCGTGGCGCTCAGGTCCGCGGGCGACGCGACACGCTGGGTCAGGTCCAGGCGGATCTGCACATATTCCCGCAGCAGCTTCAGCGCTTCCGCGCGGTGGGGTGGCGGAAGCAGGCGCGCGCGCAGCGCCGTGGTGCCGATCGCGTTCGCCTCGTGCAGCACCGCCTCCCGCCGGCCTTCGAAGCGTGACAGGGCCATGGCGAAAGTAAAGCCGATCATCAGTGCCAGCAGCGCGAGGATCGCGCTCTCCAGGGTCGAATTGTTCTTTCCGCCCCGGCCGGCGGTGCCCACGCCGAGCCGCCGCCCGATCTCGCTGCAGCTCAGGACCAGGGCGACACTGACGAGGAAGATCGTCAGCAGATTGTAGTTGTACAGGTCGGTCATCATGACGACCACCGGTCCTTTGTGTGAGGCTCACAGAGAAGCGTAGCTGCGCAGCCGCGGCCCTCTCCCCCGTGCGGCGGAGAGGGCCGCGTGATACCCGGTTGCGCGAAAGCTGCGGGTCAGCTCTTACAGCCGGTGTTACACACGAGGGGCTTGGAGCC
>Ga0335084_10002559_pt1 | contig 17585 bp, 17 predicted proteins | sample Lox_Sample_44_FD_206721 | JGI IMG/M metagenome (GOLD analysis project Ga0335084, IMG submission 206721) | Soil microbial communities from Loxahatchee National Wildlife Refuge, Florida, United States - Lox_Sample_4.4 | ecosystem: Environmental > Terrestrial > Soil > Wetlands | place: USA... | reverse complement strand
CGGTGCCGGTACCCACATCCAGGACGAAGTCCCCCTTCCTAATCCCCAGCAGATCGAGCATGCCATTTATCCGGTCATGGTCATGTCGGCATCTCTCATCCCATGTCCCGGCCATGGAGTTGAAAAAGTCTCTTCTATTCATTTTCATCCTCATTCTCCGTGTGTGCCCTTTGGGTCGCATTCTTCATTTCCCAGAACCAAACGAATAAATATGGTTACACGTTGAAGAATATTTTATAAGCCATCAAATCTTTACCTCTAATAAAATCACGAATAACGCGGCTTCATGGGTGCCCCGATATTTAGTTCTATTGTTTATTGACTTATGAGACGAGCGGTTAAATGAAAAGCGTCCTCTCTGTCCTCAGCCGTTGAAATGAATCCTGAAGAATTGAACCAACTGAATAGGCGCTTATCATCAGGGATGCCGAGCCCCTGGAGGGGAGCCATGGCAGCGTGATGTGAATTTATTTTTTTCCTGCTGAAGAAGTATTTTATGTCCAGCCTCCCCCCCCGCCGAAGGACGCGAGAGGCCTCCGAGATTACCAGTTCGGGCCTTGGGAATTGAGAAAATGTGTTGATCATGAGTACCCTGTCTACCGTATTGTCCGGCAGAGGAATGTCCTCCGCGCCTGCGTGGATGATGACCACGGGGAACTCAAGTCGTCTTACCGTTGCTTTGCGCAGCATCTCTCCGGAAAAGTCCAGGGCGTAGAGTCGGCCCGGTGCTATTCTCCACCCCAGGGATTCCATCAGCCAGCCGCTGCCGCAGCCGATTTCCAGTACATCCTCGCCCGGGCGCAGACGAAGGGTGTTCAAAAGCATTTCCGGATCAGGTCGGTAGCTAATCTGGCAATCATCCCATGCGGACGCCTGATGATCAAAAAAGTCTTTTAGATCCATATAATCCTCGCAAATCAACATCGACTCTATAAATCTAAATATCTATCCCGTTATCTGCCAAATTCGATGAAAAAGCAGGGGAGTTGCCTCCCCCAATTAAAAGAAGGTTGCTGCATGGGAAATGTGCAGCCCTCTGGGCGGGAAGATCAACTGAGCCTCCCGGGCAGGAGGGTATCCATTTCCTTAAACGCACGAATGCTGCGGGGCGCGAGGAGATCTCGGATATTCCGGTTGTCCCCCTTCACCAGGTAACTTAAATGGCTGATGCCGTGCGCCACCAGATCCTTCGTTCGTGCGACTATACAATATGCAGGTAATGCATCAAATATGAATGTCAATAGATAGGTCACGCACCCCCGACAAAGCCGGGGATTTTCTTAACGTACTAAATGAATAGGATATTGCCGTCCAATTGTGGGCAATATCGTATGCCGTATATAATATATAGTATTCTTTAATTGCTACTTATATTTATATTGTATGTTGAAAATAAATATCAATAATCTTTATGTATGTCAATTCTTATTATGTTCCGGAAAAGCTTCCTGTGGCAGGTGATATCAATTAAGCAAGAAATTCTATTAAGAATCTCCGGGAACCAAATCCTCATCTTATTGAATTCATTTCTATTTAATGAACTTTTGAGAGCCTTTTACCCCATGGAATCATTCTAAGAAAAAATATCAAAAAATGCTTGACATACCCAAAATATTTTCATATTCTTTGCGTGCTACAATACAAAATATAGTATGTAATAAATTTTACGATTACTAAATTATTATTCCTTCAGAGGTGCCGAAACAATTAGCTTGACAAATAAATGAAAATGGTTTTTATTTGTTAAAAATAAATAAAAACCATTTCCATTTAAATATGAAGCGTCATCCTTATCACAGGGACTAATAATGCTTCTGACCGATCCTTTGATATTTTCCTCTTATGGAGGGACCATGCGGGTGAGTTCGTCCGGAACGATCACCTGCAACGCTCTTCAGATTTACACTCGCTCCAGAGGACCGCCCGATGAAATGGGAATAGATTGGTTTCTGATAGGGTGTCCAGACCTTATCAGTGACCCTTGATCCACTTGGAGAGGGAGCAGCGATGTTACCAGCATCGCGTGCCCCCCCTCAAAAGAGTAGCACGCTCCTTTCATATGGGGGAGGCGACTCCCCCCTTCTTAAGACAAAGAAACAACCTTGATTCCGCAGAGCGTGATCAAAGCAAAAAAGCGAGTACAAATTTATACTAATTAAATCATCTATGGAGGTTTACAAATGCCACATTTCAGAGACACAAAGCGGACACTTACCCAGCAGAGAACCGAATACCCGATCAGAATGCAGCACGCCTATCCTTCAGTAAATATCGGCTGGGGCGCCTATACCATGGCCGGTATCAATGCCAAAGAACTTGGCATGACCAATGCCCTGATTGTTACTACCGGTCTGCGCGGCACAGGCATTGTCGAAGAGATTCAGACGGTCATGAAGAACGCCGGCGTTTCCACCGAAATCTATAATAATGTAACCCCCAACCCCAAGGACCATGAAGTTATGGCAGGCGCCAAGGTACTTGCCTCCGGCAAGTTCGACGGCATCATCACCCTGGGCGGCGGCAGCACCACGGACTGCGGCAAGGCCATCAAGCTGGTTTACAGCCATGACGGCCAGGATGTCCGCACTTTCGAAGGCGCTTTCAAGTGCACCAAGAAGAACAAGATCCCCCATCTCGCCATCAACACCACCTCAGGGACCGGTTCGGAAGTATCCTGCTTCTCGATCATCAACCACACCGAGAAGATGTACAAAATGGCGCTGTTCGATCCCCAGTGCACACCGACCAAATCCATCAACGATCCACTGATCCACCAGTGCATGACCCAAGAACTGGTCGCCTACACCGGCATGGACGCCCTGACCCACGCCGTTGAAGCCATCGCTTCTCGTCTCTGCGTACAGTCCGCCTACGGCCCCGGCCTCTGGGCGATTACGGAAATCTTCGCAAATCTGCGGCAGTCGGCCTGCAACCGGAACAACGACCATGCCGTCGAGCAGATGGTCTGGGCCGAAATGGCGGCCGGCTACAGCTTCAACAGCGCCGGGTTGGGTATCGTGCACAGCATGGCCCACGCCATGGGCGGTCTCTACGATGCCCCGCACGGCCTCTGCAACGCCATCGCCCTAGTGGACGTCTGCCGTTACAACCTCCCCGCGTGTCCGGAACGCTTCGCCATGATGGCAAAAGCGGCGGGCCTCGATACCACGGGCCTGACCGACGTCAAAGCCGGTGAGAAGTTCATCGACGCCATCCAGGAGCTCAAGGACGAACTGTTCATCACCCAGAAATTCTCTGATCTCGGGCTGCAGGAAAAAGACCTCGACGGCCTTTCCAAGTTCGCCGCCGCCGATATCTGCTCCGAGGGGAATCCCAAGGATGTCGGGTTCAAAGAGATGAGAGCGGTCTTTGCAGGCTGCATGTAATTAACCGGAGAGGTTCAGGGGGGTTAGTGATGACTCCCCTGAATCACTTTTCTTAGATATGTTTTAGTGGTTGAAGGAGTAAAACAATGTGCGCCACCTGCGGATGCAACGCTGGCAAAGTTGTTCCGGTTACAACATTAGATGGGAGGCAGTTTATGTGCACCACCTGCGGATGCAACCCTGAAGAACACGATCATGACCATGGTGACGGCCATCATCACCATCATGACCATGACCATGATTATGATCACAACCGTATACTGAAGATGGTTCCGGGGGGGAAAAAGATCAGCGTCGAGACCGACATCCTCGCCCGGAACAACCTGCTGGCGATGTCGAATCGGGAGATTTTCGCGGAGAAGGGAATTTTCGTCCTGAACCTGGTAAGCTCCCCCGGCTCCGGCAAGACCACCATCCTGGAAAAGACCCTCCGGGACATCTCGGAGTGCACCCGCTGCGCGACTATCGAAGGGGACCAGCAGACCGACAACGACGCCCTGCGGATCGCCGCGACCGGCGTGCCGGTGAAGCAGATCAACACCGGCGCCGCCTGTCACCTGGATGCACAGATGGTAGGCCACGCCGTTAAGGAGTTCGATCTCGACAACCTGGACCTCCTCTTTATCGAGAACGTTGGCAATCTGGTCTGTCCCGCCTCATTCGACCTCGGAGAGAATCTCAAGGTGGTGGTCCTCTCCGTTACCGAAGGGGAAGACAAGCCCCTCAAATATCCACAGATGTTTCATGCCGCGGATGTCATGCTCATCAACAAGATCGACCTTCTCCCCCATGTGGATTTCGATCTGGCAAAATGCAAGAAAATGGCTCTCTGGGTCAATCCCAATATAACCTTTTTCGAGGTTTCCGCCAAAACCGGTGAGGGTATGGCCGAATGGTATGCGTGGCTTGCCACCGGTGTACGGAAGCACGCAGCCTACGGATGATGTTTATGCGCCCCGGCGCAATCATATATTTAGAAATGTGCAGCCTCCGGCCGGAAAGCTCCGATGAAAGGTGATGTATGCACATTAAACGGCAGTAGAATTTGGTCGGTCGGGGGCAGGCAACTGCCCCCTTTTTTGATCACTGATCAGATGTCAGGAAGTCCGAATCTATTTTGAGCCGCAGCGCAGGCGAACGTTCCATCGATAAAAAGGGTCATTTCCCCAGCCAGATAGCAAAGGGAATACAATGAGAGAATCCACGCAGTTTATTGTATGCATCGATGAGTTCCTTTTAAAAAGGTTCGACATGCTCATCGAGCAGAAGCGTTACATCAACCGCTCGGAAGCGACCCGATCCCTTATCCGGGACTCTCTTTTTAGAGCCAAACAGGAAAATATCAGCAATGATGACAGTGAGATGGTCGGGACGGTGATCCTCCTTTACAATCGCCTTGGGAGGAATGTTTCAAAAAAACTGTCCGGATACAAGAATGCTCAGGGGGACAGGATAATCTCCTCTCTGCATCTCCAACTGGACGAAAGGAAATCCCTGGAGGTCCTGGTTATGAGGGGAAAAAGGCAAACCGTCAGCAGGGTCGCCGATGAACTTGTCCGCATCAAGGGGGTCAGGGAATGCAACGTTGTAATGACTCCCGCAGGGATTAATTGACCTGTTTATGGAGATAAACAGATGCTGGAGGTCCTGTTCATCGCTGGATTCGGCGCGTTCGGCTGCGTAACCCGCTTTTATCTGTCGGGATGGGTTTATTCCTGGACGGGAAGGGGCTTCCCTTACGGCACCTTTGCGGTAAATATCATCGGCGCTTTTTTTATCGGCCTTGTCATGGAATTCAGCCTAACCAGCACCCTCATCTCCCAGAACCTGCGCATCGGCTTGACCATAGGCTTCATGGGAGGGCTTACAACTTTTTCGACCTTCAGCTATGAAACTTTCAAACTCATTGAAGACGGTGAATTCATGGTTGCGCTGTCCAATGTGCTGCTGAGCGTGGCGGTCTGCGTTCTTTTCACTTGGTTGGGGATACATGCCGCGCGCTCAATCTAGTTTCGGAGTTTTTGCATGGGAGAATACACAGACGAAAAAACGCTTTTACGGATCCACATCTGCGAAGATGATAGATATGGCGACAAGGCCCTTTCCGAGGCGCTGGTCGATCTCTTCAACAGGGAGGGGTACGCTGAAGCCACTGTTCTCAAGGGGATCGCAGGCTTCGGGGCGCAGACCGGCCAGCGAAGAGACGCTCCATCGGAACGTTCTCATCGATTGCCTGTCGTAGTAGAGGTAATCTCCTGCAGGGCGCGGATCGACTGGATCATGCCGAGAATATGCGGAATGATGGGAAACGGCATGATAACCCAGGGAACGGTTAAAGTGGCTCGCCGTTTTGTAAAAAGCAAACAGCCTGGATATCAACGAGTAGCTGCAGTAGCTGCAAATTCAACGGTATTCGGAACATGCTAAGGACAAAAAAAAACCGACTCGTCATTGAAAATGACGAGTTTTCAATACCGGTTGCCGACGACGCAATAACCGAACTGATTCTCAACGGTGGCGGTAAGCGGAGAAAAAATATTCCAGCATCCGTGGCCCTGGCTAAAGTGGATTCTCAGATCAATTCCATTATGGAACTGATCGATAAAGGAAACATGCGCAGGGTGGAACTGTATCTACGCGACCTGGTCAGGTTCAACCTTGAGACAGGAAACAAATCCTACTTGGGAATGACCATCTGCCAACTCATCAAAAGGGTGCTTGAAAGAGACGCATTCCTTTTCGCGGCAAGGCTCCTGGAATATTCACTGCTTCTCAACCTGGATGATCCGGTTATTTTCACAGCTAAGGCCGAGGTCTTGAAGGCGCGGGGAAAGCTTCCCGAAGCTCTGACGGCATATGAAGAGGCCATTGAAAGATACTGTGACGACGTTATTCCCCGTAATGGCCGCGCCGACGTGATGAACAGGATGGGGAGACATGCTGAAGCCCTTGCGGCATATGAAGATACGGTTGCGCAATTTCCCGGGAACCTTTTTGCCCGTAATGGCCGCGCCGGTGTGCTGAAGAAGATGGGACGTTTTGTCGCGGCCCTTGCCGCCTATAATGAGACCATTACATGGTTCCCCGATGATGCGGTCGCCCGTACGGGGCGAGCGGGAGTCCTGAAGGAGATGGGGCGGCTTGCCGAGGCGCTGGCCGCTTACAATGAGACGATCACATGTTTCCCCGATGATCTGGTCGCCCGTAACGGTAGGGCCGAGGTGCTGAAGGAGATGGGACGGCTTGCCGAGTCCCTGGCCGCCTATGAAGAGACAATCAAGCGGTTTGGTGAAAATGTGGTTGTGCGTACCGGCCGTGCCGAAGTGCTGAAGAAGATGGGAATGCTTCCTGAGGCCCTGGCCGCTTATGAAGAGACGATAAAACGGTTCGGTGAAAGTGTGTTTGTCCGCACAGGCCGGGCCGAGGTGATGAAGGAGATGGGAATGCTTCATGAGGCCCTTGCGGCCTATGACGAGACGGTCGCCCTCTTCCCCGATGATCAGGTGGCGCGCACGGGTCGGGCTATTCTACTAAGGGAGTTGGGACTCCTCTCCGAATCACCGCTGGCATGCAATGGGATGATCACTCTCTTTTCCGATGACGTGACCGCCCGCGACGATAGCGCGGGACAGAGGGAAGAGATGGGGGCAGGCGTGGAGCCGTTCCGCAATGCATTTGTACCTCTTATTTTGATGATTCCTAATTATAGCAACACGACCGTTATCGGGGGCTTTCCATGAACAGGTTCACCGGCGAAAAGGTGCTGATGCGCATCCACATCAGCGAGAACGACAAATACGGGCGAAAGCCCCTCTTCGAGGCACTGATCGATCTTTTCATCAAGGAGGGGTTCGCCGGCGCCACCGTCCTCAAGGGGGTCGCCGGTTTCGGCGTGCATACGGTTTACCATACCGACAAACTCCTGGAGCTTTCCAGCGAACTCCCGATCATCATCGAGGTAATCGCAAACCGGGAGCGTATCGATGAGGTCATGCCGAAGATCGACGCAATGATGAGCGGGGGCCTGATCACCCTGGAGAAGGTTAACGTTGTCCGCTACTGCCTTGACAGCGACCGCCAGTGCGCCATGAATGAGCCGTGATCTCGCACCCTTATGGAGAAAAATTAACCACGAATGTCACCAGCGGTCGATAATTTTTGCTTTAATCAGGTTCCCATCCCATGAAGAATATCGCTATATTCGCCAAGGTCCATGATCCTCGCTGCCAGGTTGTGGCAATTGAGCTGGTCATATGGCTCCAGGACAGGGGGCTCACTCCCCTGCCGGAGGACGATCTGGCGCGCCGGATCGGCTTCGGGAAGGAAATACCAGACGACATCCTCGACCAGGCGGAACTGGTTATCGTCCTGGGGGGGGATGGGACCCTGATTTCCGTTGCGCGCATGGTAGGGGAGAGGAGTCTACCTATCTTTGGAGTGAACCTCGGCAGCCTCGGGTTTCTCACAGAGATCACCCTGGACGAGCTATATTCCGCTCTGGAAAGCTGCCTTAAAGGGGATTACAACATATCCGAGCGGACAATGCTCTCCGTGACCGTAGAGCGCGACGGTAATCTGATCAGCGAAAACCGGGTGCTCAATGACGTGGTCATCAACAAGGGGGCGCTGGCCCGGATAATCGACCTGGAAACAACCGTCAATGACGATTACCTAACGACCTTCAGGGGTGACGGGCTTATCATCTCTACCCCCACCGGCTCGACCGGCTATTCCCTTTCGGCCAATGGCCCCATCCTCCATCCGGAGCTGGACTGTTTCGTCATCTCCCCCATTTGCCCCCACACCCTCACCAACCGTCCCCTGGTGGTGAGAGGCGACGCCAGCATAACGGTGGCGCTAAAATGCATAAACGAGGATGTCTGCCTTACCCTTGACGGCCAGGTGGGGATGAAGCTTGAATGCGGAGACGTCATCCGGATAGCCGGATCGAACCTGCGGACACGCCTCATCGTCTCCAGCAGCAGGGATTATTTCGAGATACTGCGGACAAAACTGAAGTGGGGTGAGAGATAGGGATTCCTCTTAAGACTATGCTAAAATAATAAAAAGAACTCGCGGAATTACGGGCAAATATCGGTGATTAAATTAATACGAGGTTGACCATGATTAACGAAAAGGAAATAAAAGAGCTTCTCCATTCCGGCGGCTATATTGCCGACGAAGCCATTTCCACTGCCGTTTTCCTTGCCCTACGGATGGATAAGCCGATCCTGATCGAAGGGCCTCCCGGTGTCGGCAAGACCGCTCTGGCCAAGGCACTCTCCTCCGTTCTCGACTTCCCCCTGGTGCGGCTCCAGTGCTACGACGGGATCGACGAGGGAAAGGCGCTCTACGACTGGGAATACGGCAAGCAGCTCCTCTATACCCAGCTCCTGCGCACCCAGTTGGACAGCTATCTCAATGTATCCGCCGACCTGCGGGAGGCCGTGGAGCGTCTTTCCGCGGAGGAGAGCCTCTTTTTCTCTCTGAACTTTCTGGTGCAGCGGCCGATCCTGCGCAGTTTCATGTCGGACAAGAGGTCGCTGCTACTTATCGACGAGATCGACAGGTCCGGCGATGAATTCGAGGCTTTGCTCCTTGAGTGCCTGAGCGATTTCCAGGTATCCATACCCGAACTGGGGGTGATCGAGGCGCGCCAGAAACCGCTGGTGGTCCTGACCAGTAACGGCACGCGCATGATCTCCGACGCGCTGCGCAGACGCTGTCTTTTCCTCTATATCGGCTACCCTGAATTCGACCGGGAGGTCGCCATCGTTTGCGCCCGCTTCCCGGAGCTCTGCGATACCCTCGCCGTAAAGATGGTCCAGTTCCTGCGCAAGGCCCGCGAATTGAATCTCCGCAAACCCCCCAGCCTCTCCGAGACCATCGACTGGGCCCATGTGCTATCCATCCTGCGCTCAAAACAGCTCACGCCGGAGGTGGTCGCCAACACCGTGGGGGCCATTGCCAAGCACCAGGCCGACATGAAGCAGGTGAACGACCTGGCCGAGCAGGTATTCGGAGAGGAAACCCGATAAAATCCCATCTCCCTCAGGGAGATGGTTAGCGTGAGGGTGGGGCAAAGGTTTGAATGGTGGATTAGTAATAATCCGGAGTAAATGAGTATGGAACGGATCATCACCAGATTTGTCATGGCCCTGCGGGAACGAGGGGTACGAGTCTCCCCTGGGGAGACCATCGACGCCGTACGCGCCCTTGCCCTTGTCGGCGTAGGCGAGCGTGAAGCGGTACGCGTGCTCCTGCGGCTGACACTGGTGAAGAACGTCAACGACATTCCCGCCTTCGAGGAGGTCTTTTCCCGCTTTTTCAGCAGCAGGCAGCAGGGCGGCATGGGCCTCGATACCGCGGATTTCCTGAACGCCATGATCCATATCGTCGAAGGTGAACAACTTAAGGCCGAGGAGCATCGGACGAAGGAGAAAGACGAACCGCTGTTGGTGGTTGACGAGGAGTTCACCGCCGAAGATCTGGAAAACCTGATGGGACTGGAAGAGAGCGAAGAGGACGCAGCCGGGGCCGATGTCATGGTGCAACTGGACGGCTTTCGCGGCAAGATGGAAAAAGCCGAACCGTCGGATTACCAGATGAAGAGCCCCCCCGCCCTCTCCTTTGCCCAGAACCTGGGTGCCGGGATGCGGCTCACCTTCACCCCGGAAGAGATCTCCGACATGCAGGAGTTGGTCTACCGCATGCTCGTGCGCATCCGCAAGGACGTGAAGCGAATGAAGGAGATGGAGAGCCGCGGCAAGCTCCATGTCATCAGGACGATCCAGAAGAACTACCGCCACGGCATGGTCCCATTTCTCTTATCGCTACGCCGCAAGCGCAAAGAGAAGCCGCGGCTCGTCGTCTTCTGCGATGTCAGCTTTTCGGTCAGCTACGCCACGCGATTCATGCTGCTCATGCTCCACACCCTGCAGAACCGGGTGATGGACGTGCGCAGCTTTGTCTTCAACAGGGAGATCGTGGAAATCACCGGCATGCTCCGCAATATGCCGGTCAACTCCCTGCTGGAGACCATCGACAAGGGAGATATCATCAACCTGGACGACAACAGCGATTACGGCAACACCTTCCGCGCCTTCAAGGAGAAGCACCTGGAGAACATGCGCGGCAAGCCGGCGATCATCATTATGGGAGACGCCCGCAACAATTACAACGAAGCCGAAGAATGGGCCCTGGAGGAGATCCGGGAAAAGGCCGGCTACATGCTCTGGCTCACCCCGGAGGAGCGCGACTTCTGGAAGCGGGGGGACTGCCTCATCGACCTTTACGGTTCGTACTGCGACCGGGTCGAGGTGGTCAGGGACGTGGAGGGCCTGAGCCTGATTGTGGAAGACCTATTCTACACCCTCTACGATCACCAGGATACCCGCGCATGGAAGAGAGAGCGCCTAAAGACCGAAGCCGAGCAACCGGACGAGGATTGGAACTACTATAAACTGCCAAAGGCGGCCGCAAGTCCCAACGTTACCCAGGAAAGCCCGAGCAGTGCGGCCTGGCGTGAGCGCTACGGCACCTACTACAGGAAAAGGTAAAAAGGCGATTTAACACCTGAGGAGGAGAGATGAGTGTCGAATACATCGGGGAAAAGGCCTTCCTTCAGGAAGTAATGACCTCCGGAGAGGTATGGGTGGCAAGGGGGATCAACAACAATATATACATACTGGGGCTTGACAGGACGGGATTTTCCCTGCCGGTCTGGTCAAACAGGGAGAGGGTCGTTGACTTCCTGAAAAACGCCAGACTGGTGGGCACGAAATATGAGCCGCACGCGGTTCCATTGGATGTTTTTACCAATGCATGGCTTTCCGACAAGATGATGGATATTACAGAATTGCAGTTGAACCCGGACGGCAAGACGACAAGGGTGCTCGTTGTTACCGCCGAGGAATTTATATCCGAACAGACCTTAAAATAACAAAAACCGGTAACGGCCCTCCCGGTCGGCCAGAAGAAGGCTGAATTACAGGGAAAAGCAGCTAATTATGACAGCCCCTCATCCATCGAGAAAGGATGGCAACAGGAAAATGGAAGAAAGAACCGGTATCACCAGCTTTATGGGCAAGCCCGTCACCCTGCTCGGGCCGGCGCTCAAGGTCGGCGACAAAGCGCCCGATTTCCGGGTGGTCGATACGGCCATGACAAGCGTCACCCTGGCCGATTTCAAGGGGAAGGCCAAAATCATCTGCGCTGTTCCCTCCCTCGACACCTCGATCTGCGACATCCAGACCCGCAAGTTCAACCAGGAGGCGGCGCAACTCCCCGACGGCATCGTGCTCCTTACTATCAGCCTTGACCTTCCCTTTGCCCAGATGCGCTGGTGCGCAGGCGCGGGAATTGACCGGGCGACAACCCTCTCCGATTACCAGGAGCGCTCCTTCGCACTTTCCTACGGGGTTCTGATCAAGGAGATGATGCTCCTCTCCCGCTCAATCTTCATTGTTGACTGCGACGACATCATCCTATACATACAGCATGTCCCGGAAATCACCGCGGAACCGGACTATGTCGCTGTCCTCGGAGTGGCGAAGGGCTTGCAGTCAGTCGTAAAGGAACTGCCGGTCGATAACATCTGCGGGGGGTATTGAAAAAGAATGCTACCTAAGGCAACACCGCTGACCTGATCCACAATAGTCTATTTCACATGAATTTGGGGGAAACGTTATGAGTCGGATGCTGTTTTCGCCAAGCCGCTACATTCAGGGGGCGGGCACCATTGGAGAAATTGGCGTACACGCTGCCAGGCTGGGGAGTTCCGCCCTACTGGTCGGTGGGAAGACCGCTTTGGCGTTATGCGGCCCGGACATAGTGGCGAGCCTAGCGGAACATCAGATCGTTTGCCATCAGGAATGCTTTCGCGGAATCTCTTCCAGTAAGGAAATAGATCGGCTGGCGGAAATTGCCGTGGCGCATCGAGTCGATTTCATCATCGCCCTGGGCGGCGGCGCTTCAATCGACGCCGGCAAGGCGGTATCCCACGTATTGAAGACGCCGGTCATCGTAGTCCCGACCATCGTCGCCACCGATGCTCCATGTTCAGCCCTGTCGGTAATATACAGCGAAGAAGGGATCTTTGAACGTTATCTGCTCCTGCACAGGAACCCCGAATGCGTCCTGGTGGACACGGCTTTAGTCGCAAAATCGCCGGTCAGGTTCTTCGTTGCAGGAATGGGGGATGCCCTTGCCACATTCTGGGAGTCAGACACCTGTGCCAGAAGCGGCAGTCCCAATCCACTCACGGGAGGAGGCACTCCCACCCTGGCAGTCAAGGCGCTGTCGCAGCTTTGCTACAAAACACTGCTGACTTCAGGCCTCCGGGCCAGATTGGCAGTTGAGAATAAAGTCGTAACTCCTGATGTCGAGGCAATCGTGGAGGCAAATACCCTTTTAAGCGGCCTTAGCTCTGAAAACGGCGGGCATGCCGGGGCGCATTCCATTCACAATGGATTGACGACGCTGGCCTCGACAAAGGAGAGGCTGCACGGCGAAAAAGTTGCTTTTGGGGTTCTGGTTCAACTCGTGATGGAAGGGCGTCCTGCAGATGACATCAGAGAGGTTCAGGATTTCTGTTTTTCTGTCGGATTGCCGCTCTGCCTGGAAGAGCTGGACATTGTCAAACCTCAAGCTGAAGAGATCAGGCAGGTGGCGGAAACGGCGACCGCAACGGGAGAAACCATCCATTCGACCTGGTTCGCTGTAACCGCCTCCATGGTCGAAGCGGCCATCTGGACCGCCGACGCACTCGGGATGAACTACAAAAAGGCGTCAGGATCGGTATCCGCAGAGGAGCCACATGCGTATCGAATGTGATTTCCTGGTCATCGGCAGCGGTATCGCCGGCCTTTCCTTCGCCATTCAGGCAGCGACCCGCTACCGAGTCGCTATCGTCACCAAGCGCGACATCTCCGAATCGGCCACCAAGTTTGCCCAAGGGGGAATTGCGTCTGTCTTTTCGGCCGAAGATTCCTTCGATGCCCATGTTGAGGATACCCTCTCGGCCGGAGCCGGCATCTGCCACGAGGACGTGGTCCGCATGGTCGTCGAGGAGGGCCCCCGGACAATCCGCAACCTGATCGCATGGGGAGTCAATTTTACTGCCAGCGGAGCAGGCTACGACCTGACCCGCGAAGGGGGGCACAGCGCCAGGCGCATCCTGCACGCCGAAGACATCACCGGCCGCGAAATCGAGCGGGCACTGGTGGAGTCGGTGCGACAGCATCCCAATGTGCGGGTCTACGAAAACCACATAGCCATCGATCTGGTTACCGCATCCAAGCTGGACCTCAACCGAACCTACGAAGATAGCTGCCTGGGGGCATATGTCCTGGAGATATCCAGCGGAGCCGTGCTATCCTTTTCGGCGAGGATCACGCTTCTCGCTACTGGCGGCGCCGGAAAGGTCTATCTCTATACCAGCAATCCTGACGTGGCGTCGGGGGACGGTGTCGCCATGGCCTATCGCGCCGGTGCCACCATCGCCAACATGGAGTTCATGCAGTTCCACCCCACCACCCTCTTTCACCCCCTTGCCAAGTCGTTCCTGATCTCCGAGGCGGTGCGCGGTGAAGGCGCCATCCTGCGCCGCCGTGACGGCACAGCCTTCATGGAGAAGTACCACGCCTTGAAGGAGCTCGCTCCGCGCGACATCGTTGCAAGGGCCATCGACAACGAGATGAAGACCAGTGGCGACGACAGCGTCTTTCTCGACATCACCCATGAACCGGCCGATTTCGTTCGTGGCCGCTTCCCCAATATTTACCAGACCTGTCTGGAGTTCGGTCTCGACATGACGAAGGAATGGCTGCCGGTGGTTCCGGCGGCCCATTACCTGTGCGGCGGGGTAGCGGTCAACGCTGACGGCGCGACCGACATTGCCGGTCTATATGCTATCGGCGAGACCGCCTTTACTGGTCTGCACGGCGCCAACCGCCTGGCAAGCAATTCCCTGCTGGAGGCGGCGGTCTACGCTGGCCGCGCCTATCGTCATGCTGCAGAGGCTTTCACATCGATCCGGCAGAACTGGAACGCAATCCCGGAGTGGGACCCGGGCAACGCCACCAATAGCGACGAGATGGTAGTGGTCTCACAGAACTGGGACGAGATCCGCCGCATCATGTGGAACTACGTTGGCATCGTCCGCTCCGACAAACGCCTGGAGAGGGCCATGCGGCGCATCAGGCTGATCCAGGATGAGATCGAGGAGTACTACTGGAACTTCATCATCAACTCGGACCTGATCGAACTGCGCAACATCACCACCGTGGCCGAGCTGATCGTTTCCTGCGCCCGACAGCGCAAGGAGTCTCGCGGCCTGCACTATACCATTGATTACCCGGAACGGGACGATGTCAACTGGAAAAAGGATACTTTGATCAGGAAGCAGACAATGTAGAGGCCCAGCCTCGGCGGCGGCAGATCAGCCGCGAAGTCCCGGCCATTGGGGAGATAGAAAGATATGCATGAAGAACAGATCTGTGAAGAGATCCGGGGGCTTTTGAAGGAGCGCAACGCCGTCCTTCTGGCCCACAATTACATGCGCGACGAGGTGCAGGAGATCGCCGACATCACCGGCGACTCGCTGGGGCTCTCCATGGAGGCCGCACGGACCGGCGCGGATGTGATAGTTTTCTGCGGTGTCCATTTCATGGCTGAATCGGCGGCCATCCTATCCCCGGAGAAGACAGTGCTGCTCCCACGTCTGGATGCCGGCTGCCCCATGGCCGACATGGTAACCGCGGAAGAGTTGGAACGGCTCAAGGCGAAACATCCCGGCGTCCCAGTGGTGACATATGTCAACTCGTCAGCCGAGGTCAAGGCGGCATCCGATATCTGCTGCACCTCGGCCAACTCCATCAGGGTGGTCAGGTCACTACAGGGAGATGAGCTGATTTTTGTCCCGGACCGAAACCTGGGACGCTGGATCGCCGGTTTCGTCCCGGAAAAGCGGTTCATATTCTGGGAGGGGTTCTGCCCGACCCATGAACGGCTGACCCTGGAAAATGTGCGGGAATTGCGTGCCGAACATCCCGACGCACTGTTCGTCTGCCATCCCGAATGCCTGCCGGAGGTGTCGGCCCTTGCCGATCACGTCTGCTCGACCAGCGGCATGTACGAATACTGCCGAAACAGCAAGTCCCGATCATTCATCATCGGCACCGAAGCCGGCATCCTCTACCGGCTGCGCAGGGAGAATCCGGGCAAGGAGTTTATCCTGGCCTCGCCGGGGCTGATCTGCCCCAACATGAAGCTGATCTCGCTGGATGATGTACTCGTTTCGCTACAGACCATGTTGCCGGTTATAACAGTGCCCGAGGACGTGCGGCTAAAGGCCAGGTCGGCCCTGGACCGGATGCTGGCGGTGCCGCGGGATTAATACGGAGCCGGCCAGGGCTCCATTCCTTCCCTCATCGGTATTCTAGGAGGAAAGAGGTTACTCGCGTTCATGGCAGACTACCCCGAGATCGTCGCTATTCCTTTCAACAATACGTGCATCAGGGAATTCTTCGAACTTTTTCATCCTCAATTCCCGAACACACCCGGACCTGGCTATTGGGTCATCATCCAAGACAACAGCGTAATCTTAAATACTGACGGAAACATGCCCGCCCTTCCCGAGGGCGAGCTTCCCAATTGGCTGAAGCCGCGCAACGAACTGCTTTGCATCGGGTTGTGGAAAGGGAAGCCGTTGCGTGTTTTCTCAATCGACAATAGCTGCAACATCGTTCCTCCATTTGTAACAGAGATGCTCAATGCACCGGAACAGCGGGTAGACGATGCAACCCTCAGCTTAAGCGGACTTGCCAAACAGATTCTTCACTGGGAGCGGCAAAGCCGCTGTTGTCCCCATTGCGGAGGTGCGACCGAGCGTGCCCGCTCAGGATGGAGCAAACAATGCACCGCTTGCCAGTCCAAATATTATCCGTGCATTAACCCGTGCGCCATAGTACTGGTAAAGCGCGGAAATGAGGTACTGCTCGTTCGTAAGGCGGAATGGCCGGATGGCAGATACAGCCTGGTGGCGGGATTTCTGGATTTCGGGGAGTCGCTGGAGGAGTGCGCCGCCCGTGAGGTAAAGGAAGAAACCGGCATTGATATCACCGGCATCAGCTACGTCGGGAGCCAGAACTGGCCTTTTCCTTCACAACTCATGGCAGGATTCGTGGCGCAGTATGCCGGCGGAGAGATAATCGTCGCCCATGAGGAGTTGGAAGACGTCCGCTGGTTCCCGATAACAGCCCTCCCTGCGCTTCCGCCCAGACGGAGCATCGCCCGCAGGATTATCGATTCATTTTGTCGTTGATACGGCGAGAGTGCGGCAAACCGCCTTAAAAGCACATTCCAGTCAAAAACCATGAAAGACACCCACGGCAATATCCGCAAGATTTGTGCTTTTTCTTTTCTGCACAAAACCCTCTTTCCCATGGCGATCATCACCCTGCCGCCTTGTACCATCTTTTTACTCAGCCATACGCAAGGGGGCAAGAGGTTGCACTGACCTGCCTGTATTCAAGAGATCATCACTTTTCCTCTGTTACCCCACGAAAAAACATACACCAGAGAAACTCTGTAATCAGAGGTCTTGGAATGCCTAGGGAAATGAACTACCCCGCAGCAAGCTGCGAGGTATCAAATGATTAATTGTAATTTTCACAACGAAGCAAGCTTCGAGGAATTTACCCGAAGAGATTAAAATAATTTCAAAAAATGTGTTGACATATTATTTTTAAATATATATCCTTATTGTGTTATTAATATAAATTTTGTATGCGTAATGTGATATGCAATAAATATTTGCGTGTTTTAGTGCCTCATTTTTGAATCTAAAACCCGTCGTCTTCTGACGACAGCTTCAGCAGGTACTTTTGCAATGCTAGTTAGTTCCGGTATGTGATTATCGATCGGGGCATCGACGATTTCTACCGCAAGGCGTATGGCATCCCCCACGCAAAGATTATTCGTATTACAGAATATACTTACCCCAAAAGAGAAGCAAGCGCTTCAGAGATAACATTTTGTTAGATGAGGGAACAACCATGAATCGCAGGGATTTTTTCAACTCCATGGCCGGGACATGGGATGAGAGATGCCGACATGACCATGACCGGATAAATGGCATGCTCGATCTGCTGGGGATTAGGAAGGGGGACTTCGTCCTGGATGTGGGTACCGGCACCG
>Ga0335084_10002557_pt1 | contig 17594 bp, 19 predicted proteins | sample Lox_Sample_44_FD_206721 | JGI IMG/M metagenome (GOLD analysis project Ga0335084, IMG submission 206721) | Soil microbial communities from Loxahatchee National Wildlife Refuge, Florida, United States - Lox_Sample_4.4 | ecosystem: Environmental > Terrestrial > Soil > Wetlands | place: USA... | reverse complement strand
GAGCGGTGCTCAAGGATGCGCGGATCCTCCCTCCGACGGACGTCGGCACGTTCGCGGCGCTGCTCGCCGCGAGCCGCCTCGTGGTTGCGAACGACAGCGGCCCGGGCCACGTGGCGGCGGCGGTCGGAGCCCGGCTCGTGTCGGTATTCGGCGTGACCGAGCCGACGCGTACGCGACCGTGGGGGCCGGCGGTGACCCTGGTTGGCTCGGAACGCGGATGGCCGCGTTACGAAGAGGTCGCTGGAGCAGTCGCTGCCGCACTCGCCTCGGGCTGACGCGCAGTCTGCGTCGCAGCGATGGGCGCGAGAAAAGCGCCGAGAAAGATCGCGATCAGGTGTCCCTCGTTGAAGGTCTGGAAGTGCGAACTGAGCATGCTCGTCGTGCACCAGGCAAGGAGCATCGACAACGCGACCGATCGCCACGGCTCCGGCGCCGGCTGCATCAACGCGGCGACCAGCATGAAGACGAACGCGAGCAATCCCGGTAGCCCGGCCTCGATCCATGCCCTGAGAAACTGGTTGTGCGGATCACCCGTCACGATCGCCTTCCAGCCCGTGGCGCGATCCTTGACGTACGCTTCGTACGCTGGCTTCATTCCCCCGAGGCCGTATCCGAGCAACGGCCGTGCGCGGATCAGCTCGACCGAGTTCTGCCACATCACGACGCGGATGCCCATCGAGCTGTACTCGGTTGCATCGGCGGCATGCCGGAGTTCCTCCCAAGCTGTCGCAAAGCGCTGCTGCATGACGGGCGAAACGCTGAGCGCGACCGCGGCGAGCACCGGCACCGCGGCGATGGCAAGCACGCGCCGCGCCCCGCGCAACAAAAGCGTGGCGGCTACGAGAAGGAGGATCGCGAAGAGGACCTGGCCACTGCGGCCGGTCTGGAGAAACACCAGTTGTCCGAGCAGCAGCAGCATCGCCACGACCAGCAGCACGCGCAGGCGCAAGGATGGAAGCGGCTGCGTCACCAGAAGCACTCCGGCGAGGAACGCGCCGATCGCGAACGCCATTGCCTGCGTGACCGTGTTACGCAACACGATGCCGGGCTCGAACTCCCGGTAGTGCCAGCCCGTCTTCACAGAGATCAGCGCGACGATCGCTGCAACGGTTACGAAGAAGACGAACGAGATTGCCAGGTGTCTTTTCCAGCGCGGCGAATCGAAAACCGCAAACGCGATCGCGGTCAGCAACAGCGTGCGCCATCCAAGGAGATCCGCGACGGCACCGGCGATGCCCTGCGGGTTGAATGCGCCGACGAGCGTGGCGAGCAGCAGTGCAGCGGCAAAGACAAGCACGCCCATGCCGAGTCGCGAGTCGGCGAATGCGCGCAGCCGGACACGCCAATCCGGCACGAAGAAAAATGCGATCGTCATGATTGCTGCGGCGAGGTTGGCAAGCGGCGGCGACAGCACCGCGCCGAGGGCGACACCGATTGCAGCCCCGCGTGCGATCTGCAGTGCGCGCGACGCCGGCGCGTTCATCGCGATCGCACCTCGTTCGCGCGCAGGTCGCGCCGCAGGCGTTTCCACCACGCGTCCCAGCGATAACGCACCCACGAATACGCGCGCCCGCGCCAGCGCCTCTTGGTGTCCAGCACGCTCTCGAATTGCCCGTTCATGCTGCCCTGCTCGACGATCGGCTGTGCCAGCCAGTAGTGCGGCACGCCGACCGCGGCGTCCGTCTCGCGCGTGAGCCAGTCGGCAGGCCGCGTGATCCGGTGCGTCTCGAGATAGGCGAGTCTTCGCCGCGCCGCTTCATGATCGAACACCAGCGCATCGGTGGCCGGCAGCAGGCCACCCGCGATGAGCCGGTTCGGCCCGCGCGTACCTACGTGCTGGTTGTTGCCCCGCCCGAGGTAGATCAGGTAGGGACCGGCAAGCGCATCCGCCGCGGCCATCGCGATCCCGAACTGCGCCTCGAAGTCGGGCGCGAGCACCGCATCGTCCTCGAACACGAGCACGCGCCGCAGGTTGCGCTCGAGCGCGAGCTGCCACGTGCGCAGGTGCTTGAGCACCAGCGACTGGTGCCCGAGTTTCATGTCGGAAGGCGCGAAGCGGCGCTCGAGCACTTCGGCTGGGATAGCATTCGCGTCGAACTCGAACACGAACTCGAAGTCGATCACGTGGCGCGCCATTTCGGCGCGGATGTGCGCGATGCGCTCCGTGAAGGAGCGCACCGAAAGCACGAACACCGCGTCGACGAGCGAATTGACCTTCACGACTTTCCAGCGAGCAACCACCTGGCGAGGCGCGCGCAGTCTACTTGACGTCCGAGCGAAAACGACTCAGATCATGCCCCGACTCAGCGTCGCCATCATCACGTCCAACGAAGAGAGGAATCTCGCCGCCTGCCTGCGGTCGGTCTCCTTCGCCGACGAGATCGTGGTGGTCGACAACGGAAGCAGCGACACCACCCGCGCGGTCGCGCGCGCGCATGGCGCGCGGGTGCTCGAAGTGCCCGACTGGCCGGGCTTCGGCCCGCAGAAGAACCGCGCCATCGACGCCTGCACCGGTGACTGGATCCTCGCGCTCGACGCCGACGAGCGCGTCGAGGAACCGCTGCACGCCGCAATCGAACAGGCACTGGCGGGCGGTGGCTTCGACGTCTACGAGATGCCACGGCGCTCCACCTACTGCGGCCGGTTCATCCGCCACGGCGGATGGTGGCCCGACTATGTCACGCGGCTGTTCCGGCGCGGAACCGCGCGCTACTCCGATGCACGGGTGCACGAGCGGCTCGTCACCGAGCGCCCGATCGGCCGACTGGGCGCGCCGCTCACGCACTTCAGTTTCCGCTCGATGGACCAGGTGCTGGCGAAGATGAACCGCTATTCGTCGGATAGCGCGAGCATTCTGGCCGAACGCGGGCGCACGCCGGGGCTTGCCAGCGCGATCGGCCACGGTCTCGCGGCATTCCTGCGGACGTACGTGGTGAAGCTCGGGTTCCTCGACGGCCGCTACGGCTTCCTGCTTGCGGTTTCCAACGCCGAAGGTTCGTACTACCGCTACGTCAAGGCGATGCTGGCCGCCGAGACACGGCGCGACGACATCGATTGATTGCGCAATGCTGATCTCGGTCATCGTCACCACCTACAACCGGCCCGATGCGCTGCGGGCGACGCTGGCGGGCCTGCTTGCGCAACATGAGCGGGGCTTCGAGATCCTCGTGGCCGATGACGGCTCGCGCGACGACACGCGCGCGTTGATCGAGGCGACCGCGCGCACGAGCCCGCTCCCGCTGCACCACGTGTGGCAGGAGGACAAGGGATTTCGCGCGGGAGCGGCGCGTAACCGTGCGACGGCTGCTGCCAAGGGCGAGTATCTGATCTTCCTCGACGGCGACTGCGTGCCGCGTGAAGACTGGATCGCGAGCCACCGCGCACTGGCAGAGCCTGGCTGGATGGTTGCCGGCAACCGCATCCTGCTTTCGGAGTCGTTCACGCGCCTGGTGTTGGAGAGGAATACCCCGATCCACGAGTGGACGGACGAGCAGTGGCGCGCGGCCGTCACGCGCGGCGATATCAATCGCACGCAGCCGCTGAAGTCCTATTCGCTCGGCCCGTTGCGCAAGCTCGCCGCGCGCCGCTGGCAGCGCGTGCGCACCTGCAATCTTGGCGTCTGGATGACGGACTTTCGCGCGGTCAACGGCTTCGACGAGGCATTCGAAGGCTGGGGCTTCGAGGACTCTGATCTCGCGGTGCGGCTCATCAATCACGGCACGCGCCGCAAGGAAGGCGCGTTCGCCACTGGCGTCCTGCACCTTTGGCATCGCGAGAACGACCGCCGTTTCGAGGGCGCCAACTGGGACCGATTGCAGCAGCGCATCGCCAGCCATGAAGTGCTCGCTGCGAGCGGCCTCGATCGCTACGGCGGCGGCGTCACATCCCCTTGAACAGGTGCGCGTAGAGGCGGCTCGCCGTCAGGCGTTCCGGCCGGCCGCGCAGGGCGAGAAACACCTTGCCCGATTCGTCGCGCTGCGCGGTCGCGATGGCGCGCGAGCGCACCACGATTCCGCGATGCACCTGCCAGAACTGCTCCGGGTCGAGTTGCGGCAGCAACTCGCGCAGCGAGATGCGGATGAGGTGTTCACGCTCCACGGTGATCACGCGTACATACTTGTCGGCCGCTTCGAAGTACAGCACGTCGTCGATCGGCACCATGTGCACGGTGTTGCCGACGCTGGCCTGGATCACCTCCAGACGCTTCGCAGTAGGCTGCCCGACGGACGCCGTGCCGCCCGGACCGGCGCCGAGCAAGGCACGCAGCTGGTCGACCGATTCCTGCAGCGCGGCTTGCGGCGCGCGCTCGGCCAGGCGCTTGCGCAGGCGCGCCACGGTGGCCGCGAGGCGTTGCGAATCGAGCGGCTTGACGAGGTAGTCCACGGCCTGCGCATCGAACGCCTGCACCGCGTACTGGTCGTATGCCGTCACGAAAACCAGCAGCGGGAACGGCGCATCCTGCGGCCAGTCCTCGGCCATCGCCTGCGCCGCCTCCAGTCCCGACATGCCGGGCATGCGGATGTCGAGGAAGCAGACGTCGGGTTTGAGCGCGAGCGCCTGTTCCGCGGCCGATGCGCCATCGACCACTGCGGCGCCGATCGTGAGTTCCGGCCAGACCTTCGTGAGTTCCTGCTGCAGATGCTGCGCGAGAAGCGGCTCGTCCTCGGCGATCAGCGCGACCGGCGCCCTCATGCGGCGACCGGCATGACGAGAGGCAGCACGATGCGCGCGACGGTTCCGCCATCGACGTCGGCGGCCGGCTCCAGCGCCGCCTGTGCACGATCTGCGAACAGCGTCGCGAGCCGCTGGCGCACCTGCCGCAAGCCGAATCCGGTGCCCGCGGTGGCTGCCTCGTGCGACAGGCCGACACCGGTATCGCGCACTGTCAGCACGAGCGAGTCGGCGTCGCGCCGCGCGGCGACCTCGATGCGGCCGCCCTGCACCTTCGGCTCGAGGCCGTGCTTGATCGCGTTCTCGATCAGCGGCTGCAGCAGCAGCGGCGGGACCGGCAACTCGCGCAGTTCGTGCGGCAGGTCGATCTTCACCGCGAGCCGCGGACCCATCCTGATTGCCATCAGCGCGAGGTAGTCGGAGGCGCGCGCGAACTCGTCGGCAAGCGGTTGCAGGTCGCTGCGCGACGCGCTCAGCGTCGTGCGCATGAATCCGATCAACCGGTCCAGCATCGCCTGCGCACGCTCGGGATCGACGGCGATCAGCACGCGCAGATTGGCCAGCGTGTTGAACAGCATGTGCGGCTCGAGCTGCGCTTCGAGCAGCTTGAGCTGCGTCTCCGAGGCGACGCGCTGCGCGGCTTCGGCGCGGCGCTCGCTCTCGGCCAGGCGCGCGCACGCGACCCACCACAACGTCACTCCGAGTGTCGAGAAAATCGTGATGATGAGGATCACCGCCATGGCGCGCGGATTGTCCGCGAACATGCCGAGCCCCGGTGCCTCCTTCCCCAGCAGCGCGTTGCCGAACACCATGCCGACTTCGTAGCCGAGCACCGCCGAGACGACGACCCAGGGAACCAGCCAGCGCAACGGCACGAACATCGAGTGCTTCAGGCCGCGCCGCGCGGCGCGCTGCTTGGCCCAGCGGAAGACGGTCTGCCGTACAACCTCGATGAAGAACCAGCACGACAGCCCGACGCAGATCGAGTAGACCCAGTGATCACCGAACGAGTCGCCGAAGATCGCCGTGATCAGCAGCGCGACGACAGTCGAGACCGCGCCCACCAATGCCGCCCTGCGACCGATCGGGCGGGCAAGCCGCAACGCTGTCGCCAGGCGGACGTCGACTTCGCGTGCGCCGGGCGCGCCCGCCGTCGTGGGCGCGCCGGATTTGGTCGGGAGCGGGAGTTCCATCTGCGCTGTCATTGTGCCCCACGGCGGTGCCGTTCGATCGGCAGCGCGCGGTGAAGCAGTTCCTCAGGCCGGCAACAGGCGCATGCGTGTGCCGGCGCTCGCAAGGATCGTGCGCGCGCGCATCGCGAACACCCCGGAAAGCAGGCCGTAGCCCAGGCCGCCCGCAATCTCGACCGATGCGATGCTGCGCCACTGCGGATGCATGATCAGCGCCACGGTCGCGACGTACCGGACCGCAAAGACCGCAAGCATCGCGACCAGCGGGACGACGCTCCCGCCAACTGAGAACGCGTCGCGCTCGGGCTGGAATTCGACGCGGCGCGGCCATTTGGCCCACTGGGCCGCCCACAGCATCGCGCCGATGCCGACCGCCCATGCGGCGATCACCTCGGGCAGCAGGCCGAACGTCGACGTCGCGCCCCACAACGAATAGGCGCCAAGCGCGATGGGCAGCAGCAGGACCCGGGTCCGGCCGATCGACTGGTCGCGCATCTGCCGGCTGCCGAACACGGCCAGTGCCGCGAGAATCCCCCAGACATACGTGGGCGTGTGCCGCACGACTTCGACGATGACAACTGAGAGGGGAGCGCCTTGCATGGAAATCTCCGTTTGGTCGTTGGCGAACTGGAACGGCGCCATGCTGGACTTGGAGCGGCGGGCACGCGAGGGACTTGCGACACGGTGTCGTGCCGTGTCGCGAGACGAGGGTTTGCCGCCGCCAAGTGCAGGGCCGCACGCCGCTATTGTTCGCTGGATGCCAGGACGATCTCTCGCTGTGCAGCGTCCGGCGCAAGGGCGGGTTAGACGTGAATTTGTCCGCGTCCGGCTTGCGGCGCGGCTACGGCGCGGCCCAGCCGCTGGCGCTCGGCGTGTTCGTCTACGGCGGCTTGCTCGCACGCAATGCAGCGCTTTCGAGGCTCGAAGCGCTCCTGATGAGCGCGACCGTTCATTCCGGTTCAGCGCAGACGGCGACGGCGAGCGGGATCGCTACGGGCGCCAGGATCGGCGCCAGCGTCGCGACCATCCTGTTGCTCAATGCGCGCTACGTATTGTTGAAGTCGCGCCGCGACGTGCTGCCCTTGGGCGTTGCGCTCGTCGTCGCGCTCGCGGTCGACCGCCTGGCGCCCGGCGGATGGACCATCGCGGCCGCGGGACTCAGCGGCGCGCTTGCAGCGTTTCTCCGCACGAAGGAGGCGCCATGACGCCGCGGCTCGAACTCCTTCCGCTGCTCTTCGCGGTCACGCTGTCGTCGTTCGCCTGCCGCGTCGGCGGATTCCGGCCGATGCGCTTTGTCGAGGTGACGTCGCCGATTCAGGCCGCGCTAAGGGCAGCGCCGCTCGCCGTGATGGTCGGCATCGTCGTTCCGGCCGCCGTGCGCGGCGCAACGGCGGAGTGGCTCGGCTTGGCCGCGACGATCCCGGTCATGCGTGTGCCGCACCGGGATCTGGTCGCGGCGCTCGCGGGCGTCGCCACCGTCGCTGTCTGCCGACTCGCATTCGGCTGAAGCAAAAGCATTCCAGGCCACCGTTGTCGCGGTGGCCTGGAGTCGACGCAACGAATGGCAGTGCGCGTGCTAGCGGACTTCGGCGTGCATGCCGGTCAGCATGGTGGTCGTCGTGCCGTAGACAGGAGCCGGATACGCCTCGCCGAAGCGCTGGACGTTGCGGTTCATCGCGACGTAGTCCGAACGCACTTCGTCACGCGTGCGCAGGCTGGCGACGTTGTCGATCGCGACCGGATAGTCCTCGCCGAAGCGCGAGCCCGCATGACTGATCGCGAGGAAGTCCGCGCGAACCTCGTCACGCGTCGCAGTGCCGGAGGCGTCTTGCATGGCGATCGGATAGCCCTCGCCGAAGCGCGATTCGGCTTGCGCGGCAAGCGGTGCAACGGCGGCGATGACCAGGGCGATCAGGGTTTGCTTGGCATTCATTGTTGGCTCCAAAGTAGGTCTGCAAGGTGTCGTTCATGTCGAACGCATCCGATTTACGGTCGAGGTCCGGATTCGGATGCAACCGCCCGAAGAATCCCGCCGGGCCCGGAGATCGATCGCCTGAGGCGTTTCGATGCCGCGCATCGTGATCGAGCCGCGCACGCGAAGACAGCGGTTAACGACGTAGTGCGAGCCGAAGTCGTGAAGCGTCGCGCATGCGGCGCGAAATGCACGGGCGTGCATCGCGGGTCGCGTTCAGCACGATCGCTCGCGCGAACGCGTGATCACGCGATCGTAAGAAGCGATCGGCTCAAGCGACGTCGGCGATCGACCAACTCAGTCGCCCCTGAGCGATTCGCTTGCGTCTGAGTCGACCTCGGAAAGCGCTGCCTGCAGTTCTTCGAGACTCGCAACGGCGGGACGGCACACCGTGCCGACACATACATACGCCGCTACTGCGCCCATTGGAGGATGCGACAGGAACGCAGGCAGCCCATCGACAGCGTCGGGTATCGCAAGCACCAGCCGATGCGGATCGAAGCGCGCCGCCAATGCCCGTTGCCACGCGCCCAACTGCGGCGTCGGCCCACGCAGCACGACGAGGCATGGAAGCGTCACGTGTTCCTCCAACGCCGCGAGGAGGGACGGAACCGCGTGCGGAACCTGGCGCAGATAGGTCTGGAACAGGTTGATCGTTCGCTCGGTGGCCACGCCATATGCGGGATCACCGGTGATGTGCATCAAGCGCTGCAATGCGAATGCGGCAACGCCGTTGCCGCCGGGCGTCGCGTTGTCTTCGACCGGCTTGGCGCGATGAAGCAGCTTCTCGTGATCGTGGCTGGTGAAGAAGAACCCGCCGTCCTGCGGATCCTCGAAGCGCTCGAGCAGCATGTGCGCGAGCGTGAGCGCGAAGTCGAGGTCGACGCGCCGAAAAGCGGTCTGCATGATTTCCAGCAGCGCATCGAGCAGGAATGCAACGTCGTCGAGATAGGCGGCGTGGCGCGCAGCCCCGCCTTGATAGGTCGCATACAGGCGCCCATCGCGCAGCAACTCCATCCGCAGAAAGTCCGCGGTGTCCTGCGCGAGTTCCAGCCAGTCGGTGCGGCCGAATACACGCGCGGCGCGCGCGAGGCCTTGCACCATCAGCGCATTCCATGAGGTGAGGATCTTGTCGTCCAGGCCGGGTCGCACGCGCGCTGTGCGTGCGCTCAACAGCTTCGCGCGCGCAGACTGCAAGAGCCCCGTCGCTTCCTGCATCGAACGGCCCAGGGTTGCGGCGACCGCATCGAGCGGCTTCGCGATGCGCAGATGCCAGTGACTTTCGAAATTCGGCGCCCCGTCGAATCCGTAGTGCGGGGCGACCACTGCGAATTCGTCGGCCGTCAGCAGCGCTGCAACTTCGGCGCGCGACCAGACGTAGAAGCGGCCTTCCTCCCCCTCGGAGTCCGCATCCAGCGCGCTGTAGAAACCCCCGGAAGGTGCACGCATCTCGCGTGCTGCCCACGCGATCGTCTCCTCGACGACCTGCGCAAAGCGCGCTTCGCCGGTGATCAGGTACGCGTCGGAATACAAGCCGAGCAGCGCGCCGTTGTCGTACAGCATCTTTTCGAAGTGCGGGATCGTCCAGTGCGCATCGACCGAGTAGCGGCAGAAGCCGCCGCCGACCTGGTCGTAGATGCCGCCGTCGGCCATCTTGCGAAGCGTGAGCAGCACGGGTCCGGCAAGATGGCGCAAACCGAACGCGAGGCGTTGCGGCTGCGGAAATTTCGGGCCGGTGCCGGCGCCGCCGAACCCGCCTTCGACCGGATCGATGAAAGCGCTCAGCGCTGCCCTTGCCGATTCGATCGGCTCGCGGTCCCACGCTGGCGCCTGCGCGGGCGCGCCGGGCTCGCTGTGCGCGAGTGCTTCGCGCAGTTGTTCGCCAAGGCGCTCGATATCCTGCGGCTGCGTCCGGTAAATCCTCTCGGCTCGTTCGAGCAGATCGCCGAATGCCGGAAGGCCGTGACGCGGCGTCGGCGGAAAGTAGGTGCCGGAAAAAAATGGCACGCGATCGGGGGTCAGAAGCACGGTGAGCGGCCAGCCGCCGCCGGTGCGCTCGTTGAGCAGGCGATGCGCGGCCTGGTACAGGTGATCGAGATCGGGCCGCTCTTCGCGATCGACCTTGATGTTGACGTAGAGCCGGTTCATCAGTGCTGCGGTCGCCGGATCCTCGAACGACTCGTGCGCCATCACGTGGCACCAATGACACGCCGAATAGCCGATCGAAAGCAGGATCGGCTTGTTCGCGCTGCGTGCGCGCTCCAGCGCCTCCGCACCCCATGGAAACCAGTCGACCGGGTTCGCGGCGTGCTGGCGCAGGTACGGGCTCGTCTCCTGGCCAAGTCGGTTCAGCGTCATCGCTGCGAGCGTACGCTCCGTTGAAGCGAATGCCGAAGCCATTCATTCCGATTTGCATGCAATCTTCGCGTTACATTCGCGCGAGCCTCGCCTGCGGACTGCTTGCAATTGCGCTTCTGGCGATGGCGCATGCAGATCCACTCGCAGTTGTCAACGCCGCACGAGGCCAGGCATGCGGCAGCAGGTCGGGCGCGCTTGCACACACTCCTGCGCTCGATACCGCCGCGCACGCCGTCGCGGATGGAAAGTCGTTGCGGGCAGCGGTCGAGGCGAGCGGGTATCGCGCCGTCAACTCCGCAGTGCTTCGCTTCGACGGCGTGCGCGACGACAACGAACTCGCGATCCTGGTGAATCGATCCTGTACGCAAATCGCGGCGGCCGGCCTCCGCGATGCGGGAAGCTATCAGCGCGGACAGGCGTTCTGGATCGTCATCGCCGAGCCGTTCAGCGTGCCGAAGCTCGATCAGGCGACAGTCGCCGCGCGCGTGCTCGTTCTCGTGAACCGGGCACGCTCGCAGCCACGCCGCTGCGGCAACGAGCAATTCGGCGCGGCGCCAGCGCTGAGCGTCTCGCCTGCGCTCACGCGCGCCGCGACCGCGCATGTGCGCGACATGGCCGAGCGCGGCAGCATGAGCCATGCCGGACGCGATGGCAGCACACCGGCGCAGCGGGTGACCCGCGCGGGCTATGCATGGTCGGCGGTCGGAGAGAACATCGCGGCCGGCCAGCGCGATGCGGACAGCGTGGTCAAGAGCTGGCTCGGCAGCCCCGGACACTGCGCCAACCTGATGAGTTCCGACTACAGCGAGACCGGTTCCGCGTTTGCCACGAACGCCGGAAGCGAAGCGGGGATCTACTGGACGCAGGTCTTCGCAGCGCCTTCCGCACCGGCATCGCGCTGAGTGCAATTAGCTGCGACCATTGGAGAAGCCGCGGACCGTCTCCATCTGGGAATCCGCGCTGCCCGATCGGGTGATGCGCGCGCGCGCTTCGCGCGGCACGCTTCGGCCAACGTGTTCATGGAGTCCAGCATGGAAGCAACACAAGACGGCGGCAATCCGCTGCAAGCCTGGTCCGATCGGATCGCTGATCTCGTCGAAGTCCTCGGTCGCCACGTGGTCGCGGTGCACGTAGGCCGGCATGAAACGGTGACCGGAGTGATCTGGCGCGCCGGCACCGTGGTGACCGTCGCGCACGCGCTGCCGCGCGCGAGCGACATCTCGCTCTCGCTGCCAGGCGGCGCAAGCGCAAAGGCGCAACTGGCCGGTGCAGATGGCAGCACGGACCTCGCGGTATTACGCATCGATGACGACAAGCTCGAGCCGGTAGCGCAGGTCGACGACGGCTCGGTCCGCACCGGCAACTGGGTGTTGGCGGTCGCACGCGGCGGCCACGGCGATCTCGCCGTCGACCACGGATTGATCGGCCGCGTCGGTTCGGCCTGGCAGACGTGGCGCGGCGGTCGTATCGATCGCCTGATCCGCCTCGACGGCGGCCTCGGCGCCGGGTTCTCGGGCGCACCGATCGCCGATGCTCGCGGACGCGTGATCGGCATAGGGACTTCGGCCCTGGCGCGCGGCTACGGCATCGTGATTCCCTCAACCACGATCAGCCGCGTAAGCGAGGAGTTGCTCGCAAAGGGACGCATCGCGCGCGGATATCTCGGCATCGGCACGCAGCCGGTTGCACTCGCCTCGCCACCGCTCGCCGAATTGGCGCGCAAGCTGGATCTCGATCCGGCGCAGGGTCTCCTCATCAGCTCGATCGCCGAAGGCGGTCCCGCCGAAAAAGCTGGCTGGCTCATCGGCGACATCCTGCTGGAACTCGGCGGGCAGAAGGTGAGCGATCTCGATACGTTGCAGGCGGCGCTGGGTGGCGATCATGTCGGCAAGCAGTTGCGCGCCGCCGTGGCGCGTGGCGGTGTTCTCGTCGAAAGCGCGGTGACGGTCGGTGAGCGGCCGCGCCGGCACTGCTGACATGGCGACGCGCATCGCCGTCGTCGCCGGCGCGCCGCTGGTGCAGGCCGGCCTGAGTCGCATCGTCGAAGGCTCGCAGCGCTTCGAACTCGTCGCAGTGGCACTGTCGCTGCAGGCGTTGCAGTCCTCCCTCGCCCGGCAGCCCGCACTTCAGGTCGACGTGGTGATCGCCGAACGCAGCGGTGCCGATGAACCGGCGGCCATCGCGGCCGCGCTCGATGCCGGGCTGCACGTCGTTCTTCTGAGCGACGCGGAACCGTCGGAGCTCGCGCCGCTCGTAGCCGCCGGCGCAGCGTGTCTGCCGACCTCTGCAAGCGACCGCGAGATCGCCGCTGCTGTCGAAGCGGTCGGCGCAGGCCTGATTGCCATGCGCAGCGATCTCTTCGGCGAGCTGCTGCACAGATCGAGCGGTGCGAACGAACGTCGTCCTGCCGAACTGGTCGAGCCGCTGACTCCGCGCGAACTGCAGGTGTTGCGCCTGCTGGCCGGGGGATTCGCGAACAAGCACATCGCGCACGATCTCGGCATCTCCGAACACACGGCCAAATTCCACGTCGGCCGCATCCTGGGCAAGCTCGATGCGGCGACTCGCGCGGAAGCCGTTGCGATCGGTTTGCGCGATGGGCTGATCGAGGTGGAGTAGTCGGGGAAAGAATCAGACGCGGATTGGCCCGGATACAGGCTTTGTCATCCCGAGCCGCAGGCGAGGGATCTCATCGGCTCGCTACGCCGAGATCCCTCGCGATGCTCGGGATGACAACCCAAAATCCGCGTGCATCCGCGTAATCAGCGCCGAACCTTCTCTTCCGCCTACTTCCCCGCCATGCACACCGCCTCGACGTTGTTGCCGTCGGGATCGATCAGGAACGCCGCGTAGTACGTCGGGCTGTAGTCGGCACGCAGGCCTGGCTTGCCGTTGTCGCGACCGCCGGCTTTCAAACCTTCCGCGTGGAAGCGTTCGACTGCGGCGCGATCTTTCGCGGTGAACGCGATGTGTGTACCAGGACCGCCTGCCGCCGCGCTCTGATGGAGCCAGAGTGCAGGCGCGTCGGGCGGGCCAAATCCCGCGTACGTCTTTTCATTCGGGCCGACGACGTGGCCGAGGCCGCGCAGTGCAGCCGTGTAGAAGCGCACGCTCGCCTCGAGATTGGCGACTTTCAATCCGATGTGGTCGTACATGATGGCTCTCCAGTTGGAGGCGCCATCCTACGGACGCACAGCGAGCCGTTCTTGGCAAATCTTGCGCTCGCCGTGCGCGGCCTGCCGGAACCGGCGCGGCGACAGCCCGGCGGCGCGGCGGAACGAACGCACGAAGTTGGAGAGATCGCCGAAACCTGAGTCGAACGCAACCTCGGTGACCGGCCGCGAATCGGCTGCCAGCATCCGCGCTGCCCGCCGCAGGCGCGCACGCACCAGATATTGATGCGGGGTGACGCCGATCACGCGTTCGAAGACACGCAAGAAGTGAAATGCGCTCAGGCCGGCTTGCCGTGCGGCGGCGGCGAGGTCGATCGGCTCGCCCGCGTGCTCATCGAGCCAGAGTGCGGTCTCGACCGCGCGCCGGCGATCGCGTGCCGCCGGTTCGGTCGTGCGCCGCGGCCTGCCGATCAGAAGCTCGACGAATCTCTCCACGAACGAAAGTCCGGCCTCGTCGACGCCGACGTCGCTGCGACCCTCGATCGCTGCCTGTGCCAGCTCGCCCAGCACCATCAGCTGCGGGAGCGGTGGCAGCGCGCGCGAATGCCAGATGCTCGGGCTCGTGCCAACCGATGCAGCGACCTCGGGCGTGAGCTGAAACGAGATGCACTCGTCGCCGCACACGTGCTCGTGCGAGCACATGTATTCGTCGCCGGGCCGTCCCACCAGAGTGGAGCCCGCGACAAGTTCAAATGACTCGCCGCGCACGTGATATCCAAAGCTGCCCCTGCGGACGAACGAAACTGAATGGCTCCGATGGCATTCGAGGAACGGCTGCTCGCGGAGCCGTGCCGTGCAGCGGTAATCGATGCAGGCGATCGAGGTTTCGGCGAGGGTAGGCGCAGCCACACCGCAAGAATACGCGCGCGAGTTCCGACATCTTTTCGCGTTCGTCACGCAGTTGCCGGCATGAGTAACAACTTGTCCGTGCCGCTCGCTCGTGCGCCGTGGTTCAGGTTGGCGTCAGAAAGCAGAAAGCGCAGCGCAAAACACTCAAGGCAAGCTGCCGTCATCGGTTCGCAGTGAACAGCGAACGGTTTCCGGGGGACATCGGGGCAGGTCGAATCGAGACCGGTGGTGAGTCGACCGCCGGGTTGAACGTGCGTTTCAGAACAAGCCGGCGCGGCGGTGGTCGTCGACATCCAATCTCGGACCTCCTCCCCCACCCGTGGCTGTCACAGCCATCGCCGCGCGCAGGCTCCATCGATTCGTTCGCAACGGAGTAGCAGGGACGGAAAGACTTCGACGACGTGGCAGACATGGTGGTGGCCGCTGGCCCCATCGCGGCATTCGCGTGGCGTCACGAATGCCACGTGGGCCGCGCCACCGCCGCCCGACGGCACGCCGCGAAGTGAGTGCGCAATGATCATCCAGCAGAACGATCCGCAGGCCTCAAGCAGGACCCTGATTCACGTCTTCCCCACCACTGAACGCACGCAACAGCGCGTGCTTTCGCTCTTGCGCCGGCTCGCTGCGGCGGCCTTTGCTCCTCAGCGCGGATTCCGCGGTGCCACGCTCGCGCACAGCATCGACGGCGGGCGCATCGTCATGCAGAGCGAATGGGCCGAATCTAGCGATTTTCGCCGTGCGCTGCGCACTCCCATTGGCACCGAATACTGGTTGCGGGTTCGCGCGCTGCTTGCAAACGGCAGCGTCCGCGGGGGAGACGTGGGCGTTTACGACGACCTGGTGAGCTTCTATTCTCTCGGCGCAATGACGGGGCACGGCGCTCCGCCCGCGCGCGCAACTTCAATCGCCGGCACAGTGTCCTGAATCGATGCACATCCTTCTCGTCGAAGACGATCCGCAAGTCGCAGAAACCACCCAGCGCGCGCTGCGCTCGCAGGGGTGGACCGTGGACCATTCGGCGCGCGGTGAACCGGTCGCGCGCTCGGTCAGGCAGGACCCTTATGACCTGGTGATCCTCGACATCGGCCTGAGCGGGATCGATGGCTTCGAAGTCTTGCGGCGCGTCCGCGCGCAAGGATCGAGCGTGCCGGTGCTGATGCTCACGGCGCGCGACGCGGTCGAAGACCGGGTACGCGGCCTGCAGGACGGCGCCGACGACTATCTCGTCAAGCCGTTTGCTCTCGCCGAGTTGATCGCGCGGGCGCTCGCCCTGACGCGGCGTGCGCGGGCGCGCACCGACAACGTGCTCACGCTGGGCAAGCTGCGCATGGACCTCGAGGCGAAGCGCGCGTTCATCGAGACCTCGCCGCTCGAGCTGTCCGCGCGCGAGTGGTCGGTGCTCGAGTGCCTGTTGCAGCGGATTGGCAAGGTGGTTTCCAAGGACCAGATCACACAGGCGGTCGCAGGGTGGAGCGAGGCGCTCTCCGAGAATGCGATCGAGGTGTACGTATCACGCTTACGCGGCAAAATCGAGACTGCCGAACTGCGCATCCGCACGGTGCGCGGCTTCGGCTACATGCTCGAAGAGGCCGCGCATGACACCTGAGCCCCCTATATCGGTTCAGACGAGCGGCAGCGTCAAACGCACGCTGTTCGCGTGGTTGCTGCTACCACTGGCGTTGATTGTTCCTGCCGGCGCTGCGCTGCAGTACTGGTTCAGCGCACGGCCCGCGATCGCTGCGTTCGATCACGCGCTCGGCGACACGGCACTCGCTCTCGCCAATCTCGTCCGGATCGACGGCGACCGCGTGGTCTTCGAATTGACACCCGAGACCGAACGCTCGCTGCGCACCGACCAGACCGACGTCATCTACTACTCGCTCGTCGATCAGACGGGCCACCTGCTCTCCGGCGACCGCGAGCTGCTCAACGTCGGACCCGCGGAGCCGCCCGGCGAACTCGCATACGTCGACGCTCGGGTAGACACGCGTCCGGTGCGGGTCGCGGTGCGCGGCGTGGCATGCGGCAGCGGTGTGTGCCAGGTCAGGGTGGCGGAAACCATGCTCAAGCGCGAGCACATGTTGTCCGGCGCCGCTAAAGGCGCCGCGGCCACCATGTTCCTCCTCGTCGTCACGATGGCGGCGGCGATCGCGATCGGTGTCACGCGCTCGCTGCGTCCGCTCGATGGCGTGGGCACCGAGATCGCGCAGCGTTCGCTCGAAGACCTGCGTCCTCTGGAAGTCTCCGCGCCGCAGGAGATCGCACCGCTCGTCACCGCCCTCGATCGTCTGTTCGTACGCCTCCGTCACGCGACGCAGGCGCAGCAGGCTTTCCTGGCCGATGCCGCCCACCAGCTGCGCACGCCGCTGACTTCCCTGAAGACCGAGATCGAGCTTGCACTTCTGGAGCCGCACGCTCCCGACGTCGATGCGGCATTGCGACGGTTGCATGCGCAAGCGACGCGCGGTGCGCGCCTCGCTGGCCAGTTGCTCGCGATGGCGCGCAGCGATCCAGGCGCGCAGAGCGCCGAGCCCGAGCGGCTCGAATTGAAGGAGGTCGCAAGTGCGGCCGCCGACGAATGGGTTCCGCATGCGGTGGCGGCGGGCATCGATCTCGGTTTTTCGCTGGCTCCGGCCAGCGTGCGGGGTCGCCGCTTCCTGCTGCGCGAGATGCTCGGCAACCTGGTGCACAACGCGCTCGAATACGCCGGGCGCGGCAGCGAGGTCACGGTGCGCTCCTATACCGACCACGGCAACGCAGTGCTGGAGGTCGAAGACAACGGCCCCGGCATTGCATTCGACGAACGCGACCGCGTCTTCGAGCGCTTCTATCGAGCCAGTCCGGGCAACGGTAGCGGCAGCGGGCTCGGCCTCGCAATCGTGCGCGAAATCGCCGTCGGGCACGGCGCGCAGGTCGATCTCCTCGATCCGCCGAGCGGCTCGGGGCTCCTGGTCCGCGTGCGCTTCCCCAATCTGGAGGCATGAATCGGCGCTGAATGCGCTTCCCCTCAGCGCGACACGGCAGCGGCGACGAGGAGGTCAGAACCCGCCCGCGCCGGAGAACGGCTACCATAGGGCCGTCTTAAATAATGAGCACCTGCGCGTCGCGTGGGGTCGGCGGCGTGGGTGGGGCGCAGTTGCGCCGCACATGACGCGGATAACCGAGGGAGCGATCCATCATGAGCGACACGCTCGAGCAACTGCGCGAGCTAATCAAGGAGAAGTTCGACATCGATGCCAGCAAGATCGATCCGAGCGCTTCTGTTCTTGAGAGCGGGCTCGATTCGCTGGCCTTGACCGAACTGCTGTTCACGGTCGAAGAAAAATTCGGCGTCGAGTTGCTCGAAGCGGCGCGCGAAGTCACGACACTCGGTGGGTTGGC
>Ga0335084_10002556_pt1 | contig 17594 bp, 11 predicted proteins | sample Lox_Sample_44_FD_206721 | JGI IMG/M metagenome (GOLD analysis project Ga0335084, IMG submission 206721) | Soil microbial communities from Loxahatchee National Wildlife Refuge, Florida, United States - Lox_Sample_4.4 | ecosystem: Environmental > Terrestrial > Soil > Wetlands | place: USA... | reverse complement strand
GAGGCGCTTCGTGTCGCGCAGCGCGCGCTCGACGAGTGACTCGACCTGGCGGGGATCGCGCACGTCGACCGACACGATCGTGGCGCGGCCGCCGTCGCTCTCGATCTGCTTCTTCGAGCCCTCCATCGGCTCCTGCGAGCGGCCGGCGAGGAACACGTGGGCGCCCGCGGCGCCCAAGCGCTCGGCGATGGCGCGGCCGATGCCGCTCGAGGCCCCGGTCACGATGGCGGTCTTGCCGGCGAGGGGTCGGGTGGAGGTCGTCATGGGTCGGACTCCTTGTTTTGCGAGGCGGCCCGGAGACTGACGTTTTAGAACGAAAGTGTCAATTTGACTTGGAGGCCGGCGCCGGCCGCGCGCCCAGGCCCGCCGCCAGGAGCCGCACCAGCCGCCCCACCCGGCGCCGGTAGCGCGAGGGGTTCTGGGGCATGGCGCCGGCGCCCTGCAGGCCCTTCGCGGCGTCGACGAACAGCTCCGCGGCCTGGCCCGCGTCGAGGCCCGCGCCTTCGAGATCGACCTCGCCTTCTTGCGCCGCCTGGCGGATCACGCCGCGCAAGGTGCGGAGGAAGCGCTTGCGGTAGGCCTCGGACAAGTCACCGCACAGGCGGTTGCCCTCCTCGACGAGCTCCGCGACGTGCGGCGAGCCGTGCACGATCTCGTAGAACTGGCCGTGCTTGGCCTCGAGCACGGCGCCGATGCGCGTGGCCACGTCGCCGGCCGTCTCGGCCGCGGCCTCGGCGGCGGCCTGCGCGCGCTCGTGCACCTGGCGCGACACGGCGCGGAAGAGGTCTTCCTTGTTCGTGAAGTGGAGATACAGCGCGGCGCGCGAGACGTCGGCCTCCTGCGCGATCAGCTCCAGTGACACGCGCCGGTAGCCGTAGCGCGCGAAGCAGGTGAACGCGGCCGCCAGGATGTTCTCGGGGGCGGTGCGGGGGCGCCGGGCGCGGCGCGCGGCGGGCGCGGCGGCAGTCACGCGCTCGGCCCGTCGTCGCCGAAGTCGAGCTGGACCTGCGCGCCGGGCAGCTCCTCCACGTCGCGCAGCTGGCGCGTGATCGCGCGCGTGCGCACGCCGGTCTCCTCGATCGTGTTGCTCGCGGTCTGGAGCTGCTTCTTCACGCGGTCGAGCACCTCGCCGAACTTCGCGAACTCGCCCTTCACGGCGGCCAGCACCTTCCACACCTCGCTCGCGCGCTGCTCGATCGCCAGCGTGCGGAAGCCGATGCGCAGGCTGTTCAGCAATGCTGCCAGCGTGGTAGGCCCGGTGATCACGATGCGCTGGTCCTGCTGGAGTGACTCGACGAAGCCCGGCCGGCGCAGCAGCTCGGCGTAGAGGCCCTCGGTGGGCACGAACAGGATGGCGAAGTCGGTGGTGTGCGGCGGAGACACGTACTTCTGGCGGATGGTCTGCGCCGAGAGCTTCACGGCGCGCGCCAGCGCATCGCCGGCGTCGGAGACCGCCTTGGGGTCGGCCGCCTCGACCGCGGCCAGCAGCCGCCCGTAGTCCTCGTGCGGGAACTTCGAGTCGATCGGCAGCCACACGTGCTGGTGGCGCGAGACGCCGGTGCCGGGCAGGCGCACCGCGAACTCGACCGCCTCGCGCGAGTCGGGCCGCGGCTTCACGTTCCGCTCGTACTGGTCGGGCGTGAGGATCTGCTCGAGGATCGCGCCCAGCTGGACCTCGCCGAAGGTGCCGCGCGTGCGCACGTTGGTGAGCACGCGCTTCAGGTCGCCCACGCCCGTGGCCAAAGACTGCATCTCGCCCAGGCCCCGCTGCACGGCCTCGAGCCGGTCGCTCACCAGCTTGAACGACTCTCCCAGCCGGCGCTCGAGCGCGCCCTGCAGCTTCTCGTCGACCACGTGGCGCATCTCGTCGAGCTTTTTCTCGTTGCCCTCCTGCAGGTCCTTGATCTGCCGGGTGACCCCCTGGAGGATCGCGCCCAGCGCCTCCGAGGTCTCGCCGAAGCGGCGGGCGACCTCGTCGCGCAGCTCGGTGGCGCGCGCGTTCGACTCGGCGCGCGCCGCGCGCAGCTCCTCGCGCACGGTGCGGAACAGCGCGACCGCGCCGCCGAGGGCGACGAGCGCGAGGATCAGCCAGGGGACGACTTGCGCGGGCACGGCTCGATTCTAACGCGTGGTGTACGCTGCACCCGCCTTGGTCGACTTCTTCATCGGACGGCCCGTCTTCGCCGCGGTGCTGGCGATCCTGATCACCTTCGCGGGCGCCGTGTGTCTCCCCTTCCTGCCCGTGGCGCAGTTTCCACGCATCACCCCGCCCACGGTGCGAGTCACCGCGACCTACCCCGGCGCCAGCGCCGAGGTGGTCGAGAACAGCGTGACCATCCCGCTCGAGCAGCAGATCAACGGCGTCGAGGGCGCGCTGTACATGAACTCGACCAGCGCCAACGACGGCAGCTGCACGATCACGGTCACGTTCGAGGTCGGCTACGACCTGAACATCGCCGCGGTCGACGTGCAGAACCGGGTGGCGGTCGCGCTGCCGCAGCTGCCCGAGGAGGTGCAACGCACCGGAGTCACCACGCGCCGCGTGTCGACCGACCTCACGATCGTGGTGAATCTGATCTCGCCCGACAACTCGCGCGACGACGTGTATCTCTCGAACTACGCCGGCATCAACATCAGCGACCGGCTGAAGCGACTCACCGGCGTGGGCGACGTGGCCACCTTCGGCGAGCGCCGCTATTCGATGCGCGTCTGGCTCGACCCCGACAAGCTGGCGAACCTGGGCGTCACCGCGCAGGACGTGATTGCGGCGGTGCGCGAGCAGACCCAGCCGGTGGCGGCGGGCGTGCTGGGTCAGCCGCCCGCGCCGCCGGGACAGGTGCTGCAGTGGGCGCTCTCGACCCGCGGGCGCCTGTCGACCGCCGAGGAGTTCGGGGCGATCGTGCTGCGCACGCGTCCCGACGGCTCGGTGCTGCGGCTGGCCGACGCGGCGCGCACGGAGCTCGGCGCGCAGAGCTACATCAACTTCAGCCGGCTCGGGCGCGAAGCCTCGACCGGCGTGGCGGTGTTCGCGCTGCCCAGCGCCAACGCGCTCGACGTGGCGCGTCTGGTGCACGAGGAGATGGAGCAGCTCGCGCCGCGTTTCCCGGCGGGCGTGAAGTACCGGATCCTGTACGAGCCCACGAAGTTCGTGACCGAGTCGATCCGCGAGGTGGTGTGGACGCTGTTCGAAGCCATGCTGCTGGTGTTCTTGGTGGTGTACGTGTTCCTGGAGAGCTTCCGCGCCACGCTGATTCCCGCCATCACCGTGCCCGTGTCACTCGTGGGCACGTTTGCGCTGATGGCGGTGCTCGGCTTCTCGGTGAACACGCTCACGCTGTTCGGTCTGGTGCTGGCGATCGGGCTGGTGGTCGACGACGCGATCGTGGTGGTCGAGAACGTGTCGCGCCTGATCGAGGAGCGTCACCTCGCGCCGCGCGAGGCCACGGTGCTGGCCATGCGCGAAGTGACTGCCCCGATCATCGCGATCTCGCTGGTCCTGATGGCGGTGTTCCTGCCCGTGGCGTTCCTGCCCGGAACCACCGGCCGCCTGTACCAGCAGTTCGCGCTCACGATCGCCTGCTCGGTCGCGATCTCGGCCTTCAACGCGCTCACGCTGAGTCCCGCGCTGTGCGCGATCCTGCTGCGCCACGACTACGCCAAGGTGAAGGGGCGCTTCTTCCAGACCTTCGACCGCGCCTACGCGCGCTTCGTGGCCGCGTACGACCGGGTGGGCGCACGCGCGGTCGAGGCCTGGCCGGTGGTGCTGGGCGTATTCGGCGCGGTCGTGCTGGGCACGGTCGGGCTGTACCGGCAGCTGCCGACCGCGTTCATCCCCGCCGAGGACCTGGGCTACTTCATCGTCTCGGTGAACCTGCCGGACGGCGCGTCGCTGCAGCGCACCGAGGCAGTCACCAAGCAGATCGTGCAGCGGACGCTCGAGATTCCGGGCGTCGCGAGCGCCGTCATCAACGGCGGCACCGACTTCCAGACCGGCGCAGCGTCGTCGAATGCGGCGTCGGTGTACGTGATCCTCGCGCCCTGGGACGAGCGCAAGTCCGCGGCGGTGCAGCTCGACCCGATCCTGGGCAAGGCGCGCGCCGAGCTGGGCAAGATCGCCTCGGCCGACATCCGCGTGTTCAACCCGCCGCCGATCCGCGGGCTGGGCTCGACCGGCGGCTTCCAGCTGCAGGTCCAGGACGAGACGGGCACGGACTACCCCGGCTTCGCGCGGCGCGTGGACGCGTTCGTCGACGCCGCGAACGGCTCGGGGAAGATGACCAACGTGGTGAACGCCGTGCGCGCGAACATCCCGCAGTATGCGGTCGACATCGACCGCACCAAGGCCAAGACGCTCGGTCTCTCGCTGTCCGACGTGTTCGGTACGCTGCAGACCTATCTCGGCGGCTACTACGTGAACGACTTCAACCGCTTCGGGCGCGTGTTCCGCGTGGTGGTGCAGGCGGAGCCCGGCGCGCGCGCCATGCCCGACGACGTGACCAAGCTCTACGCGCGCAACGCGAACGGCGACATGGTGCCGCTCTCGACCGTGGCCAGTGTGCGCTCGTTCGTCGGTCCGTCGACGATCACGCATTACAACATGTTCCGCACCGCGGCAGTCACCGGCTCGGCCGCCGCGGGGCGCAGCTCGGGACAGGCGATCCAGGACATGGAGACGATCGCGAACCAGACGCTGGGCGAAGGCATGAGCTACGAGTGGACCGGCCTGTCACTGCAGGAGCTGCGTGCGGCGGGCACCGCGCCCGTGGTGTTCGGGCTCGCGCTCAGCGTGGTCTTCCTGTGTCTCGCGGCGCTCTACGAGAGCTGGGTGCTGCCATTCACCATCATGCTGGTGGTGCCGCTGGCGGTGTTCGGCGCGCTCTCGGCGCAGTGGCTGCGCGGGCTGGCGAACGACGTGTACTGCCAGGTCGGGCTGGTCATGCTCGTGGGCCTGGCCAGCAAGAACGCCATCCTGGTGGTCGAGTTCGCGAAGATGCTGCGCGAGCAGGGTGAGTCGATCGAGCGCGCCGCGCTGCACGCCGCGCGCGTGCGCCTGCGGCCGATCCTGATGACGTCGTTCGCGTTCATCTTCGGCGTGATTCCGCTGGTGATCGCGACCGGCGCGGGCTCGATGAGCCGGCGCTCGCTCGGCACGGCGGTGTTCGGCGGCATGGTGTTCGCGACCTTCCTGTCGCTGGCCGTGGTGCCGGTGTTCTTCGTGGTGATCGAGCGGCTGCGCGAGCGGCTCAGGGGCGGGCTGCCGCATCGGCCGCCGGAGCCGAGCCCGCCGGCGGGGCTGCCGGAGTCGAGTCACTCGGTAGGGGACTGACCTTCATCCCGGGCCGCAGCTTGCCCAGGTTGTCGGTCGCGATCAGCTCGCCCGCGCTGAGCCCCGACTCGATCACGCGCAGCTGGTCCTGCAGCGAGCCGGCCTGCACCGCGCGCGGCTCGATCGCGCCGTCCTTCACCACGAACACGCTGCTTCCGCCCTGCTCCTCGATGACCGCGGCGGCGGGCACGACCAGCACGGGAACGTCGCGGCCCACCAGCACGCGCAGGCTGGCGTACTGGCCCGGCAGGATGGCCTTGTCGGGGTTCGGAAACACCGCGCGCACGCGCAGCGTGCCGGCGTTGGGGTCGACGGTGTTGTCCACGAAGTCGAGCTTGCCCGGGAACGGGTAGTCACTGCCGTCGGCCAGCTTGGCGGAGACCTCGATCTGGTCGCGCTGCACGTAGCGGCCTTCTTTGCGCAGGCGCAGCACGTCGAGTCTCTCGCGCTCGCTGGGGCTCCAGTAGATGTAGATCGGGTCGAGCTGCACGAGCGTCGCCAGCACCGTCTCCTCGCTGCCGCCGACCAGGTTGCCCTGTGTGTGCGCGAGCTTGCCGATGCGGCCCGCGATCGGCGCGCGGATCTCCGTGTAGCCCAGGTCGATCTCGGCCTGCTCCTCGGCGGCCTTCGCGCCGCTCACTTCGGCTGCGGCTTCGTCGCGCGCCGCACGCGCGTGGTCCAGGTCGGACTGACTCGCGACGTCCTTCCTGGCCAGCTCCGAGGTGCGCTGGAAGTCGGCCTGCGTGCGCAGTGCGGCGGCCTTGGCGCGCTCGAGGTCGGCGCGGGCCTTGTCGAGCGAGGCCTGGTACGGCTTCTGCTCGATCACGAACAAGAGCGCGTTCTTCTCGACGTCGCTGCCCTCCTTGAACAGCACCTTCTCGAGCACGCCGCGCACGCGCGCGCGGATCTCGACCGAGTTCACGGCCTCGGTCGTGCCCGGGTGCTCGATGTAGACGGGGATGTGCGCCTCGCGCACCTCCGCCGTGCGCACTGGAAGCGGGGCGGGAGCGCCGTTGGTGTCACGGCCGCGGCAGCCCAGCGCGAGCGCGAGGGCAAAGAGCGCGAGTCGACGAAGGGGCATTGCGCCGCAGACCTCCAGGGCCGCGAGAGTAGCAGCGCCGCCGTTTCCGCTTCAGACCCGGGTCGCGTCCGTTCCGCTGGCCGCGTTCGACATCACCACGGCCGGCACGGCGTCGGTGGTGACGCGCGGCGGCAGCGCGCTGATCACGGCCGTGGCGAGCGACGCGAGATAAGGCAGCGACTGCACGCCCAAGAGGGCGATCCAGAGCTGCGCCTCGACGTCCTGCGAGCCGTAGCGGAAGCCGACCGCGAGCGCGCCCAGCGCCAGCAGGCCCAGGATGGTGGTCTCCTCGCGCGAGGCGAGCAGACCCTTCAGCAACGCCATGTGGTCCTCGCACTTGGGCGTGCGCATGAAGGGCCGGTCGGAGGTCGTGAGTCCCGAGAAGATCGCCTTGCCGATCGTGTGAGTCAGCGACAGGCCGGCCAGCGCGGCGCTCAGGTTCTCGCCCGTGCTGGCGTGCACGCGCGCCGCGTACAGCCAGAGCGTCTTGCCGACCTTCAGCGCGAAGAAGCCGAGCGACGCGCACAGGAAGAAGCGCAGCGGGAACTCGAACACCTTGGGCGCGGTCACCAGGCCCGCGGTCCACACCAGCGCCAGGCCCGTGACCGCCGTGTTCAGCGCGTCGGCGAACCAGGGCAGCCAGCCGGCTACGAAGTGGTAGCGCTGCGCCCAGGTCAGCTTCGACTCGCGCAGGCCCACGAGCTCGCGCCAGTGGCGCTTCAGGATCTGCACCGCGCCGTACGCCCAGCGGAAGCGCTGCTTCTGGTAGGCGGTGTACGTGTCGGGCATGAGGCCCTGGCCGTACGAGTAATTCACGTAGGCGGTGTCGTAGCCGGCCTCCATCACGCGCAGGCCCAGCTCGGCGTCCTCGCAGATGCACCACTGCGCCCAGCCGCCAAGTGACTCGAGCACCGAGCGGCGCACCAGCGACATGGTGCCGTGCTGGATGATCGCGTTGCGCTCGTTGCGATGGACCATGCCGATGTCGAAGAAGCCCGCGTACTCCCAGCCGCACATGGCCTTGAACGCGCTGTGCTGTCCGTCGCGGTAATCCTGCGGCGCCTGCACGACGGCGAGCTTCGGGTCCGCGAAGTACGGCACCAGGTTGCGCAGCCAGTCGCGGCGCACCACGTAGTCGCTGTCGATCACCGCGACGATCTCGGCCGCGGGGTCGGTCTCGCGCAGCACGATGTTGAGCGCGCCGGCCTTGAAGCCCGACACGTGGTCGACGTGGAAGAACTTGAAGCGCGGGCCGAGGATCTGACACATGTCCTCGACCGGCTTCCACAGGCCGGGGTCACTCGTGTTGTTGTCGATCACGAGCACCTCGAGCTCCGGGTAGTCGAGCGCGGCCAGCGCGTTCAGCGTCTCGCGCACCATCTCGGGCGGCTCGTTGCACAGCGGCAGGTGCAGCGAGACCTTGGGCCAGTGCTCGAGCGGCTTCGGGGCCACGCGCGCGAAGCGCCGCGCGAGCTTCCGGTGCCACAGGAGCTCGGTCAGCTCGAACGCCTCGGTGAGCCCGATCGCGAGCAGCATGCCCAGCGCGCCCAGCAGCACCGCCCAGGCCGTCGCCGAGTACAGGCTGTGGTACTGACTCACCGTGAGATACACGATCCAGGTGAAGAGCGACGCCGCGCCCTGCACGAGCGAGGCGAAGAACAGCCGCCCGCGCGCGCGGAAGCGGCGGAAGCTGGCCAGGAACCAGAGCAGCGGCAGCGCCGGCACCAGCGTCGAGGCCCCGAACAGGAGCGGCCAGCCGGGCACACCCACGATCTCGCCCGACCAGGCGAACTTCGTCTGGCGCTGCGCGTCGAGGATGCCCCAGTAGGCGCCGACGCCGCCTTCGACCGGGATCTTCCACGGCTGGTCGAAGGCCTCCATCACGAAGTAGTCGATCCCGCGCTCCTCGGCGGCGTTCAGGAACTGGCGCAGGAACGCGGCCTCGTTCCCGAGCGACGGCACGGCGCCGCGGCGGATGCGGCCGTTGGAGGGCCAGCCGACCTCGCCGATCATCACTTCCTTGTACGGGAAGCGCTTCTTCACCTCGGCCAGGCGGTCCAGCGTGAAGCCGACCGCATTGTCGAACGGCACGCCTTCCCAGTAGGGCAGCAGGTGCACCGCGATGAAGTCGACCTCGCGGGCCAGCTCGGGATGTTTCAGCCACACGTGCCACGGCTCGGCGGTGCCGACCGGGATGCCGAGCGGTGAGAGCAGGGCGCGCACGCGGCGCAGATAGGGCGCGAACTCGGCGACCTTGAGATCGCCGCGCAGCAGCACCTCGTTTCCGACCACCACGCGGTTGATGTTCGGGTTGGCGCGCACGCTCGCGACCAGGTTGCGGATCTCGCGGTCGTTCTTCTGCCGGTCGCCGTCGATCCACGCGCCCGCGGTGACCTTCAGCCCGAACTCGTTGGCGATGCGCGGGATCTGGTCCATGCCGTCGAGCGAGGTGTAGGTGCGGACGGAGTTCACCTCGGGCGCGAGCAGGCGCAGATCCTCGCGGATCTGCTGCTCGGTCGGGAAGACTTTGTCGACCGGCCCCTGGCCTTCCCGGTAGGGACTGAACGACACACCCGCGAGCTTGCCCTTCCAGGCAGGCGGATCGATCGGGCGGTTCAGGAAGGCGAAGACTGCGAGGTTGGCTGCGGCGACCAGGACCAGGATCGAGACACTCGAGCGAGTCATACGGTTCCGCCAGGCTCGCAGACCACGCTCGAGGCGCCGCATCGTGCGGTGGCCGTAAGCGGAGACTCGCTGCGACTCGCGCGTCACCCTCCTACAACCGCCGAGTGGGACCGGCGTTTCGTTCGAGCTAGGGGAGGCGAGGGTTGTCTTGGCGGTCTCTTGACCAGTCCAAACACTGGCTTGCGGAGGGAATCGGCGTCTTCCCCGGCCATGCCGACTGCACCGCGCAGCCGGCTCGGCAACGCCAACGGGGGCTCCGCACGGGGCGCGATTATATACGCCGCCAGTCGCGTGTCTATTGATGTGCATCACAGGCGAAAGAGGCGCCGCACTTTGTTGCGCCGGGGCGTCCTTGACACGCCATGGCGGGGCCCCAGCGGGGCGATAGGGTCTGCTCCCCCATGTCCAGCCAGCGCCGCCGCACCTCCCGCGCCGCCAAGCTCGTCGCCCACGAGCGCTTCGGCGATGCGCAGCTCGCGCGCAGCTTGCAGGCGGCGCTCGCCCAGTCGGGCGAGGGCGCGCGCTACACCAATCTGTTTCACACCTACCCCGCGGCCCTGCGCGCGGACACCGCGCGCGAGTTACTCGCCGCGTTTCCCAGCCGCGCCGTGCTCGATCCGTTCTGCGGCGGCGGGACGGTGCTGGTCGAGGCGCGCGCCGCCGGCCGGCGCGCGCTGGGCTGCGACGTGTCTCCCGTGGCGGTGCGCGCCGCCCGCGCGCGCTGCGCGACGCCCGACGACGCGCAGCTCTCGGCGCTGCGCGGGCGCGCCCGGGCGCTGGCCGCGCAGGCGCGCGCAGCCTCGGCGCGCGGGCCGCTGCCCGAGACGCGCATCCTGCGGGCGGTCGAGTCCTGGTACGCCCCGCACGTGCTGCGCGAGCTCGAGTGTCTGCGGCGCGGCGTGGCCGAGTCGGAGCCCGCGCTGCGCGAGCTGCTCGAGGCCGTGCTCGCCTCGATCCTGGTGAAGGTGAGCTGGCGCGTCTCGGACACGCGCGCCGCGCGCGAGAAACACGAGCGCCCCGCGGGCACCACCGCGGTCTTGTTCCACAAGCGCACGCGCGAGCTGGCGCGCCAGATGGTCGAGCTGCGCGAAGCGCTGCCGCCGGGCACGCCGCCCGCCGACGTGTGGCTGGGCGACGCGCGTGAGCTCACCGTGCGCGACCCGGTCGATCTGGTCGTGACTTCGCCGCCCTACCCGTCCACCTACGACTATCTGCCCATGCAGCACCTGCGGCACGTGTGGCTGGGCGACCGGCCCGACGCCGCGCGCGAGATCGGCTCCCGCCGCCTGTTCCGCAAAGGCGCGCGCGAGGCCCGGGACGTCTGGCGCCGCGACACCGAGCTGTGGACCGCGCGGGTGGGCCGCGCGCTCGCGCCCGGCGGACACCTGGTGGTCGTGATCGGCGACGGCCGCGTGCCCAGCGGCTCGGTCGACTCGGCGGCTCCGAGCATCTCCGCCGCCGAGCGCGCGGGCCTGGCGCTTTTGGCCGGGGCCTCGCTCGAGCGGCCCGATCCAGGCCGCGGCGGAGCGCTGCGCGAGCACGTGCTCGCGTTCGCAAAGCCTCGCTAGCGCGGCCGAGGTCCGCGCGTGCGCAGCAGCGCGCGCAGCCCCGCACACCTCCGCCGGGATCGGCCGCAGTTGCCGGCTCGCCTCCGGTCCCTGTGCTGCGCGACACAAAGCGCCCGCAGCAGCGGTTCAAGTCATTGCGGAAAAACCCCGCTTCAAGACTGGACATGCGGGGTTGGATCGCGCTCTTGATCCTCGCCGTGAGCGGCGTGGCACGCGCAGATTTGCGCGCGTCGTGGCTCGATCCGACCTGGCACTACCGCGTGCCCGTCTCGCTCCCGGCCGCCACCGCCGTGGGCAGCACCGAGACCGTCGACGTCGACTTCGGCGCGCTGATCACGCAGCTCGGCATCAACGGCACCTTCGACACCAACTCCTACCGAGTGACTCGCCCCGACGGCACGACGCTGGTCACGCTGCAGCAGTGGACCGACGCGCGCTACGGCAGCGCGACCGACGCCACCGGCAACAGCCGCGGCGAGCTGCGCTTCATCGCGCAGGACGCCGGCGCGCAGACCTACTACCTGTACTTCGACATCACCGCGAACGGCGCGAAGGCCGCGAACCCGCAGACACCGATCAACGGCAACTTCGAGTTCGGCGGCTCGGGCACCGCCACGCCGCCCGGCTGGTCGCTCACCACCACTGCGGGCTTCGACGCGCAGATCCGGCCCTCGGAGAACCCCTCGATCACCACCGACGGCACGACCGCCGGCAACGGCACGCCGCCCAAGACGACCGACGGCACGCCACTCAGCGGCGCGTTCTCGTACCTGATGGGCGCGCGCTCCGCGAACGAGCCGGGCGCAGTGACCCAGCCGGCAGTCACTCTGAACAAGACCATCGCCGTGCCGGCCTCCGGGGCCGGGAACGTGGTGGTGCGCTACCGGCCCGAGGGCTGGGACTCGGGCGCGAACGGCAGCACGAACTACGACTTCATCCGCATCTCGGTGGTCTCCGCGGGCGGAGTCACGACCGAGCTCGTCGGTCCCACCGCGGGCAACTACACCACGCTGCCCTTCAGCCCGAACCTCGGCACCCAGGCCGCCGCCAACAACCGCTCGGGCTACGGCCAGTACAACGGCTTCGACACGGACACGAACGGCAACCACCGCTCGGGCATGGCGATCGCGCGCGGCTCGGAGGTCTGGTTCACGCTGAGCTCGAGCCTCGCCACCTACGCCGGCACGACCGTGACTCTGCGCATCAGCTCGAACCACACGAACCAGTACCGCTCGTGGTTCTCGATCGACGACGTGGAGTGGAGCCTGCAGACCGCCACCGTCACCGCCAGCCAGGTGCAGGCCTTCGGCGTGAACGTGACCGCGCCCAACGACACCGCGGTCAGCTCGGCCTCGCAGTATCAGGTCGGGCAGGTGCTCACGATCCGCGCGGCCGTGCAGGCCACGACGATCGCGAACGGAGTCACCGCCGACGTGATCAATCCCTCGGGCACGGTGGTCGCGACCGGCGTGCAGCTCTACGACGACGGCACGCACGGCGACGCCGTGGCCGGCGACCGCATCTTCAGCAACAACGGCAGCGTGGCCGCGAACCCCACCTACACCTTCCTGTCCAGCGACACGCAGAGCGCCGCCTGGACGGTGCGCGTCTACGCCCGTGACTCGTCCACGAGCACCACGGGCGCAACCAATGGCCGGGTCCACATCTCGGGCCAGCCCAACTCGCCGCAGAACCAGGCCGACTACTGGAACATCGACGACCAGGTGTTCTCGCTGGTGACCGTGAACCTGGTGATCCTGAAGAGCGTGGCGACGATCTCCGACCCGATCGACGGCACCACCCGGCCCAAGTCGATCCCCGGCGCGATCAAGGAGTACACCATCACGGTCACCAACCAGGGTGCCGGCGCGTCGGACGCCAACACGATCAAGCTGGCCGACGCGATCCCGAGTCAGGCCGAGCTGGTGGTCACGGACATCGGCGGCGCGGGCAGCGGGCCCGTGCTGTTCACCCAGGGCTCGCCGACGAGCGGCCTCACCTACACCTTCACCGCGCTCAACAACGGCGCCGACTCACTCGAGTTCTCGAACAACGGCGGCACCACCTGGACCTACTCGCCCACCGCGAACGGCAACGGCACCGACCCCGCGGTGACGAACATCCGCATCAGCCCCACGGGCGCCTTCGCCGGCAAGAGCGGAGTGACTGCTCCGAGCTTCACGATCCAGTTCAGGATCAGGATCAAGTAGCAGTTCCGATCGGCTTCGTTCGCCTGCGGCTCACTGCGCGCTGCTTCCGCAGCTTGCGGGCTCGGCTCAGGGCGGCCTTCGCCTCGCCGCTTCCGATGAGCTTCGTTCGCCTGCGGCTCACTGCGCGCTGCTTCCGCAGCTTGCGGGCTCGGCTCAGGGCGGCCTTCGCCTCGCCGCTAGCCGACGCTGGCGCGGCCCTGGTAGGTGTAAGTCAGGAGCTTCGGGCCCGGCAGGAACTGGTGGGTCAGCTCCTGGATGCGGAAGCCGGCGGCCTGGATGGCTTCGTCCGCGGCGCGGTTCATGTTGCAGCCGCCCGCAATGACTTTCCACAACGGGTTCAGCCGGTCCTGCCAGCGGCGCAGGCGCGGGTCGTCGGCGCGGCCGTGCTCCACGAACAGGAGCTCGCCCTCGCGGCGCAGCACGCGGCGCGCCTCGCGCAGCGCCTGCACGGGGTCGGGGATCGAGCACAGGGCCCAGGTGACCACCACCGTGTCGACGCTCGCCTCCGGCAAGGGCAGCGGCTGCTCGGCCGACTGCTGCAGGAGCTCGACCGGCCGGCCGGTCTCGGCGGCGCGCTGGCGCGCGAGCGCGGCGAGCTCGGGCGAAGGCTCCACGCCGAACAGCTGAGTCACTCCCGAGCCGTAGTGCGGCAGGTTCAGGCCCGAGCCGATGCCGAGCTCCACGGTGACTCCGCGCGCGCCCGACACCACCTTCTGGCGCACGGGCACCAGGTCCGCGTTGCTCATCGCCAGCTCGATCAGCCGGGGGAAGACGTACTTCTGGTAGAAGCCCACGGCTCCCAGGCTAGCACCCGGGCGGCTCTCTACGCTGCGCGCAACGCCGTCAACGCGCGACCTGGTTCCGGCCGGCGCGCTTGGCGCGGTAGAGCGCCTCGTCGGCGATCTGCAGCAGGTGGTCGGGAGTCGGCAGGCCCGCGTGCCACTCGGCGACGCCGATCGAGATCGTGGTCGAGACGCGCACGCCGTCGCGGATGAACTCGCAGCCCGCGACCCGCGTGCGGATGCGCTCCGCGACCGCCTCCGTGGCCGGGAGACCCTGTGAGTCGATGAAGGCGATGAACTCGTCGCCGCCATAGCGGCAGGCGCGACCCAGCGGCGCGATCTCCTGCAGGATGATCTTGCCGACCTCGCCGATGCACAGCGAGCCCATCTGGTGCCCGCGCACGTCGTTGATGGACTTCAGCCCGTCGAGGTCCATCATCAGGAGACACAGCGAGCCGCTCGTGCGCTGCGCGGTCTCGAACGCGCGCGACAGCTCGAGGTCGAAGGCGCGCTTCACCAACAGCCCCGTGAGCGCATCCACGTTCATCAGCGTGTCGACGCGGTCGTGGAAGCGCTCCTCGATCGCGTCGTGCAGCGAGAAGCGCAGGACCGTCTCGCCCAGGAAGATCTTGTCCCCCTCGGCGAGTGACCGTTCGGCGACTTTCTCGCCGTTCAGGAACGTGCCGTTGCGGCTGCCTAGGTCCACGACCTGGAATCCCCCGGCGCCGTCGGATTCCACCGAGCAGTGTCGCGCCGAGACCGCCGGATCGACGAGCACCAGGCCCGCTACGCTCGGGTCGCGGCCGATCACGACGCCCGCGGCGGGCAGCGCGTGGCGCTTCCCGATGTCCGCACCCGCCACGACCACGAGCCCCGGCGCGCGCCGCACCCCCAGCGTGTCGTCCACGGGCAAGGCGATGCGCGCGACCGTCTGGCTCTTCGGGTCAGTCAAGGCGCGCCCCTCCGCGCTCGTGTCATCGACACGAGGACGTCGGGGGCTTTACTTCATCCAGACGCCCGAGGCGTCGCTGCGGTAGCCCAGCGTCCGGTAAGTCGCGTCCACCAGCGACTGACCCCGCGGGTTCAGCAGGATCGAGGCGCCCATCTGGTTCATGGAGTAGCCGAACGAGAGACCTTCCACCGGGTCGGCGAAGCCGATGCTGCCGCCGGCGCCGACGTGGCCGAAGGCTGCGTTCGACAGCACCACCGAGTCGCGGTCGCCGCGCGCGCGGCGCCGATTGTCCATCGACTTCATGAAGCCCAGCGCGAAGCGCGTCGGGATGAGCAGCGTGGCGTCGCGGTTCGTGGCCATGGAGACCTGGCCCATGCGGCTGAGTGACTCGGGGTCGACGAGCTTCAGCTTGCCCAGCGACCCGCCGCAGGCGAGCGGCGCGTAGATCCCGGCCAGGCCGCGCGCGTTCGAGATCCCGCCGCCTCCGCCGATCTCGGCCGCGTGACACTCGCGCGAGTTGGGATCGAAGCCGCCGCCGTTCAGCAGCGAGAGCGCGGAGATCGACTGCGGGTCCGCCATGAGCGTCTGCGTGAACTCGCTGACCGGGTCACCCGGGCCCGGCAGGAACATGCGCATGGGCGCGATGCGCGGCTCGACCGACTCGGGCGTGCCGATCCAGAAGTCCACGCCCAGCGGGCCGGCGATCTCGTCGCGGAAGAACGTGCCCAGTGACTTCCCCGAGACCCGCCGGACCAGCTCGCCGACGGTCCAGCCGAAGTTCAGCATGTGGTAGCCGTTGCGGATGCCGGGCTCCCAGAACGGGGCCTCCGCCGCGAGCATCTCGACCATGTAGCTCCAGTCGGTGCAGCCGCCGTGACGCACCGGGGTCTTGAACGCGGGCAGGCCGACGGAGTGGTCGAGCATCATGCGCACCGTGGCGCGCTCCTTGCCGTTGCGCGCGAACTCGGGCCAGTACTCGGCGACCGGCGCCTCCAGGTCGAGCAGCCCGCGGCTGGCCAGCACGTGCGCGCAGATCGCGACCGCGCCCTTGGTGCACGAGAACACGATCGACACGGTGTCTCGCTGCCACGGCAGGTTGCGGGCCGGATCGGCCGATCCGCCCCACAGGTCGAGCACCGTGCGGCCTTCGAGCGTGGCGCAGAGCGACGCCCCGACCTCGCCGCGCGCGCTGAAGTTCTTCTCGAACTCGGCGGCCACGCCGAGAAAGCGCGCGTCGCAGGTGCCCTGGATCTTGCCGTTCGGAATGTCTCGCTGGATGGTCTCCATGTGGCGAGCATACCGGAGATCCCGGAGCGCGTGCGGCGCGAGATCCTCGCGGGCGAGGCCACGCCCGAGCGCCACGCCGCGCTGCTCGAGTCGCTGGGCTTCGCGCGCGCGCTCGAGCTCGTGCAGGCGCGCGCCCCGCTCGGCCTGGCCCGTGACTCGCTGCGCGTGGTCGCCTGGAACGCCCAGCGCTGCCGCGAGCCGGCGCGCGCCGCCGAGTTCCTGCGGGCCTCGGGTGCCGACGCGTTCCTGTTGTCGGAGCTCGACGTGGGCATGGCGCGCTCGGGCCAGGTGCACGCGCCGCGCGAGCTCGCGGGGCGGCTGGGCTGCTCGGCCGCCTTCGCGGTCGAGTTCCTGGAGCTCGGCCTGGGCGACGCCGAGGAGCAGCGCGCGTGCGCCGGCGGCCGGAACCAGGTGGGCTACCACGGCGGCGCGGTGCTCGCGCGCACCGAGCTCGTGGCCCCCGAAGTGACTCGCCTCGAGCCCGGCGGCCGCTGGTTCGACGGCCGCCGGGGCGAGCGGCGCGTGGGCACGCGCATCGCCGTGCTGTGCCGGATCGCGCTCGGCGCGCGCCAGCTCGCGCTGGCCAGCGTGCACCTCGAGAGTCACTCCGACCCGGCCGAGCGCGCCGCGCAGCTCGCGGTCGTGTTCGACCGCCTCGAGCAGGCCGCGCCGGGCCTGCCCGCGCTGGTCGGCGGCGACGTCAACACGCACTCACTCGGCCGCGCCGAGCTCGAGGACCCCGACGCCTTGCGCGCGGCGCTGGCGCGCGACCCGAGCCGACTCACCGACCCGGTCGCGCACGAGCCGCTGTTCGCCCTGGCCGAGGCGCGCGGCTTCGCGTGGCGCGCCGCGAACCTGCGCCCGGCCCCGACCTACAAGCGCGGCGGACGCGGCGCGCTGCAGCTCGACTGGTTCTTCGCGCGCGGCCTCGAGCTGTCGGAGCCCGCGGTCCTGCCCAGCGACGACCTCTCGGACCACGACGCGGTCGCCCTGTCGGTCCGCCTGCCCTAGGCGAACTTCACTCCACCATCTTCGAGCGGAAGCGACCGGATGCGCTTGCCCGTGAGCGCGAAGACCGCGTTGGCCAGGGCGGGCGCGACCAGCGGCACGCCGGCTTCACCCATCCCGCCGGGAGGGTCGCCGCTCGGCATGAGAACGACCTCGGTGCGCGGCATCTCGGCCATGCGTGGGATCGGGAACGAGTCGTAGCTCGACTGCTCGACCCGGCCATGCTTCACGGTCACCTTGCTGCGCACGGCGTTGATGAGCCCACTCACTGCGCCGCTCTCGAGCTGCGCCACGATCTGGTCGGGGTGCACCGCGATGCCCGGGTCGACGGCGTAGGTGAGCTTCTCGAGCTTCAGCTTGTTCGCCGTGCCCGAGACCTCGGCCACGAGCGCGACGTGCGTCTCGTAGCACTGCATCGACGCGATGCCGAAGGCCCGACCGGGGCCGGCCTCGGTCGAGAATCCCGACTCTTTCACGGCGCGCAGCAGCACCGCCTTCTGCCGTGGCTGCGACGACAGGAGCTCCGCGCGGAAGTCGACCGGGCTGCGGCCCGCCGTGTGCGCGAGCTCGTCGACGAAGCTCTCGATCGCGAACGCGTTCAGCGCATTGCTCACCGAGCGCCAGTAGCCCACGCGGATGCCCACCTCGCGAATCACCGTGCGCAGCTCGAGATTCGGGATGTCGTAGGTGAAGTC
>Ga0335084_10002555_pt1 | contig 17601 bp, 17 predicted proteins | sample Lox_Sample_44_FD_206721 | JGI IMG/M metagenome (GOLD analysis project Ga0335084, IMG submission 206721) | Soil microbial communities from Loxahatchee National Wildlife Refuge, Florida, United States - Lox_Sample_4.4 | ecosystem: Environmental > Terrestrial > Soil > Wetlands | place: USA... | reverse complement strand
TGCTCCTTCATAAGCCCTCGATATGCCCCTTCTGATCCATGCTCCCCTTCGCTGTTCGATCTTCGCACAGACTGCGCTGCTACCGCCAGCGAATGCGAGCGGGAAAATGCTGGGGGAGGGCATTGCTGCCCTCCCCCGCGATCTCTCGCCAACGAAATCAATCGCTGGCTTAAGCTTTCGACCGCCTACGTGGTCAATCCAGCGCGAAGACCATCAGACCGCCGCCCTTCTGGTGCGTCTTGAGAAAGTCTGCGTAGTACAGAGGCCAAATCCCACCGCCGCCCGCACCCCACACGATGGCAACGTACTGCTTGCCGTTGGCCGTATAGGTGGTGGGGTTGCCATGGATACCGGAGCCTACTTGGAAGGCCCACAGATCCTCGCCGGTCTCGTCGTCCAGAGCATGGAAGTAACCTTCCGGGTCGCCGTAGAAAGCGAGACCGCCGCCGGTAGTAAGGATACCGCTCGTGGCCGGCCAGCTAAAAGCCCTGTCCCACACCAGCTTACCGGTGGCCGCATCGAAGGCTTTGATATGGCCCGCGCCGGCGTTGAAGGTGATGACCTTAGCGCCCAGATACCATTCGCCGCGCTTCCACTCCATCTTCTTGGCCTGGAGGTCCATGGCGAAGTCGTATACCGGCACATAGACCATCTTGGTGCGCTTGCTGTACGACATCGGGTGCCATTCCTTGCCGCCGTCGAGCGACGGTGCAATGTCCTTGGTCACCTTGTCATACACCACGTCCTTCTCCGGATAGTTATAGACCGGCTTGCAGTTGTTGCCCGGAGTGATCGGCTTGGTCCAGTTCACACGCTGCAGGGCCGAAACCCAGACGCACTTGTGCTCCTTGCCGGCCTTGCCCGAACCCGTCGCGTCGCGGTCGATGCCATAGACGTGGCCGTTGCGCGAGCCGTGCAGCCATAGCTTCTTGCCGCCGACATCGGCGAGGATGATCTCGTTCACACCGTCGTAGTCGTACGGATCGTTGGGCGTGTAGTTGAAGTACGAGAGCATCTTGCCGGTATCGGGATCGAGCACGAGGTTGCTGTTGGTGAACAGGTTGTCACCCAGGCGCACGTGCCGATCGAAGTCCGGGCCAGGGTTCCCGACCGGCCAGAACAGACGGTTGGTCTCCTGATCGTAAGAGCCGGTGATCCACGCAGAGCCACCGCCGTACTTCCACGACTCGCCCGCCCACGTGTCGTTGCCGGGCTCGCCGGGACCGGGAATGGTATAGGTCTGCCAGACCTGCTCGCCAGTCTCCGCGTCTATCGCCTTGATCCAGCCGCGCACGCCGTATTCGGCGCCGGCCGTGCCGAAGATGATCTTGCCGCGCAACGCCATCGGCATAATGGTGAAGGTCTCGGCGTAGGTGTAATCACCCATCTTCTTGTCCCACACCACCTTGCCAGTCTGGTTGTCGAGCGCGACGATATGAGCGTCCAGGGTCGCCAGGTAGACCTTGTTCTTGTACACCGCCACACCGCGGTTGACGACGTCGCAGCACAGCTTCGGGAACACATCGCCCGGCAGTTCGCGCTCATACTTCCATTTCACGAGACCGGTGATGCCGTCAGCAGCGATCACCCGGTTGAACGACGTCGTCACGTACACTGTGCCGTTGACCACCACGGCCTGACTGTCCTGGCCCTCCAGCACGCCGAACGACAGGTTCCACACGGGACGCAGGCGCTTCACGTTTTCCCGGTTCACCTCCCGCAGCGGGCTGTAGCGTGTCGTCTGGTAATCGCGACCATAGAGCAGCCAGTTGTTGGCGTCTTTGTCGGCGTTGAGCAGCATGTCGTCCGTCACGTAGTTGGGATACTGCTTGGATTCCAGCGTATCCACGCCCTGCGCGCAGACGTAGCCTGCTGCGCCCATTGCCGCGGCCGCAGCCAGGGACAACGCCGCTTTCTTGAGCGACAATTGCTTGACCATCGAGGTTACCTCCCAAAAGTGTTGCGCATCGCGTCTTAAAATGACTGCGGACGCTTTGCGAGGTTGCATTTGCATTGTTGCGTGTTTGAAGCGGAGGAAAAACTGCCTCAAAGAGCGCGCTGCACCTTGCGTACAGCGCGTTCAACATAGAGAAACCACTGGGGATTGTCAACCCATGCTTTGGCTCGCCTCACCAACGCGCGAACGACAACGCTATTGCATCGCACAACGCCGGCGGCTTCGGATATGGAGCACGGCTTGAGGCTGCGCGCTGCGGCTGTCATCGTCAGCCTTACGTTGCACGCAGCCGGAACGCTTCGGGCCGATCCGCTGCTCACCTATCCGCTGCGTGTCAAAGGGCATTCGATTCGGGCGGAGGTGGCAAATACCGACGAGAGCCGCCGCACGGGCCTCATGTACCGCGACAGCCTGGCGGAGAACCAGGGCATGCTGTTCGTGTACGAGGAGCCGGGGCGGCACGCGATGTGGATGAAGAACACGTTGATCCCGCTGTCGGTCGCCTTCATAGACGGCAGCGGGCGCATCATCAACATCGAGGACATGCTGCCGCAGACCGAGGACGCCCACTCAGCGAAGGCGAGCGCCGCCTTCTCGCTCGAGATGAATCGGGGCTGGTTCGCGAAGCGCGGAGTGAAACCGGGCGACCGCATCCAGGGCCTGGAACGCGTGCCGCCCTCGCAACACTGAGGCGCCGGCCAGCGGCGGGTGCTAGGGAAGCTCCTAACTCCCGAACAGCGCCGTGCGGAACACCCCGCCGCTCGCGATCATGAAGAACAGCATGGGCATGGACAGCATGGTGTTGGCGCGGGACGCGAGGAACGCGACGCGGCGCGCCTTGGTCTTCTCCTCGTCGGAGGCCTGCACGAGGCCCAGGATCTTCTTCTGATTGGGCCAGATCAGCACCCACACGTTGAACAGCATGATGGTGCCGAGCCAGGCGCCGATCCCGATCGGGACATAGACCTTCTGCTGGAAGAAGAAGGCGTCGAGAAAGTGGCTGCCCAGTATCGAGGCGCCAGCCAGCCAGGTGACCACCGCCGCCCAGCGGAAAAACAGCAACGCCCTAGGCGCGACGTGCCGGCTGATCCCGGCCGCCGAGTTATCAGCCTGCGCGGCTTTGAGCGCGGCGACTTGCACGAAGTTGAAGTAATACAGCAGACCAATCCACATCACGCCCGCCATGATGTGCAGCCAGCGCATGAGACCGTAATGGATGAACACGCCCCAGTCCATGGCTAGCTCCCCACGGCAAGCTTGACGATCCAGTACAGGATCAGAGTCAGCACCAAGCCCGATATCACCGTACCCCATAGCGAGTCCAGCGGGTTTTTCATGTTGTCCTCCAGGTTTAGCGGGGTGTACTGCGGCGAGTAGGATACTACGGTCCCGAATCGCAAGTGGCGCCCGCGAGGCACGCGATGCCGTTCGAATGGCGCAGAAACTGGCGCTCGACGCGCGCCGGTCAGGACGCCGGTTCGACCTGGAGCACGAGCGCGGTGGAATCGTTTCGACCCATGTAGGCAGCTTGATGGCGGTGCGCCTCCTCAACCAGTGTTTGTGCGGCGGCCTGCGGCGCCTGCTCCTCGCGCAGGACCCTGCTCATGCTCGCATCGCCGAGCACCTCCCACACGCCATCGGTCACGAGCAGAAACGCATCGCCCGCCTGCAATTCGCCTTCGGCGAAATCGACTACCAGATAGCTGTCCAGCCCGACAGCGCGGCGCAGCACGTGGCGCATGTCACGCCGCTGCCAGCTGTGGTCGGCTGTGAGCTGCTGCAGCCGCCCCCTGCGTCGGCGATAGACCCGCGTATCGCCCACATGCGCCAGGTAGTAATGTCGACCGCGGAGCACCAGCACGCTCACTGCGGCCACGACGGTGTCGCGATCGGGACGTCGGCCGTTTTGTGCCCATAGCCAGTCATTCGCCGCACGCAGTATGCGATCCAGGGATTGCCCGATGCTCCACTGCGGGGGTGTAACGTAGTAGTCGGAGGCGAGGCTGCGCACAGTGATCTCGGCGGCGATCCGTGCCGAGCCGGTGCCGCTCACGCCATCGGCCAGGGCCACGACCACGCCTCGATCCACGCTGTCCTCGGGCGGGGCAACCACCGCATGAAAATCTTCATTCGGCTTGCCCGCCGCGCCCAGAGTCGCGCAGCCTGCGCGCAGCTCGAACGGCGCTCCGGTTGCGTCTGAAAGGCGTATGACCGCTGGCGCATATAGCTGCACGTCTGGTGTCGCCACGCCGGGACCTCTCAGCGCGGCGCAACCTGCCGCGCACGATCGCGGGGCGGTCCGCGTCCGGCAGGCCCGAGGCTCCCGGTTTCGACCGCCGCGATGGCCTTGGCTTGATTCATGTCTTCGGTGTAACCGCTCACGTAGAGGCAACAGGCGAGCTGGTTCACCAGCGGGTGGGGAACAGGAAGCCCACCGTCGAGCGCCTGCCGGGTCCATGCTGCAGTCGCGTGGGCATCCAGGCTCACAGGCAGCCCCGCGATCGGCTTGACCGGACCGGCTTCCTCCTCGAACAGCACAGTTCGCCCCCCGTGCTCGAACCACTCGATCCTGGGACGCCGGCGAGGGTCGGCAAACGGTTCCCCCGCCGTGCTCTTGAGGAGCAGCGCGGATCCGCCGGTGGCGGCGAAAAACGCAGCCAGCCGCGCAAGCTGCTCATCGCTGCCTGCGCCGGACAGGCGCACGCCGCATCCTTCAAACGGTTCGATTAACTTCACCACCGTGTGCCCGGTGTTGCGCGTCCCCAGGCGATGACGTAGAGCCAGAATGCTGGCGAGTCCGGGACACAGGGCCGCGATCGGGACGTAGATCAGCAGCTCTTCGTCGAGAGCTTTTTGCGCCTGCGCCAACGTGGCGCTCGGCATGACGCCGAGCTCCCGCAGTACATACGCGGTAGCCACCCGGCCGCTTCCTTCGAGGGTGCCATGGAACAGGACCGGGATCCCAAGGCGGCGCAGCAACATTCCGAGCAGGGGCAGCATGTTGTGTTCGCTGCGCGCCCCGCCATAGGCTGGAATCGTGAGCGGGCGCAGGCGACCGCGCGGTGTGCGCAACGGGTAAAGGCGCTCGGCGACGGCCCGGTGGACGCCAAGAAGCTCCGACGTCGACTCCCCCTTCATGTGGAGCGCGGTGAGGATGGCACCGAGCTCCAGATCGGGCACTCCGCCGTCGAGCATCGCCGCGAACAGCGCGTGCGCTTCCTCCTCAGTCAGGTCGGCTGCACCTCGATAACCGCCCGTTACCTGTTTGACGATGTGGCTGAAATTCACCTCGCCGGGAGCGCCGCGGATCGAGCGCCCCGCCTCCGTGCCGGTTGGCTGCGGTCAAGCTCGATTGGCTTGCCGCCGCTTGCATTCAGCAACCGGTGTGCCACTAGCTTTATCGCTGCGGATCAATCGGTTGTAAAAAACCGGCCGCCTTCGCGGCGAGAAGTTGGTGCGTCGGAAGAAGGCAGCGCGTTCTTTTGGTGCAAATGCAACACAAAGCCGGCGGAATCCTTTCAAGAGGGCGCGCATTCCGTTACCATGGAGTCGACTTCGGGGTTCTACTCGCGTGCTCGACATAGCGGTCCGATGCGAACCCGGAGGCCGGGATGGGGCCCGGGAAGGAGGTGTCTATGAAACGCCTGTTTTGTCTGGCTGCAGCTGCCGCGACCCTCCTCTGTCTCACCCCTGCGCAGGCTCAGACATCGCGCAGCGCCTTGCCTGACGCTCGCTTCGATACGTTGCGCCCCGACAGCGGATTTCAGGATTGGCGCCGCCTGAGTCTGGAGGGCGGCTCGCGCCCGACCGATGTTGGTGCGGGTTACGCGTCTACGCTGCCGGCAGATCCTCTGGGCGGGAATTCGCAGGAGATCGTGGGCGGCTACTGGCGTCCGCTGTCGCAGCGCCTCTCGTCATTGGTAGAAACCAGCGTCATTCCCGGTGCCGGCGGAACAGGCGAACGTTCGGTGCTGGGTCAGGTCGCCACACAGTTCGGCAAGGGTTGGGGATTGCAGGCGGGTCTGCGCCACAGCGACATCGGGGTGCCGTTGACCGACTCGCCGAATAGCGGCGGCGGCCTGGGCTTGTCCGCTCTTTCGCCGATGAGCGGCACATCAAGCGTGCGCGCTGACCTCGGGATCGTGACCGTCGAGCGCTTCTGGGATCGCTACCGCGGGGCTTACACCTTGTCCTCCGGACGAGCGGACGGCGGAGCCACGGCCACGAGCCACCGCCTGCAGTTCAGTTACTTCTACTCGGCGCGCAGCTCGGTTGGCCTGTCGTATACCACGGGCCGCGTATTCGATCCTGCTCTGCCTCTCAGCGGCTTGACCGGCATGACCCCAGTGGAGACCAACAACTACGGCGTGATGGGCGAGCATTGGTTCACTCCGTCCTGGAGCATCAACTACAACGCTCTCCTCGAAGATCACGGCGTCGATGGCCTGAGGCCGGAGATCCGGCTCGGCCTGCGGCTGAGGTTCTGATCCTGACGCGATTTCGTCCTCGCTCGGCCAACAGCGCTGACCGGCGTACGCAGTTGTCCGTCGACTGCGGTGGACAAGCCCTAGCAGTCGGGAGTCTCATGCTCGGCCTATACTATGCAGGAGCTCGCATCGAACAACCGCGCGCGGAGATGACCGCGACGGTCGGTGAGGACCTGGCCGCGGCCGGGTCCGTGCTGCGGACGAGGCTCACCTGGCCGGCATGACAGAGAACGATCCGATGCTGCGACCGCTGGCGCTCACGGGAAGCGAACCGGACGAGCACGAGGTCGCGTATTCGGCTGACCCGTACGGCAACTGGACGCGCCTGGATCCCGCTTGGACCGAGTTGACTGGGCGCACGGTGGACAGCTCCCTCGCTCGCCCGATCGTGGATTTCATCCACCCGGAGGACCTCGAGCGCCATTCGGAAGCGTTCCAGTCCCTGCTGCGCGGTGAGATCTACTCCTCCCGCCATCCGGCGCGTCTGGTGCGCAGCGATGGCTTGTCCTGCTGGGTCGAGATCTTTGCCTACCCGACCCTGGACCCGCAGGGCAAGATCGACGGTATAACCGGCACTCTGGTCGATGTCACCGACCGGCGCAAAGGCATGCGCGCGTTGCGCGAGAGCGAGGCGCGCCTGCGAGCGATCAGCGAGGCCTCGCCGCTCGGATTGTTCGTGGTCGACGCGAGAGGCAACTGCATTTTCAGCAACGCCAACTTCCAGAAACTCGCCGGGCTCGCGCCCGATCAGGTGATCGGTCGCGGCTGGCGCATTGCGCTGCATCCCGAGGACGCCGACCGCGTGGTCGAAGCGTGGAGCGCAGCGGGGCGCGCACACGCGCCGTTCAACTCCGAGCATCGTTACCAGCACGCGGACGGCACGGTCATCTGGAGCCGTCTGCATGCCGCACCGATCCTGGACGGCAGCCACCTGCTCGGCTACGTGCAGGTGGTCGAGGACGTGACCACGGAGAGGCTCGCGGAGGCGGCGCTGCGGCGCAGCCGGGAGCGGCTGGAGCTGGCGCTCGAGGGCTCCGGCGACGCGCTGCTCGACTGGGACGTGCCGACGGGCGAGATCTACGTGAGCGAGCAGTGGGGCCGCATCATCGGCGGCCACGCCGCGCAGGCGGTCACCACCGTCGAGCAGCTGCGCGCCCTGGTGCACCCCGACGACCTCGACGCGCTCGACTCGGCGGTGGAGGAAACGCTCGGCGGGGCGCGCCCGTTCCTGCGCATCGAGTACCGCACCCGTACGCCGCTCGGGGGCTGGAAATGGATCCAAACGCACGCCCGAGTGGTGGAGCGCGCGGAGGACGGCTCCGCGCTGCGCGTGACCGGGACCAGCTCCGACATCACCGACCGCAAGGACGTGGAGCGCCGCCAGGCCGAGTTCGTGCAAACCGTAAGCCATGAGCTGCGCACGCCGCTCACCTCCATCCTGGGCGCGCTCGACGTAGTGCTGGACGAGCATGCCGCAGCCATCCCGGCGGAAGCCCGCAGATTCCTCGACATCGCGTATCGCAACGCGGCGCGGCTATCGGGGCTCGTCGACAGCATCCTGGACTTGGAGCGGGTCGAGAAGGGTCTGCACGACTTCCGCCATGCCGCCGTCGGGGTGCGCGATTTTCTCGAGCGCGCGGTCGAGCTCAACAGCGCCTACGCCCTGAAATACGGGGTCAAGCTCGCGCTCGACAGCACACCGGACGAGATCTACATGTGGGTGGACGCCGACCGCCTTCTGCAGGTGGTGACCAACCTGCTGTCGAACGCAGCCAAGTTCTCTCCCGCGGGAGAGTCGGTGGTCGTAGCGGCTGAGGCGAATGAGAGCCATGTGCGCATTCTGGTGAAGGACAAGGGACCCGGGATCGCCCCCGAGTTCCGCAGCCGCATCTTTCAGCGCTTCGCGCAGGCTGACAGCCTGGATCAGCGGCGGCGCAGCGGCAGCGGGCTGGGGCTTTCCATTTCCAAGGCCCTGATCGAGCGCATGGCCGGCGAGATCGGCTTTGCCTCCGAAGCCGGCTCGGGCACCGTGTTCTTCGTCACCGTGCCGCGCAGTTCCGGCGTGGTCACGGCTCAGCGCGAGCAGGCTACCGGCACGCGCTAGCGCGACACGACTCAGACGCGGGCGAGCTCTCTCAACACTGCGCACCACGCCTGCGCCAGGTTGATGCGGTCGTAGCCCCCGCCTCCGAATGCCATCAAACGGCCAGCGGCACATTCGCCCGCCAGATGGCACAGGCTGCGCGTCGCCAGCGCGTGAACCTGCGGCGAGTAGCGCAGGTGAGCGAGGGGATCACCCTCCAAGCCGTCGGCGCCGCACTGGAGCAAGAGGAATTGAGGCTCGAACCGTCGCAGGTGCGCCAGTACCCGCGGCCAGGCGGCGAAAAACGCTTCGTCACCGTCACCCGGCGCGAGCGGGATATTGAGCTTGGTGCCCTTTGCCTTGCCGCGGCCGGTTTCGTGCGCCGCGCCGGTGCCAGGATAAAGGTAGCGGCCATCTTCGTGGATGTCCGCGAAGATCAGATGCGGATCGTGCTCGTAGGCATAGAACACGCCGTCGCCGTGATGCACATCGATGTCGACGTAGGCAACGCGCTGGACGCGGTACTCGCTGCGCAACGTGTCGATCACCACTCCCAGATCGTTGAACACGCAGAAACCCGCCGCTCCGTCGCGCCGCCCGTGGTGCAGGCCCCCGATCGGCTGAAAACTGCGGCTGTACTCGGCCGTCATGAGTCGAGACAGCCCATCGAGGGCGGACCCGACCACCGTGGCGGCGGCTTCGTAGACTCCGGGAAACACCGGCGTGTCGCCGTTGTCGAGGAATTCGACTGCGCGCGCTTCGGCGCGTTGCACGCGGTCGACGTAGTCCCCGGTGTGGAACCGCTCGAGCTCGGCGCGAGCAGCGCGGCGCGGTGATACGATCGAAACTTCCTTGTCCAGCCCGCGTGCGACGGCCTCCTTCAGGAACGTGCCCTGCCGGTCCTCACCGAGCGGATGTCCGTCCGGAAAGCCATAGCGTCCGAGCGCCTCTCCGCAGTAGAGGCACGTGCGCGAGCTCATCCTCTCCCCCTCATTCGTTCTCGACGAAGCCGCGGTAACGGCGCCGGCGGCTGCGGGCAGGCGCCGCAGGAAACGGCGGCGCGCAGCCGATCTCATCCGAGCGCGGCGCCACACCTCCAGCACGATTGGAAGCTGCCCGGGTTGTCCTCGGCGCAGCTGGGGCAGCGCAGATCCGCGCCGGTGGCCGACCTGCCCTCGAAAGACTCAACGATGTCGCGCGCGCGGGCCAAATCGCGGTCCTGTGCCACCCACACCTCCGGCCATGCTTCGGTGAAGGGAAGCTGACCCACGCCCCCTTGCGCGTTTTCATTGAACACCAGCGCCTCGATTCCTGCCTGCGCGAGCAGGCCGCGCAAGAGGTGCGCCTCGGGTAAGTTGGCCGCGCGGTACAGCTTCTTCACAGTATGCTCACTCGGCACTCCTGTGCGCACATCTTAGCGCTCAGATGCGCGTCTGAACACTCGACGTCAGCGGTGCGTGCCTGCGCGATCCCGCGAAAGCTTCCCTAGAAAAGATCCAGCTGCGATTTCGCCCTGGGCGGTTTGAAACGGGAGGTGTCGATGTCTGGCGAGCGGCGCGCTTGATTGAGACCGAGGCGTCGGCAGGCATTCTCGAAGCGCTTGCTCAGCAGGTCGGCGAGCAGCCCAGTGCCGCGCAGGCGCGTGCCGAAATTGGGATCGTTCTCGTTGCCGCCACGCAGCTGACGAACACGGCTCATCACGTGCGCGGCTTTCAACGGGTAATGGTGCTCGAGCCAGTCCTTGAAAAGGCCCTTCAGCTCCCAGGGCAGGCGCATGACGGTGTATGCGGCCTGACTAGCGCCCGCTTGAGCGGCTGCCGCGAGCACCGATTCCATCGCGTCGTCGGTCAAGAAAGGTACGATCGGCGCCACCATCACGCCCGCAGGCACGCCTGCCTGAGCCAGAGTACTGATCGCCCGCAGTCGGCGGCGCGGTGCCGATGCGCGCGGCTCCATGCGCCGCGCCAGCTCGTGATCCAGGGTTGTGACCGAGATGTAGACCTGCGCCAAGCGTTTCTCCGCCATCGGCGCCAATAGGTCGAGGTCGCGCTCTACCAGGGCATTCTTGGTGATGATGGCGACGGGATGATCGCACTCGGCCAGCACCTCGAGCACCTGGCGTGTGATGCGCCATTCGCGCTCTACTGGTTGGTACACATCGGTGTTGGCGCCAAGCGTTATGCTTTCGCACGTGTAGCCGGGCCGGGCCAGCTCTTCGCGCAACAGCTGCGCCGCGTTGACCTTCGCGAACAGCCGCGTTTCGAAATCCAAGCCTGGCGACAGTCCCAGATATGCGTGACTGGGACGAGCGTAGCAGTAGACGCATCCATGCTCGCAGCCGCGATAAGTGTTGATTGATTTGGTGAACGGAAGGTCGGGCGACTCGTTGCGCGTGATGATGCTCTTCGCCTGCTCAGATGTGACGGTTGTTTGAGGCCGGCCGGGTTCATCCTGAGAATCGGCATCCCAGCCATCGTCAAACGCTTCGCGTTGCCGCGACTCGAAGCGGCCCTCTGGGTTGCCAATCGCGCCGCGTCCCTTGTGCGCAGCGCCGTAGTTACCGGTGACCGTCTTCAGGCCCATACTGTAAGTTTATACAGTATCAGCACGGTTGTCCAGAGCGGGCTGAGGGCGCTATCCCTTCAGCCCCATCATCTTCATCGCGCCCCGGAACAGCGTGCTGCCGGGCGCGGCCAAGCGGTCCAGGATAGTGAAGTGGTTGTCCTCCGGGCAGGCGAGGTCGTCTTTGACCACCGATTTCCATTTTTCCCGGAGTAGCTTGTTCTGGTGGTGGAAACCCTCCTGCTCCTTGCCGCCCACCGCCGTGTACAGCGGCGCATCCGTCGCGGGCGGGATTAGCGCCGGGCTGACGCGATTGGCCTCGGCAGGCGTCAGGTGCACGTCCACATTGACCGAGGGCGTGTGCATCACCGGGACCACGTCGTACACGCCGCTGACCGAGAGGCCGCCCTGCACCACTTTACCGGGCAGGTCGGGAGCATACCGCGGCCATAGAGCGGCCAGGCACATCGCGGTGAGGTGCCCGCCGGCCGAGTGACCGGCCACGAACAGCTTGCCAGCGGGCGCGCCGAAGTTGCTGCCGTTGCGGTGCAGCCAGGCACAGGCTTGAAGGAGCTGCAGCACGATATCCTGAACGTGAACGGCCGGGGCCAAGGCATAGTTGACTAAGGCCGTAGTGACGCCACGCTCGACGAAGGGGACGGCGATGAAGGAGTGATCGCTCTTGTCCAGCGCCCGCCAATAGCCGCCATGGATAAAAATCAGCAACGCCCGGCTCGCACCCTTGGCACTGAAGAGGTCCAGTTTCTCCATCGGGTGCGAGCCGTAGGGCACGTCCAGATATCCCGACAACGAAGCGCGCGCCTGCTTCGACTTGCCGCGCCAGCGCTCGAAGTGCTCGGCGTATTCCGGCACGGCTATCCGCGGGTTGTAAGCAGATTCGTAGTAGGCGCTGTCCCTTTTCACGTGTTGTGCGCTCCCGGCTGTTCGAGGCGGCACACGCCGACGCCCTGCCGGAGGCCCCGCCTCGCGCCGTGAGTCTAGCAGAGCAGCCCGCGCCGCAAGCGCGCGGCCGCCGCAGGGACTTGCCGTGGAGATGCCGCCGCGGAACTGCCGGCGGCAGGCTGCGAATCAGCGCACCGCAGGCGCCGGTGGACGGACCTGCGCGAGCGAGAGCGCGCCAGGTACTTCGAGCGCGGCGCGGTGGTCCGGACGGGAAGCGCGGGTCGGCTGCTCGCGCGGCAGCGCGGGCCCGATGAGTTCGCCGAACACCTGACTGGCGGGCTGGCCGTTGAGGAGGACCTGGCCGCCGGCGAGCTCGGCCTCGAGTGTGAAGTTGGTCCCGTTGAGACGCAGAATACCGTTGTCGGTCAGGCTTTTCAGCTGCGCCTCGGTGAGCTTCTCCGAGAGCGCCCTGACGTTCTCTTCGTTCCGCTGAGCGCCTTGCTGCTGCAGTGCCACTTCAACCTGCGGCCGGGTCTTGCGTTGCAGCTGCGAGCGCAGCAGGCTGCTGGCAATGTCGACGTGGCCTTTGCCCTGCAGCCGACCGAGCAGGTCCGGCGACAGGTGGACGTCAGTCAGGTTGCTGCCGTCGAAGGTGATGGTTGCCTGCGCTGACACTGCGCCGGACGGCGTTTCAACGCCGAGTTGCTTGAGACGGACCACCGGAGAGCCGCGCAGTAACTCCGCAAACAGATCCAGCATCTTGTCTGCGGCGAGATGATCTTGAGTGGACCCGACTTGCTGGGCGCTTCGCATCCCCTCGATGTACTTGGTAAGGGCCTTCTTGCTGATCTGGTCGAACTCGAGCTCTAGCACAGCGTTGGAGAAGCTGTCCGTTGTCTCGCCGGCCTTTGCCGAGCTCCCCTGACCAACGCGCAGCGCATAGCCCAGCGACACATTCTCGCCGCTGCTGCGCTGAAAAGTGGCCCATGACATGTCCTTCAACTCGAGGCGCTCGTGCGCCCCGGAGAAGTGAAGCTCGGCCAGCGCGAGTTTGGCCTCGCCTTGCCAGTCCGCCGTTGCGGCGTCCGCACCCCATTTGGTGTCGAACGTAAGCGCCTTCATGCCGCCAGCGGCCTCGCCGCCCTCCACCTGCAGATGCGGAGCGGCGGCATGTATCGTCCATTGCCGATCGGCGCCCTCGAGCAGCGTGCCCTGCAAACCGCCCCAGCTCACCATTGCCGCCGGGTCGTACTGAGACGGCTTCTTGAAAGCCGGCGAAGTCAGGGTCGTCTTTGCTCTGCCGTCGAAGCCGATTACGCTGTCGAAGCTGAGCGCGGGCTTCCCGTCGAAATAGTAATCGAACGCCGCTTTGACCGGCCCGCTCCATTCGGGCAGCGAGCGCACGCGCAACCATCCGGCGTTGGGATCGGGCCACTGCGAGACCTGCTGGCGCAGGTCGAGAAACAGGTTGGGTTGCGCCTTCAACGTGAATCGGACCACAGCCTCAGACGAGAGCCATCCGCGGCTGTATCGCACGAGGGTCACGTTCAACGGTAGCTGCGGTAGCCTCGACATCTCGCTCACTTCGGCTCGTACCGCACGCTCGTACTGATTGCCCGCGTACCACGGGATTGCAGCGGCGGCAGCGCCCAAGACGACAACCGGCACGGCAATGAATACGGCCTTGTTCATCCTTCGCCCCTTGTGTCGCGGCTTTGCCGGTCCCCGAACACCTATGCGCGCAACGTTCTGTTTTCACCCTTGGCGCAGGCGTCTTGGCGAGCCTCAAAAGGGCTGGATCTGCACTATCCATGCCACTCCACCTGGCCCCTGCACGCCTCCCCCAACCACCGCAAAACACCCGGCGCGGCAGAATGTTAGAAGTCTCCACCCACTACGTGTCGAGACCGTCAAAGACGCTTCGCCGACGGCGAAGTGCTACCATGCGCCGCACAGCGCGCAGGGTCATCGCGCGCGCGCATGACGCAATCACCACGCGAGGAGAACCATGCTGGACCAGTTTCCCGTCAGCCGCTCCGATTTCGACGGCACCGTGCTCGTAACCGGCGCCGGCGGCTGCATCGGCAGCTGGGCCCTGGCACTGCTCACACGCGCCGACGTCTCGGTGGCGGCGTTCGACCTCAGCTCGGATCAGCGGCGCCCGAAGCTGTTGATGTCCGATGCGCAGATCGCCAAGGTCCGCTGGCTGACAGGCGACATCGCCGATCCTGCGTCGGTGCTGCAAGCAGCTCAGGCGAGCCGCGCACGCGCCATCATCCATCTGGCCGCGTTGCAGGTGCCGTTCTGCAAAGCCGATCCCGTCGCAGGCGCGCGGGCGAACGTGGTGGGTACGGTAAACGTACTCGAGGCGGCGCGAAATCTCGGCATCAAGCGCGTGGCCTACGCCAGCTCGATCGCGGCACACGGGGCCATCGATAGTCCGCAAAGCCATCGCAGTACCCTGCCCACCCTGTACGGTGCATACAAGCACTGCAACGAGCAGACCGCCAGGGTCTACTCCCAGGATTGGGCCGTGCACAGCGTGGGCCTGCGCCCCGGAGTGGTATACGGCGTAGGGCGTGACCAGGGACTCACTTCCAAGACGACAGTCGCGATTCTGGCGGCTGCTGCGAACAAGGACTACACCATACCGTTCCGCGGCCCGATCTCGTGGCTGCACGCCGGCGAAGTGGCGAGCGCCTTCATTCGAGCCGTGGCCAAGGAACGCACCGGGTCCCACGTGTTCGACATAAACGGCGTGGCCACCACAGTGGAGCGATCGCTCGAGCTGCTGGGCCGCGTCGCACCCACGATGCGGGTAGGCTGCACCGGCGCTGCCCTGCCCTTTCCGATGGATCTCTCCGACGAGCCGGTTCGCACCCATCTCGGCGACTACGGATCAGTCCCGCTCGAGGGCGGGATCAAGGCAACCTATGAAGCTTTCCAGTCGCTCCTGGCGCGAGGGCTGATCAGCCCCGAAGGCGTCGCCTGAGGGCGGAGAGATCCATAATGCGCGCGTCGCAGGTACCACGAGCGTTGGCGGCGATTGTGACGCTGTGTGTAGCCGCCTGCCAGACAGCGCCAAGCCAGAAGCCGACATCTACACCCGACACCACGGCAGCCGAGGTCGAGGCGCTGATTCCCGATTATTCGCCCGCACTCGAGTCGAACCCGAACGACTACGTCGCTTTCCTGAAGTCGTGGTTCCAAGGCACGACACCCGAGATCGATGCGGACGATATCGTTCGCTACGGGTTTGCTGCTCGTGACAAGACAGCGAAGCTCGCGGCGGAAAGGGTGATCGCCGGCACGCATTCGTTCTGCAGCCGCAACGGCGGTCAGATCGAGAAGGCGCCGCCCGCGCTGGTGTGCATGGCTCCTGATCATCGCGCGATCGCGCGTTTGTCCGTGCAGGTGTTCGAGTCGTCGTCCGAGCAGCCTGGTGCACTGCAGTTTACCGGCGAATCGGCTGCCTGGATCGCGCGCTTGAACGAAGCCCAGCTCGCGGATTACCGCCGCGTCCTCGACACGCTCTCGGGCAACGGCATCGGCGGCGGCGTGCTGCTCTCCTCCGGGCAGAGCTTCGAGGTGGTGCGCTTCGGACGGCTGTCGACGCCGGATTTCTACGCTCTGAAGACGCCCAACCACGGTTTAATCTGGCTGGAGGACGTGGTGAGCGTGAAATGGGCTCCTGACGCCATCAGCATCGTCCAGCGCGGCGGCGAGCGAATCGAGGACAAGGGCATGGGTCTGGCGCCGGGCAACAGCATCGTGCGCCTGCGGCCGACCGACGATGGTCAGCTCAAGGCAGAGCCCCTCACTCCAGCTCAGCCGTTTCGCTTCGTCACCATCGATCCCAAGAGCAAGCAGCCACGTCAGGTGCGCGTGCGCGCGGACGCGCTGATCGTCGAGATCACCATCTCGCGAACCGCGTCGAAATACCGCGGCGGACCGATCCAGGCGCGCTTCGACAAGAAGGAAGCCGACGCCTTCCGCCGCGCGCTGGTGGCCGATGCGCGCAAGGCGGCGGACAGCACCGGCAAGCAGAGCTATGCGCTGGATCTGGATAACGCCAAGCTGCGCGCCGACCTCGATCAGATCGGCCGCGTCGGCCCCTGCGCACGCACCCAGTCCGAGGACCGGTTGCGCAGCGGCGACATCGCCTACACGGAATATCTGGCATGCGTCGAATATCGCCAGGAAGCGCAAGCCGTGATCTCGAACGGCGGTGAGTTGACCCCGGACAAGACGCCATTGCTGTTCCTCGGCCGCTCCGCGCAAGCGCCGTGGTACGACTTTGGCGGCGTGCTGCGCTGACGTCGCGTCACGGAGTTCCGAGATGCGGGCGGTGCTGTTCAGCGACGTCGACATCCTCGACGGTACCGGAGCACCGCCCTTCGCCGGCCAGGTCCTTGTGAAGGGCAGCCGGATCGCTGCAGTCGCACCGGGGAACGCCGCGCTCAGTCCAGACGGTGCGGAAGTGGTACAGGGGCGCGGCGCAACTCTGATGCCAGGCCTAATTGAGCCGCACGCGCACCTCTCTTTCACCGATATCCGCGTAGGCACGGATCTGGGTGCCACGCCGCCCGAAGAGCACACGTTGCGCACCGCGCGCTGCGCGCGCACGCTGCTCGAACACGGCTTTACTAGCTGTGTGAGCGCGGCCTCCGCGAAGCCAGCCCTGGACGCCGCAGTGCGGGCTGCCGTTGAAGCCGGCGACCTCCCGGGCCCCAGGCTGCTGACGGCCAGCCCGGAGCTCACCGTCACCAGTGGCCTGGGCGACGCGCGGTTGGGTCACCTGTATCAGGAATCTTTCGCCGTAGTGCGAGACGGACCCGACGGCTTTCGCCGTTATGCGCGCCAGATGGTCCGCGAAGGCGCAGACACGATCAAGATCAACGTTTCAGGCGACACGCTGCTGCCACGGGCGCGCTCCGGTCAGACCGTGATGACTGAAGGCGAAGTGCAGGCGGTGTGTGACGTCGCACGCGCGCACGGTCGCCGTGTGGCCGCGCACGCGCGCAGCGCCGAAGCGGTGAAGCTGTGCCTGCGGAATGGCGTGCAGATCATCTACCACGCCAACCTGGTGGATGCGGAGGCGCGCGATCTGCTCGAGGCGCACAAGCACCTGGTGTTCCTGGCGCCAACCATAGGGTGGACAGTGTCGGTGCTGGAGCGCGGGCCCGAGTTCGGGCGCGGAGCCGACGCACGAGAGCGCGCGATCCTGCAGGACGAGCTCGCCGCCACGATCGACAACATGCGCGATCTCAAGCAACGAGGCGTGCGCGTGCTGCCGGGCGGAGACTACGGTTTCGCGTGGAATCCGAATGGCACCAACGCGCGCGACCTCGAGCACTTCGTAAAGCTGCTGGGTTTCACGCCCATGGAGGCGATCGTGGCAGCGACGCGGCTCGGCGGGGAAATCATGATGCGCGGCGAAGAGCTCGGGCAGGTGCGTCCGGGCTTCCTGGCGGACCTGCTTCTGGTGGATGGCAACCCGCTCGCCGAAGTGAGCATCCTGCAGGACGCACGCCGGCTGCGGGTGGTGATGAAGGACGGCGTCCTGTACCGGCACCGTCATTCATGACGCGTGACCGGTCGTACGGGCT
>Ga0335084_10002554_pt1 | contig 17601 bp, 19 predicted proteins | sample Lox_Sample_44_FD_206721 | JGI IMG/M metagenome (GOLD analysis project Ga0335084, IMG submission 206721) | Soil microbial communities from Loxahatchee National Wildlife Refuge, Florida, United States - Lox_Sample_4.4 | ecosystem: Environmental > Terrestrial > Soil > Wetlands | place: USA... | reverse complement strand
CCGCTTCCTTCCGGGCGCGCCGCCCTCCGCGACGGCGCGCCCCGACCAATTCACTTCGTTCGCCTCCGGCTCACTGCGCGGGGCTCCGCCCCTTGCGAGTCTCGCTCAGGGCGGCCTTCGCTCGACTCCTCCGCGATCGACTTCGTTCGCCTCCGGCTCACTGCGCGGGGCTCCGCCCCTTGCGGGTCTCGCTCAGGGCGGCCTTCGCTCGACTCCTCCTACAAGGTCTTCAGATACTCGATCAGCGCCTGCCGTTCGGCGTCGGTGAGCACCGACGTGAAGGTGTGGCCGCTGTTGCCCTGGCCGTACATGTACACGTTGTAGATCTTGCGGTCCTCGATCTGCTGGTTGGTGATCGTCGGCGGGAAGAGCACGTTCCAGGCCAGGGCGACGTTGCTGTAGAGCGAGAACAGGATCTGGTTGTACCAGGCGGTGATCGGATCGTCCTGCGGGTCACATGCGAGATACTGCGACGGGAACGGATTCAAGAGCGTTGGCTTCTGGCAGGTGATGGTGTCGTACTTCCAGCCGAGCTTGGCCGTGTCGTACGCGCTCATGGCCGTGTCGTAGCCCATGATCACGCGGCCGGTCTGATCGATGCGCGGTGACTTCGAGCGCCGGCGCCAGAGGGGCTTGCGGTCGCTGGGCTTCAGCACCTCCCAGACGTTGGGCACGGAGCCGTTGTGGAGATACGGCGCCGAGGCCCACACGCCGTAGAGCGGCTGCGCGAGATAGCCGAGCTCGCGGCTGCCGCGCAGGTCGGCGCGGTTCTGCGGGCCGCAGTCGTTCGGCGTGCCCGACGTGGTCGGATAGCCGAAGAAGTTGCTCGCGCCCGCGACCTGCACGGCCTGGTTGTTGGTCTGCATGCGCACCGGATCGGTCTGGATGATGCGCTGCGGGGTGATGTACGACGCCATGCCCTCGAGCGCGGGCGTCTTGAGATACGCCGGGTCGTTCACGTAGCGCGGCGCGTAGGCCCCGTGACAGCTGGCGCAGGAGCCGTTGCCCGTGGCCGGTCGCGCCACCGGGTTGTTGCGCGCGGGCGCCCACAGGTCGAGCGTGTGGAAGAGCACCGCGCCCTGCTCGGCCAGCGCCGTGTTGATCGTGCCGGGATACGCCGGCGCCTTGAGTGTCTCGATCCAGGTGTTCAGATCGGGACCATGGCCGCGCATCCAGTCCTGCCCCGCCTCGGAGATCGGGCCGCCGAGCGACCCGAACAGGCCGAAGAACGGCGTGTAGAACACCATGTCGACGCGCGGCGCGTCCATCGGAAACACGCCGTCTTGGAACTTCACCGCGCGGTGACCCATGTTCCACCAGGCCGGCGTGTCGATGTCGGCCGTCGAGCCCGAAGACAGCACGCCCAGCACGGTGTCGAGCGAGAGCGTTCCCTGGTCGGGGAACAGGAACGCGAGGTTGATGTCACTGGCGTTGTTCGTGCCGCGCGTGCGGTCCAGGTTCGCCAGCGCCGCGAGCCCCGGCAGGTAGCCGAGCGGCAGCCCGTCGCGCAGGATCAGATGGAGGTCGGCGAGGCTCGAGCCCCCGCCGTAAGCGACCGAGCCGTTCACCACGCCGCTGTGACAAGCGTGGCAGGTGATTCCGATGCGACCGCTCCACTTCCCGTCGGGGTTGCGCAGCTGGGTGAACATCTCGGGCAGCCGGCCGCTGCCGCCGTTGCTCTTGTTCGGATCCTCGCCGGGCTTCGGGTAGGGGTTGGGGTTGGGCCCGAAGCCCGAGCCGTAGCGCTCGGCCACGAGCTGATCGAAGTTGTCGGGGCGCAGCAGAAAGCCGCCCCACGACAGCCACAGCGCGTTGTACTGCGCCGCGGTCATCGTCGAGCTGCCGAACAGCGATTCGACCGTGGTCGGATCGTTGCCCGTGAACAGCGCGCCGACGCCGGGGCCGCCGGTGTGCAGCAGCGCCTCGCCGCGGTAGAAGCGCGCGCGCAGCTCCCCGCAGGTGGTCGGGTGACCTTCCTCCTGCACGGCGACCGGATCGACGTGACAGTCCTTCCAGAACGCGTTGAACGAGACGGCGCGGTTGTCGCTGACTCCCGGCTGCACGAGCGTGCGCGGGTCGACGGGCAGCGCCGTAGAATCGGCCTTGCCGTAGCAGTAGCTCCACTGGGCCGAGCCACCATGGCTCGAGTAGATGAGGTCCGTCGCGGAGCGCGCGGGGCTCGCGAGCACGAGAGCGAACGCCAGCGCGGTCAGAATACGAAGCGAGTCGTTCGACACGATGATTGGCCTCCCTCTTCCGACCCGGAGGGGTCGGACCGGAGGCATTGTGTGGATGAGATCCAGAGTAACGCAAGAGTTTTTTTGTTACTCAGTAGAAATTCCGTGAGATGATCAAGGGGGAGACATGGCCCGACGCACGCCCAAGAGGTCCGCCGCACGCCCCGCCCGCGCGCCCGATCCGGACGACGCCGCGCGCGTGCGCGAGCGCATCCTGGTGGCCTTCTCGGCCAAGGCCAAACGCTCGGGCATCCGCGGGGTGGTGATGGGGGAACTCGCTTCCGAGCTGCGGATGAGCGCGATGACCCTCTACAAACACTTCGCCTCGAAAGACGAGCTGGTCGCGGCCGTGGTCGAGGCCTGGGCGCTCGAGCTCGCGGCGATCGACTCGCTCGACCTGGTGAGGGTCGACGACTGCGAGGCCGCGCTCGAGCGGCTGCTCGCCTGGGCCGACGCCTGGACCGCCAGCCTGGCCCACGTCTCCCCCGCCTTCTTCCAGGACCTGCACCGCGACCACCCGGAGAGCTGGGCGCGCTTCAACGCCGAGATCGAGGCGCGCAAGCGCGCGGCGGCGCCCATCCTCGGCCCGTTCCTGCGCCCGGAGCTGAACCCGAACGTCGCCCTCCTCATGCTCGACCACCTGGTGACCGAGGCCGCCGATCCGCGCTTCGCCGAACGGCTGGGCGTGTCACGCCGCGAGGCCGTCCGCACCGCGGTGACCATCTGGGGCAGCGGCGCCCTGCTCGAGCCGCCCGTATTGCGCCTGGCGAGTCACTCGCCGAAGTGAGCGTCAAGGCGGCGGCCGGCCCCGCCGATGGGAGAGATCCGGGAGGTGCCGTGTGCCGACGGTTCCGTCGATCAAGGGCTCGGTCTTCGTCAGCCTGGTCGAAGACGTGCAGAAGCTGCTCGCCTCGGGGCAGCTGAAGCGCGACGAGCTCTCCCGCTGGCTCAAGCCGCCGGACCTCGAGCTGCTCGGGACGCCCGTGCTCGCGCACGAGTGGTACGACGTGCGGGCCTACGCGCGCCTGGCCGAGCTGCTGCGCGACGTCGAGGGCGGCGGCAAGAACGAGTACCACGTGAAGCGCGGCGCTCGCTCTGCGCGCCGGCTGCTCGACGGTGGTCTCTACGGCCAGCTCGAGTACATGCAGTCGGCGAGCTTCGGCCGCAAGAGTGACCCGAAGGAGCGGCACGAGGCGTTCGGGCGCGACTTGGCGCGCACCACCACGCTGTCGTCCGCCATCCTGAACTTCGGGCGCTGGAGCGCGAAGCCCGACCCGGAGCACCCGCGGCGCTGGCTGATGGAGATCGCGGGCGCGAGAGACTATCCCGACGCGCTCGCGTGGGCGTCACTCGGCTTCACGAACGAGCTGGCGCGCGTGAAGGACCGCAGCGAGGACTTCTGGGTCTGGGAACGCCCGGAGCGCGACCGGATCCTGTTCCGGATGAAGTTCGACCCCTAGCGCTTCGAGGTCTTGGTCTGCTTCGCCGCCTTCTTGTGCTGGCGCGGCCCGTCACCGAGCCCGGCCACCAGGAAGCCCGTGGTCTTGTCCACGACCTCCTGCAGGGCGGCCGCGGCCGCGCGCTGCACGCACTCCTCGCGCGTGCCGGAGTTGCCGTCGACGAGCGCGTTGCCCGCGACGACGTTGCGGCTCTGCAGGCGCAGGTCGCGGCTGTATTTCTCGACCACCACCTCGACGCCGTAGGCGACGCGCCGGGAGCCGTCGGGCTGTGACTCGAAGTCGAGCGAGCTGCGCGCCAGGTCGTACTTGATCACGCGCGCGTACTGGCCCTTGTAGGGCTCGACCGAGCTCTCGGCGCTGCGGTAGGCGCCGCGCGTGGCCTCGACCAGCCCCCTGCAGAGTGACTGGCCCAGCGGGAGCTCGTAGGCCACGAGCCACGAGCGGCCGTGCGCCGTGTGCGAGAGCAGCGCCGGGCTGCACACCACGCCCACGGCTTCGACCGACTTGTCGGGAATGGCGTTCTTCGGCTGGAGCTCGCCGTTCACGGCTACGGTCTGCACGCAGCCGGAAAGCGCGAGCGCGGCGAGAGCGAGAGTGGAGTTGCGCATGTGTTTCCCATCGGCAGACCGGCCGCCGCGCCCTGTGGCAGGGATCACCGGATGTGAGAGGATGGCGCCCCACTCACTTCTGCGAGGGACGGGGCATGTCGGTCCGGATCGGGTGCGTTCTGGGGGTGATCACGGCGCTGCTGTGCGCAGGTGCGGCATCGGCGGCAACGATCTCGACCGGTATGGTCCGCTGGAGCAAGGTCTTCCCCACTGAGACCAGCGGAGCCGTGGAGTGCTCGGTGAGCAACGTGACCACGAAGCCGGTCATGGTCACGTCGGTCGAGTTCATCGACGAGAACGGCGAAGTCTTCGCTGGGTCCCCGGAGAACGGCTGCGCCTTCCCGAACCCGATCGTGGGCGGCCTGGCCTGCATCGAGCTGCCTAGCAACTTCGGCTCGGGCAAGTTCATGCGCTGCCAGGTCGTGACCAAGGGCAGCGCCAAGTCGCTGCGCGTACAGATCCGCAGCATGGGCATCAGCGACAACGGGGCCGCGGTCGAGACCAGCTCCGGACAGTGAGTCAGTTGCTGGCCGACAGGTAGGCGCCGCGCTGCGCCACGGTGGCGGGCAGCTCGCTCGAGAATTCACGCAGGTGCGCGGCCAGCGCGGGGGCCTCGCCTGGAATCACAGCGAAGAAGGTCACGGTCGGCCCGCCGCAGATGCGGTTGTCGGCGATCGTCCACTGACCCACGCGCACCCAGCCCGGCGGCAGGCCGCCCGAGCCGTCGAACCAATCGGCGTAGATCACCGCGACCTCGGTGCCGTGGACCCGCGCCAGCTCCTCGATCTCACCGGCGCCGTACTGCTTCGCGCGCCGCGCGCGCATCACGTCGCTGTTCGCCAGGCCCCACAGATCGAGCAGACGCAGCTCGGCGAGATAGTCCACCGCACCGATGTCGTTCACCGCGACCCCGCGCTCCGGGTAGTAGCGGGCCAGGAAGCGCCCCATCTGGTATTGCTGCTCGTAGATGTTGCGCGTGGCGACCGGCGCGTTGATCGTGGCCTGCACGAAGCGCACGGCCAGCGGAACCCCGAACAGCGCGAGCCCGCACGCCAGCAGCGCCACGTCGGAGCCGCGGCGCATGCGCGCGCCCAGTGACTCCACCAGCGCCGGCAGCGCGGCCGCGATCGCGAGCAGCCAGAGCGCCACGAGATAGGCCTCGTAGCGGTAGAACGAGCCGAAGCCCCCGAACTGCAGCTGGAACAGCGTGGTGGCGAGACACAGGAAGAGCAGCGTCCGCACGACCGGCCCTCTGCCCTGCTTCTGCCCGCGCACGGCCCCGACCGCGAACAGGCCGCCCACCATCAGCACGAGCATGTGCGGGTTCATGGAGAGCTGAACGCAGGCCGTGTAGCCCAGCAGGTGGATCAGACCCGAGAGGCCTGCATGCGGCAGGTTGCCCTTGAGCAGGAGTGAGTTCGGGATCGGCGTCTCGCCGTGCGCGAGCGCGAGCGCCGCGTAGGCCGCGGGGGCCGCCAGCGCCGCGACGCTCAGGAGCAGCGCGTCGACCCTGCGCCGGCGGAACGCCAGCACGGCCGCGCCCGCGAGCGCGAGCGCCAAGTCCTCGTAGCGCAGCGCCGCGAGCGCGAAGCCGAGCGCGAGCAGCACGGCCGTGCCGCTGCGCGTGGGGCGCCGGGCCTGCCGCACGATCTGCCAGGCGAAGCCGAGCGCGAGGGCGGTCTGCAGCAAGTGCTCCATGGCGACCAGCGCGAGCGGGGCCATGGGCAGGAACACGACCAGCGCGAGCAGCGCTGCGGCGGCCTGTCCGCGCGAGACCGCGAAGTCGCGCAGCGCGAAGTGACCCAGCGCCAAGAGCCCGAGCCCCGAGACCAGGTTGAGCAGCAGCGGAGCCAGCCCAACGCCGCCGAAGCCGCGCTCGATCGCCGCCAGGATCACCACCCACAAGGGCGACGACGACGACGAGCTGAACCCGAACGGAGTGACGCCCCAGACTCCGTGGTGGGCGAGGTTCTTCGCCATGGCCATGTGGATGTAGGCGTCGTCGAGCGCGTAGACGAGGTGCCCGTCCGTGAGCCGCCGGGACAGCCAGAGCAGGACCGCGGTCTGGAGCGCGAAGGCGAGCGCGGCGAGATACAGCGGCCAGTGACTTCGGGCGCGACTCACCTGGGGGGCTCCTCGGGGGCCCCCAAGGTAGCACGGCCCCCAGGGCACGAGGCGCGAGCGCAGCAGGACCGTCCGGTAGGGATCCCAGGCTCGCCGTTTGCAGGCGGCCTACGCGAGCCGAGGCGCGGCTAGCGCCGCAGCCGGCCGACGAACGGCGCGAAGCGCCCGGCCTGCGCCGCCCACTCCGCGAAGCGCGCGCCGTGAGTCGCCGCGAGATAGGGCTCCTCGACCCCGCGCACCTGGAGCTCGACGCCGAGCGCCAGCGCGGCCAGGGCGGCGCCGGCCCACGCGCCTGGAGTCAGGAGCGCCTGGCCCGCGACGAACAGCAGCATGCCGCTGTAGATCGGGTTGCGGATGCTCCGGTAGAGGCCGCGCCTCACCAGTTCCGTGCGCTCGGCCGGGTCGACGCCGATCCGCCAGGCGGCCCCCATGTTCCACTGCGCGGCGAGCGCGAGGCCGAGCCCCGCGAGCATGAGCCCGAGACCGAGCGGCGAGTGAGTCGGTCCGTCGCGCCAGAGCGCCGCCAGCAGGAGCGGCGCCGAGGCGAGCATGAGCGCGCGTGCCAGCCCTTCCGCGCCGGAGTGCGGACGCCCGAGTCGCCAGCCGCTGTCGCCCGTCCGGCGCCAGTGCAGGAGCGTCCGCAGCCCGAAGGCGGCGACGGCGAAGAGGGCGTCGAGTACGAGCAGCGTCCGAAGCACCGGAGTACAATGCGAGCAATCCCTCACATTTGGCTACTCGCTTTCCGATGGCGAAGAACGCGCTCGAAATGCGGCTCCGGCCGAGGAAAAGTCCGCGCCAGGCACGCTCGCTGGCGACGCAGGCTCGCGTTCTCGAGGCCGCGCGCCGCACCTTCGCGCGACACGGCTACGCGGGCGGCACCACCAACCGCATCGCCGCGCAGGCCGGAATCTCGGTCGGCTCGCTGTACCAGTACTACCCCAACAAGGACGCGATCCTGGCCGCGCTGGTGCGGGCGCACATCGAGGACGGCACGCGCGCGCTGCTCGCCGCCCTGGCCGGCGCGGGATCCGAGCTCGAGTCACTGGTGCGCCGCGCGGTGACCGCGCTGGTGGAGGTGCACGCGGCCGACCGGCGCCTCCACCAGGTGCTGTTCGAGGAGTCGCCCCGCGCCGCGTCGCTGCGCGGCGAGCTGGCGCGCCTCGAGGAGTCGGCGGTCGGGCTCGCCGCGGCCCGGCTGGCCGATCGCTATGCGCGCCCGGCCGACGCCGAGCTGGCCGCGCGCATCGTGGTCACGACCATCGAGTCACTCGTGCACCGGCTCGTCGCGGGCGCCCGCCCGCTCGACTCCGCGCGCTTCATCGCCGAGACGACCCGGCTCGTCACGGGCTACCTGGAGAGCAGCGCCGCCAGCGGCCGCTAGCTCCGCCAGGCGCCGCGCGAGAAAGCGCTGCTCCGCGGGCTGACCCGTGAGCGCGAGCGCGCGCCGGTACGACTCACCCGCCTCGGCCGTCCGGCCCAGCCGCCGCAGCATCTCCGCGCGCGCGGCGTGCGCGTAGCCGTAGCGCTCGAGCCCGCCCTGCCCCAGCGCTGCGTCGATCGCCGCGAGCCCGGCCGCGGGCCCGTCGCGCAGGCCGATGGCCGCGGCGCGGTTCAGCGCCACCACCGGCGTCGGGGCGACGCGCAGCAGCACATCGTACAGCGCCACGATCTCCGCCCAGTCCGTGTCTCGCGCGCTCGGGGCCTCGGCGTGCACGGCGGCGATCGCCGCCTGCAGCAGGTAGGGACCGACGCGCCGGGCGGCGAGCGCGCGGTCGACGAGCGCGCGCGCCTCGGCGATCGCGCTGCGGTCCCAGCGCGTGCGGTCCTGCTGCTCGAGCAGCAAGAGCTCCCCCGACGGGTCGACGCGCGTGGCGCGCCGCGCCTCGTGCAGGCGCATCAGCGCGAGCAGGCCCAGCGCTTCGGGATCGTCGAGCAGCTCGACCAGGAGCCCGCCCAGCCGGATCGCCTCGGCGCACAGGTCCGCGCGTGTCAGCGAGTCTCCGCCCGTCGCGGCGTAGCCCTCGTTGAAGATCAGGTAGATCACGGCCAGCACGCTCTCGAGCCGCGCCGGGAGATCCGCCGGACCCGGCACCTCGTAGGGCAGTGACTCGTCGCGGATCCTGGCCTTCGCGCGCACGATGCGCTGCGCGATCGTGGGCGCCGGCACGAGATAGGCGCGCGCGATCTCCTCGGTCGTGAGTCCGCCGACTTCGCGCAAGGTGAGCGCGATGCGCGCGTCGGGCGGCAGCGCGGGGTGAGCGCAGGTGAAGATCAGCCGCAGCTCGTCGTCGGCGATCGGCGCGAGCTCCACCGGCTCGGTCACCGGCTCCGCGTGCGGCGCGAGCTCGCGCAGCACGCCGGCGAGCCGCGCCTGCCGGCGCCAGCGGTCGATCGTCTTGAAGCGGCCCGCGGAGACCAGCCACGCGCCGGGCTTGGCCGGCACGCCCTCGCGCGGCCAGCACTCGGCGGCGGCGGCGAAGGCCTCGTGCAGCGCCTCCTCCGCGGCGTCGAAGTCGCCGAGCAGCCGCACGAGCGTGGCCAGCACGCGCCGTGACTCGCGGCGGTAGGCCGCCTCGAGCGCGTCGCGCGCGCTGGCCGCGCCGGCAGTCACAGCCGCGGCCGGGGCTTGGAGAAGTCCACGAGCGGCCGCACCTCGATCGCGCCGAGCCGCGCGAACGGGTTCTGCGCCGCGATGCGCACGGCCTCGTTCAGGTCGCGCGCCTCGAGCAGCACGAGCCCGCCCAGCACCTCCTTGGTCTCGATGAAGGGGCCGTCGGTCGCGGACATCTTGCCGTCGCGCACCCGCACGGTCATGGCCTCCTTCGGGAGCTGGAGCGGCAGCCCCATCACGAGCTGGCCGGTGCCCTTCAGCCGCTCGTCGAACGGGCCGGCCTCGGCCAGCACGGCGTTGGACTCCGGGCTCTGGTCGAACACGACCTTCGGGTCGAAATAGATCAGACAGGCGTAGCGCATGCGTCGGCTCCTCTCGGTTTTGGGGGACGCACCTGGTCGTTCGGCGCCGCCGGATTTCGACATCGCTCAGCGGCCCGGGAGCGGATCGTCGCACGTGCCGCGCCACATCTCGACCACGCGGCTCACCGAGAACGAGCGCGGCGAGCCGTCGGAGATCTCGCCTTCGAGCGCGACGATCACCTGCGCGTCGCTCGCGCCGTCGCGCCGGGCCGCGAGGGCCGCAGCGCGCTGCCACTGACCGCTCGTGAGGGTCCGGAGCGCGAACACCTCGCCGGTCATGCAGTCCCGGACCGACCCGCTCCCGTCGCGCGTGCTCTGCTCGAGCTCACCGGTCAGCACGCGCGGGGCGGGGGTTGCGCACGCCCCGAGGAACGCCGCGGCCATGAGCAACGCCTCCGTCCTCACGCACGCAAGATACACCCGGCCCGGGGCCGCCTGAGTTACCCTGGACGCGCTTGTTGCGCAGGGTTGCCGCTCCGGCCGCGCTGCTCGCAGTGTGTGCCGGTCTCACACTCTACGGGCTGGGCCGGCCCCTGCTCTGGGTCGACGAAGCGGAGACTGCGCTGCTCGCGCGCAGCATCCTGGTGCACGGCATTCCGGAGGCGCGGGTCGGCAAGGACCTGATCTCGCAGGAGATCGGGCGTGAGTTCGGGACAGACCTGGTCTGGCGCTGGACCCCCTGGCTCGACAAGTACGTGGCCGCCGGCGCGTTCGCGCTCTTGGGCGAAGGGACGGCCTCCGCGCGCCTGCCCTTCGCGCTGTTCGGGCTGGCGTGTGTCGGGTCGATCTATTTTCTCGGGCGGAGTCTCTTCGACGACCGGCGGATCGCGCTCCTGGCCATGGCCTTTCTCGGCACCTCGGTGCCGTTCCTGCTGCACGTGCGCCAGTGCCGCTACTACGCGCTCGCGATCCTCGGGACGATCTGGGCCGTGCATTTCGCCGCGGCGACCGTGCGCAGGCCGGGCTGGCGGGCGCCGGCCGGCCTGGCGCTCGCCATGACGGGGGTCTTCCACGCGAACTACCTCACCTTCGCGGCGCTGTCCCTCGCGCTCGCCGTGGCGCTCTGGGCGCTCGGCATCGGCCGCGCGGCCTTCGCGCGGCTGTGTCTCGCGGCCGCAGCGATCGCGCTCGTGAACGGTCCGTGGGTGGTGTTCTTCGACATCTTCGGCAAGTCGGAGCGCTCCGGGGGCTTCAACGACATCTTCGCCATGGAGTATCTGGGGCTCACGCTGCGCTACAGCTTCCCGGCCGTCGCCGTGCCCGTGTTCGCGGCGCTGGCCCTCGCGACCCGGCGCCGGGAGATCCTGGCGGAGTGGCGCGTGACTCTGTTTCTCGCGGTCATCCCGGTGGTGTATCTCGCGGTGCTCTGCTTCGGCCTGTTCCGCTTCTACCGCTACAGCGTGAACCTCCTGCCGGTCTTCGCACTGCTCCTGGCGTGGATGTCCGTGCGCGCGTGGCAGATGCAGCGGGTCGCCGGCGGGATCTTCGCGGTGCTCCTGCTCGTGACCGGCGTGTTCTACCAGATCTCGGCGCTGCCGACCCGCTATGCGGGCTCGCTTCCGGAGGTCTCGTTCCACGAGCTCGACTGGGGCTTCCCGCTCGGCAACTTCCTGTACGAGCTCGCCTATCCCTTCGAAGGCGCGATGGGCACGGCGACCGTATACCTGGGGCAGCACGCGCGCCCGGGAGATCGCGTGTACGTGTCGTACGGCGATCTCACGGCCCGTTTCTATCTCACGGGCCTCGAGATCCGCGGCGGACAGACGGGCGAGTCACTCGAGGGCTGGGGCCCTCCCGAGTGGCTGGTGGTGCGCCGCTTCTTCCGCTTCATCGGGCGCACGGTTCCGGGCTCCGACGCCCAGGCCACGCTGGACTGGCTGAACGCCATGCCGTGGGACCGGTACGAGGGCATCGACCTGGGCGTGCCCGACCTCGCCTGGGAGTCGATTCCCGAGCCGGAGTGGCACTGGTTCCGCCGTCCGCCGCTCGGCCACGCCGTGGGTCCGGCCATCATCTCGCACCAGGTGAGCCAGGGTCCGGTGCACGGGCGCTGAGTCAGGAGCCCGGCCAGGCGGCGCGCAGCGCGGCCGGCCCGCCGCGCTCGATCACGTCGCCGTGTCCCGGAATCACTCGCTCGAAGTCCCAGCGCAGCACGCGCTCGAGCGAGCGCCGCAGCGCGGCGCGGTCCGAGACCGCGAGCGCGCGGATGATCCGGCTCGGAGCGAAACGCTGCCACATCCCGTTCGCGCGGAAGAACAGGCCGGAGAGCCGCGTCGTCGCGCGCTGGATGTGGAAGCACAGATCGGTGAGCACGAGCGTCCGCGAGGGCCGGTGGAAGAGCACCACTTCCTGGAGCCGGAAGCCCTCCAGCAGGTGAGTCTCGATGTCCGGCCCCCAAGCCTCGGGCGGCCGGTCGGCCAGCACGCCGCGGAACGGGAGTGACTTCCGGGCCGAGGGCGGCGCGGGTGCCGCGAGCAGCTGCGCCGCGGGATAGCGCCGGGCAGCGGCCTCGGCGAACTTCCCGTGCGCCCAGGGCACCACGATGAAGCCCACCGGACCGAGCGCCTCGAGCTCCTTGCAGAGCTCCGCCCCGATCGGGACCGGCGAGTGCAACACCAGCGTACCGGTCGCGAGCCGGATCACCGTCATGCGCACGGGGATCTCGATCCACCCGCCCTGCCAGCCGAACAGGTGCTCGACGCTCCACAGGTTCGCGTCGTGCGCGACCAGCGCCACGCGAGTGACTCGCGGCGTCAGCTCTTGGGGAACTTCGCGTGGCGCGCGCCCGTGATGAACACGGCCAGGCGCGCCGGCTTCGTGCCGCGGTTGTGCCAGGCGTGGCGTGTGCCGTTCTGCACCACGGTGTCTCCGGGCCGCAGGTGCACTTCCTTGCCGCCGTCGAGCTCGAGCCAGACCTCGCCCTCGAGCACGACCTCGAAGTCGATCGTGTCGGTGGTGTGCATGCCCGGCGCGTCGGGCTCCATGTAGCTCGCGAGCCCGGGCAGCTTGGCCTCGAGCTCCGCTGCCGCGGCCGCCATGTCCTTGGGCTGCGGCGCGGCGGCCGAGCTCGCGGGCGGCAGCGAGAACATGCCGAAGCGGAAGCCGCCGATCGGCGGGAAATAGCTGGGCTGCGCGGGCTCGGCGCCATCGTCCGGGAACGACGGCGCGCGATCGCCGCCCCACAGCTTGTGGAACTCGGAGCCAGGCAAGAGCTGGGCGGTGATCGGCTCGACTTCGCGATCGGAGACGAACACGGCCTTGCCCGAACGATCGTGACCCGTGACGACGCGGCGCACTTTCATCGTACCCTCCTTCTCGCTCCCATCATCGCACGTCGTAACCCACCGGAGGACCCGATGCCGATCTCGATCCACGCCGCCAGCGCCCCGATCTTCACGCGCATGCTGACCAACTTGTCGACCTGGCTCGACAAGGCCGAAGCGCACGCCGCCGCGAAGAAGTTCGACAAGGAGAACTACCTGGGGCTGCGACTCACTCCCGACATGCTGCCGTTCGCGCGCCAGATCCAGATCGCGACCGACACGGCCAAGCTGGCCATCGCGCGCCTGGCCGGCGCCGAGGCCCCGAAGTGGCCCGACGACGAGAAGACCTTCGCCGAGCTGCGCGCGCGCGTGAAGAAGGCGCTCGACTACGTGCAGTCCGTCCCGGCCGCGAAGCTCGAGGGCGGCGAGTCACGCGCGATCGACCTGCCGATGGGCCCCGGCCGCACGCTGAAAGTCACGGGCGAGGCCATGCTCGCCGGCTTCTCGCTGCCGAACTTCTTCTTCCACGTGATGATGGTCTACACGCTGCTGCGCCAGGGCGGCGTGGAGCTGGGCAAGATGGACTACCTGGGCGCGCCGCCGTCCTGAGCCGGGTCGGTCGGGTCCAGCCGCATGATCAGCCGCGGCGGGAAGCCGGTCACGAACTTGAAGAGCAGCGGCCGCGGGTGCTGTGAGTCGACGCGTTCGGCCTCTTCGCCGCTGACCGGCACCGCGCGGTAGCCGTGGTGCTCGCCGCCGGAGGCGACCTGCACGGCGGGATTCTCGAGCGCCCGGCGATACCACGAGCGCGGCCAGTGATTCGCCGCGACGTAGAGCTTGCCGTCGCTGTCGAGCCGGGCGACCACGCGCTCGTGCGTGCGGCCGTCCGGGTCGACGGTCGTGATCACGATCGTCGCGCCGCTCGCAGGCTGCACCCAGCCGAGCAGAGACTCGAACCCGACCACCAGAGCGACGTAGGAGACGGCCAGCGCCAGGACGATCTTGAGCGCTCTCATGTTCGAGACCTCCGTGAGACGAGTCTCAGCCTATCACGCAGCTCGTCGGATACACTGGGCGCCATGATTCGATCCGCGCTTCTCGTTGCGGGCGTGCTGGCCTTCGCCTCCCAGCTCTCGGACGCGACTACCGCTTCGGGGCTTTCCGAAGCGCTCAAGGTGGCGACGCAGCGCGCCGTGCAGTCCACCTCGAAGCCCGGCGGCTTCCTCGACAACTCTCGCATCCACATCGGCCTGCCGGGCAAGATGGAGACGATGGCGAACGGGCTGCGCGCGGTGGGCATGGGCGCGCAGGTCGACGAGCTCGAGACCGCGATGAACCACGCGGCCGAGAAAGCCGCAGGCGAGGCGACGCCGGTGTTCGTCGACGCGATCCAGGGCATGAGCTTCTCGGACGCGGCCGGGATCCTGAAGGGCAGCGACACCGCCGCCACCGAGTACTTCAAGAAAAAGACCACCGCCCCGCTCACGGCCAAGTTCCGGCCGATCGTGGACGACGCCATGAAGAGCGTCGGAGTCACGAAGCTGTACGAGTCACTGGTGGGTCAGTACACCAGCACGCCGTTCATGCAGGCGCCCAAGCTCGACCTGAACTCCTACGTGACCGACAAGGCGCTCTCCGGCCTGTTCACGATCGTGGGCGACGAGGAGAAGAAGATCCGCAAGGACCCGGTGGCGCGCTCGACGGACCTGCTCAAGCAGGTGTTCGGTCACTGAGCCACTTCCCCGGCACCGGGACGGCCTCGCCGTCGCCAGGCCACGGCGGCATGGTGACTCCCAGCGCGCGCAGCGGCTCGGTCCCCAGCGCACGGAACTGGAAGTGCGTGCCGAGCGGGATCGTGAGACACACGCCCGCCTCGACGGGCACCACTTCTTCGCGGCCGCTCTGCTTGCGCCACATCTCGCCCCGCCCCGACAGGAACCACCAGATCTCCTCCACGCTGCGGTGAGTCACCGCGCGCGAGGTCGCGCCCGCCGCCAGCTCGAAGTGCGCCATGCCGCCGCCGGCCAGTCCGAGCAGCACGCGCACGTCGGAGCCGTCGGGAGCGACCGCCGTGCGCTCGCGCGGCAGGCGCTGGGTCGCGAACTCCGTCACCGGCCGGCTCACTCGTGCAGGACGCGCTGGAAGCTGCGCGCGCGGAACGCGAGCACCACGACCAGCACGCCGAATACGAGCGCGTAGGTGCCGATCAGCCACAAGAGGGCGAGTGCGCCCGCGCCGGGCTGCACGATCAAGAGCACGCCGAACGCGACGGACGCGACTCCCGCCAGGATGAGCAGCCACTCGCCGCGGATCTCCTTGCGCAGCCGGATCGCTGCCGCGATCTCCAGCACGCCCGTGCCGATCGCCCAGATCGCGATGTAGAACAGGACGATCAGCGCCGTGATTCCCGGCTCGAGGAAGGTCAGGACGCCGATGCCCACGCCCAGCAGGCCCTCGAGCAGCAGCATCCACCACGACTCGTGGTGCGCGCGTCCGGCGACGGCGGTCCAGACGCAGAGAAGCCCGTCCGCGAGCGAGTAGAAACCGAACAACAGCACCAACACCGCGAGCGAGATGCCGGGCTGCGACAGGGTCAGCAGCCCGAACACGATCGCCGCGAGCCCGCGCAGCAAGAGCAGCCACCAGCCACGCGCCAGGATCGAGGCCAGACGTTCGTCGAGGGGAGTCATCGGGTGCCCCTTTTTTGTGATTTGCGCCACTTCCCTGAGTATCGCCCTGCCGGCTCGCAATGGGGCAAGCGGTGATCTGCAGGGCGTGTCATGATCGGCCTCCCGGCACGTGGACGCGGGCTTCCGCGGTCCGTAGGCAGGCGCGCCGAGTCTCACAGGACCTCGCCACTCCCGTGCATTTCGGCCCCGAAGCTCGCTTCGTAGATAGGAAATCCCCCCGATGAGCTGCTTTCCCCGCAGGTTGGCTCTGTCTGCGCTCGCATGCCTTTGGGCCGCCTTCGCCGCCGCGCCCGCTTTCGCGCAGACCGAGACCGTCGTCGCTTCCGACGACTTCAACCGCGCCGACGAGACGCCCTTCTCCACCGCCGGCAACTGGGGCCGCACGATCGCGGGCAACTACGACGGCTTTTCCAATCTCACTGGAAATCACGTGACCGGCGGCTCGCAGGAGGGGATCTACTACTGGAAGGGCGCCGGCAGCTTCAGCAACACGAGTCAGTTCGCGCGCGCGACGGTCGTGGACAGCACGGGCGAGCCGGGGCTGATCCTGCTCGCGGGCGCCGATCACTCGATCAACATGACCTGGGGTCCGCCGGGCCCGGGCGCGAACAAGTCGGTGTTCATCTACTGGTACGCCAACAGCCAGGACCAGGGCGTGCTGACGTCTCAGGTGGCTCCGCTCGCGGACGGCGACGTGATCGAGGCGGTGCTCGACGGCGGCGTTCTGCGCGCGAAGGTGAACGGCGTGGTGGTCGCGAGCGTCGCGAACACCACCACGATCGCCTCGGGCACGCCCGGCTTCATCACCTATCTGAATCCGTCGCTGCCCACGCTGGTTGCGGGCATGGACGACTGGCTGGCGGGCACGCCCGTCTCGTTCTCGCTGGGTGGCACGATCACCGAGGGCGGCGTCGGGCTCGCGGGCGTGCAGGTCACTGCGACGGGCGGCTTCACGGGAACCGCCACGACCGATCCGAACGGCGTGTGGTCGATGGCAGGCGTGCCCGGCAACGCGACCTCGATCGTGATCACGCCGGCCCTGGCCGGTCACCACATGACTCCGCTCACGCAGACCGTCGCGGGACCGGTGACTGGCAACGTCGGCGGACTCGACTTCACGAGCACCGCGATCACGACCGCCGTCCTGACCGTCAACGCGACTCACGGCAGCGTGACGCGAAACCCCGATCTCTCGCCCTACCCGCTCGGTACCGTGGTCACGCTGACCCCGGTGCCCGACCCCGACTATGCGTTCGCCGGCTGGAGCGGCGACGTCCCGCCCGGCCACAGCGGCGACAACCCGCTGCAAGTCACCATGGACCAGGACCGGACCATCACGGCGGCGTTCGGCTCCGCGAGCGTGACCGCGTCCGACGACTTCAACCGCCCGAACGAGACACCGCTGGTGCTGGGCGGCAACTGGGCGCAGGCGTTCGCCGGCGCATCGGCAAACCTGGTCAGCCAGCACGTAGTCGGCGCAACGAACGACGCGGTCTACTACTGGATCGGCGCCGGGCTGTTCGACAACACCCAGCAGTTCGCGCGCGCCCGCGTGGTCGACGCGAGCGGCCAGGTGGGCGTCGTGCTGCTCGGCGCGAGCGGCCAGGGCCTGATCGCTTCGTGGCACCAGGGCACGCTCTTCCTCTACTGGTACTCGAGCGGCGCCTATCGCGGGAACCTCGCGACGTTCGCCTCGACCTTGAACAACGGCGACGTGATCGAGGCCGAGCTCTCCAACGGATCGATCGCCGCCAAGGTCAACGGCGCCGTCGTGCTGTCCGTGCCGAACACCACGACACTCACCGCTGGCAACCCGGGCTTCGAGACCTTCCAATCCGGTGGCATCCTCGACGACTGGCAGGCCGGCACGCCCTTCTCGTTCGCGATCAGCGGCACGATCCTCGAGAGCGGCGCGGGGTTGGGCGGTGCGTTCGTGAGCGCGAGCGGCGGCTTCATCGGCACCGCGGTCACTGCCCCGAACGGCGGCTACTCACTCACCGGGATCCCCCTGAACTCGACCTCGATCGTGCTCACGCCGTCGGCATCGGGGCACAACATCACCCCGGCCTCGCGCAGCGTGGACGGGCCTGTGACCGCGAACGTGACGGGCCAGGACTTCACGAGCACTCCGGCGAACGCGACGCTCACCACCTTCGCGACTCATGGCAGCGTGCAGCGCTCTCCGGACTCGCCGGTCTACCCCGTCGGAACGCCGGTCAGCCTGACCGCTGTGCCCGACGACGGCT
>Ga0335084_10002553_pt1 | contig 17601 bp, 17 predicted proteins | sample Lox_Sample_44_FD_206721 | JGI IMG/M metagenome (GOLD analysis project Ga0335084, IMG submission 206721) | Soil microbial communities from Loxahatchee National Wildlife Refuge, Florida, United States - Lox_Sample_4.4 | ecosystem: Environmental > Terrestrial > Soil > Wetlands | place: USA... | reverse complement strand
TCGGATCGCCGCCGCTTCTTGCAGCGTTTTTCCTTGAATGCCGGCCTCTCCCCGGGTGAGATATAGAACGATGACCTCGTGCCCGAGACTGGAATACCAGGCGATCGTTCCGCCGCACCCAGATTCGGGATCGTCGGGGTGAGCGCCTACGACGACAATGCGCAGTTTCTTTTCTGCCGCAGCCTGGCGATCTCGTTCTGAGCCCAGCCCAGGTAACGGCAGCCCTACAGTCGTCAACATCAAGGCCGACTGGCCCATGAGTTCTCTTCGCGTGATCCTGCCCATGCGCTTATCCTCGCACATCGACGGGTTCTGAGCGCAATCCCCATGGTTTGGGTTATGACGCAACTCATGACACAAGCCCTGCCCGTGATCCTTTGTCGCGCTGGCTTGTTGAGGGATTTGGTGGACCTGGTCGGGATCGAACCGACGACCTCTTCCATGCCATGGAAGCGCGCTCCCAGCTGCGCCACAGGCCCACTCTGGAACGGATGGGACGAAATCGAACCTTTCAATTTTCGCCTAGCTTCCCCGGCGAGTCAAACTCAACTACGATATGGGAGGCAAGAACTTAAGGACATATCGGAGCCCCATGGCACGACCCCGAACTTCTCTCCCGTTATCCGTGGCGGGCTGCCTCGCCGCTCTCATGGTGGTAGCGGCAAATGCGCAAACCCAGGCAGCCGACTCGCCGGTACCGTCGCCTGTGGCCTATGCGTCGATCAGCGAACTCAATACGATCCTCTCGCAAGTTCAACAGACATCCCAGAACATCCAGACGGATCTTGATAAGACGCGCGTCGAAAAATGGAAGGTGGATTCTGCCACCAAGAAGGACGTGCAGGGGAATGTGGAATCCATCCGTCGCAACCTGCAGTCGGCGTTGCCCGAGATCGTGGCACAACTGAATAACGCACCTGAAGATCTGGCGGCGAGCTTCAAGCTGTACCGAAATCTTGACGCCTTGTATGACGTGCTCGGACCGGTGGTCGAATCGGCCGGGGCTTTCGGGTCGAAAGACGAGTATCAGTCGCTGAGCAACGACATCAGCGCGCTACAAAGCGCACGGCGTTCCCTTGGCGACCGGATGCAGAACCTGGCCTCGGCCAAGGAGGGAGAACTGGCACGGCTGCGTTCCCAGATCAAGGCGATGCAGTCAGCGCCCGCGCCTGCACCTCCGAAGAAGGTCGTTGTCGACGATACCGAACCGCCAAAGAAGCCAGTCAAGAAGAAACCGGCCAAGCCAGCGACGCAGCCGGCGACGACGACCGCAGCACCGCCGAGTGCCGCGAAGTAGGCGAAGGATTACCTTTGTAAGTCATTTACAATCATATGCTTGCATCTCAGGAACCTGCGCACGCCCGCCGGCGTCTAAGTAATCAAGGCGGGATTCCGGTTGGGGTTTCGCTCGAAGAACTATTCCCGCCGACGGGCTACGGCAATTCTATAATTGAGGGTAACGCCATGCGGGTCATGGCGGGAGCTACGACCTTGAGCGATCTCGCAAGCGCCATCGGAGCCCGGGCCCAGGAAGCCGCCGTTATTGCTGAGCTGAAGGCGGGTTCCGAAGAAGCGTATGCCTGGCTGATCGGAGAGTTTCATCAGCCGATTTACAGCCTGGTGTATCGGGTTGTGAACGATCCAGCCGACGCCGCCGATACGACCCAGGAAGTCTTCCTCAAGGTTTTTCGAGGAATGCGGCACTTCCACGGCGAGTCGAGTCTGAAGACGTGGATCTACCGGATCGCGTTGCATGAGGCGGCGAACCGGCGCCGTTGGTGGTTCCGCCACAAAGCACATGAGACGCCGATTGAGCCGGTGGAGGCCGACGGCAACGAGTACGGGTTGGAAGACCGGTTGGCGGATCCGGGCGAGTCGCCCTTTGACAGTCTTGCTCATGCTGAAGTGAAGGCCGAGGTCGAAAAGGGCCTGCATGATGTATCCGAGCCGTTTCGGACGGCGTTGATCTTGCGCGACCTGGAAGAGATGTCGTACGAGGAGATCGCCGAAGTGCTGCAGGTCTCGCTGGGAACGGTGAAATCGCGCATCACGCGCGGCCGGCAGGCGTTGCGCAGGAGATTGACAGGATATGTCCGGGAAGTGGGCCCAGAGATGGGCCTGCACATACCGGAAGAAGAATCGGAGACGATGGCCCCTGGTTCGGGGAGTGGCAGAGAGGCTGAGGTGACACCATGAACTGCGGTGAGGTCAAGGAACTGTTCTCGCCGTATCTGGACGGGCAAGTGAGCGGCGTCGAGATGCACGCCGTCAACCGTCACATAAAAGAGTGTGCCCGGTGTGCCCGAGAATACTCCGCGATGCAGCGGACACAGCAACTGCTGAGCGGTTTGGGCCGCAAAAAGGCTCCGTCGGATCTGGCTTTGAAACTGAGGGTGGCGATTTCGCGCGAGGTGGCGCGGACGTACCGCTCCCGCTTCGAAGGATTGTTGGTGCGTCTGGAGAACGCGCTCAACGCGTTCATGGTGCCCGCGACCGCGGGCCTGGTGAGCGCCGTCCTCTTCTTTGGCGTACTGCTTGGTTTCTTCGCGTTGCCGGGACAACTGCAGGCGAGCAGCGACGTTCCGCTGATGCTCTACACGGCACCGCAACTGGAGCAGTCGGTTTTCGGAACTTCGTTGAGCAGTATCGGCGATGACTCGGTGGTGATCGAAGCGTACGTGGACGCCAACGGCCGGGTTCAAGACTATCGGATCCTGTCGGAGCCGGATAATGCAAAAGCGGTGTTGCCGGAAGTGAAGAAGATCCTGATCTTCACGACGTTCCGCCCCGCGCTCTCGATGGGACGGCCGACGGCGGGGCGCGCCGTTATCTCGTTCTCGAAGATCAGCGTCCGGGGCTGACGGAAGCCCACGCCGTGAGTTGTGGCGACGGAAACCTCCCGCGTTTGTTTTCCGCATCTTACACGTCGGAACTGGTTTGACCCCGAATTCCACAGTTCGTAAACTAGTTCTGGTTCACCCCGTGTTCCCGCGATCAGGAGGCTTCCCTGGGGCAGAGTTTTCGACTGGCGTGTGTCCTTGGCGTAACCGCGTTGCTGGTGTCTCCGGCAGCCGCCGACAACAAGCCCAACGTCTCGCTGGACACCAGTGAGACCCTATTCACCGTTCTCACCGCGATCAATACCTGCGGTTACGATCAGGAACTGAACAGCTCCGATCCACTGCGTCTGCAGATCCGTTCCGAGGTGGCCAGCGCCGTCCAAAACACAGCAGGCGGGCAGGAGATCGTCGCCCCCATGTGCCAGTTTTACCGCGAGCACCAGCCGCCGGACCCGTCGCGAGACCTGGCGAATTACATCTCCCTGGCGCTTTATCTGCAGGACGCACCGATCTTTGAGCCCAAGGTGAAGGCGGCTGAACTTCCGCCCGACGCCACAGGTGTAGCCGGCATTCTCCCATTTGTGAAGGCGTTCTACGACAAGATTGGGCTGCACGCGATCTGGGAAAAACACCGCGACCAGTACAACGCATTTACCGACGCCTACCACCAGCCCCTGTCAAAGATGACCTTCGATACGGAGATCTATCTCAAGCTGCCTTCCTCGGGCTATCTGGGACGCCAGTTCATCGTGTATCTCGACGCCATGGGAGCGCCTGGGCAAGTGAATGCGCGAAACTACGCTGCGGACTACTACATCGTCATCTCTCCGTCGTCCTCGCTCAAGATGCAGCAGATCCGGCACACTTACCTCCACTACCTCCTGGATGCGCTGGCGCTGAAGTATGGCTCCTTCAAGCGGCTCGAACCTCTGCTGGACGAAGTGAAGACCGCCCCGATGGATGAGGCCTTCAAGAACAACATCTCGCTGCTGGTGACCGAGTGCCTGGTGCGCGCGGTGGAAGCCAGGACCATCGGCTCTCCCAAGACGCCCGAGGCGGACCGACTGAAAGAACTCGACACGGCCGACGGCGAAGGGTATGTCCTGACCCGTTATTTTTACGAAGCGCTGATCAAGTTCGAAAAAGACCCGGCCGGGATGCGGGCGGCTTATGCGGAGATGCTGAACGGCATCGATGTCGGTAGGGAGATGAAGCGCACGGCGCTGATTCAGTTCTCGGGAGAGGCCGCGCCGGAATTACTTCACCTCGCGCGCCCGAGAAACGAAAATCTGCTCCTGAAAGCCGAACGACGGCTGGCGGCGGGCGACTCCGAAACCGCGCAGAAGCTGGCGCAACAGGCTCTCGACGAGCAACAAGAGGATGCAGGGCGGGCCCTGTTCATTCTGGCGGAAGTGGCGACCCACAACAAGGACATGGAAGGCGCTCGCAGCTATTTTGAGCGCGCTCTGCAGGTGGCCCATGAACCGACAGTCGTGGCATGGTCCCATATCTATCTCGGGCGGATTTTTGACCTGAAGGAGGAACGGGACATCGCGGTCGATCATTACCGCGCCGCCGCGGAGGCAGCCGGGACGGCGCTTCCGGACGCCAAGCACGCCGCGGAACACGGTATTGAAGCGCCCTATGAACCACCCGCGGCGGCGCAGCCGCCGCCGCAGTAGCAGCTTGCGTTTCTGAATTTCAAAGTCCCAAGGCGAGTATGCTCGGAGAGCGTGCCGGAACGTCACGACCTTGAGACTGTGAAACCCTGAAACGCAGTTCTTGGAGAACCCATGAAGCGAATCGCATTGTTATTGGCGGTATCGATTTTGAGCGTCGCGGCGGCTGCCCAGGGAACCGGGCAGAGCGGTCAGCAATCCACCCCGGCCGCAGGACAGGCGGCAGCGCCGGCCGCACCTGCGGGAGCCAAGCGGCCCCCGCAAACGAAGACTCAGCCCGAGTACGCGGCATGGCAGGCCGCCGACGCCAGTTCTCGGCCATCGCCGGAGGAACAGGCGGCGGCGAAGACGCCGGCTGACATGCAACAGCTGCAGCTGACCGTTGCGGCGCGCACGGAAAAAGCGGCGGATGATTTTGCCACCAAGTTCCCCGACAGCGAGGTGCGCATTCTGCTGTACAAGACGGGCATGCGCAACTATCAGAATGCAAACAACTCGGAGAAAACCGAGGCGATGGGGCGCAAGGTTCTGGCGCTCGACGCCGACGATCCGGAAGCGCTGGTGACCGTATCGGAAGTGATCGCCGAGCGGACTCGCGATTCCGACCTCGATCGCGACCAGCGGTACGACGAAGCGACAAAGATGGCCCAGAAGTCGCTGGGCACGATCGACACCGACATCAGCGTGCCTGCCGGCACACCGCAGGACCGCGTGGACGCTTACAAGTCGGCGATGCGCTCACAGGCGTATTCGGTCCTGGGCACGATCGAATACAACAAGGGCGACTTTGCTGCCGCTCAAGACAATCTTCAGAAATCGATCGATGCCTTCCCCTCGGTGCCGGATCAGGTCGTGGTGTTGCGCCTTGCGCTGGCACTCGACAAGCAAGGCAAATATCCCGATGCTCTCAAGGTGGCGAACCGGGCCGTCGAGTTGAGCCAGGAGGGATCGCAGATCGGCACATTAGCGCGGCGCGAGCGGGACCGTCTGCAGCAGCTGACGGGAGCGTCCGCCGCCCCGGCGACGCCGGCCCAACCGCCCAAGAACTAGTAGCGCCGCTGGACGGCGATGCAATTCCTTTATGAAGCCTCGCGACATCAGCACGCTGGAGGAAAGCCTCGGGTACACCTTCCAGCGCCAGGACCTTATCGAACAGGCTCTCACTCACAGTTCGCAGGCGCGTGAACTGGAAGCCATGGGCGGAACGGGCCCGCTCATGCGCCGGGGCGACAACGAGCAGTTGGAGTTCCTCGGCGATGCGGTCCTTGGGCTGGTGACGAGTGAAGCCCTCTTCCATCGGTTTCCCGAATTTCAGGAGGGACATCTCTCCAAACTTCGCGCCCACCTGGTAGGACAACGCCACCTCCTGCGCGCGGCGGAGCAGTTGCAGATCGGCCACTACTTGCGCCTGGGCCGCGGCGAAGAGAAGAGCGGAGGGCGCAGCAAGGCCACGCTGCTCGTCGACGCGCTCGAAGCGATTGTGGCCGCCGTGTACCTGGATGGCGGGTGGGCTGTGGCTCGGGACTTCATCCTGCGAACCATCGTGGAACCTGAATTGGCGAACATGAAGCTGGAAAGCAGCTCCATGCCGGTCATGGACTTCAAATCGGCGCTGCAGGAGAAATTGCAGGCCGGGGGCATGAAGCAGCCGGTTTATACTCTCGTCAAAGAAGAGGGCCCCGAACACAAGAAGACGTTCACGGTCGAAGTGCGCCTGCCGGAGCCGGAGGTTGCGGACTTCGTCGCTCGCGCCCAGGGCTCGACCAAGAAGCGCGCAGAGCAGGAGGCGGCACGCCAGATCCTCGAGCACCTGTCCAGCCTGCCTCAGGGGACACTCGTGCGCGTGGCCAAGGATGGGGGAGCTCCGTAGTCCATGTCCTGGAGCCAGAGGATTTCGGTAAGTGATTGGCCCGCTACGATCCAATCGGTGGCGGGGACGGTGATTGTGGCGATCTTCGCCGTCACGTTTGTCGTGCAGGCCTTCACCATCCCGTCGGAATCGATGGAGAAGACGCTGCTGATCGGCGATTACCTGCTGGTGGACAAGTTCTGCTACGGGGAAAGCGGATTTTGGAACCTGATTCTGCCGTACCGCAAGATTCGGCGCGGCGACATCGTTGTATTCCATTACCCGGTCAATCCGTCCCAACACTTTGTGAAACGGGTCGTGGCGCTGCCGGGAGATCGCCTTCGCCTGATCAACAAACAGGTGTATATCAACGGCGCACCCCTGGCGGAGCCCTATGTACAATACATCGCGTCCGACCGGGAACCTTACCGCGACGATTTTCCGCGCACCGACGCGGCTGTGCCTGACGTCACTGCCGGATGGTGGCGCGAGATGCGGACCCTGGTGGAAGACCGGCAACTGATCATTCCCGAAGGCAACTACTTCGTGCTGGGCGATAACCGGGATGACAGCAAGGACAGCCGTTACTGGGGATTCGTTCCGCGCGAAAGCATCATTGGCCGGCCGCTGTTGATTTACTGGTCAGCCAGCAACCTGAACAATGACCTGCCGACGTCGCCGACCGTGGGTGATAGACTTTATCACCTCGCTTACGCGATCACGCACGTGTTCCAAATTACGCGCTGGGAGCGCACATTCCGGCGGGTGAAATAGGTAAAATCCAGATTCGCAACGGATAACCAACGTGTCCAAGAAGGAAAAGGAACAAGGGCAGCCGAAGGAAGAGAAGCCGCGCGAGACAACGGTGGAGTTCCTGGCCTCGCTGGCGGGAGTGCTGGTCACGGGGCTGTTCATCATCACGTTTATTCTGCAGGCATTTGAAATCCCCTCAGGCTCGATGGAGAAGACGCTGCTCATCGGCGATCACCTGTTCGTGAACCGTGTGCAGTTCGCGCCGCGGACCGGCTGGATGGGCAAGCTCATGCCCTACCGCGACATCCGGCGAGACGAGATTGCGGTATTTCTCTCTCCCGAACAGCCGGGTCTGTTTCTCGTCAAGCGGATCATCGGGGTTCCTGGCGACCGGATTCACCTGCGTAACGGGGTGGTGTACCGCAACGGCCAGAGGCTTGAAGAGCCCTATGTCATCCACAAGCACAACAATTCCAATCCTTATGTAGACAATTTCCCAGAGGTCCCTCCATCGGAGAATTTTGGGGTAAGGAACGAGAAGTGGGAAGATGAACTCCGCTCGCACATTCAGGGCGACGACATCGTGGTGCCTCCGAACAGCTATTTTGCGATGGGCGACAACCGGGACGAGAGCTACGACAGCCGTTTCTGGGGCTTCATTCCGCAGGCGAATGTGATCGGCCGCCCGATGTTTATCTACTGGTCCTTTGAAACTCCGCGCAATCAGTATGAAATGCGCAGCTGGAGCGACCGGATTAGTTTTGTGGGACACATCATCCTGCACTTCTTCGACAAGACGGTTTGGTCTCGCACTCTCAAGGTCGTGCGGTGAGATTTCTGCGTTCCAAGCGCGGAATCGCCGCGCTGGCGGCGCTGCTGCTGATCCTATTTCTGTATCGTCCGGGAGCGTATCGCCTGCGCACCCGGATTGCCGGTGCGATCGGCGCGGCGATCGGGCGTACCGTCACGATCGACAATGTGCGCGTGCGGCTCCTGCCGCGCCCGGGATTCGACCTGGAAGGGCTTGTCATCGCCGACGATCCGGAATTCAGCACCGAACCGATGGTGCGGGCGCAGGACGTTTCCGCTGCGATCCGCCTTCGTTCGCTATTGCGCGGCCGCCTGGAAATTGCGAACCTGAGCGCGACAGAACCGAGCATTAACCTGGTGCGAAACGACCAGGGGCGCTGGAATCTGGCGAACCTCCTCGAAAGAAGCACCCACATCGGGACCGCGCCGACCGGGAAGAACGTCTCGTCCAGCCGGCCTGCGTTTCCCTATCTTGAGGCGAGTCACGCCCGCATCAACTTCAAGCTCGGACAGGAGAAGAAGGCGTGGGCTTTGACCGATGCCGACGTCGCGCTCTGGCAGGAATCGGAAGATAGCTGGGGAGCGCGCATGGCGGCTCAGCCAACTCGTACGGACGTGAACCTCACCGATATGGGGCTGATCCGGATCAACGCAACCTGGCAACGCGGACAGGCCGCGTCAGGCTTGCCGCTGCAGATGACCGTGGGTTGGAGCAAGGGTCAACTGGGACAGATCACGAAACTGTTCAGCGGACGTGATCGCGGATGGCGCGGCGATGTGAGCTTCACCGCAAACCTTGCGGGTCCGCCCAACGCGCTCCAGATTCAGAGCCAAGGCGAGATCGACAACTTTCGCCGCTTCGACATCATGAACGGCGCAAGCGTCCGCCTCTCGACGGCATGCTCGGGTACCTATGACGCAGTGGAACACACGCTGGACAAGATGTCGTGTGAGTCGCCTGTAGCGGGAGGGTCGATTCGTCTCAGCGGCCAACTGGGGCCGATCCAGGCAGGTGCCCGTTACGATATGAAGCTCGTAGTCGACAAGGTGCCCCTGGCCTCTGTCGTGCCGTTGGTGCGACAAGCCAAGAGAGGCCTGCCGGAGGATCTTGTTGCGACGGGGCATCTTGCGGCCGAATTTCACGCCGCCCGTTCCAGCGCCGGAGCGCGATGGGATGGCAAAGGAACGATCAGCGGTGCCCGGCTCTCTGCCAACGCGGGACGTGATCAGATATCCCTCGGCGACAGTCCCATTGCGCTGAGCGACGGCGCGGCCAGGAGCCGCGGTTCGAGACGCGATGCACGACCAAAGCCTAGTGAGCCTTCGGGGCCTCATCTTGTCATAGGGTCATTTCCGCTCGTCCTGGCGGCCGGCACGCCCGCCGCTGCGGGAGGCTGGTTCACGCCGGCCGACTATCGCCTGTTCCTGCGCGGTGAGACGGAGATCAAGAATCTCTATCGGCTTGCCAACATCGTGGGAGTTCCCGGCTTCCGGCCCCTGGCCGACGGTTCGGCAAAGGTCGACGTCAGCCTATCGGGTTCGTGGCAGGGATTCGAAGCGCCCGCAATCACGGGCACGGCCCAACTGCACAACGTGCGAACCGGGATGCGCGGATTGAATCCGGCAATCGAAATTGCCACGGCAACCGTCACACTCGATTCAGAAACGGTGGCACTGGATCGGCTCTCAGCCCAGATGGGAGAATCCCATTGGACGGGCAGCATACGGCTGCCTCGTCACTGCGCTCCGGGGAGCTGCGTGTGGCTGGCCGACCTTGCCGCGGACCGAATGTCCACGGCCGGTCTGGCCGAGTGGTTTACTCCACACCCGGTCAAGCGTCCCTGGTACCGAATTCTGTCGTCGAATGAATCCCAGGGGAAATCACCATTGGCGTCGATTCGAGCCGTGGGCAAGCTGCACGTCAATCGCTTCAGCATCAAGAAAGTTGACGCCACGCAGATTGTGGCACATGTCGAACTTGATCGCGGCAAGGTGACGCTCCGCGACCTGCACGCGGACTTGTTGCAAGGCACGCACCAGGGCCTTTGGGTCATCGACGCAACGACGCAGCCGCTCCGCTACCAGGTGACGGGAATCTTGCAGAATATTTCGCTGGCACAGGTAGGTGCCGTAATGAACGATTCCTGGATCACTGGAACCGTCGACTCCAGGATTGACCTCACGGCAGCCGGTTCCACGTTCCCCGAACTTCTTGCACATGCCGACGGCCAGCTGAAATTCGCGATGCAAAACGGAGCCTTCAACCACATGGGGTTGCCGGACGCGGCAAAGCCCTTCCCGGTCCACCTATTTGCCGGCCGAGTACAGATAAAAGACGGCACCTGGAACCTGAACGCAGGCAGAATCGAGTCGCATGACGGCATCTATCAGATCAGCGGCACGGCTTCTCCGGCAAGCGGACTCAGCCTGGTCCTGACGCGGGGCGACGAACAATCGTGGAACGTCACGGGGACCTTGCTGAAACCGCGCCTGACGCGTGCCGCACGCACAGAAGCGCGAACGGTGATCAAGCCGTAGCTCAGGTCTCAGGTGACAGGTTTCGGGTTCAAAACTCTCCTCACGGCGCTCCTGGTGGTCATGGGAATCGCCCACGCCGCCGGCGCTCCGCCAGATCTCGCTGCGAGCGCGGAGCGAAAATTTCGATATCTCGATCAGAACGCTCAACGCGAGCATCCCGATCCCCGACCAATAGAACTCACTGAAGCGGAAGTCAACGCTTATCTCGCGTCGGGAAAAGTCCGGCTACCCGCCGGGGTCGAGTCACTGCGCCTTGCCGGGACTCCTGGGGTGATCGCCGCACATTGCCGCATCGACTTCGACCGGGTGCGGGCCGGGCGTCCCAGTTCGAGTCCTTTATTGCAACTCTTTTCAGGCGTGCACGAGGTTGAGGTGGAAGCACAGGCAGCAGGATCGAATCACCAGGGCCGGGTTCACGTGAATTCGCTTGCTATCGACGGAATCGAGGTGCCTCGCTTCCTGCTGCAACTGTTCGTCGAAAGATTTGTGACGCCGCGCTACCCTGGGGTCGGGCTCGATTCCACTTTCACGCTTCCCGACAAGATCGATGAGGCGACCGTGGGACAGCACGAATTGACCGTCGTACAAAAATGACTGAGCGCGGCCGGAACCAAATCATGGATGTTTCGACGAATCCGTCACGGAGCGGGAGTCTGCACCAGTGGCCATGTTTGTGCCGCGCGGGCGGCCCATCAGAATGCCCAATCCGACCCACAATCCAAGCGCCAGCCATTCCCAGCCGCCGAAGTGCCCGGGCACGAAGAAAAGAATCTTCATCAGGGCCATCGCCAGCGCCACCAGCAATCCCAGCCAGGCCACAGCGCTTTCAAAACGGCCAGGCCGCATGCAGAGGTACGCGCCACAGGCGGCAAACCATCCTGTCGCCGAAGCCATTGAACCCACTTCCGAGATGGGGACCAGAATCGCGCTCCCCAGGAACATGCACAGCCCGGTTGCGACGCCAACCCACAGTACCGCCGCTGCAGGCGTCAGGTTGACGGGATGCACGGCGCCGAGTCGCGTATCGACGAGGCCGCGGCGGCCCATCGCAAATAAGAGCCGGCTGGCGGCTACGAAGTTCCCATTGAAGACCTTGAACAGCGACAGCAGCGCGGAAGCAAGGATGATACTGACGATCCAACGGCTGCCCATGGCCTGCTCGAAGGCAACCGCCGTCATGAACGGAGCGTTCGTCAGTTGATGCCATGGCGCCACATATCCGACAGCCGCGATCACGATGATGTAAAAGACAAATCCGACGACGATTGCCGCCGCGATCGCACGGAAATATCCGCGCGACCGGAATTCGGGATTTGCCTCTTCGGCCGCTTTGGTTACCGATTCGTAGCCGGTCATGAAATACGGAACGATCTGCAATACGAGCAGAACCGAAACCAGCGGCGTATGCGTAAACAGCGGCGGGAAGTTGGCGGTCGCGCCACGGGTTACGCCGATTGCTACAAAGATCACGAACAGCGTCAGCGTTCCGAATGTCGTCCAATTCTGGAACGTCGCACTCAGGCGGATGCCGCGATAGTTCAGGAGGGTAAGCAGCGCCGTCAGCGCGAGGCCGATAGCCAGGTGCGGCAGATACACGGGCTTACCGGCAACGCGGTACAGCTCCACTGAATTGAGCGCGGGGAAAATGTAGCCCGCGATGCGCCCGACCGCGACCGCTTCCCACGGGCAGACAATGAAATAGGCCAGCATCATCATCCACCCGGTGAAGGAGCTGACTGCCTGAGGAAAGACGCGCGCCGTGTAAGCCACTTCGGCGGACGCGTCGGGCATTGCCGTCACCAGCTTGCCGTAGACATAGCCGATCGGCAGCAGCAGAACTCCCCCTATAGCAAAGCCAAGAATCGCACCGAGTGTCCCACCACGAGTGAGCCAGTCGTCCATGACGACGAGCCAGCCGACGCCGACCATCGCGCCCCATCCCAGCGAGAAGTAGTCCGTGACACGCAGTTTTCGGGCGAGGTGGGTCATGGGTGGCCATCACAGGGGAGTGAAACACGGGTGGGATTACGGCAGATGGCTTCGTTCAGATGCTCGACTGGCGCAATCAGGCTCCCGGCCAGTCTCCCAGGCTTCATGGGCGCGCATTATAAAGCATCGCGCCCATTGCCTCAGGCGACCGCGTAACGCGGCCGTTCACCCAGCGCCTGCAGGATGCAGAGCGCCTCTTCCAGGGAGGAGATTTCAAACACCGACGTCAAGTGAGTCGCTTCGAGCAGCCTCAGCACGAAGGGGGAGGGATCCACCAGCTTCATCTGCACCGAGTACTGCCGCGACCAACGGCGGATCAGCAGCAACGTTCCCAAACCGCCCGCATCAATCTGTTCGACCTCAGAGAGGTCGACGATCAGGATCCGGGCCTGCTCGAACTGCTCCACCTGGCGGCGAAACTCCTCCAAGGGTGTCCCGCGAACCATGCGGCCCGCGCAGTGCACCACCGCCACACCACTCTGATACTCGACTTGGAATCGCAGCTCCATCTCTTTATTCATACGAACCAGCCCCGGAAAAGTTCCTTGCCGTTGCTTCAATCTTTAGACGAAGACAGAGGACAAAGGTCATCGGGAGTGCAAGTCCCAGACGCTTAAATGGTTAGATGCGACCGCCAAATCTCTTCGTCGGGAATAGTTTGTGCTGCGGCAGTCGGCTCGCGTCTCACCATCATCGGTCGCAAGGGAAATTCGAGCCGCGGGACCGCCCTTCTTACGCGTGCACCTGTTCCTGCACGACAATGTTGGGCATGAGGGAAATCGTGCACGACAAGGATCGCGAGACCAGGCAAATCCGCTCGGCCTTCTCAAGAAGGCGTCCCATGCGTTCGCGCTCTTCTGCTTTGCCCATCGCCACGGTCGGACGCAACACTATGGTTGTGAATCGGAACCCGCCTTCCTGCTTTTCGATCGTGCCGTCCACCACCAGCTCGAGCGCGTGGAATTCGGCCTTGGATGCTTCTGCGACGGAACGGAGCGTCGCTACATAACAAGTTGCCACGGCTGCCAGGAGCAGATGTTCGGGGGTCCATAGCCCGGGTTCGCCGCCGAACTCGGGAGGCGAAGCAAAGTTGATCGTGCGGGGGATGCCGTCACCGTCTACGATGCCACGTTTATGTTCAGTCCAGCGAGCGGTGGTGCGATAGGAATAGGTACTAGCCATGGACTCACCTCTTGCGTCCACGCTAGCAAGGGAAGACACACCGGGCAGTGAGCACGGTCACCCGGCCTGGTGACCGTGCGCCCGAACTGCCGATCCCCATGACTTCCTAGGGCTTGCCGGGCTTCGTCCCGAGCGGCAACACCGCCATATTCTCGGCCTTCCAACGCATGGCAGCGGTGATGCGGGTGCGCCCGCTGGGATGATCGAAGAAGATCATCTCCTCCAGGGGGCTGGGGTCGAGTTTGCGGTAATCCCCAAGCTTCAGATCCACCAGAGCTTCGCCGTCGGGCTGGCGCGCGGCGTCAAGGCCAAAGATGTCCGCTTCATACTCCTGCAAGCGGATCCAGCTATTCGTGACCGGTGTCAGGACAAAGAAATACAGCGAGAGCAGGAGCACCGCGAGCGGCAAGCCGGCCACATCCGTGATCGCTCGCACACCCCATTTCTCGCCCCAGCGGGCCAAGCCCCAGTTCATCCCCCAGTTGAGGAAGGCGAAAGCAACTACATAGAGAATGCCGAAGAACAACAAGTCTTTGTAGGAGTGGTGAAGCACATAATGTCCCATCTCGTGCCCCATCACGGACTGGATCTCTTCCGGCGTGCAGCGGTTCAGCAGGTTGTCGTTGAGGACGATGCGTTCTGTACCGAGAAATCCGGCGACGTGAGCGCTGATGCGCGTGGACTGCCGGGAGGCGTCTTCCTCATAAACTTCGGTGACCGGAATCCCGTTTGCCCGCGCCATACTGAGGATCTCCTCCTTTACCTGGGGGTTTTCCAGCTTCTTGTAGGTATTGAACAGGGGCGCAATATAGACCGGGCTAATCACAAAGGCGACGGCAGTGAGAAGGACGGCAGCAACGGCGCCCCACACCCACCAGCTTCTTCCCAGCCAGCGAGCGATCCAATAAAGCAAAACGAGCGCAATGCCACCGAGAACGGCGTTCGCGGCGAGTGCCACCAACTGGTCGCGCATCCAGGGGCCGAAGGTCTGTGTCGCCAGACCATACTTGTGCTCGCGGACAAAGCCCTCGTACACCGTCATGGGAAAGGCAACGACGCTGGTAAAAACCAGAAACTGCACGAAGTACACCAAGTCCTGAATACCGCGCCAGGATGAGATGCGCCCAGCCCAGTCTCGCATGCGAGACGAGAGACGCGTGTGCAGCAGGAAGACGGCAATCATTGCGCCGATCAGGAAGTCCCAGAGTTGCAGCCAATAGCCCCCTTCGAAATATGCATCGGAGCGGGCTTTTTTGTCGGGAGGGACGGTGGCCAGATAAGCATCGACCGCAGCCTTTACATCAAACGCGGGCGCGGACGGAGGAGCGGTGAAGTTCGACGCAGGAACCGGGGCGGGACTCGCAGGCTGCGGATCCGCCCAGACGAACGACACGGACAGCAACAGGAACGTCAACCATGCAAGGTTGCGCAGCAGCATGAGGAAACCTCGGCACTGATGAATTGTCTGATAGCGCGCATTGTACGGAAGGGGGGCGAGAAGTCAAAGTCCCGCTTCAATGCGGGAACGCGGATCGAGCACGTCGCGCAGAGCGTCGCCAATGAAGTTGAAGGCCAGCACCGCGAGCATCACGGTCACAGCTGGGAACAATACCAAGTGCGGCGAGTCAAATAAGTGCGAGCGCGCGTCGTTGAGCATCGATCCCCAACTGGCCGTCGGCGGAGGAACGCCCAGGCCCAAGAAACTCATCGTCGCCTCCGCCAGGATCGCGCCTGCCATGCCAATGGCCGCCTGCACAATCACCGGCTGAATAATGTTCGGCAGAATGTGGCGGAGGATGATCCGCAGGTCACTTGCGCCCAGCGAGCGAGCCGCCTCCACGAATTCTCGTTCGCGCACGGCGAGGACTTGCGCGCGTACCAGGCGGGCATATCCGACCCAACCTCCCAGCGAAAGCGCGAGCACAAGATTGAAGATTCCCGGCCCGCGGAAGGCGACAAACGCAATCGCAATGAGAATTCCGGGAAACGAAAGGAACGCATTCATCAGGACAATATTGACAAAGCGGTCGATGCGTCCGCCGTAGTAGCCGGCGAGCGACCCGACGATCAGGCCGAGCAGCAACGAACACGCGACCACGCTGCCGCCGACAAACATCGAGATTCGCGCGCCCCAGATCAAGCGGGAAACGATGTCACGGCCAAGTTCGTCGGTACCGGCAAAGTGTTGTGACGACGGCGACTGAAGGCGATTGGGAAGGTCGACATTGGCGGGGTCTTGCGGGGCGAGCCAGGGGGCGAGCAAGGCGCAAATGACGAAACCCGCAACCAACACCACGCCAATCGCCGCCAGCGGGTTGTAGCGGGCAAGACGGGGGAGCGAGATGGCGGTGGTGGACATTATTCGTTTCTCACGCCTCTGGCAGTTTCGACTGGATCATTGCCTGATCCTCGGATTCACCGCGGAATATAACAAATCTGTCAGGAAATTGATCGCCACATAGGTAAGCCCAATCGCCAGGATGCATCCCTGGACTAGATAGTAGTCACGATTCCCGATGGCCTGAATCGTGAGGCGCCCGATACCGGGCCAGGAGAAGATTGTCTCGGTCACGATGGCGCCAGCCAGCAGCGCGCCGAACTGCAGGCCGAGCACAGTCAGAATCGGGATCATCGCGTTGCGCAGAGCGTGACGATAGACGACTATCCGCTCCGGCAGGCCTTTCGCGCGCGCCGTGCGGATGTAGTCCTGGCCCAACTCTTCGAGCATGGATGTACGTACCATCCGGGTCAGGATTGCCGCCAGCGCGCCGCCCATGGTAATCGCGGGCAAGACCAGATGAGCCAGTGTTCCTGAACCCGACACCGGCAGCCATCCGATCTTGATCGCAAACAGAAGGATCAACACCGGTCCGAGAGCGAAATTCGGGAACGACAAACCGAACAGGCTGACCACGCTGACTACTCGGTCATCCCAGCGATTGCGCCGCCGCGCCGAGCGGACACCGGCGGGGATCGCGAGCAGGATGGCCACGAGCATCGCCGCGACCGTCAATTGTGCGGTTGCTGGATAGCGCTTCATAATGAGGCTGGTCACGCCTTCGTTGAAGCGCAGGGATCTTCCCAGATCCCCGTGCAACACGCCCTTCCAGTAATTCCAATACTGCTGTCTTAGTGGTACGTCGAGCCCGTAGGCGTGGCGCATTGCCTGAATGTCTCCCGCAGCGGCCCCTTCGCCCAACATCTGTTGCACGGGATCTCCAGGCACGAAATGAATCAGCAGGAAGACTACCGACACCACTAGCCAGATGACCGGCAATGTGTACAGCAGCCGCGAGAGAATGGGGCGGAACATTCGGACGAGCTATTCTCTCAGTTCAGGCGGCGGGAGCAAAGCAGCTTGCCGAGTCCGCTTCGGCTACAATCAGTGCCCATTCGGAGGCTCCCGTGCGCGAGGTAGTTGCTTTCGTTTCGCTGCTTGCCCTGACCGTGCTGGCCGCTGCTCAGGCTACCAGTTCCCCTTCTCCGGAATACCAACCCGCAGGCGCGATCAGAGATTACTTTCTCGGCGCGTGGAAGCTGGTCTCGACTGAGCTTCGATATCCTGACGGCCACACGACTCCTTACCCGGATCTTGGACCAAATGCAACGGGCTTTCTCCTGTACACGCCATCCGGCCACATGTGCGCGGAACTGATGAAGCCGTCGCGTCCGAAGTGGGCCAACGGTGAATTCCCGACCGCGGCCGAGGCCGCAAGCGCGCTCGACGGGTTCAACTCGTATTGCGGCACTTTTGAAGTTCGCGAGAAGGAACGAACAATGATCCACCGCCCCGAAACGGCATGGAGTCCGGGCTGGGTTGGCTCAGAGCAGACGCGTCCGTATCATCTGGTCAGCCAGGATCGCTTCTTCTTTCGTGGCGAGGATGCAGTCGATCAGAAGGACGGGACAAGGACGTTGATCACGTGGACCATTACATGGGAGCGTCTGCCGGCGAAATAGT
>Ga0335084_10002552_pt1 | contig 17610 bp, 15 predicted proteins | sample Lox_Sample_44_FD_206721 | JGI IMG/M metagenome (GOLD analysis project Ga0335084, IMG submission 206721) | Soil microbial communities from Loxahatchee National Wildlife Refuge, Florida, United States - Lox_Sample_4.4 | ecosystem: Environmental > Terrestrial > Soil > Wetlands | place: USA... | reverse complement strand
TCTTCCTCGATGCGGAGCGTGCCGGCAACCCAGGCCTGATAAAGCTGCCCCTCGTGCGTGTGCTGCGCGAGCTTAGGGTCGCCCGTGGTGCCGCCGGTATGGAAGCAGGCCGCAATCTCGCGGCGCGAAATCTGTCGACCGCTGACCAGATGATCGTCGGGATACTCGGCGATGAGCTCCTCGAAGTCGAGCGCCTCGCGCGTTTCGCCACCACCGATGCGCAAGATCTTCAGTGGAGAGCTCATCAGCCGAAGGGCCGCCTGCGCTTTGTCCCAGAATTCGGTGCCTGGCCCCGTGGTGACCAGCAGCCGCGAACCCGTGGCTTGAACTATCTCGGCGATCTGCGGCGGCCGCAGCAGCGGGTTGATCGGGCCCACCACCCCGGCCGCGCCACCGCCCCACAACAGCTCGTGCATCTGCGGCAGGTTCGGGAGCAAAACGGACACCGTGTCCGCAGGCCCGATCCCGAGGTCATGCAGGAGGTTAGCGCTCCGCGTCATGCGGCGAAACAACTCGCCGTAGGTTGTGGTCAGCGGCACGTCATCAGGCGCTCCGTTCGGGAGATACTGGATCGCCAGCTTGTCGGGCAGCCTATGTGCAACCTGACCGATCAGTTCGTACGCCGAGTTGGCCTCGAAGCGCCGCGCCCAGGGCATCTCGCGCTCGATGGCTTCGATATCGGAGAGGGTGCGGATCGGATTTTCGGACGCGCTCATGTCAGCCCCACCGCAGACCCGTGAGACGTTGTCGTTGATCTACCTGGCGGAATGATCCCCGGTGCGCGGCAACTTACTTCTAGAGTACCACCTGCCGACGCGCGCAGCTTGCACGAAGCGTCGTAGCCTGGACGAAGCGAACGCGGAATCCGGGGGAAAAGTCAGGCCGCCGAGCGCAGCGTGTGATACAAGCGCTCGGTCTCGGCCGAAGGCGCGACGCCGAGTACGGTAACGAGTTGCTCCCGGCAGCGCCGATAGGTGTGTATCGCTTCGGCTGACTCGCCGGCCCGCTGCTGACAGCGCATGAGGCGGCGGTACACCTCCTCGGCGAGCGGATCGAGATCGACCGCCCGCTGGTAGAGCTCGCACGCGCGGTCGCATTCCCCGTGTAGCTCGTGGTGGTCGCCCAGACGCCGGACTAGGCCGAGCCAAAGCCGGCGCAGGCGCTCTCGCGGCGCAAGCATCCAAGCCTGGTCCGCTTCATGTGCAAAAAGATGTCCACGATACAGCCGCAGGATCTCAGCGGCTTTCGCAGCAAACGACGAAGCCTCGGGATACGTGTAGATCAGGTGCTGGGCGTCGTGCTCGAACGTCCACAGGTCCACAGCGCACAGCTCATGGTCGAGACACACCTTACGGTCCTGCACAACGACGGCCGCATCGCGCCCGAGCAGGCGGCGGAGACGGTGGACGGCGACCTGCAGCGAGTTGCGCGCGGTATCTCCATCCGAGTCGGGCCAAAGCTTGTCGGCGAGCTCGGCGACGCCCGCTGAGCTTCCATTGGTAACCAGCAGGACCTTCAGCAGGTCGAGAGGCCGCCGCTGTGGCTTTGTGCCGCTTGCGAAGGCGACGCCATCGATGGTGAGTTCGAACCCGCCCAGCGCGTTGATTCGGATCGGCGCAGGCCGCGCCAGGACCACGGCGGCTGCGGGCGCAAGGACTATCCTGGCGAGGTCTGCGCCTTGGTTCGGCGTGCGGGAGCGCTCTCGCGGCTGCGTCAGGCGCTGGGACCGCACGCGCTCCACCCAGGCAGCGCCCCACGGGCGCGGCATGCCTTGGGTTGAGGTGAGCATCTTGGCAAGCAGCTCGCGGGCACCGCGGACGTCACCGCCCTGAAGGAGACCGAGCGTGGCCTTTGCCAACCGGGTACATTCCTGGTGTCCGCAATCCGGCCATCCGGCGAGGTCGCCTCGGTTTGCCAGCCGGGCTCTAGGCGCAGGATTGGACCTCGACGCGAACTGGAACACGCCTCCCTCCCCTCCATCTTATGCACTTTGAATGATGGTATTCCCGAGCCTGCGGTAGTGGACCCAAACGAAAGTTATAGGGATCGGGCCGGTCGGCCGATCAGTGCAGCTTCACGTGCGGCTCGGTGCGGCGGGTGATGATGCGCGCCAGGGTATCCAGGAAGACTTTGACGAAGCCGTACAGAGCCAGCTCGTGCATCTTGTACAGCGACAGGTACATGAGCTTCGCGAAGTAGCCTTCGATCATCACGCTGCCGCGCATGATGCCGCCCATCAGGCTGCCCACCGTGCTGAACTTGCCTAGCGATACGAGAGAACCGAAATCACGATACACGAAGGGCTTGAGCCGTTTCCCCTCGAGATGCCGGGGTAGCATCCGGTGCAGATGCGAGGCCTGCTGGTGCGCCGCCTGGGCGCGCGGCGGCACCCAGCCATCCTTCTCCGGCCAGGGGCAGCTGGCGCAGTCGCCGAACGCGAATATGTTCGGATCACGCGTAGTCTGCAGCACGCGCGTCACCACGAGCTGGTTGAGACGATTGGTCTCGAGCCCACCGAGGTCTTTGAGGAAATCCGGCGCTTTGATGCCTGCGGCCCATACCACCAGCTCAGCCGGGATGTCACGGCCGGTTGCGGTCTTCACGCCCTGCTCCGACACTTCGGTCACGCGCTCGCCAGTAACGACCTCGACGTTGAGCCTCCCTAGCAGCTTCAACACGGCGCTCGACAGCCGCTCGGGCAGTGCCGGAAGAATCTTGGCCGCTGCCTCCACCAGGGTGATCTTGATATCGCGCTCCGGGTTGATACGGTCCAGGCCGAAGGACACGAACTCGCGGATTGTGTTGTGTAGCTCGGCCGCGAGCTCCACGCCCGTTGCGCCGGCGCCGATGATGGCCACGTGCAGCTGGCCTGGCTGCAGCGGACCCTGCTGAGCGTTGGCGCGCAGGCAGGCGTTCAGCATCCTCGAGTGGAACAGCGCAGCCTGCTGCGGCGTGTCGAGCGAAATGGCGTAGCGCGCCGCGCCCGGCGTCCCGAAGTCGTTCGTCGTGCTGCCCAGGCACAAGATCAGCGTGTCATAGGGGACGGAGCGGCGCGGGATGACCTCGCGGCCAGCCTCGTCGAAGGTGGGCGCGAGCTCGATCTCCCTTTTCGCCCGATCCAGCCCGTCCATGCGTCCGAGGACGAACTGGAAGTGATGCCAGCGGGCCTGGTACAGATAGTCGAGCTCGTGGTCGTTCAAGTCCATGCTCCCCGCCGCTACTTGGTGTAACAGCGGCTTCCACAGGTGCGTGCGCGACCTGTCCACCAGCGTGACGAGCGCCTTGCGCCGACGGCCGAGCTTGTCTCCCAGTCGCGTCGCCAGTTCCACCCCACCCGCGCCTCCTCCCACGATGACGATGCGATGGGGCCCAGCGCCTGCAGTCGTTGAAGTGCTTGTCATGTCTGCTCGCCGCACTCACTGCTTCTCACCCATAGCGACTGCGAGCCAGCGCCGCGCCGGCACCGAGCGCCTCGAGCTTCGCCACGGCGACTTGACGATTCATCGGTGCCATGCCGCAGTTGGTGCAGGGACGCAACCGCTCCTTCGCGACGTGCTGCATCGCTTCAGAGATGAGGTCGGCGATCTCCTCCGGCGTCTCCACTTGATCGCTCGCGACGTCGATCACGCCGATCAGAACGTCCTTTCCGGCCAGCAGTTTGAGCAGGCTCAGCGGCACGTGCGAGTGCATGCACTCGACCGAGACTTGGTCCAGCCGGCTCTTCGCCAGCGCGGGAAAGATCTCTTCGTACTGCCGCCACTCGCTCCCCAGCGTTTTCTTCCAGTCGATGTTCGCCTTGATGCCGTAGCCATAGCAGATGTGCACGGCCGTCCGGCAGCGCAGGCCCTCGATCGCGCGATGCAGTGCGTCGATGCCCCAGCGCTTGACGTCATCCATGTAGACGTTGAAGGCGGGCTCGTCGAACTGAATCACGTCCACTCCGTCCGCCTCGAGCGCGCGCGCCTCCTGGTTGAGCAGCTCTGCGAAGGCCATCGCCATCTTCAGCTTGTCGCCGTAGTATTTGTCGGCGATGGTATCGACGATGGTCATGGGTCCCGGCAGCGTGATCTTGAGTCTTCTTCTCGTGTGCCCCCGCGCCAGCCGAGCCTCCGTCTGGTGCACGCGCTTTCCCAGGCGCAGGGGGGCCACAACGGTGGGCACCATCGCTTCGTAGCGATTATTACGGATCCCCATCTTCACCTTATGGTCGAAATCGATCCCCTCCACCGACTCCAAGAAGCCGTGCACGAAGTGCTGACGAGACTGCTCACCGTCGCTGACAACGTCGATCCCCGCATCTTCCTGCGCTTTGATCCAGAGCAGGGTTGCGTCGCGCTTGGCCTCGGCGAGTGCCTCCCCTTCCAGCTTCCACTGCGGCCAAAGTTTGCCCGGCTCGGCGAGCCAGGACGGCTTGGGAAGACTGCCGGCGACAGTGGTCTCGAACATGTTTATCCTCACCTCGACGTTGCGCCGGCTGGCTCCGGCTTGAACTCGATTACGATACCCCGCAGTGGCGTGTCTCCCACGTTTTTCACCACATGGATCACAGGCGCGCTGAAGCTCACGCGCTCGGGCACCGTCTCCACGAACATCGGCGGCTGGCCGTCGGGCCACTGCTGAAGACGCGTCTGGTTCAACTGGATCACGACTCGCTGACTGTGGCTGTGGCGCGCACGCGTGTCGCCGGGAGCAAGCTTCTCCTCGAAGACGAAAAACTCCTTGCCGTCATAGCGCATGGCGTTCTTCCCCGGCGCGATGATCTCGGCGGGAGATTGGACAGGCGGATGGCTGGGCTTTATTGCCACTTCGACGAAGGCGTCGCCCATCGGCGGCTCGTAAGACTCGCCCGGCTGGAAGACAGCGACGTCGCCCCGCATCATCACCCGTCGAAACATTCCTCCCGCGAGCACAAACTCATCGAGCGCCACGATCACTCGAACCCCGCAGTCGGGCGTGCGCGCCGCAGCACAGGGTGCCGCGCCCCGCGTGACGCGAACGTACTCGTTGTCCAATACGACTTGGTCTGCCGTGAGGAGCACGGCTAACAGCAGATCAATCATGGGGACGTCGGACGTGCGGTCTGGTTTGGTAAAGTTTGAAGCGCCAGCGCCGAAACCACTGTACCACAGGCCTTCCCGTATGCGCCGCGGGGGTGGGGCTAGAATGGAGCCGCTGGATGGGCGCACCAGTCGCGAGGGCTTCGGTGCTGGAGCGGGTAGGCAAATACCAGATCAAGCGAGAGCTGGGGAAAGGGACCGACAGCACGGTCTACCTGGCCTACGACGAGTTTTACGGCTCGGACGTGGCAGTCAAGGTTTACGACGACGCCGGCGGCACTCGCGAAACCCGCGTTTTCAAGATCCAGTTCGTGAGCGAGGCCGCGCTCGCGGGGAAGCTGCTGCATCCTCACATCGTGACCATCCTCGACGCCGTGGTCGATGACCGCTTCACCTACGTCGCGATGGAGTACGTGCACGGGGGCAACCTGTCCCGCTACACCAGCGCCGAGCACCTGCTGCCGGTGGCTGATGTGATTGAAATCGCGTTCAAGTGCTGCGGCGCGCTCGACTACGCCTACCGGCAGGGGGTGGTGCACCGGGATATCAAGCCCGCCAATATCCTGGTCGCGCGCGGGACGGACGTGAAGGTCGCGGACTTCGGTGCCGCGTTCGTGCGCGACGCGGAAACGACCCAGAAGCTGCGGATGGGGTCGCCGTCTTATGTGGCACCCGAGCAGATCCGGGACGATCCGCTCACGCATCAGAGCGATATGTACTCCCTCGGCGTGGTGCTGTACGAGCTGCTGGTCGGCCGCAGACCGTTCTATGGCCGCAACACGGCGGAGCTGCTGAACATCGTCTTGAGCGAGGAACCGGCACCCCCGTCGACCTGGCGGCCGGGCCTGCCAGCGGAGCTCGACGCGCTGGTGCTGCGCATGTTGCAGAAGTACCCCGAGGATCGCTATCCGGACTGGGCCGAGCTTGCCTTGGATCTCGCGCGGATCGGCCGGCTCAGCGTGTATGACCAAGTAGTCCGGGACAGCGAGAAGTTCCTCGCCCTGCGGCCCGCGGCGCTGCTCGCTCAGCTCAGCGACGCGGACCTGTGGGAACTCACGCGCATCGGCCAATGGCGCCGCGTGCCTTCACAGACGGTTCTGGTGACCGAAGGCGACACCGGCGACAGCTTGTTCTTCCTCGCACGGGGCGAGGCCAAAGTGACGGTGCGAGGCCGGCTCCTGAACGTCTTAAGAGCGGGCGACTGTGTCGGAGAGATGGCCTACGCCCGGGGCAAGGCTTCGATGCGACAAGCCACGGTCGAGACGACCACCGATGCGCTGGTAGTCGAACTGGGCCGCTCCAGCCTGGAAGGGTTGTCGCCCGGGTGCCAGCTGCAGCTCAACCGCGCGCTGCTGCGCACGCTGGCTGATCGGCTCGAGTTCGCCAATGTCCGGCTGACGCCGGGGGGGTGAACCTCTTCGCCGGTCTCACACCTGAGGATTCAGCCGCTCCAGCTTGGAGTGCAGTTTGTTCACCGCGTTGATGTAGGCCTTGGCGGACGCCACCACGATATCCGTGTCCGCGCCTGCGCCGTTGACAATGCGTCCGTTCCTGCGCAATCGCACGGTGACCTCGCCTTGCGAGTCGGTGCCGCTGGTCACCGCGTTGACCGAGTAGAGCGTCAGTTCCGCGCCGCTGCTCACGATGCTCTCAATCGCCTTGAAGGTGGCGTCCACCGGTCCGCTGCCCTGCGCCTCGGCCTTCCTCTCGGCACCGTCTTCGGCCAGCACTACCTTCGCTACCGGCGTTTCTCCCGTCTCCGAGTGCGCCATCATCGACAACAGCTTGAAATGCTCCTGCTCCTGGTCATGGCTCACCGACTCCTCGCTGACCAGCATCTGCAGGTCCTCGTCGAAGATCTCCGACTTCTTGTCGGCCAGCTCCTTGAAGCGAGCGAACGCGGCGTTGAGCGCTTCCTCGGACTGCAGCTCGATGCCGAGCTCCCTCAGGCGCTGCTTGAAGGCGTTGCGGCCGGAGAGCTTGCCCAGCACCAATTTGTTGGCGCCCCAGCCCACGTCCTCGGCGCGCATGATCTCGTAGGTCTCGCGGCTCTTGATCACGCCATCCTGATGGATGCCCGACTCATGGGCGAAGGCGTTAGCTCCGACGATTGCCTTGTTCGGCTGCACCGGGAAGCCGGTGATGCCGGATACGAGCTTGCTGGCGGGTACGATCTGGGTCGTGTCGATACGGGTGTCGCAGGGGAAGAAATCCTGGCGCGTGCGCACCGCCATCACGACCTCTTCGAGCGAGGCATTGCCAGCGCGCTCACCCAGGCCGTTGACGGTGCACTCGACCTGGCGCGCGCCATTCATCACCGCAGATAGGGAATTGGCGACCGCCAGCCCGAGGTCGTTGTGGCAATGCACCGACCAGACGACTTTTCCGGAATCGGGGATCCGTTCGCGCAACCGGCGGATGAGGCCACCGAACTGCTCGGGGATCGTGTAGCCCACCGTGTCGGGAATATTGATGGTCGTGGCACCCGCCTTGATCACCTGCTCCAGGATGCGGCACAGGAAATCTACCTCCGAGCGACCGGCGTCCTCAGGGGAGAACTCGACGTCATCGCGGTAGCTGCGCGCCAGCTTGACCGACTTCACCGCCTGCTCGACCACCTGGTCGGGCGTCATGCGCAGCTTGCGCTCCATGTGGATAGGCGAAGTGGCGATGAAGGTGTGAATGCGCCCGCTATTGGCTCCCTTCAGCGCGTCCCCGGCACGGCGGATGTCGCCGTCATTGGCGCGCGCTAGCCCGCATACGATGCTCTCCTTGATGGCAGCACCGATGGCCCTCACGGCCTCGAAGTCCCCATTGCTGGCAGCGGGAAATCCCGCCTCGATCACGTCAACCTTCAGCCGCTCGAGTTGACGCGCGATACGCATTTTCTCGTCGCGCGTCATGGATGCGCCGGGGCTCTGCTCGCCGTCGCGCAACGTGGTGTCGAAGATGATAAGGCGCTCTTTCATGGCGTTCTCCTCCCGCCCCGGTGGTTTGCCAGGGGCCCGGGACGAAACTAAAGCTTATGACGGAACAGCCCTGCTTGGAAGGGACCGGGTGATGGCGCCTTTCACCCTTCATGCATTCACCCTTCACAACTCAAAGACCATCTGGCGGCACCGGGGGAGGCGGCATGGACAGGGGCTTGCGCCGGACCCGGTTGACCACCCACATCACATACCCGGACGCGGCATAGATCAGGAACACGCCGAACAGGAGCTCGGGCAGGTTGTCCACCACTTGGAAGATCACCACCACCACCAGCACGATCGCGACGACTACGCCGAACGGCACGCTCTTGCGCAGATTGATGTCTTTTCCGCTGTAGAACTTGATGTTGCTGACCATGGTCAGCCCCGCGAACATGGTCAATGCCCATGCGCCCCACTGCACGTCGTCGGGCTCGATGTTGAACGCAAACATGGTATATACGAACCCGGCGATCAAGCCCGCCGCCGCCGGACTTGGCAGCCCCTGGAAGTAACGCTTGTCCACCACCCCCAAGTTGGTGTTGAAGCGGGCCAGCCGCAACGCGGCGCAGGCGCAATAGACGAAAGCGGCCACCCAGCCCAGGCCCATCTGGGTGATCCCCTTGAGCGTCCACTCGTAGATGACCAGCGCGGGCGCCGCCCCGAAGGAAACCATATCCGACAGCGAGTCGTACTCCGCGCCAAATGGGCTCTGCGTGCGGGTGAGACGTGCGATGCGGCCGTCCAGACCGTCGAACACCATGGCTACAAAGATAGCCAGCGCGGCAAACCCGAACTTGCCATTCATCGCCTGCACGATGGCATAGAAACCCGCGGCCAGCGCCACTGTGGTAATAGCGTTCGGCAGCCAGTAGATACCGTGGCGGCGGATGCGCCCGCCCGCCAGCCACTTCGGCTTGAACGGCGGTGGCTCGGGGTAGTTCATGCGATCCATTCTAACCTCTCTGGAGTTGCCGCCAGGAAGCCAAGTCTCCCCAGCCACGGCTTCGTGTTCTGGGGGTGGTCAATAGATGCGGCATGGCCGTTACCGGTGGTCGTCGCGATTCAGTGCGCAGCGGGCAGTTCCGCGAAGACCGTTTCGCCGCCGGTGACCTTGTCGCCGATGCTGACTCTTGGGATGCTGCCTTCCGGCAGGTAGAGGTCGACGCGCGAGCCGAAGCGGATGAAACCATAGCGCTGCCCGCGTTGCAGCCGGTCCCCTGACGAGGCATAGCAGAGAATTCTGCGAGCGATCAGCCCGGCGATCTGTACGCACGTCACATCACTGCCGTCGTCTGTTCGGATCCAAAGCGCCATGCGCTCGTTCTCGTCGGAGGATTTATCCAGCGAGGCTTTGAGGTACTTGCCTCCCTGATACCAGCGCTCCTTGACCACACCTTCCACCGGACTGCGGTTGGAATGAACGTTGAACACGTTCATGAACACGCTGACCTTCAGCGCTTCGCGTTCGAGGTAAGGGTCGCGCGCCTTCTGCACCAGCAGCACCCGGCCATCAGCGGGACTCACGGCGATGCCGGGCTGCAGCGGCACGGTGCGCGGCGGATCTCGGAAGAACTGGACGACGAACAGCAAGAGCGCCCAAAACAGCAGCGCCCAACCGCCCAGGAAGGCGGTGGCGAAGAGCGCCAGCCCGATCGCGATGGCGACGTGGGGCCAGCCTTCGCGCGCGATGAGAGGATGGGTTTCGTTCAATTCCGCGATTGATCAACCAGCCTGCCCTTCTTCAGCCAGGGCATCATCTCGCGCAGCCGGGCTCCGACCACTTCGATGGGATGTTCGCGGCCGATGCGGCGCATGGCATTGAGCTTGGTGGCGCCGGTCTGGTTCTCGAGCAGAAACTCCTGGGCGTAAGCGCCGGTCTGGATGTCCTTCAGGATCTTGCGCATCTCGTTCTTGGTCTGCTCCGTGATGATGCGCGGGCCGCGGGTGAAGTCGCCATATTCGGCGTTGTTGGAGATCGAGTAGCGCATGTTCGCGATCCCGCCCTCATACATGAGGTCGACGATCAATTTCAGCTCGTGCAGGCACTCGAAATAGGCCATCTCCGGAGCGTACCCGGCTTCCACCAGCACCTCGAACCCGGCCTGCACCAACGCCGTGCACCCGCCGCATAGGACCACCTGCTCGCCGAACAGGTCGGTCTCCGTTTCTTCCCGGAAGTTGGTCTCGATCACGCCGGCGCGGGCCCCGCCTATAGCGGCCGCATAAGACAGCGCCAGATCGCGCGCCCGACCGCTCACGTCCTGCGCGACAGCGATCAGGCATGGCGTGCCGGCGCCCTGGACGTACTGGTTGCGCACCGTGTGGCCGGGCGCCTTGGGCGCGATCATGACCACGTCCAGATCGGTGCGTGGAATAACCTGGCCGAAGTGGATATTGAAGCCGTGGGCGAAGCCGAGCGTGGCGCCCTTCTTCATGTTGGGTTCGACATCCTTGCGGTAGGTCGCCGCGATGTGCTCGTCCGGCATCAGCATCATCACAAAATCAGCTCCTTTCGCCGCCTCGCCGGTCTCCTGCACCTTGAGCCCCGCGTTCACCGCCTTGGTCCAGGACGGTCCTTTGCGCAGCCCGACGGTAACGTTCACTCCCGATTCGTGCAGGTTGAGCGCGTGCGCGTGACCCTGCGAGCCGTAGCCCACGATCGTGACCTGCTTGCCCTTGATCAGCGAAAGGTCAGCGTCTTTGTCGTAATAGACTTTCATTCGAACCTCTCCTCGTATTCACCCTTAACTCAGGGCCCTCCATAAACGATCTCAGCCATCCCCCCGGCGAGTTCTAGACTTTCAAAACCCTGTCCCCGCGGCCGATGCCCGAAGCACCGGTGCGCACCGTTTCCAGGATAGCGCTACGCTCTATCGCGTTCAGGAACGCATCGAGCTTGCTGCCGGTCCCGGTCAACTCGACGGTATAGGACTTATCGGTCACATCGATGATGCGGCCGCGGAAGATTTCCGCCATGCGTTTCATCTCGTCGCGGTCCTTGCCGGCCGCGCGCACCTTCACCAGCATCAGCTCGCGCTCGATGTGCTCTCCGTCGGACAGATCCACGACTTTCACCACGTCGATCAGCTTGTTGAGCTGCTTGGTGATCTGCTCGATGACGTCGTCGGAGCCGCTGGTCACGATGGTCATGCGCGACAGGGTCGGATCCTCGGTCGGCGCCACGGTGAGTGACTCGATGTTGTAGCCGCGCGCGGAAAACAGCCCGGAAACGCGGGACAGAGCGCCTGCCTCGTTCTCGAGAAGCAGCGAGATGATGTGTCGCATGGGCCTGCCATAACAAAAGACATCGATAGACGGTGGGCTCTCGCGGCAACGCCGTCCTCAGGAGGACTGGCGCCCTCGGCGCGCCCTCGTGGGGCTGGCCGACATCGGCGAAACGCCCGCCGGAACATCTTGGCCTGAGGCAAACGCCCGTGGCCGAGAATTTCATGCGGCCCGGGGCCAACCGCGCCCCCGGACCGGAATTTCAAAAGAACCTCAAACCCGCAACGACCGTTAAACCAGGGTCATCTCGGAGAGCCCCTTCCCAGCGGGGATCATCGGGAAGACATTCTCGGTCTGATCGGTGATGAAATCCATGAAGACCAGCTCGTCCTTGCGGACAAAAGCCTCGCGCAGCGCGGGCTCGACGTCCGCCGGTTTCTCGATGCGCATGCCGACGTGGCCGCAGGATTCCGCCAGCTTCACAAAATCCGGCAGCGCGTCCATGTAGGACTCGGAGTAGCGGTTGCCGTGAAAGAACTCCTGCCACTGCCGCACCATGCCCATGTATCGGTTGTTGAGGTTGATGATCTTCACCGGCAGCCGGTACTGCTTGGCGGTGGATAGCTCCTGGATGCACATGAGGATGCTGGCTTCACCGGTAACGCACGCAACCGTGGCTTCAGGGTGCGCCAGTTGCACGCCCAGCGCGTAGGGCAGTCCCACGCCCATCGTCCCCAGACCCCCGGAGTTGATCCAACGGCGCGGCTGGTTGAACTTGTAAAACTGTGCGGCCCACATCTGGTGCTGGCCCACGTCGGAGGTCACGTACGCATCGCCCTGGGTAACCTCGTAGAGCTTCTCCACAACGAGCTGCGGCTTGATGATGGCAGCGGCCCGGTCATATTTGAGGCAGTCGCGTTCTTTCCAGCTATCGATTTGCGCCCACCAGGCTGCGAGCGCCTCGGGGTCCGGACGCTCGCGGCAGGCGACAACCTGTCGATTCATCTCCTGCAGCACTTCGCGCACGTCACCTACGATGGGGATGTCGACCTTCACGCGCTTCGAGATCGACGATGGATCGATATCGATGTGGATAATCTGGCGCTGCTCCTGGTTGAAGTGCTTCGGGTTCCCTATCACGCGATCGTCGAAGCGCGCGCCCACCGCGAGCAGCACGTCGCAGTGCTGCATGGCCATGTTGGATTCGTAGGTGCCGTGCATGCCCAGCATGCCGGTGAACAGCGGATCGGTGCCCGGAAACCCGCCCAGGCCCATCAGCGTGTTGGTGCACGGGAAGCCGAGCGCGTGCACTAGCTGGGTTAGCTCGGCCGCGGCGTTGCCCAGGACCACGCCCCCGCCGGTGTACACCATCGGGCGCTTGGCCTGCAGGATGAGCTGGATCGCTTTCTTGATCTGCCCGGCATGCCCCTTAACCACCGGGTTATAGGAACGCAGGCTGACGCTGTCCGGGTAGTGGAACTGGGTCTTCGTCAGCTGCACGTCCTTCGGGATATCCACCAAGACCGGGCCCTGACGGCCGGTGCTGGCGATGTAGAACGCTTTCTTGATGGTCAGGGCGAGGTCCTTGACGTCCTTGACCAGGAAGTTGTGCTTCACGCAAGGACGCGTAACCCCGACGGTGTCCACTTCCTGGAAGGCATCCTGGCCGATGGCGGGAGTGGGCACCTGACCGCTGATGATGACCAGCGGGATGGAATCCATATAAGCGGTGGCGATCCCGGTTACCGCGTTGGTGAGTCCGGGACCGGAGGTGACCATCACCACGCCGACCTTCTGGGTCGAGCGGGCGTAGCCGTCCGCGCCGTGCACAGCGGCCTGCTCGTGGCGCACCAGGATGTGCTTGAACTTGTCCTGCTTGAAGATCTCGTCGTAGATGGGCAGGATCGCGCCGCCCGGGTAACCGAATACGAACTCGACCCCCTCCGCCTGCAGGCAGCGGATGGTGATCTCCGCGCCGGTCAGATCGACCTGCGACATGACGCCGGGGGCGGTCATTTCCATATTCGCGATCCTTGGCTGACGAAATCAGCTCGGTTAGGACAAAAATTCCCCGGCCGCCTGAAGCGGCACGGGGAACTCTAGAAGATACCTGCCCACGCTCGAGCGGTCAAGGAATTGCTTGGAGAAAGAGAAGGTTGGCTGGAGAGATGCGGCATGCTGCTCACTGATGCGTGCGAATCCAGTTCTTCCAGACTTGGAACAGAGCCGGGTCGCGTGCGGCGATGACCGAGCGCCGCCACAGGTCGTCGGCCCAGAACTCGTCGTGGGTCAAGGTGCACATGCATCCACCGGCTTCTTCCAGAATCAGCGCGCCGGCGGCGTAGTCCCATAGCTTCTGCCCGCCATGCAGGTAGAGGTCGAAGCGCCCTGCGGCGACATAACACCACTCCAGCGTTCCAGCCCCGTAGTTGCGCTGCGAAGAGTAGGGCGGAGCCGCGGCGAGCTCAGCGGCGAGCCGCTTGCCCAGCCGCTTGAAGTCCACGTTGGCCATCGCATTGCGGATATGCGGGGCCTGCGTCTTGATCGGCAGCATCTCGCTCCCCAGCCAGGCGCCGCGGCCTTTTTCCGCATGGAACACTTCGTCGGCCACCGGGTCGTAGACCACGCCCAGCACGCTGCGGCCATGCTCCATCAACGCCACGGAAACGGCGAAATACGGGAGCCCGTTGACAAAGTTGGAGGTGCCATCGATCGGGTCGACGCACCACAACCCGGCGTCGCCTCCGAGCCAGAGCTCCACTTGCCGCTCCTGACTCATCTCCTCCCCCACCACCGGACCCGGGTAGATCGACTGCAGCGCGCGCGTGAGCGCTTCCTGCGCAGCCAAGTCGGCCTCGGTGAACAGGCTGCCATCCGATTTTCGCTGCTGGGCAACCTTGAGGTAGCGGGGCATGATCTGCTCGGCGGCGACGGTGCGCACCGCTGCGATCACGCGGTCGATCGTCCTTTGCTCGGTATGCGCTGAACGGGCGTCGAGTGCCTCCATTCGCCGGCTCAATGGATCAGTGTCGTTCTGCGCGCGCCCACCCGATCCCGCCACGGAGGGCGTGTTGGGCGCGCTCGCTGGCATGTCCCAGCACTTGTCAATGCTGCTTCCATTTGATCGAGCAGCCCATGCTGGAAATTTGCTCGGCGGGACCCTTTCCCGCGCGCGCAACCTGCAACATGGCCTCGAACAGGTCGCGCCTCGCGTTGGGGACGGGGCTGGTGCGCGAGGCGTCTAGCCTGCCGCGATACTGCAGTTCGAGCTTCTGGTTGAACCCGAAGAAATCGGGAGTGCATGCAGCACCGTATGCTCGCGCCACATCCTGCGACTCGTCCCACAGATAAGGAAACGGAAAACCCTTCTCCTTCGCGACCCGTTTCATGTTGTCGAACGAGTCTTCGGGATAATCGCTGGGGTCGTTGGAGCTGATCGCCACGGACGCGATGCCGTGCTCCTGCAACTCCCTGCAGTCGCGGATGATGCGATCGAGCACCGCCTTGACATAGGGGCAGTGATTGCAGATGAACATGACCAGCAGGCCGTGAGACCCCTGCATCTGCGCCAGTCGATAGCGTTTGCCATCGGTAGCAGGCAAATCGAAGTCCACGGCACGCCAGCCGAAGTCACAGATGGGAGCGGTAGCCATGAGAACACCCGGAGGGAGACCGGGGCGATGCCACGAGCGCGAGCAGCGCAGCGTCCCACCCGGACGGTTGAACATGGCAAAATTCTAGCATGGACAACTACTTGTCGCGCACGCGCGGGAACGGGCCAGGGGCGCTCGACACGGATGCTCGGTCCTTACCAAGGTTTTTCTGCGCAGGGGACCTGTCTCAGGGCGCTACGCGAGATCTGCCTCACGCGGCCGCGCATCACGCCGCGAGAGTGCTGCGTCTCGCAGTAGACGATCCTGTCATCGTGTTCAACGGCGTGGGCGGCGAGTCGGACGCGCGCATCGCATCTATCGGTAAGGACCACGTCGCAGTGCGCGTGGGAGCATGGCGCTCACGTGAGGCCGAGCCCCTCGTGCGCGTAGCGTTGCTGCAAGGGCTGAGCGCACGCGAACGCATGGACTTCTCGGTGCAAAAGGCGGTGGAGCTGGGTGTGGCCGAGATCTTTCCGGTCGAGACGCGCCGATCCGTCATGCGTCTCGCCGAAGAGCGCGCCGCGCGCCGGGTCGAGCATTGGCAGAACCTGGTGGTGGCCGCGTGCGAGCAATGCGGACGCAACCGCGTGCCGCAAGTGCATCCAGTATGCGCCCTGCCCGACTGGCTCGGCGCTCACCGCGCCATGTCCGGCGAGCAACGCGTGATCCTGTCGCCAGTCGCGCAGGGGCGGTTGCGCGACCTGTCGCCCCCGCAGCAGGTGCTCTTGCTGGCCGGGCCTGAGGGGGGCTTCGCACCGGAGGAGTTGGAGATGGCGCGAGCCTGCGGTTTCACGCCAGTGCGCCTCGGTCCGCGCGTGTTACGCACCGAGACCGCCGCTTTGGCCGCCCTCGCTGCAATTCACGCGCTGTGGGGCGATCTCTAGCCCGTCCTTTATACTTCCTTGTAACAGCGATCATGGAAAGGACATCCGGCATATGAACATCGGCAAGAGCACGTTCATCATCACCGGCGGAGGCTCGGGCCTGGGCGCCGCCACCGTGGAAATGGTCGTCGCCAACGGCGGTAATGCGGTCATCGCCGACGTGAATCGGGCCGCCGGGGAAGCGCTTGCGCTGAACCTCGGCCGACAGGCCCGCTTCATCGAGACCGATGTCACTCGCGAGGAGCACGGTCGCGCCGCCGTGGAGCTCGCGCTCAAGGCATTCGGCGCGCTGCACGGTCTGGTCAACTGCGCCGGCATCGGGGTGGGCGAGAAGACGGTGGGCAAGGAGGGGCCGCACGCGCTGGCGAGTTTCACACGCGTGATCACCATCAACTTGATCGGCACGTTCAACCTGATCCGCCTGGCAGCCGACGCGATGGCGAGGCAGCAGCCAAACGCTTCTGGTGAACGCGGCGTGATTGTAAACACGGCTTCGGTCGCGGCCTTCGACGGCCAGATCGGCCAGGCTGCTTATGCGGCCTCCAAGGCCGGCGTCGTCGGCATGACCCTGCCCATCGCCCGCGATCTCGCGCGCAACGGGATCCGCGTGGTGACCATCGCGCCGGGCACCTTCGAGACCCCCATGCTCAAGGGGCTGTCGCAGGAGGTGCAGGCTTCGCTCGCGCTGCAAGTACCATTTCCGTCGCGTCTGGGTCGCCCTTCCGAGTACGCGGCCCTGGTGAAGCACATCGTGGAGAACGAGATGCTCAACGGCGAAACCATCCGGTTGGACGGCGCGATCCGGATGGGACCGAAGTAGCGTTGCGCAGGAAGTGAAGAGGTGAAAGAGGTGAGGCCCCTCACCCCCGGATCGAGTCCGGCGCAGGCTCTGGCCCTGTCCCGCAGTAGCGGGGGAGAAGGGACCATGGCTTCCTCTCCAGAACAATTCGTCGACTGGTTCCGCGCCGCGGCGCCTTACATTCACGCGTTCCGCGGCCGCACCTTCGTCGTCGCCTTTGGCGGGGAGGTCGTGGCGGATGGCAAGTTCGTGGCCCTCACCCACGACCTCAATCTGCTGGCGAGCCTCGGGGTGCGCCTGGTGCTGGTGCACGGCGCGCGCCCGCAGATCGAAGCGCAGCTGAAATCGCGCGCCATCCGGCCGCGTTATGTGCGTGGCACGCGTGTAACTGATGAGACTGCGATGCAATGCGTGAAACAAGCCAACGGCCAGCTGCGCGTGGAGATCGAAGCCTTGCTGTCCATGGGCCTGCCCCACTCGCCGATGGCCAACTCTACCATCCGAGTGGCGGGGGGCAACTTTGTCGTGGCGCGCCCGCGCGGCGTGGTGGAAGGCGTGGACATGCAATTCACGGGCGAGGTGCGGCGCATACACGCGGGAGCGATGCGCCAGCGTCTGGATGCGGGGGAGCTGGTGCTGGTTTCACCGCTGGGCTATTCGCCCACCGGGGAGATTTTCAACCTCACGCTCGAGGACGTAGCCGCCGAAACCGCGATTGCGCTCACCGCCGACAAGCTCGTGTTCCTGATCGACGCCGCCGGGGTTGCGGACGACCACGGCAACCTCATGCGCGAGCTGACCGTGTCGCAAGCGCAGTCACGTCTCAGGGAGGATGATGACCAGGCGCGCGATTCGCAGGCGCACCTGCGCGCTGTGATCCGTGCCTGCCGCGGACGCGTGGCCCGTGCGCACCTGATCAGCCGCCATTTGGACGGCGCGCTGCTGCTCGAGCTGTTCACCCGCGAGGGCGTGGGCAGCATGGTGAGCCAGGATCCGCTGGAGCAGCTGCGCCCGGCAGGC